>Ga0075420_100000487_pt1 | contig 31464 bp, 24 predicted proteins | sample SoiMetdeltSBSDD4_FD_75296 | JGI IMG/M metagenome (GOLD analysis project Ga0075420, IMG submission 75296) | Bulk soil microbial communities from a Populus tree surrounding site in Tennessee, USA - Soil MetaG P. deltoides SBSDD4 | ecosystem: Environmental > Terrestrial > Soil > Tree plantation...
GGAGCCCGAGGAGTCGAGGTTGGTCCTGCACAGCGAGCTCGGCCAGACGGTCAAGCCCGCCGCTCCGATCGCCGCCTGAGCGCCCGCCGGAAGGCCTTCGGGCCGCCGCGCGCATAGACTTCCGCGTCGCATGGATCCGGTGACCGTGGAAGTGACGATTGCGCGCCCTCGCGAGGAGGTCTTCGACTACCTCGCCGACATCGCCAATCACGCCGAGTTCTGCGATCACTACCTCGTCGAGTGGCACCTGACGCGTGAGGATCCGTACGGCGCGGGCGCCGGAGCGCGCTTCCGCGTCGACGCCCCGCTGACTCGCTTCCCTTGGGCGGACGTCACGTTCGCCGAGGTCGAGCGGCCGTGGCGGATCGTCGAGACGGGCCGGACCGGGAAGTTCAATCGGATCCGCACGCTGGGCACGTTCGAGCTCGAGCCGACAGTCGGCGGAACGACGCGCGTGAGCTTCACGCTCGAGACACGGCCGGCGCTGCTCAGCGACAAGCTGCTCGAGTCGATCGGCGGCCGGGCATGGTTCCGGCGTCAGAATCGCAAGGCACTGGGCCGCCTGCGCAGCATCCTCGAGGAAGACCGTGGGCGCGGGCGACGTGCCACGGTCGCCGCCGGATAGGATCCGGCGCCGGATGACGACTCGCCGCTTTGCCGCCGCCGGTGCCGTGCTCGCCCTCGCGCTGGGGGCCTCGGGTTGCGGCAACAAGAAGGACGTCGTCACCCAGGCCGAGACCGAGGGCATCTACCTCGACGTCGGCCCTGTCACCTACCAGGTGCAGATCTCACGCCAGCTGAACCCCGCCGCGATCCCCGAGGACCGCACGTTCGTCAGCGGCGTCGCCGCCGGCGAAGCCCGCCTCGGCCCCGGCGAGGCCTGGTTCGCCGTCTTCATCCGTGCCGAGAACGAGAGTGACGACCCTCAGCCGGCGGCGACGGCGTTCGAGATCAGCGACACCGACGGGCACCACTTCGAGCCGATCGAGATCGGCCCCGAGAACCCGTTCCGCTGGGCCGGCGGAACACTGAAGGGCCGCGGCGTCCTGCCGGGCCCCAACTCGGTGGCCGGCCAGACGTCGATCAACGGGCTCGAGCTGCTGTTCAAGATCAAGGTCGACTCACTCGACTCCAGCCGGCCGCTGAAGCTCGAGATCCACTCGCCGCGCGATCCAAAGGTCGTCGCGGACGTGGACCTCGACGTCTAGCGCTAGCGCGGCAGCTTCAACCCGGCGAGCAGGACCTGGCGCGCGGCCGGCGCCGCCGTATCGCCGCCGGCTCCCGACTGCACGAGCAGCACGCCGACGACGACGCGCGGCGCACGTGACGGCGCGAACGAGACGAACCAGGCATCGGTGTCGGTCGGGTCGTCGTCCTGGTTCTTGTCGTCGGGACAGGATTCGAGCGCCCCGAGGCCGGTGACCGGGTCGCGGACGCAGGGAACGGTCGTCCGCAGCTCGGCGGTCCCGGTCTTGCCGGCGATGACGACGCCCGGGATCGCGGCCGAACGCCCGGTCCCGACGCGGACGACGCCCTCCATCATCGTCCGCACCTGCCGGGCGACGGTGGCGGGAATCAGCTGGCGGCCCGGGACGGCGGGGCGCCCGATGTCGAGCGTCAGGCCTGGAGCGCGTCCGGCGAGCGCGATCGTCGCGGCGATCCGCGTCATCTGCAGCGTCGTCGCCTGCACGCGCCCCTGGCCGATCGCCGTCGATCCGACGGCGAGGTCGTCGCCGATTTCGTCCGCGGCCGGGATCGTGCTCGTCGCCGCACCTGGGACGCCGGCCGGGTGGTTGAAGCCGAGCGCCTCGGCGGTCGCCACCAGGCGCCGCGCGCCGAGCCTCGCGCCGAGCGGAGCGAAGACCGAGTTGCACGAGACGGCGAAGGCCAGCGGCAACGGGCCTCCGCACGACTCGCCGTTCGCGTTTGCCAGCTTGACCCCCGCCAGGGTCGCGTCACTGGCATACGGATAGCTCGAATGCGGGCCAGCGAGCTTGTTCTGGAGCACGCCGGCGAGCGTCACGATCTTGAACGTCGAACCGGGGGGTTGCAGCCCCGAGAACGGGATTCCGGCGAAGGCGAGGATCTCGCCGGTCGCCGGCTTGATGGCGACGACGCCGCCGATACGCCCCGCTAGCGCCGTGACCGCGGCCTGCTGCACGCTCGGGGAGATCGTCGTGCGAAGGTCGTCGGCACGTTGTGGGTCGCGCTCGGCCAGCACTCGAGTCCCGGCGAGCAGGTGGCCGCCGGGGCGGCCGGCGAGCCTCGCGTCGAAGATCCGCTCGAGCCCGCTGACGCCGACGGGGGTGCCGTCCGGAATGCCCGCTCTGCGCAGCGCCGCCACGCGTGCCGGAGGAGCCGTCCCGAGATCGCCGGTCGCGGCCCGGGCGGCGTCGCCGAGCGCTGAGCTGCGGTCCGCGCCCGCCGCCAGCGCCGTACCGTCGCGGGCGAGCAGCGACGCCCGCGGCGGCATCTCGGTGCTGCTCGTGAGCCGCTCGCCGGCTTTGAGACCCGGGAACGCCATGCTCGGGACCCATCCGACGCGCGCCTCGTCGCCGTGGCCGGTCAGGCGAAGGTCGACGGTGCCGCTGACGGGCCCGAACGCCGCCGTCCGGACGCTGACGGGCAGGACGTAGCCGCCGCCCGACTTGCGCGGCGTGCCGATCGTCGGCCGGCCGATCGCGGTCGCGGTCACGGCGTCGCGCTCGTAGGCGGCGGCGAAGCCGGCTGCGCTCGTCCGGGCGCGGGCGGCCGGCGTCAGCAGCGCGTGCATCGCGGCATAGTCGTTGTGCTTCCAGGCCGCCGCGAATCGCTCCGCGGTCTGCCTGCCGTCGTCCTGGTGGGCCGCGCCGATCATCGCCCCGATCAGGAACGCGGCGCCTGCGAGGGCTGCCACCGCCCGCAGGCGGCGGGCTCGCGACGGCTCGTCAGGACGCGTCGGCACGTGTCATCAGTATCCCTTGAGGAGCAGATCGTGACTTTCTCGTGACCACGGTGGACTGGATCATCGTCGCGCTCGCCGCGATGCTGGCACTCAACGGCCTGCGGCAAGGCTTCGTGGTCGGCCTGCTGCAGCTGGGCGGTTTCGCCGGAGGCGCCTTCGTCGGCAGCCGTGTCGGCCCGCTGGTCCTCAGCGATGGCGCACATTCGCCGTATGCGCCGCTGTTCGCGCTCGGCGGTGCGCTGCTCTTCGGGACGATGTTCGCGATCGGCCTTCAGACGGCCGGGTTCGCGCTGCGGCGGATGATGCTGCTGCCTGGCCTGCGCACCGCCGACGCCGGCCTCGGGCTGCTGCTGGGCGTCGCGCTCGCGCTCGCGATGGCATGGATCGTCGGCGCGGCGGCCCTGCAGACGCCGGGCCTCGACCTCCGCCGCGACGTCCAGCGGTCGAAGATCCTCGGGCAACTCAACGAGCTGCTCCCGCCGTCGGGCGGGCTGCTGAACGCGCTCGCGCGCTTCGACCCGCTGCCACAGTTGTCGGGGCCGGCGATCGCAGGGCTGGCGCCGCCGACGCCCGCGATAGGCCGCGATCCCGATGTCGAGGCCGGAGCGGCCGGCGTCGTCCGTGTGCTCGGCGACGCATGCGGCCTCAGCGTCGAAGGCTCCGGCTGGGTCGCGGGCCCGGGGCTCGTCGTCACGAACGCCCACGTCGTCGCCGGCCAGGACGACACCGTCGTCGAGCGCCGCGGCGCCGGGCTCGGCCTCGACGCGCGGGTGGTCTTCTTCGACTCCACGAACGACATCGCGCTGCTGCGCGTCGCGGGACTCTCGGCACCGGCGCTGCGACTTGCCGCCGACGCGCCGCGGGGGGCGCTCGCGGCGGTGCTCGGCTTCCCGCTCAATGGTCCCTACGCCGTCCGCGCCGCCCGTCTCGGCACGACCCGCAGCGTCGCCGCCGAAGACGCCTACGGCCACGGGCCGGTGCAGCGATCGGTGTTGACGTTCCGTGGGCGTGTGCAGCCCGGGAACTCCGGAGGCCCGCTCGTCGACGGTGCCGGCGAGGTCGTCGGAACGGTCTTCGCGTCGAGCGAGAGCAGCGGCCCGGCCGCCGGCTATGCGGTTCCCAACGACGTCGTGCAACAGGCGCTCTCGGCGTCGCCGACGGGCGCGGTCTCCACCGGGCCGTGTGCTCGCTAGCCGGCTCGGCCCCGCGCGAGCACCCGGTTTGCAACCGCCCGGCAGGCCGCTACGCTCCGCGCCGCATGGCCAAGACGCTGATCATCGCCGAGAAGCCCTCCGTCGGGAGGGACCTTGCGCGTGTGCTGCCGGGGCCGTTCGAGAAGAAGAAGACCGGTGGCGAGAAGACCGAGCGCTCGCTCGAGGGTCCGGAGCACGTGATCACCTGGGCCGTCGGCCATCTCGTCCAGCTCGCCGAGCCCGACGAGTACGACGACAAGTTCAAGAAGTGGCGGATGGCGGACCTGCCGATCGTGCCCGACCGCTTCAAGCTCGTCGTTCGCGACGAGCGCTCGCAGAAGCAGATGACGGTCGTCAAGGCGGCGCTCAAGCGCGACGACATCGATGTCGTCGTCAACGCCTGCGACGCCGGCCGCGAAGGCGAGCTGATCTTCGCGTACCTGTTCGAGAAGGCGGGCGCGAAGCTGCCGGTCAAGCGTCTGTGGCTGTCGTCGATGACGACAGACGCGATGCGCGACGCGCTCGGATCGCTGCGCGACGGCGAAGAGCTGCAGACGCTCGAGGCCGCGGCGCGATCGCGCTCGGAGGCCGACTGGATCGTCGGCATGAACGCGACCCGAGCGGCGACGATCCGGCTGCGGTCGAGCTTCGACGGAGCTGTCTCGCTCGGCAGGGTGCAGACGCCGACGCTGGCGATCCTGACACGGCGCGAGGAGGAGATCCGCGCCTTCGTGCCGGAGACCTACTGGCTGATCGACGCCGCCTTCGAGACCGCGGCGGAGCCCACCCGGCGCTACGAGGGCCGCTACCACGACGGCGCCAACCCACGCCTGGAGAGCGCCGAGCAGGCTGCGGCGATCGTCTCGGCCGTCGCCGGGCAGCGTGGCGAGATCACGAAGCTGACGAAGACGAAGCGCACCGAGAAGGCACCGCTGCTCTACGACCTGACGTCGTTGCAGCGCGAGGCCAACACGCGCTTCGGATTCAGCGCCCGGCGCACGCTCGGCGCGGCACAGCGGCTCTACGAGGAGCACAAGGCGCTCACCTATCCGCGGACCAATTCGCGCTACCTGCCGGGCGACATGGTCCCGGAGATCAAGCCGATCGTCGATCGCGTCGGGCGCCATCACGAGTACGCGAAGGCCGCCGCCTACGTCCGTGAGCTCGACCTGCTGCCGCTGGCGCGCGTCGTCGACGACGCCAAGGTCACCGACCACCACGCGATCATCCCGACCAACGCCGAGCACAAGCTCGAGGGCATGGACGGCGACGACCGGCGCGTCTACGACATGGTCGCCCGGCGCTTCCTCGCCGTGTTCCATCCCGACGCCGAGTTCGAGAACACGCGCGTCGAGACGACGGTTGCGGAGCACATCTTCCGCACCCGCGGCAAGGTCCTTGTCGTGCCCGGCTGGCGCAGTGCCTACGGCGAGCTCTCGGAGGACGAGGCCGCCGCGGCCGAGCAGGAGGACGAGGGCCGCGACCAGACGCTGCCGAAGCTCGAGAAGGGCGAACAGGCAGACACGAAGAAGGCCGAGTCGCTGGAGAAGCAGACGCAGCCGCCCCGTCGCTATTCGGACGCCTCGCTGCTCGGCGCGATGGAGACCGCGGGCAAGCTCGTCGATGACGAGGACGCGCGCGAAGCGATGAAGGAGTCCGGCATCGGCACGCCGGCGACCCGCGCGGCGATCATCGAGCGGTTGATCGACGTCGGCTACGTCGAGCGCGACGGTCGCGCACTGGTGCCGACGGAGAAGGGGATGAACGTCATCCGGCTGCTCGGCGACCACCCGCTGACGTCGCCGTCGCTGACCGGCGAATGGGAGCACCGGCTGTCGGCGATCGAGGACGGCAAGGACTCCCGCAAGGCGTTCATGGCCGACATCGCGAAGTTCGCCGGCTCGACCGTCGGCGAGCTCGACGCGAAGCTCAAGGACGTCAAGATCCCGCGCGCAAACCTCGGGCCGTGCCCGGTCTGCGGCCACGACATCATCGAGAACCGCAAGGGCTTCTCATGCTGGTCGCGCGAGGATCCCGGCTGCGGTTTCGTGATCTGGAAGTCCAAGGCCGGCAAGACCTTGCCGGGAGCGGTCGCGCGAGAGCTGATCGCGACCGGCCGCACCGCCAAGCAGGTGACCGGCTTCAAGGGCCGCTCGGGACGCTCGTTCCGAGCCAAGCTCGCGCTCGTTCAGGGTGAGGACGGGAAGTGGCGGGCCGAGTTCGACGAGGCGTGGGCCAAGGAGGGAGCGAAGCCGCCCGAAGCCGAGGGCGCCGAAGATGTCGCCGCGACCGGTACGACCGCCGCTGCCTCCGAGCCGTCGTCCTCGTCGGGCGTTGCCGCCGCCTAGTCGCGCTTTCGCACCCAGACGCGAAACGTGGTCGTCCCGCTGGAGGTCTCGTAGCGGACGCGATAGTGGCGCCCGCATCCCGGCGAGTAGCGGAAGTAGCGCCAGCTCGTCGTCGCCGTGACGTCGCGGTGCCAGAGCAGCGCGCCTGAGGATGACCGGATCGCGATCGTCGCGGTGCGCCGCCCCCGCAGCGGGAAGTCCCGGTACCAGACGCCGGTCTTGATCGTCTCGCCACAGCGGATCGACGGCGTCGGCCGCGACACGAGCACGTCGGCGCGGGCGATCCCCGGAGCGGCGAGCGAGGCGGCGAAGATGACGATCGTCGAGACCCGGCCGCGCATTGACGTGACACTAGATGAGCATTCGGGTCCGGTTGCGCCGAGAACGTCATCGCCACGGAAACTGACGCCGAAGTTGCGCAGTCGGTCACCCAGCATCGAGCTTCGCTCCACGGCCGCCGATACGCCGAGCGCCTCGAAGGTCGCCTGCGGATGATCGCTCGGGGGCACCGTCTGGCCGACGCGCGACCATGGATCGTGTGGCTCTGAAGCTCGTCATCGGCCCGGCGAACGCCGAGAAGGCGGGCGTCGTCCTCGACGGGTACCGGGCCGCTCTCGAGCGCGATCCGCTGCTCGTCGTGCCGACCGCCGCCGACGTCGACCACTACCGCCGCGAGCTCGCGGCGTCGGGGGCCGTATTCGGGGTCTCGGTGATGCGCTTCGCCTGGCTGATGCGCGAGATCGCACGACGCGGCGGCGTGCGCGGCCGCACCGCCGGGCGGATCACGCGCGAGCGGGTGGCGGCGGCCGCGATCTCCGGCGCCGCGCTCGGCCCGCTCGCCCGCAGCGCGACGACAGCGGGGTTCGAGACGACGCTGCTGGCCCTGATCGACGAGCTGCAGGAGGCGCGCGCGATGCCGGCGCGGGCGATTCAGGCGCTGCGCGCGTGGGGCGAGGCGGAGCCGGCGCGCGCCGGGTACGCGGAGGACCTCGCCACGCTCGTCTCGGGCTACCGGCGCGAGCTCGAGCGGATCGGCGTCGCCGACGAGCGGCTGCGCGACGTCGCGGCGCTCGACGGGATCCGGCTCGCGCCCCAGCGCTGGGGGACGACCCCCGTCTTCGTCTACGGCTTCGACGACCTGACGGCGCTGCAGCGCGAGGCGATCGAGACGCTCGCGTGTCACGTCGGCGCCGACGTGACCGTGTCACTGACCTACGAGCCGGGTCGCGAGGCGCTGGCCTCGCGGGCGGCGACGTTCGAGCAGCTGCGCGTGCTCGACGGTGTCGAACTGGTCGAGCTCGGCGCGCGCACCGAGTTCTACGCGCCGGCGTCGCGGCGGGCGCTGCACGGGCTCGAGCGGGGGCTGTTCGAGCCCGTCGAGGCCGAGCCGATCGACCCCGAGACGGCCGTCCGGCTGCTGGCCGCGGGCGGCGAACGGGCCGAGATCGAGCTCGTCGGCGCTCAGGTCGCGGCGCTGCTGCGCGACGAGCGATACGCGCCTGACGACATCGCGGTCGTCTTCCGCTCGCTGCGCACGGTCGCCCCGCTCGTCGAGGAGGTGTTCGGCGCGTTCGGGATCCCGTGCGCGATCGATCGCCGGCTCGCCGTCGGCCACACCGCTCTCGGCCGTGGCCTGCTCGGGCTGCTTCGCTCGGCGCTGGCCGACGGCAGCTCCGAGGATCTGCTCGCGTACCTGCGGACGCCGGGCGTGCTCGACCGTCCCGAGCTCGGCGACCAGCTCGAGGCCGAGCTGCGGCGAACGGGCGTGCGCACGGCCGGCGAGGCGAGGCGGATCTGGGAGCAGGCTGCGTGGGGGTGGCCGCTCGACGCCGTGCGCCGCGTCGAGCGCGCGGTCGCCGCCGGGCCGGGGGCGCTGTGCGCGCGGCTCGCACGCGAGGCGTCGATCCTGCTGACCCGTCCACACCGCGCGGCGGCGGCCGTGCTGGACGCCGAGGAGGAGCTCGACGCGCGCGTCGCGGGAGAGCTCGGCCGAGCGTTGCGCGAGCTCACCCAGCTCGCGGAGCACGCGCCCGGGCTCATCCCGCAGGCACCCGAGCTCGCGGGCATGTTGGCGCGCCTCGAGGTGCGTTCCGGCGCCGCGGCCGGGCCGGGACTGGTGGCGGTCACGACGCCGCTGCGGATCCGTGCCCGCCGTGTCCGCGCGCTGTTCGCCTGCGGCCTGCAGGAGGGCGCCTGGCCGGCACCCGCTCGCCCTGACCCTCTGCTCGGTGACGACGACCGCGTTGCGCTGGCGCGCGCCACGGGGCTCGTGCTGCGCCCGCGCGGCGACGCGCTGTCGGCCGAGCGCTACGTCTTCTACGCGGCCGCGACCCGCCCGACCGACCTGCTGGCGCTGAGCTGGCACGACGCGGACGACGACGGTCAGCCGGCGACGCGCTCGTTCTTCGTCGACGACGTCGCCGAGCTGTTCGCGCCGGCGTTGCGCGAGCGCACGCTGCGCCGGCGGCTCGGTGAGGTCGGGTGGGCCGAAGGGGAGGCGCCGACCCCGCGCGAGGCACGCCGCGCGTGGGCCGCGACGCAGCCGAGCCTTCCGATCGCCACCGTCGGCCCGCTGCGGACCGAGCCGGTGCTCGCCAAGCTGCGCGACTGGCCCGCGTTCAGCGCGTCGGGGCTCGAGAGCTGGGCGTCCTGCCCGATGCGCTGGCTGATCGAGCGCTTCATCGATCCCGGCGAGCTCCAGCCGGATCCCGAGCCGATGCTGCGCGGGACGCTCGCGCATCGGGTGCTGCGCGACGTGCTGGCGGCGCTCGGGCCGCGGCCGCTGCGTCCCGGTGACCTGCCGGCGGCCCGTGCCGCCCTCGGCGAGGCGCTCGCCCGGCACGCGCCGGAGGTGCCGATCTCGGTCAACCCGGAGCGTCTCCGCGCCGAGCTGCGGCGGCTCGAGGCCGACCTCCTGCGGTACCTCGACGCCGCGCTCAACAGCGAAAGCGCGTTCGCGCCGACAGACCTCGAGCGCTCGTTCGAGGCGGAGATCGCCGCCGGCGTCACGCTGCGCGGCACGATCGACCGGATCGACCGCGCCGGCGGCGAGGCCATCGTCTACGACTACAAGGGGCGCACGGCGACGCCGGTCAAGCGCTGGGCGAGCGACCGCAAGCTCCAGATCGGCCTCTACGTGCTCGCGGTTCGCAGCTTCGCCGGCGAGCGTCCGGTCGGTGGCCTGTATCAGCCGCTCGGCGCCGACGACACGGTGCCGCGTGGCGCGCTGCTCGAGGACGCCGACCCGGGACAGGAGCTGGTTCGCAGCGACCGCATCGGCGAGGAGCGGTTCGAGGCCGCACTGGCCGAGGTGCTCGAGATCGCGCTCGTGGCGGTCGACGAGCTGCGTGGCGGACGGCTTGAGGCGCGCCCGCGTCAGTGTGCCTACCGCGGCGGCTGCGCCTACCCGTCGATCTGCCGCTGCGAGGCTTCGTGATCGAGGTGGGGAGCGAGGAACGCCCCCGGCCTCGCGCGTTCACGGCGGAGCAGGTCGCGGCGATCGAGCGCCGGAGCGGCGCGTTGCTCGTCTCCGCGGCGGCGGGCTCGGGCAAGACGACCGTGCTCGTCGAGCGCTTCGTCCGCAGCGTGCTCGAGGACGGCGTCGCGCCCGCGTCGATGCTCGCGATCACGTTCACCGACAAGGCCGCGGGCGAGCTTCGCGCGCGGGTCCGGGCGCGCTTCCTCGAGCTCGGCGAGCGCCGGCTGGCGCAGGAGACCGAGGCCGCGTGGATCTCGACGATCCATGGCTTCTGCGCGCGTGTGCTCCGGCAGCACGCGGTCAGTGCCGGCCTCGCGCCGGGGTTCGTCGTGCTCGACGAGCCGACCGCGCGCGAGCTCCGGGCGCAGGCGTTCGACGACGCGCTCGCCGGCTTCCTCGACGACGGCGACGGCACGCGCGCCGAGGCGCTCGACCTCGTCGCCGCATATCGCCCCGACCGGCTCGCGACGATGCTGCTCGAGATCTACGACGCTCTGCGCGCGGCCGGCCGCGAGCCGCGCCTGCGGCTACCGCGGGAGCACGGCTATCCGCAGGCGGAGCGCGATGCGCTCGCGGCTGGATGTGACGCGGCTCTGGGTGAGCTCGCCGCCGCCACGGGGAAGCTCGCCGAGCGTGCGCGCGGTCTCGTCGAGGACTGTGCCGGGATCGTCGCGGGCCTCGGTGCCGAGCAGGCGCCGGCGCCGGCGCAGCTCGCGCGCGGGCGCTTCGCCACCGGCAAGACGAAAGCACTGCAGGGCCCCGGCGTCGCCGCGTACCTGGGTGCGCGTGACGCGTTCGCGTCGGCCTGCGCCGACCGTGCCGCCCGTGCCGCGCTCGTCCTGCTCGACGAGCTGCTCGGTCGCTACGCCGAGCGCTACGCGGCGGGCAAGCGCGAGCGAGGCGGCCTCGACTACGACGACCTCGAGCTGGCGACGCGCGACCTGTTCCGCTCCGAGCCCGCGCTCGCCTCGGCCTACGCCGAGCGGTTCGAGCGGCTGATGGTCGACGAGTTCCAGGACGTCAACCGCCTGCAGCTCGAGTTGCTCGAGCCGCTCGAGCGCGACAACGCGTTCGTGGTCGGAGACGAGCTGCAGTCGATCTACGGCTTTCGGCACGCATCGGTCGAGGTCTTCCGTGAGCGCCGGGCGGCTCTTGCCGCGACCGGTGCGGCGGCGTCGCTGCAGGTCAACTTCCGCAGCCAGCCGGAGATCCTCACGGCCGTCAACCGGATCGAGCACGCCGGGGCGGAGCCGATCGTCGCCGGCCGCGAATCGGTTTCCCGCCCGCCCGGCGATCCGCGCGTCGAGCTGCTGCTGTGCGATCGCGACGCGCCGTGGCCCGACGACGATCCGTTGCCGGCGAGCCAGCCGTGGCGGCGTGCCGAGGCCAGGAGCGTCGCGGCGCGGGTGGCGGAGCTCGTCGCCTCGGGCGCGCACCCGGCGGGCGACATCGTCGTCCTGCTGCGCGCGGCGGGCGACATGGCGACGTACGAGCGCGCGCTCGAGGACGCCGGCCTGGCGACGCTGGCGGCGGGCGGGCGCGGCTTCTGGGCGCGGCAGCAGGTGCTCGATCTCTGTGCCTACCTCGCCGCGCTCGTCAACCCGCGCGACGAGCGCGCGCTGCTCGGCGTGCTCGCATCGCCGCTCGGGGCGGGAGCGTCGCCCGACGCGCTGGCGCTGCTCGGGCTGGCGGGACGCGAGCGGCGGCGCGCGCTCTGGGATCTGCTGCGTTCCGGCGACGATGCCTGGGCGGCGGCGCTTCCAGCCGCCGAGCAGGTTCGCATCGCCGGCTTCGTCGAGGTCTTCGCGAACGAGCGCACCCGCGCCGCGCGGCTCGGTCTCGACACGCTGCTGGAGCGTGCGGTGCGGCGCTCGCGCTACGACGAGCACGTGCTGCGGCTTCCCGGCGGTGTTCGCCGGCTCGCCAACGTCGCGAAGCTGATCCGGCTCGCGGCTGCGTTCGAGGCGACGCGCGGTCGCGACGTTCGGGCGCTCGTCGATCGTGCCCTGTCCGAGCTCGAGGCGGGCTCCCGCGAGCCTGACGCCCCGGTCGAGCTGGCCGGGCTCGACGCCGTTCGCCTGATGACGATGCACGCCGCGAAGGGCCTCGAGTTCCCGGTCGTCGTGCTCGCCGATCTCGGCCGCGCCGCGAACGCGCAGACGCCCGACCTGCTCGTCGACGAGGACCGCATCGGGCTCCGCCTCGTCTCGATGCACGGCGCCAGCGTCCCGGCGCTCGACTACGCGCAGTTGCGCGACGAGCGGCTCGCGCGCGACGCCGAGGAGGAGCGGCGGATCATGCACGTCGCGATGACCCGTGCCGAGGAGCGCCTGATCCTCGCCGGCGGCGTCTGCCTCGAGTCGTGGCCCGAGCCGAAGTCGTCAGCGGCGCCGATCGCGTGGCTCGCGCCCGCGCTCGCGCCGGGCCTGGCCGAGGCGCTCGCCGGCGGCGCGTCGGACGCCGTCGTCGCCGGGATCCGCGTCGCGGTGCGGCGCCCGGACCCGGTGCTGGCCCTATTCCCGGCGGACGAGCCCACGGAGCCCGACGAGCGCACGCCCGGGCCGGCGGCGGAGGAGGGCGGCACGGTCGTCACGGACCAGCGCGATGCGACCGCGCCACCGGCGCCGGCGCCATCGCTGTCGTCACTGAGCTACACCGCGTTGTCGCGCTACACGCAGTGCGGCTACCGCTTCTACCTCGAGCGGATTCTGCGTCTCCCGCAGCGCGACCCACCACCGGCCGAGGCGGCGCCGGGCGGCGAGCCCGTCGTCGCCGGCATCGACGCGCTGACGCGCGGATCGCTCGCGCACGAGCTGCTCGAGCTGCTCGCCGCCGACGAGCTGCGAACGCCGAGCGAGGAGGAGGTCCGCGCCCAGGCGGCGCTGCGCGACGTCGAGCTGCGCGCCGACGAGGTCGAGGACCTGCAGCGGCTGGTCGACGCGGCGTCCGACAACGATGTGATGCGCCGCGTCCACCGCGCTCGAAGCGTGCACCACGAGCAGTCGTTCGCGGTCGCGCTCGACGACCGCGGAGCGCTGCCGCTGCTCAACGGCGTCGTCGACGTGCTGGCGTGGGAGAACGACGGCGGGGCGCTCGTCGTCGACTACAAGACGGATCGGCTTGAAGGTGCCGACCCGGAGGAGGTCGTCGCCGGTTCCTACGGCCTGCAGCGGCGCATCTACGCGCTCGCGGCGCTGCGCGCGGGAGCGACGCGCGTCGAGGTCGCCCACCTCTTCCTCGAGCGCCCCGACGCGCCCGCGGTCGCCGTCTATGAGACGGGCGATGCGGGAGCACTCGCCGACGAGATCCTGTCGTCCGCCGAGGCGCTGCTCGGCGGGGCGTTTCCGGTCAGCGGTCGCCCGCACCGCGAGCTCTGCGCGACCTGTCCCGGGCGCGGCGGGCTCTGCTCGTGGCCCGAGGACGTCGTCCTGCGACCGCTCGCCGAGGTGGTCGGCGGCGCGTAGCCGGACTGTCAGGCCTCGTCCGGAAGCTCGAGGCCGTGTTCGGCGATATCGCCGGCGACGGCGACGACCTGGCGGTTCGTGCCGCGGGCGTAGCTGCGCAGGCGGTTGAAGGCCAGGCGCTCGTCGAGCTCGTGGCGCTCCATCAGGATCCCTTTCGCCCGTTCGATCACGGCGCGGCGCTCGAGCGCGTGCTCGAGCTGGTCGACGCGCTCGGTCAGCTGCTCGGTCTCGGCGCGGCGGCGCATCGCGACCTCGAGCGCCGCGCACAGCTCATCTTCGGTCGGCGCCGACGCGATCGCCGAGATCCCGCGTTCGGCCGCGGCCTTGGCGAACTCCGGATCCTGGCCGTTGAGCAGCGCGATCACCGGCCCCGAGGACGCTTCCGAGAGCTCCTCGATCAGATCGAGCGCGTGATCGAGGTCGTCGTGGACGACGACGATCGAGGCGTCCGGATCCTCGCGGGCGATCACCTCGCAGGCGCCGGTGACCGACGCGACCGTCGCCGTGACCTCATGGCCGAGCCGCTCGAGCATGCCCGCGATGTCGCGCAGCGCGCTGCTGTCCTCGTCTGCCGCGAGGACCCGCAGGCTGCTGGCTGGTGCATCGGTCGCCACGGTTCGCCTTCTCGGCCGTTCGGGGGAGGTCGAGCGGTACGATAACGACCGCTACGCGCCCCAGCGACCCGGCGCCGACTGCAAGGCCAAGCAGTGGACCGGGACGAGCACGACAGCCAATCACGCACGCGTAGAGACCTCGAGTTGTTCGAGGCCTACGTCCGTGATCGTGACCCTGACGCGCGGGCACGGCTGGTCGAGCGCTTCCTGCCGCTCGCCCGCCAGCTCGCCCGGCGCTACGAGCGCACCGACGAGCCGCTCGACGATCTCGTCCAAGTCGCGTCGATCGGGCTCGTCAAGGCGATCGATCGGTTCGATCCCGAGCGCGGCTTCGCGTTCTCCAGCTTCGCCGTGCCGACGATTCTCGGTGAGCTGCGCCGCCACTTCCGCGACAAGACCTGGTCGGTCCGTGTGCCGCGCGACCTCCAGGAGCTGTCGCTGGCCGTCGACCGGGTCGCGACGACGCTGACCCACGACCTGCACCGGCCGCCCACGATCGCCGAGATCGCAGCCGCGATCGGGACGACCGACGAAGCCGTGCTCGAGGCGCGCGAGGCGTCGGGCGCCTACCGCGCGACCTCACTGCAGGCGCCGCGCGGCGACGACGAGGCGGGGGAGACGCTCGGCGACCACCTCGGCACCGACGAGCGCGGCTTCGGCCTCGCCGAGGATCGCGCAACACTCGCGCGGCTACTCGCGGAACTGACACCGCGCGACCGCGAGATCCTGCGACTGCGGTTCGAGCAGGACCTGACGCAGGCCGAGATCGGCGAGCGGATCGGGGTCTCGCAGATGCAGATCTCGAGGATCATCCGTCGCTCGCTCAGCACCCTGCGCGCCGCGGTTGGCGCCCAGGAGGATCCGGTCTAGCATCGCCTCGTGGGTGACGACGAGAGTGCCGCGAACCGGTACGAGCGCGAGCTCGGCGAGCTGCTGCAGGAGGCGCGCGTCGCGATGCCCGGCGTGCAGATCCTGTTCGGGTTCCTGCTCGCCGTGCCGTTCCAGGCCCGCTTTGCCGACACGACGGCGTTCCAGAAAGGCGTGTATCTGGTCACGATCCTGCTCGCGGCGGCGACCACGATCTGCTTCATCGCTCCCGCCGCGTACCACCGAATCCAGTTCCGCCGTCACGACAAGCGGCATCTGATCCACGTCGCCAACAACTTCCTCATCGCCGGCCTCGTCTTCCTCGCGCTGGCGATGACGTCGGCATTCCTGCTCGTGTCGGACTTCCTCTTCCAGGACGCCACGACGGTCGCGATCACCACGCCACTCGTCGCCGCGTTCGCGTGGTTCTGGTTCGGCTATCCGCTGATGCGCCGGTTTCGCGGCGAGCGCTCGGGTGGGAGCAGGGGCTAGGCCCTGCCCTCGGCCTCGTATTCGCGCAGGAAGCCTTCGAACAGGCGCCGGTGCCCCTCCTCGTCGCGGAGGATCGTGATCACCATGTCCTGGGTGACGGGGTCGACGCCGTCGGTCTCCTCGACGATCTGGTTGTAGTACTCGATCGCGCCGGTCTCGGCCTCGATCACGCCCTTGATGACGTGCACGAGATCGGTCTGGTGGTCAGGCGGCTGGAGGTAGCTCTGCTCGGCCTTGAAATCGAGCGACCCCGGAACGACGCCGTAGAGCTCCTTGATCCGCGTCGCGTATTGCTGCGCGTGCCCGAGCTCCTCCTGGATGTCGGCCTGCAGCGACTCGACGATCTCGCGTGCCCGGATGCCGTCGGGGTTGATCGAGTTGGTGATGTAGCTCATCACCGTCTCGATCTCCATCCAGTAGGCCTTCGTCAGCAACTCGACGATGTGCTCGCGGGTCTCGCTGCTGTCGTCGGACAGGATCCCTTGGGAAGCGGTGCGCGTGGTCATGATCCCGAACTACCCGGGCCGCGGGATTTGCAACATCACCTGCGTGAATCGGCCGCGTTGCGGGGATACTCCCGAGCCATGGCGCGTGCGATCTGGACCGGGACGATCAGCTTCGGGCTGGTCACGGTGCCCGTCAAGCTCTACAGCGCGGTCAACCGCAAGACGGTGCGCTTCCATCAGCTGAACCGCTCGACCGGCTCGCGGATCGCGATGCGCCGGGTCGACCCCTCGACGGAGGAGGAGGTCGCCTACGAGGACATCGTCAAGGGTTACGAGTTGTCGCCGGATCGCTACGTCGTCGTCGAGCCCGCCGAGCTCGAGACGCTGCAGCCGAAGAAGGGGCGGACGATCGACATCCTCGACTTCGTCGACCTCGCGCAGATCGACCCGGGTTACTACGACCACCAGTACTACCTCGCGCCCGGGCCCGGCGGCGCCAAGCCGTATCGGCTGCTGCTCGAGGCGATGCGCGAGACCGGCAAGGTCGGCATCGCGACGGTCGTGATCCGTTCGAAGGAGCAGCTCGTCGCCGTCCGCCCGATGGAGAGCGGCGTGCTCGGGATGGCGACGATGGTGTTCGCCGACGAGATCATCGAGCCGGAGCGGATCGAGGAGCTGTCGGAGCTCGACGGCATCGACGTCAACGATCGCGAGCTGGCGATCGCCAAGCAGCTCGTCGAATCGCTGGCGTCGGAGTTCGAGCCGCGGCGCTACAAGGACTCCTACCGCGAAGACGTGCTGGCGCTGATCGAGCGCAAGGCGGCCGGCGAGGAGATCGCGGTGCAGCCGCAGATCGAGGAGGACGCGGCACCCGCCCCCGACCTGATGGCCGCACTGAAGGCGAGCCTCGACGCGGCCAAGGCAAAGCCCGCGGGGACGAAGACCGCCGCGAAGCCGAAGGCCGCGAAGGGCGCCGCCGCCACGTCCCCGGCGGGCAAGCCGGCGGCGCGCAAGCGCAGCGCGACGAAGCGCTAGCGCGTTCAGCCAGGCGTTGCGGCCGAACGGCTCGCGAAGGCGATCTCGAGCCGGAGCTCCTCGCCGTTGCCGTTGTCGCTGCGCTCGGTGACGAGCGCGTCGGCGACGCGCTCGAGGACGTTGCCGACCCCCGGAAGCGTTGCGTCGGCGAGCACGGCCTCGGCGCCGTCCTCGCGCAAGGGGCCGACGCGTAGGCGGATGGTGTCGGCATCCGTCGTGACGGTGACGATCAGCGTCCCATCGAGTGTGTGGCCGGGCGCATGCGCCGCGATCGCGTCGGCGAGGAGCAGCGCCTCGTCGAGGCGGTCGACGGGGCACAGGGCACGTGCCGCCAGCATGCCGACGACGCGGCTCAGCACCGGCCCGACGAGCGGGCCCTCGCGCAGCGCGACACGTACCTCGTTCGGGACGACGGTGCCGGTCATGCCGGCAGCGCGCCGTCGGTGTCGGCGCTCACGAGGCCAAAGGTCATCCGCACCTCGGTGTGGTCGTCGGCGTTCTTGCCGAGCTCCAGCGAATCGGTGAGCGTCGCGATCAGCGGCAGCCCGAGCCCGAGCCCGGGGCTGTCCGGGCGGGGCACGATCCCGTGCCCTTCGTCGCGAACGACGAACACGAGCTGATCGCCGCCTACGAAGGCGTCGACCTCGACGGACCCCTCGCCGTCGGCGTAGGCATGGACGACCGAGTTGGTGCAGGCCTCGGTCAGCGCGAGCTTGACGTCAGACAACAACTGTTCGTCGAGCCCGAGTGCCTCGCCGAGGCCGCCGACGGCATGGCGCACGACCGCGACATTCTCGGCACGAGCCGGAATCGTCAGAGTGAGATCGGGGAATTGGCGCGGGTCGTTCGAGTCAGAAGCCACAGTGGGGCCGCCCGCCCAGGCGGTGTCGTCAGTCGTGGTGCCCACGTGCTGTGGATCTCAATCGCGATCCTCGTGCGCCCTCGGGCGCGAAGGATACGTTGCGGCGCGATCTCTACACTTGCCGTTCCCGCCTCCGTGCTTCCTGGCGTTCTCGGAACCACACCTATGGATCATCACACCAAGCCGCCACAGGCCGACGGCCTGTACGACCCCCGCTACGAGCACGACGCGTGTGGCGTCGCGATGATCGCGCGCCTCGACAACGTCCCCGGTCACGACGTCGTCATCAAGGCGCTGACGGCGCTCGACAACCTCGAGCACCGTGGAGCCGAGGGAGCCGACAAGCGGACCGGCGACGGCGCCGGGATCCTCGTCCAGATGCCCGACGCCTTCTTTCGCGAGGTCTGCGAGTTCGATCTGCCGCCGGCCGGCCAGTACGGCGTCGGCGTCTGCTTCTTCCCCCAGGAGGAGTCGGTTCGGCACAAGCTCGAGGAGCTGCTCGAGCTCAACGTCCGGATCGAGGGCCAGCGCGTCCTCGGCTGGCGCGACACGCCGGTCGACGCAGCCCACGTCGGCGACACGGCCAACCTCAGCCGCCCCTTCATGCGCCAGCTGTTCGTCGGCGCCGGCGAGGGCTTCACCGACGACCAGGACGCGTTCGAGCGCAAGCTCTACGTGATCCGCAGGATCGTCGAGCTCGCGGCCGGCCCCGATTTCTACGCGCCCAGCTTCTCGTCGCGGACGATCGTCTACAAGGGAATGCTGATCAGCCACCAGCTCGGCCGCTTCTACCCCGATCTCGCCGATGAGCGCTTCGCATCGGGTATGGCGCTCGTCCACAGCCGCTTCTCGACGAACACCTTTCCCAGCTGGGAGCTCGCGCATCCGTTTCGGCTGATCGCCCACAACGGCGAGATCAACACGCTGATGGGCAACGTCAACTGGATGCGCGCGCGCGAGTCGGAGATGGCGAGCGAGTTGTTCGGCGCCGATCTCCAGAAGGTGATGCCGATCGTCCGTCCCGGCGGCTCGGACTCGGCGACGTTCGACAACGTGCTCGAGCTGCTGCTCCTCGCCGGCCGCTCGCTGCCGCACGCGGCGATGATGATGATCCCCGAGGCGTACGCCGACCGCGACGACCTCCCGGACCACCTGAAGGGCTTCTACGCGTTCCACTCCTGCCTGATGGAGCCGTGGGATGGTCCCGCTGCTGTCTGCTTCACCGACGGCCGCGTCGTCGGCGCGACGCTCGACCGTAACGGTCTGCGGCCCGGGCGCTGGTGCGAGACGAAGGACGGTCTCGTCGTGCTCGGCTCCGAGGCGGGAATGCTCGGGATCCGTCCCGAGAACGTCAAGCGGCTCGGGCGCCTCGCGCCGGGCAAGCTGTTCCTCGTCGACCTCGAGGAAGGCCGGATCGTGGCCGACGAGGAGGTCAAGGAGCGCGTCGCGACGCAGCAGCCGTACGGCGAGTGGTACGAGAGCAACGTCGTCCACTTCAGCGACCTCGAGCCGTCGCACGTGACGATGACCGGCGTCGAGCCGTCGCACCGGCGCCGGCTCGCCTTCGGCTACACGCAGGAGGACCTGCGCGTCCTGATCGCGCCGCTCGCGGCCCGGGCCGAGGAGCCGATCGGCTCGATGGGCAACGACAACGCGCTCGCCGTGCTGTCGGACCAGCGGCCGCCGCTGTTCGCGTACTTCAAGCAGTTGTTCGCGCAGGTGACGAACCCGCCGATCGACTCGATTCGCGAGTCGATCGTGATGTCGCTTTCCACCGGCATCGGCGCCGAGGGCAACCTGCTGGCGGAGTCGCCGCGGCACGCCCACCAGCTGGCGATGGAGCAGCCGATCCTGCGCAACCAGGAGCTCGAGACCCTCCGTCACGTCGCCCACGACATCTTCGAGACGTGCACGATCCCGACCGTGTGGCCTGTCGAAGAGGGCCCCGCGGGGATGCTCAGGGCGCTGACCGACGTCTGCGACCAGGCGACCGACGCGATCGCCTCGGGCGCCAACGTGATCATCCTCTCGGACCGCCGTGTCAAGGCCGGCTGGGTGCCGATCCCGTCGCTGCTGGCGGTCGCCGCCGTGCACCATCACCTCGTGCGCGAGGGAACGCGTTTGCGCGCGGGCCTCGTGCTCGAATCCGGCGAGCCGCGCGAGGTCCATCACTTCGCGACGCTGATCGGCTACGGCGCCAGCGCGATCAACCCGTATCTGCTCCTCGACACGGTCGACGAGCTCGCCGTCGAGGGCCGGATCGCCGGCGTGACCGACCCCGACGAGGCCGAGCGCAACGTCGTCAAGGGGATCGGCAAGGGACTGCTGAAGACGATCTCGAAGATGGGGATCTCGACGATCCAGAGCTACTGCGGCGCCCAGATCTTCGAGGCCGTCGGGCTCGACCGGAAGCTGATCGACCGGTACTTCACCGGTACCGCCTCGCGCATCGGCGGGATCGGCGCCGAGACCCTCGCGCAGGAGGCGCTCGACCGTCACGCGCGCGCATATCCCAGCGACGGGGATCTCCTTCCGGTCGGTGGCGTCTACGCATGGCGCCGCGACGGCGAGCAGCACATGTGGAACCCGGAGACGATCGCGACGCTCCAGCACGCGGTGCGCCTCGACGCCGGCAGCGCCGACGCGCAGACGCGCTACGACGAGTACAGCCGGATGATCAACGAGGAGGCGACCACCGCCTGCACGTTGCGCGGGCTGCTGCGGATCCGCACGGAGGGCGCGACGCCGATCCCGATCGAGGAGGTCGAGCCGGCGCAGGAGATCGTCAAGCGCTTCGCGACCGGCGCGATGTCGCTCGGCTCGATCTCGCGCAACGCGCACGAGACGCTGGCACAGGCGATGAACCGCCTCGGCGGGCGCTCGAACACCGGCGAGGGCGGCGAGGATCCTGTCCGCTTCGGCGACGACCGCCGCTCGTCGATCAAGCAGGTCGCGTCGGGACGCTTCGGCGTCACGATCCACTACCTCGTCAACGCCGACCAGTTGCAGATCAAGATGGCCCAGGGCGCCAAGCCCGGCGAGGGCGGCCAGCTGCCGGGCCACAAGGTCGACCGCTACATCGGCTCGGTCCGCCACACGACGCCGGGCGTCGGCCTGATCTCGCCGCCGCCGCACCACGACATCTACTCGATCGAAGATCTCAAGCAGCTGATCTACGACCTGCGTTGCGCGAACCCAAGGGCGAGCGTCAGCGTCAAGCTCGTCGCCGAGGTCGGTGTCGGCACGATCGCCGCGGGCGTCGCCAAGGCCAATGCCGACCACGTCCTGATCGCCGGCCACGACGGCGGCACAGGCGCCTCGCCGTTGAGCTCGATCGTCGCCGCCGGCGTGCCGTGGGAGATCGGGCTCGCCGAGACGCAGCAGACGCTGCTGCGCAACGACCTTCGCCGGCGGATCACGGTGCAGACCGACGGCCAGCTCAAGACCGGGCGCGACGTCGTCATCGCGGCGCTGCTCGGCGCCGACGAGATGGGCTTCGCGACGGCGCCGCTGATCGCCACGGGCTGCATCATGATGCGCGCCTGCCACCTCAACACCTGTCCGGTCGGCATCGCGACGCAGGACCCGGAGTTGGTCAAGCGCTTCAAGGGCCAGCCCGAGCACGTCGTCAACTTCTTCTTCTTCGTCGCCGAGGAGGTCCGGCAGATCCTCGCCTCGCTCGGCGTCCGCCGCCTCGACGACCTCGTCGGACGCACCGAACTGCTCGACGCCGACCATGCCGTCGACCACTGGAAGGCCCGCGGCATCGACCTCTCGCTGCTGCTTGCGCGTCCCGAGCTGCCCGAGGGCACGCCGCTGCGCCGCGTCGAGGCGCCGCCGGGGGTGCTTGACGACGCACTCGACTGGGAGCTTGTCGACGAGGCGCGCCAGGTGATCGAGCGCGAAGCCGATCGAGTCTCGATCGAGAAGTCCGTGCGCAACGTCAATCGCTGTGTCGGCGGCATCCTCTCGAGCGAGATCGCGCGCTCGCTCGGCGCAGACGGCCTGCCCGAGGACTCGATCGAGATCACGCTGACCGGCTCGGCCGGGCAGTCGTTCGGCGGCTGGCTCGCACCGGGCGTCTCGCTGATGCTGTGGGGCGACGCCAACGACTACACCGGGAAGGGCTTGTCCGGCGGCGTACTGGCGGTCCGTCCACCCGCCGCCGCGACGTTCGCCGCCGAGGACAACCAGCTGATCGGCAACACCGTCCTCTACGGCGCGACGCGCGGTCGCGCGTTCTTCCGCGGCCTCGCCGGCGAGCGCTTCGCCGTCCGCAACTCCGGCGCCCGCGCGGTCGTCGAGGGCGTCGGCGACCACGGCTGCGAGTACATGACCGGTGGGGTCGTCGTCGTGCTCGGCCCGACGGGTCGCAACTTCGCCGCCGGCATGAGCGGCGGGCTCGCCTTCGTGCTCGACGAGGACGGCAGCTTCCGCTCCCGCTGCAACCCGACGATGCTCGACCAGCTCGAGCAGCTCGACGCCGCCGACCTGATCGAGCTGCGCGACCTCGTCTCCGAGCACGTGCGCCGCACCGGGTCGCCGGTCGGCGAGCGCGTGCTCGAGGACTTCGACGCGCTCAGCCGCAAGTTCATCAAGGTCTTCCCGACCGATTACAAGAACGTTCTCGCCCAGTGGGCCGAGGAGGAGAAAAATCGCGGAAACGTCGTTTCGTCCTCCGGTCATCACGAGTGATGACCGGAGGACGACGTCACAAGGAGCGCGTCGCTGATGGGTGAGCTCGGCGGCTTCCTGAAGATCGAGCGCTCGGGCGTCCGCTACCGCGACCCGGCGGAGCGCGTCGGCGACATCGACGAGTTCCTCGTCGAGCGGCCCGTCGATGACCTTCGCGAGCAGGGCGCGCGCTGCATGGATTGCGGCGTTCCCTTCTGCCACAACGGCTGCCCGCTCGGCAACCTGATTCCGGACTGGAACGACCTCGTCTACCGCGACCGCTGGCAGGACGCGATCCGCCAGCTGCACGCGACCAACAACTTTCCCGAGTTCACCGGCCGTGTCTGTCCCGCTCCCTGCGAGGCGGCGTGCGTTCTGGAGATCAACGAGGGCGATGCGGTCACGATCAAGCAGATCGAGAACGCGATCATCGACCGTGCCTGGGACGAGGGCTGGGTCGTCGCGGAGCCGCCGAAGTTCGAGACGGGCCGCTCTGTCGCGGTCGTGGGCGCCGGCCCGGCTGGAATGGCGGCGGCGCAGCAGTTGCGCCGCGCCGGCCATCGCGTCGTCCTGTTCGAGCGCGACGAGGCGATCGGCGGCCTGATCCGCTTCGGCGTTCCGCAGTTCAAGATCGAGAAGGCGTTGATCGAGCGCCGGGCGGAGCAGCTCGCCGCCGAGGGCGTTGAGATCCGCTGCGGCGTCGAGGTCGGTCGCGACGTCACCGCCGACGAGCTCCGCGCCGAGTTCGACGCCGTCGTGCTGTCGACGGGCTCGCGCGTGCCCCGCGACCTCGAGATCGAGGGCCGCGAGCTCGACGGCGTCCACTACGCGATGGAGTACCTCTACGAGCGTCAGCGGGCCGTCGACGCCGGTCGCGAGCACGGTGACATCTGCGCCAAGGGCAAGCACGTCGTCGTCATCGGCGGCGGAGACACTGGCGCCGACTGCGTCGGCAACGCGATCCGCGAGGGCGCGGCGAGCGTCGTCCAGCTCGAGATCCTGCCGAAGCCGCCCGATCATCGCCCCGACGACCGCACGCCCTGGCCGCTGTGGCCGCAGAAGTACCGCCTCTCCTACGCGATGGAGGAGGCGCTCGAGATCGGGCTCGGCGAGCAGGATTACGCGGTGACGACGACCCGCTTCGGCGGCGAGGACGGCGCCGTGACGACACTCGAGATCGCCGACGCCAAGAACTTCGCGCCGCTGCCGGGCAGCGAACGCGAGCTGCCGGCGCAGCTGGTGCTGCTGGCGCTCGGATTCCTGCATCCCGAGCACGGCCTGCTCGACCAGTTCGGCGTCGCCCGTGACGCCCGCGGCAACGCGCAGGCGCCGACATACGCGACCGACGTCGAGGGCGTCTTCGCCGCCGGCGACGCACGCCGTGGTCAGTCGCTGATCGTGTGGGCGATCAACGAGGGACGGCAGGCGGCACGCATGTGCGACCGTTATCTCGGCGGGCTGCCGCCGCTGCCGTCGGCCGACGCCGACGAAGGTCCCGCCGGCCCGCCGCGGCACGCCGACGGCGCACTGCCGGCGAGCGGCACCCCGGCCGGCTGATCGGTGTCGGAGTCGCGCCGGGCGGTGCGACTCCCGAGCCCGTCCAGGCGCTCCGCATGCGAGCCATCGGCAGAACTGGGGAGGTCGTGCGGGGTGTTCGTCCAGATCGACCTGGACGCCGCTGCAGTGCCGGCGCGCTCGGCCGACTACCACGCTGACACGGACGTCAGCGTGGTCTCCGTCGCCGCCAGGATGGCGCTTCCCCGGAGACAGGGCGGTCGTCGGCGGCGTCTGCAGACGCCGCCGGCGGCCGTTCACATTTCGAGGGCTGCGACACTGATCGCGTGCCCTCCTTCTGTCGTCACGGTCGCCTGCTGCAGAACTGCGTGATCTGCGCCAAGAGCGATGCCCCGGCCCGACCGGCCGCACGGGCGCCGCGACAGCCGCGATCGCGAACGGGCGCGGCGCGGCCCAACGCGCGGGCGGCGACCGGCCTCAAGGTGCGCCGTGTCACGCGCGCGGCCGACGACGGCTTCGAGAGCGAGCTCGTGCCTGGGCTGCGCGCGACCGAAGATGCGCTCCGGCTCGCGGACGAGCTGGCGTTCTCCGAGGCGCGCCTTGCCGAGCTGCGAGCTGCGCCGCCCGGGCTGTACGCCGAGGTCGCGGCGGCGCCGGACGCCGAAGAGGCGTGCTGGCTGGCGTTCCTGATCGCGTATCTGTGTCCGCTCTCCATCCCCGCGGCGTTTGACGGCATCACCGCTGCTCGCGTCTCTTGGGCGAGCGGCGAGCTGCCCGACATCGACGGCGCGGCACTCGGGCCGCGATCCGGGCACGATCCCGGCCGTGGGACCGCGACGGTGCTCGCCTACCGCTCCTGGGCGGCGCGCACGGGCTCGCAGTACGCCGGGCTGCTCGGCGATCGCGAGTGGGAGCCCGAGCGGCGCTTCGTCCGCACGTTCGAGCGGCTGGCGCTGCCGGGCCTGCACCGTGGCGCTCGCTTCGAGCTGCTGACGAGCCTTGGTGCGCTCGGGGTCGTGCCGATCGAGGCAGGAACGATGGCGCTCGCGGCAGCCGACCCGTCCGATGCGGTGGCGCTGGCGGCCAAGCGCGTGCTCGGCATCGGCGATGCGATCAACCTCGAGCGCCGCGCCGCGGCGCTCGCCGACGGTGTCGGTGTGCCGCCGGCGGCGTTGGATCTGGCGCTGCACAACTGGTCCCAGCCCGGCGAGGACCGCGCGACCATGGGCGCGACCGTCGGCGCCGACGAGGATCGCCGCGGGGCGATCGCGGCAGCGCTCGGCGCTCTGTAGGTCGCCGGCCACCCCCGTATTCCCGCAATTTGCGGGTCTTCGGCGACAAAGTGGGGGGAAATTTAGCGATCGTGCCGATATGAGCGGTATGGCCGCTACGGATCCGACCACAGACAATTCTTCGCTGCGCTCGCCCGACGAGGCGCGCGAGCTCGTGCTCGACGTGCTGCGCGACAACGCCGACTCGCTGCTCGGCGTTGCGCGCCGCCACAGCCTCTGCCTCGACGACGCGCAGGATGCCTATCAGCGCGCGCTCGAGATCTTCCTTCGTCACGCACATCGGCTGGAGGCCGACGGGGCGCCGAAGTGGGTGCACACCGTGACCAAGCATGAGGCGATGCGGCTGCGGACCCAGAGGCAACGCCAGGTCTCGAGCGACGAGATCGACTTCGACTCCCATGAGGCCCGGCATCTGCCCGACGCCGAGGATCGCGTGATCGCGTTCGACCGCGTGACGCGATCCGCCGAGGCACTGCAGCGGCTCAAGCCGCAGGAGCTCCGCGCGCTGTGGCTCCAGGCGCAAGGGCTCAGCTATCAGGAGATCGCCGAGCATTGCGACTGGACCTATACGAAGGTCAACCGCTGCATCACCGAGGGCCGCCGCAGCTTCCTTGCCCACTACGCGGGAATCGAGGCGGGTGAGGAATGCCGTCGCTGGTCGGCGACACTGTCGGCGCTCGTCGACGGCGAGGCGTCGGCGCAGGACCTCGCGACGTTGCGGCCGCATCTGCGCAACTGCGCCGCGTGCCGCGCGACCGTGCGCGAGCTCCACGGCAGTCGCGACTCGCTTGCGGCGGTGCTGCCGTTGCCCGTCGCCGCGGCGGCGATCGGTGTCCCGTCCGAGCCCGTCACTGGGCTTGTCTCCCGCGCCTGGGAGGTCATGACGATGCATCTGCACGAGCGTGCCGTCGGCTCGGCGCTGAAGCTGCAGACGGCCTTCGAGGCGGCGACGACGGGCAAGGCCGCAGCCGTCGCCGCCTCGGCCGCCGCGCTCGCCGGTGGCGGCGTCGCGGTCGATCATGCGGTTGGAGAGCGAACACGAGGAGCCGGCGCGGTGACGACGACGCCGGCCGTCGCGCGCAGCGCCGCGGCGTCGCGTTCGCCGCAGGTGCGACCCGCTGTCAGCTCATCGGCTGCCACGGTGGAATTCTCCCTCGCCACGTCGCCCGCGGTGGGCGAGTTCGACCTTGACGGTGCGGCCGCCACGCGGGCGTCCGCGTCGAGCGCGAAGCGCGAGTTCGATGCGATGGCGGGGGCGCGCACGGTCGTGCCGTCGCCGGCCCGCGAGCGCGCGGCGGGCGCCGCTCCGGCAGGCGACGCGGGCCGGGCGGCGGCCGAGTTCGGCCCCTGAGCGGGCATTTCTCAGAGCGCCGGTTCGCCACCGCCGGATGGGCCGTCGTGCTGTCCGACGGGGCACCTACGGTGCCACAGACACGAGCGACCCCGGAGGACCGGAGACCGCATGCCACTCTGCTTCATCGAACCTCAGGACGCGATCCGCGTGATCGCCGAGTCGGTCGGTCGCGAGGCCCGTCGGCAGCTGCTGGGCGAGGTCGTGCGGGCATGGGTCGACGAGATTCCGGATCGTGAGCTCGAGTTGCACTACGCGAAGGCCGTCGCCGATCTCGACGAACACGACCTGTCGATGCTCGCGGCATGGCACGCGTCGCTCGAGGTCGGTCAGCCGATCGCCAACAAGGAGTTCCTCGTCGGCTCGTTCCAGAGCCTGGGAGAGAACCGGCGCGAGGCGCTGAAGATCGCCGCCGGATTCCGCGGCGAGGAGGCGTTTGACGCCGGCGTCGCCGAGGAACAGGCGATGAACACGGTGCTCCCGCACCTGTCGCGCGCTCGTGCGACCGAGCTGGCGAACGAGTGCCTCGAGCTGTACCTCTGGGATCGCCTCGGCTGCGACAACTGACCCGCCGCCGGCGCGCAGTTCGCTAGATGCGCTCGAGCACGTCGTAGCGCCCGACGCCGACGCGCCCCTCCATCCGCCAGCGGAAGAAGGCGCAGTGCAGGCGCAGGCGGCCGAGGTCGAGCGACGTTCCCGCCACGACCTCGCCGGCGAGGCGGTGCGCGACCTCGTCGTCTGGATCGACGTACAGCTCGATACCCGCGCTTTGCTGCCGGCGCTCGCCGTCGTAGGTCGTGCTCAGCCGCGCCACCGCGACCTCGCGGACGGGTGTGTTGGCGCGGTCGCCGTCGAAGTGAAACGTCGCGAGGGCCTCGCCTCCGTGATCGTCGGAGCCGGCGGGGCGGACGGCGACCAGGCTGACCGCATGCTCGGCGTCGAGCCAGGCCGACACCGTGCGTGCCAGCGTCATCCGCTCCCAGTCGGGGGCTCCCCACGACCGGCCACGCTGGCCGAGCCCGTCGAACGGTGCGCCGCCGACGCTGCCGCGTACCCGGCAGACCTGATCGAAGCCCTGCATCCCGCCGGCGACGGCCGCCGGGTTCGCGGGCGCCAGCTCAAACGCCGGGCTCGTGGCCTCGAAGGTCAGCTCGAACGGCGTCTCGCCGTCGAAGCGCAGCTGCCAGGCGGTGAGCGGCGTCACCGTCGTCGAGCGCAGACCGGCGGCGCGAACGTCGTCCCACGACGACGCGTCGGCCTCGACGCCGCCGTCGGCGGCCACCGCGATCGGCATGCCGTCGCCGAAGACGATCGCCAAGCCGCTCGCGCGCCCATCGGCGAGGCCGAGCCGCGCGACCCCGTAGAGGCCTGCGACGGGATCGCCGAACGAGTACGTCAGCGCGTCGGAGAAGCCGTCGCCGTCGGCGGCGCGCGGGGCGTCGGACGCCGGTCCGGCGCTCACGGCAGACGCGGGGTGTCGTGGACCTCTGACGCGGTCCCGTCGATGTCGTAGTCACTCGCCGCGGGCGGGGCGGCACCGGTCCGCCCGACGAACGCCGCACCGAAGCGCCCCGCCATCCGGCGGGCCAGCAGCGAGCGCGCGATGGCACGGCTCGGCGGCAGCAGCAGCGCCAGCCCGAAGACATCGGTGACGAAGCCCGGTGTCACGAGCAGCGCGCCGCCGAGGATCACGAGCGCGCCGTCGAGGATCTCGCGCGTCGGTGGACGCCCTTCGGCGAGTGCGGCGTTGAAGCGGCGCCAGGCGACGCGCCCCTGGCTGCGCATCAGCATCGAGCCGAGGATCGAGTCGGCGATCAGCAGCGCGACCGTCCACGGCGCGCCGATCGCTTGGCCGACCTGGATGATCGCGTAGATCTCGACGATCGGCAGCAGGACGAACAGCAGCACCAGTGGCAGGAGCACGGCCCCAGGGTAGGCGGCGGCGCAGGTACACTCGTCGCGATGGTCACGGTCGAAGAGGTCGAAGGTGCGCTGACCAACGTCATCGATCCCGAGCTCGGGCTCGACTTCGTCGAGCTCGGCCTGATCTACGGCATCGAGGTCGACGGCGGCGCGGTGCACGTCAGCTTCTCGTTGACGACTCCGGCCTGCCCGATCGGGCCGCAGGTGACCGAGCAGATCGAGGAGTTCGTGTCTGAGCTCGACGGCGTCGACTCTGTCGAGTCGACGATGACGTTCATGCCGCCCTGGACGCCAGAGCGCATGAGCGAGGACGCCAAGTTCGCCCTCGGCTACTGATCCTGCTCGCACTTGGGCTGCTCGCGCTGCCCACCCAGTCGCAGGCGGCGACGACCGGTCGCCTGCTCGTCACGCTCGATCGCACCGGTCCATCGCACGCGGCCGCGCTCGCGGCCCAATCGGGGGGACATGCCGTCGGCACCGTGCCGCAGATCGGCCTCGTCACCATGCGCGCGCGACGCGGTGAATCGCTGCACGCGCTGGCGCTGCGACTGCGCCGGCGCCCCGATGTCGTCTCGGTCGAGGTCGAGCGCCGGCACCGGCCGCGGCTGGTTCCCGACGACCCGGCGCTGACGGCGCCTGAGATGGGCAGCGGGGCTACTTCGGGCGTCGCGGTGCAGTGGTGGGCCGCGCGCGAGAACCTCTTCTCGGCCTGGGACGTGTCGACCGGAGAGGGTGCTCTGGTGGCGGTCATCGACACCGGGATCGACCTCCGGCATCCGGATCTCGCGAGCCGGATCGCCGGGACGATCAACCTCGATCCACGCCACGTCAACGGGCGCGGCATGGCCGACACACAGGGCCACGGCACGCATGTGGCGTCGCTCGCCTGCGCCACCGGCGACAACGGCATCGGCATGGTCGGCGCCGGGTATCGCTGCTCGCTGCTGGTGATCAAATCCGACCTGTCGGACTCGAGCGTCGCCGAGGCGATCGTCGTCGCGACCGATCGTGGTGCTGACGCGATCAACATGAGCTTCGGCAACAGCTCCTCGTCGCAGCCGCCGACGGCGCTCGTACGGGCGGTCGCCTACGCCTATCGCCACGGGGTGACGATGGTCGCTGCCGCGGCCGACTCGCCGGTGCTGCAGCAGGGAGACCCGGCGAACCTGTTGCAGCCGACCGGAACCGGCCGTGACATCGGTGCCGGCAAGGGTCTGTCGGTGACGGCGGCAAATTTCTCCGACGAGCGGGCGCCGTTCGCCGGTCGCGGGAGTCAGATCTCGATGGCGGCCTACGGTTCGTTCTCCAGCGCACGCGGCGGGCCGCGTGGGATCTTCGGCGCGTTTCCCGCCCAGCTGGCCGGGCTGGAGACGGGGTCGGCGGGCGGGCCGTGCTTCTGCCGCACCACGTTCGCCGGCGACAATCGCTACGCCTACGTGCAGGGCACGTCGATGGCGGCGCCGCAGGTCGCGGCGATCGCCGCGCTGGCGCACCACGTCAACCCGGACCTCAGCGCCGGCGACGTGATCCGGATCCTCAAGCGGACGGCGCGTAGGCCGCCCGGCACGGCCTGGGGGCCCGAGCTCGGCTGGGGCATCCTCGACGGGGGTGCCGCGCTCAACGCCGCCCGTGCGCTGGATCGCACGCGCCCCGTGTCGCGGCTGCAGGTCCCGCGTCGGGTCGGGAACCGGCAGATCGCGCTGCGCTGGACAGGGAGTGACGCCTCGCCGCGGGGTGTCGCCTCGTCCGGGGTGGCGGCTTACGAGGTCTGGCGCCAGGTCGGCGACGGCCCGGCCCGACGGATCACCTCGACGACGGCGACGCAGACGACGGTCGCGGCGACGCCGGGCGAGCGCTACCGCTTCTTCACGATCGCGGTCGATCGCGCCGGGAACCGCGAGCGCCCGCCCAAGGTGACGTCGCCCTGACGTCGTCGCTCGCGACGACGGGCGGGCGAAACCCTTTTCCGTCGTCGCTCGCGACGACGGGCAAGCGACGACGTCCGTGCGACGTCAGTCAGTTACCTACACTGGCGGCATGGCCGTCGAGAAGCTGCTGCTCGCCGCGCCGCGGGGCTATTGCGCCGGCGTGGACCGTGCCGTGCAGACCGTCGAGCGTGCGCTCGAGCTGCACGGCGCCCCGGTCTACGTCCGCAAGGAGATCGTCCACAACAAGCATGTCGTCGAGCAGCTGCGAGCGCGCGGCGCGATCTTCGTCGACGAGCTCGGCGACGAGGTTCCTGCCGGTGCCGTCACGGTGTTCTCCGCCCACGGCGTATCGCCGGCGGTCCACGCCGACGCCGAGCGGCGCAGCCTGCAGACGATCGACGCGACCTGTCCGCTGGTGACGAAGGTCCATCGCGAGGTCGTCAACTTCGCGCGCGACGGCTACACGATCGTGCTGATCGGCCACGCCGGACACGAGGAGGTCGAGGGAACGATGGGCGAGGCGCCCGGCTCGACCGTGCTCGTCGAGACCGAGGCCGATGTCGACCGGCTCGTCATCGACGATCCTGAGCGCGTCGCCTACGTTTCGCAGACGACGCTGTCGGTCGACGAGACGGTCGCGATCATCGGACGCCTGCGCGAGCGGTTCCCGAGCATCGCCGGGCCGCGCACCGACGACATCTGCTTCGCCACGACCAATCGCCAGGCGGCGGTCAAGCAGATGGCGGCGCAGTGCGACCTCGTGCTGGTGATCGGCTCGCAGAACTCGTCGAACTCACAGCGCCTGGTCGAGGTGGCTCGCGACTACGGCGCCGACGAGGCGTACCTGATCGACAACGCCGGCCAGGTCGACGAGCGTTGGCTGGACGGCAAGCGGATCGTCGGCATCTCTTCGGGCGCCAGCGCGCCCGAAGAGCTGGTCGCCGAGCTGGTCGGCTACTTCCGCGACCGCGGCGTCGAAGACGTCAGCGAGCTTGAGGTCGTCCGTGAGGATGTGCGCTTCATGCTGCCGAAGACGAT
>Ga0075420_100000488_pt1 | contig 31404 bp, 36 predicted proteins | sample SoiMetdeltSBSDD4_FD_75296 | JGI IMG/M metagenome (GOLD analysis project Ga0075420, IMG submission 75296) | Bulk soil microbial communities from a Populus tree surrounding site in Tennessee, USA - Soil MetaG P. deltoides SBSDD4 | ecosystem: Environmental > Terrestrial > Soil > Tree plantation...
CACTCACAGTTGCATTAGTCGCATTCCCTGCTGCTCCACTCACAGTTGCATTAGTCGCATTCCCTGCTGCTCCACTCACAGTTGCATTAGTCGCATTCCCTGCTGCTCCACTCACAGTTGCATTAGTCGCATTACCGGCGCCCTCTGCTGTAGTAGTATCATTAAGAGGAGTAGGGCCACCTATGTCGGCTGGCTGGTCTCCAAGTACTGATTCGCCACTTTGCTCTCTTTCAAGGCCTTCCAGCACTCCTTGTGCGTTTGCATACTGTGGTGCACTTATAGCTATTGATGACGCAACGCTTAGTGAAAGCAGTATAAGCGCCAAGGTTGCAAGTACAGCCTTATTCTTGTTGTTTCTTGATACCATGAGAAGCTAAGCAGGAGTCATAGTTCTTAATGATTGCAGTTTCGAATTAGTGTATCTATTAATGAATCTTCACATTATAAAAATAAATCTAAATAAAATACGGTTTCTTGTTTAGATGTATATATATTCCTCATTGTTAAATCTGCTTTCTTTGACGTCTTGAATGTCAATTCTTGCTTTCTTGAATGCAGCACACACACGCGCGCTTATTTGTAAGATATTCTCTCTTAGCTGTTTTCCATTAAATCTTTTTCATCAGGTATATTAAAAAGTCAATTAGCAATACAGCTGTAACTTGCAAAGTTCGCCTAAACCCCGCCCCCTTGGAGTCACAATCATTGCAATCCTCAACATTATTGGAGGAGTTTTCATGCTTATTTTCGGAATTGGACTTATTACTCTAGGAGCCATATTGCCTACACTTCCCCCACCTGACCTTAATCAAACTGAGATACAAGTGAACCTGACTGATGGACAAGCCCCTATACCTCCTCTTCCTTCTTCTGATTCTCCAATGGCTTTTCAAACTTTTCTTGGAGGGATAGGCATTGCTTTTGGCATAACACTTATTGTTATAGCTATTGTCTCATTTATTGTAGCTTATGGGTTACTGAAAGGCATGGGATGGGCTTGGACTGTTGCCATAATCTTGTCAATTATTAGTATAGTGTGGAATGTAGTTACACTTGTTACTGCCGGCAATTATGGTGGAATAATTAGCATTATCATAAGCGGAATAATCCTCTACTACCTCTATCGACCGCACGTCAAAGCGTATTTCGGTAAAGGAGTAAGCCAATCTCCACCTGCTGCCTAACGCTCCAACACACCATCCTAGTTATGGAAGCTGCAAAATGGCGCATTTGGCGATGTTGGATAATAATATAAAAAAAGAGATGTGACTCTCTATCCTTCTCGATAAATACATCCCCTAGTGAAATCGAGGGTTGATTACCTTGCAAGCGATATTAGAGAGTGTATATTTGCAAATGATATGAGCCGATGAGAACAAAAATATTCCTCATATATGTGGCCGCTAATATCTATAGCTTCAACAACAACTGACAATCATCATCATGAATATCTTATTCTCAATCACTGCTGAATTATGTATATGTATGTATGAAATAATGGGATTGTTGCTATCAAAAGTAACATATCTATCTGGGGTAACCCGATAAAGATAGGTATGACTGACGACCCGTATTACTCATACATTTATCTTGATACTGCGGCATCAACTCCAGTTGCGGATGAAGTAATTGAGGAAATGCTACCATATTTAAAGGAGCGATATGGTAATCCGTCCTCTATTCATAAGTTTGGTAGAGAAACAACTAGAGCGATACATCTTGCAAGAAAAAGGATTGCAGAAATGATAGGTGCATCATCCCCTCGTGAAATCACGTTTACTTCAGGAGGAACTGAGGCAAATAATCTTGCTCTCAAGGGTACAGCCATGAGTGTCAAAAGCAAAACACCCAAAAAGAATGTGATAATTACGAGCAGTATAGAACATGATGCAGTGCTTGAGCCATGCAAAGATCTGGAAGACAGAGGCTTTGTGACTATTCATCTGCCCGTGACAGGAGATGGATTTGTTAGGCCTTCTGAACTGAGAAACGTAATCTCAGATAATGTAGCACTTGTCAGCATTATGTATGCAAATAATGAGGTTGGCACAATCCAGCCAATTAAAGAGCTTGTCGAAATCGCACATCAGACTGGAGCACCTTTTCATACTGATGCAGTACAGGCCGCAGGAAAACTCCCCATAAATGTTAAGAACCTTGGAGTAGATATGATGTCTCTTTCCTCCCATAAGATAAACGGACCCAAGGGGGTAGGGGCTCTTTACATTAGATCCAACCTAAATATATCGCCGATAATTCATGGCGGAGGGCAAGAATGGTATCTGCGATCAGGTACAGAGAATGTTCCCGGCATTGTTGGCTTTGGCAAAGCCTGTGATCTTGCTAACAAAAGGATTGTGCAATACCAAGATTATGTGTCTGGCCTGCGAAATTACGTAGTCGAGCGTGTGCTAAAGGAAATACCACGGTCGCGACTGAATGGTTTGCACATTGAGAGAATCGCAAACAATGCACACTTTACATTCTTTGGAGTAAATGGCGAAGATTTGATAATCAAACTTGATGAACATGGTGTTGCTGCCTCAACAGGGTCTGCATGCTCCGTTAAGAAGCAAAAACCCTCGCATGTACTAAAAGCAATGGGATTTTCATATGAAGAAATTACCGGCTCGCTTCGGCTCAGTCTTGGGTTGCATAACACAAAATACGAAGTCGACAGGGCAATTGACATTCTATCAAGTACCATAAAGGAGCTTCGTGAGCTTTCGCCATTCGAGAGCAAGAAAGTGGCTGAAATTAGCTGAATACACAGTAATTGCTTATAGGATAGAGGAATTTCTTTACCAAAAAAAGCGTCGATAAACGATATGGAGTAGTTGTGCCTTACTGCTAAAGTCTAGCTGGATAATTCTTTTGCTGTCTTGAGACATGGATGTCACAACTAAAATAGACATATATTGATTATGAAATTTTTAGGCCATATTGTTATTAAAATTTAGGAATTAGTCTATTAGTTTGATAATACTTTATACGTTTATTAACCCCTAACCTTATGATCTCATTGAATTTTGAATGAGAAGAATTGACGATCTAGATGTCAAAATCTTAAGCGAGCTCTCAAAAGATGCAAGTATATCTGTTCCAAAACTTTCTAAGAAAATCAACGTCAATTCATCAGTAGTCTATAGCAGAATAAAGCGTTTAGTCAAAGGAGGCCTTATCAAGAAATTTACAATTATCATAAATGATGAGGCACTTGGTTTTAGCGTCAAGGCACTCACTGGTATTAACATGGATTCAAAACTAAGAGACAATGTGCTCAATGAATTGTTTAGAATCTCAGAAGTGCGAGAAGTGGCTGAAGTCACTGGCAGATTCGATATCTTAGTCACGATGAATGCTCACTCACTTGACGAGATGCATCAATTAATCTCAGAAAAGATTGGACGCATTGAAGGAGTGCAAAAGACAGAAACATTCATTGAGATGCGCAAGACAAGTCGTGAGCTTGCGTACCCTCCATCGATTGCAAAGTAGAAAAAAGGCTTGAAGATATAAATAAGTAATAATTCACTTTACTCTCGACTCCAAGCAATTGACAATACCTCGCCAGATGACCGTTGGCAATAAACTGAAGGATTATTATGAGCTTACAAAGCCCAAGATCTGGTATCTACTGGTTTTCACAGCATTTGGTGCAGCACTTACAGCTTCATTTCTATTTAATGTACCTATATCTCTGTTAACATGGATGCTCCTGCTAGGTGGTGTAGCCGCTGGATCTGCTGCTGCTGACACCCTCACTGGATACAACGACCGCGACATTGACGCAATAATGGAGCGCACCAAGAACCGGCCAATACCATCAGGGCGGATATCTCCAAGGAAAGCCCTGATCTTTGGGCTGATATTGGCAGCAATTTCACTCGCTTGCGCATGGTTTATCAATATCTGGGCGTTTGGCTTGATGGCTTTTGGCCTATTTGACAATATCATAGTTTATAGTAAATGGCTCAAGCGTAGAAGCCAGTCAAATATCATATTAGGTGGCTTTTCAGGCGGCGCTCCTGCACTTATAGGGTATATTGCTGTAACGACTCAAAATATTGAGATAGGCCTTGTGATGGCTGGGCTTGTTTTCCTGTGGATTCCAACCCATATCTGGAGCCTTGCATTGCACGTCAAAAAGGACTATGCCAAGGCCGGCGTACCAATGCTTCCAGTTGTGTCTTCAGAAAAGTTCTCTGTCCGGATGATTGCCGGCACTACCTTGATGATGGTGGTGTTCAGTGTGCTTCCCTTCTTTTTCAACCACTTTGGCATGATCTATTTAGTTACTGCAAGTGTCTTTGGTGTAGCCATGGTCGCATTCTCTATCTGGTTGCTAGTCAAGCCAAGCGAGAAAGCTTCATGGATTGTGTTCAAGTTTTCCAGCCCTTATCTAACGGCGCTGTTCATCGCCTTTATGGTCGATGCCTTTTTCAAGTAACTAACTTTTCATACTCATACAATATCCTTGCGATTACTACATGTGCCTCAAGCCCAATATTGCTGATAGCATATGTAGGTCCTAGATATCTTGTGACGTTTTCTGAAAAGTGACCCTTTGCAAAGCCACCTACCACAATGCAGGAACGGTCCACGCTTGAAGCATTTTCAGCTACTTTCTGAGCTTTACTTTGGACGCCCACAGTTGATAGCCCAATGACTATGTTGGGCTTGATTATGTTAACCAGATCAGCAAATGTGCCATTGGACAATTCCATTAGAATACTTCCTTCGCTGCTTTTGATTATATTATCTCTAAACAGGCTAGACATCAATCTTTCAAAACGAAAGTATGACTTGGGTATGCGCAGATTGTCTGCGATGGTGATTATCTTGTCGTTTATTGTATGAACATAGACTTTGAGCTTCCTTTCCATAAAAAGAGGGGTTGCTAGAGCTTCCATTAAGGAAAAATGGACGATATCCGGTCTGCCACGCTTCAAGCTATTTGGCAGTCGTTTCATTGCAGCATGATGATAGCTCCTATCAAGCAGGATTTCAGATGATTTCTGCTGCAGCCTGCGAGAGTGATTTCTTACGGCGGCATGGACTGCAATCTCGTCTGGAATTGTCTCAAGCGCAGTCTCAGCAATGATCAGGGTTATAGTACTAGTTGGTGCACGCTGCATATCCCTCTATACTAAGGAGCGGCTCCAGCATGTTTTGTAAATATTTCTGCCCTTCTAGCATATACTAATTTTTGCAGTTCCTTTGTAGACAGTTCAAGCTCAATGTCTGCTTCACTTTTATCTTGGGCAACAACCAAAATTTCACCTGGCCCAAATTTCACTCGACCGATCTCAATTGGCACTGTTATGTGAAGAACCTCTGCAATAAGATCAAATATCGCAGGGTATGTAGCATTTTTTTGGTATATGTAGGTAGTGGCTCCTTCACTGGATAATGCATCTTTTTCAAGTGGAAGAGTAAAGGACACAGATGATATTGAATCGATGATCTTTATAGCCAAGCGGGCAAGCTCCACCTTGTCACTTTCACTGGCATTCTCTTGTTGTTTGAGCATTTCGTATTTCTTTGCAAGCTCCTCCAGTTCATCAAGTGTTGCCAATAAAAGTAAATAGTTTTTTAAGTTAAATAACAGTTATCAAGGCTTATCAAACGGGTATTTACTTACTTTTCTTCGTATATGCATGAGCAAGAAGAAGAAGCAGCAGAAAGTTAAGCGAATTGCAAGAGAACATATTGACGTGCTTGTACAAAATGCCTTGCATGAGAGGGATGATTATCTTGCCTCAAAACAGGCTCAGCAAGCCAAAAAGATAGCAATGCGCCAACGTATACGCCTGCCCTATGAAATAAGGCAGCTTTATTGCAAAAGCTGCAAGGCCTTTATAGTACCCGGTCGAAGCTCCAGGATACGGGTAGGGAGGGCAAAAACAAGAGCTGTGAGGATTACCTGCTTAAAGTGTGATCATATCTACCGCAAAATCTTGATGTGGAATAAGGATTTATAGGGGCTAAGGAAATTTCCGAACTACTATATGGCCAAGGTTTATGATGTTCCTGCTGACAAGCTCATAGCCAAACTGGCTGATCAGCTGAAGAAGGACAAAAAAATAGAGCCCCCGACTTGGTCGCAATTTGTCAAGACCGGCTCGCATGTACAAAGAATACCCCAAAATAGAGATTGGTGGTACGTCCGCTGCGCTTCTCTACTTAGGAAGATTTATCTTCATGGTCCTCTCGGAGTCGCCGACTTGAAAGTTGCCTACGGCGGCAGGAAAAAGAGTGGATACAACCTCGCCCACCATCGGGATTCTAGTGGCGCTATCATTCGCAATGCTCTTCATCAATTGGAAGCATCCGGCTACATTGTCAAGGTGCAGAGCAAGGGCAGAATAATTTCAAGTGAAGGAATGAAAAAAATGGATAGACTGGCTACTGAAATCCATAAAGAGCTCGTCAAGACTATGCCGCAGCTTCAACGCTACGCATAAGACTATGTCTGTCTCTCCACCATCGCAACCAAATGATGAAGAAATAAGAAGGCGTGAAGCCGAGGCTGCGGCCATGCGCCAGCGGGTCTTGCAGGTAGTACTCGATCCTCAGGCTCGCCAGCGGCTGATGAATATCAGACTTGTCAAGCCCGATCTTGCATTGACTGTTGAAAATTACCTTATCAGTGCAGCTTCTTCAGGCAGGATCAACCGCCCGCTAACTGATGATGAATTAAGACAACTACTGTTGCGTATTCAGCAGCCAAAGAAAGAATTTCGGTTTGAAAGGCGCTAAACACTCAGCTACTCTATATATACTCAACAGTTCGATCATGAGTTAACTATTTAAAGTGTGAAACGTGCTTGTTTTGCTGTATGAAGGCAGCAGTATTTAGAGAGTACAATAAGGATCCGACAAAGATTGTCAAAATTGAAGATATCGATGTTCCAAAGATAAAGTCTTTTGAAGTTTTGATAAAGGTCGAGTCGGCATCTTACAACTATAACGATCTTTGGGCTATATGGGGCGAACCAGTCAAGACACCACTTCCGCATATTTCAGGAAGCGATGTAGCTGGAACCGTTGTTGAAGTTGGTCCTGATGTCCAAAAAATCAAGGTTGGAGATAGAGTAGTTTCACATTCCAACATGAGCTGCAGAGTGTGCTATGAATGCACATCAGGTAGGGAATACGACTGCAATGAAAGGACTATTTGGGGTTTTCAAACAGGCCCGCTCTGGGGAGGATTTGCTCAGTATACACACCTTCCGGAAGTCAATGTTGCCAAGATTGCAGACAACGTTTCGTTTAATGATGCAGCAGCAGTTTCTATGGTGGGCATGACATCTTGGCACATGCTAGTTGGACGCGCCAAGATTAAACCAGGCCAAGTCGTGCTCATTATGGGTGGAGGTTCTGGCGTTGGTATGGTGGGCATTCAGATTGCTAAATTGTACAATTGCACAGTCATTGCGACTGCAGGCAACAAGGACAAGATGGATAAGTGCATGGAGCTTGGAGCCGATTATACCGTCAACCACCGTGAAGCCGATTGGTATAAGAAAGTACGCGAAATAACAAAGAATATGGGGAGTCAATCTGGCGTTGATGTGGTCTTTGAGCATATTGGCAAAACTGTGTTTCCTCAAGAAGTTGCACTGCTCAAGATGGGCGGCACACTCGTTGCGACAGGCGCAACTACTGGATACGACTCGACTATTGACCTGAGATTCTTGTTCTTTAAGGGAACTAACTTGCTTGGCTCCACTCAGGGCACCAAGGCAGAGCTTGAAGACGTAGTGTATTGGGTTAGCAAGGGCAAAATCAAACCAGTAATAGATACCATCTTGCCTTTTAGCAACATGGTAGACGGCCATGTGATGATGGCAAATGCCCAACAGTTCGGCAAGATCCTGACAACTCCACAGAACCTATAAAAACACCGTCTTTTATTTTTCTCTTCTTATGTTTCGTAGCCTGATTTTTGTTCCCGGCAACAGCATGCGCTTTGTAGAAAAAGCCAAAACGCTGCCAGCAGATATAGTCTGCTTTGACTTAGAAGACTCGGTGCCAGACAACGAAAAGGGTACAGCACGAAGAATAATAGCAGAAACGTTGCTGACGCGACGACAGGAGTATGGCGACCATGTCTATGTGAGGACAAATTCGCCTGAGTCAGACCTTGTAACAGATGATCTTAAAGCCGTTCTGCAAAAGGGAATAGATGGTATAGTGGTGCCTAAGGTCAATGATGCTTCTGAGATACTTGAGATCAAAAAACATGTAGTCATGCTTGAAAAAGAAAGAAAGACTGATAAGATTGCATTAATTCCTTCAATTGAAACGGCAAGAGGGGTTGTAAACGCCTACTTGATTGCAAGCGCCGACGAGCAAATTAAGGCTCTTGTTTTCGGAGTCTTTGATTTTCTTTATGATATGCGACTTGACTACGATGAGCACAACCCTGCAGGATATCATTATGCGCGTGCAAAGATTCCCGTTGATGCAAGAGCTGCAGGCGTCTATGCAATTGATGCAATCTGGCAAAAAATCGATGACATTGATGGCCTTATTAGAGATGCTACAATGGCAAGACATCTTGGATATTCTGGTAAAAGCCTAATACATCCAAGCCAGATAGAGCCAGTACACAAAGTCTTCCGCCCTAGCAAGAATGAAGTTGAGTGGGCAAAAAAGGTAGTACAAGCGCTTGGCCATGCAATGAACAAAGGGACTGGAAGGGGAGCAGTAAGGCTTGAAGGCAAGATGATAGATGCCGTTCACTACAAACAGGCAAAGGCCATTCTAGATGCAGCAGATGCATAAAACCATTTTACCTGTGTCATGTACTCCATGAATCCATAGCTCGAGTGCAAATTTCTATGTATCTTCTTCTTGTGGTGGGTGGGGACATATCATGAATGTGTGCTCTGTAAGTCATAACTTTTTCATTAATCCTTAATTTCAGAAATCAAAATGCGCCTAATCCAAGAGAAAAATTTTTACGAAATCACACCCGCAAGAGATCATATAGTAATACTACGAAAAATTACGCACCTTCAACATTAAATGATATACTAGTAATTTATTCTTTAATGATTAATAGAAATAGAGTGTGTTGTTCAGTTAGAATTGGCACGCAAGAAGAATAGTAAAGCGACAAAGGGCAAAAGACAAAAGAAAACAAGCAGAGGAAAAAGTAGGAGAACACAATCTGGCGTCGGTGGGTTTGCGAAGCGTCAAAAATTAACACTCGAAGAGAAACTGGCTCAGTACCTCAATGAGACACTGTCGTTTGAAAATGCAGCGGTATCAAGGCTCCAATCAAGAATAAAAGAAGTACAGTTGGAGGATGCAAAACAGCAACTTCAACAACATTTAGAGGAGACAAGAGAGCAACAAAATAGGCTAAAGCAACTAATCACAAGTCTCGGAGCAAGACCAACCACCAATTCTGGACAATTACCCACTCTAGCACCTCCACGAACTCTTGCCAATATCTTCAAGAGGACAATGACTTCTGCGGAACAGCAAATAAAGTCAGCAAAGGAAGACTTGGTGATAGAGAATGCAGAAGTTACAATGTATGATACATTGCTTCAGCTAGCACAATTAATGAATGCAGGAGATGCTGTACCTGTATTAACTCAAAACTTGGCAGAGGAAAGGGCTATGGCTGACTGGATAAGAGCTAATACACCTGCGATGATAACTCAACTCTATCCAGAAATACAATCTTCTATTGTTCTACCAGCGGGCGACGAAGGACGAGAAACGGTAACAGAAGGAGTTGTAACAGCTGCTGCTTCTGCAGAAGCAGAAGGCGAAGTGGAGACGACAATGGATACTACTACGACTGCAACCGAGGCATAAATCCCGTCCCAACCTTATCTCTAATTACAAGATAAATTACTCGAACAAATATGCTCTTCCTGTCTCTGTATGTTGAGCATCTTCTCACATCTTTTTATGACATAGTTAGCATGAGAGTAATTTTTTGTGTCCGATAAGTTATTGTCCAGTAGATATACGCATCTAAATCAAGTGATCAAAGCGTGATTGGTCGATTTCTTCTGTATTGCTAGAATCATTATTGTAGGCAGTAGTCTTGTAATCTTGAAAATAAACTTCTTTGATGGCAGTGGCAAATGCTTCTAATTCCTCTTTGCCATTAAATTCATTCATTCGTTTGTAGTCTATTCCAAGCGAGTTCAATTCGCTTTGCAAATAGCTTTTTTCATTCTCCATCCTGCCTCTCTAATCACCATGTGTCCGGCCATTAATTGGATTCTAAGTGATAAAAAGGTCATATAATTGGGCCTGTAGTCCTTTTTTTTCACTTAAATGAAAGGTTTTGTATAACATTCCCTCATAACGGCTATCTAGCAGGTCATACTCCATTCAGGTGAAATTGCCATCAAGAAACAGAGGCAGAACCGAGATAATCCGTGATATTTTACAAAGTACAAGAGATGAAAGCTTGGGTGCTAGAAAAACCAAGATAATGTACAAGACCTTTCTTTCGTATGGTCAAGCTAGCGATTACCTCAACGTTTTGATTAATAACGGTTTGCTTGAACATGATTTGGTTAATCAGAGATTCAGAATTACTAAAAAAGGTGTTGCTTTTCTTAGGCTATGTGACCAATTGGGTAACTTGATAGAATTAAGGAAAAAAGAACAAGAACGAATATGGTAAGGGTGTGCCCGGTGCAGCGGGCCAATGGAGATGGAGAATAAAGAAGACTAAAGAAGATGAAGGATAAGAGATGAAGAGGCCAATTCTACCGCAGATATTATTATTTCCTCTTAGAATACCTTGGACGCATGACATCAGAGAAATAGTGAAGTTTCTTCTCAGAGTCAGGAGCGGCAGCAGGCAGTCGCTTTTCATGTGTAATTAAACGGGGAAATTTGGCTGTAAAGCTAAAGTTGTCTGGAGTTATTGAGGCCACCCCTGTCATCATTCCTGTTTATCAAGTACCGTATAACTCTCAATACTTCAATTTCTGCAACTAGACTTTCTATGTCCAGTACATAATTGGCCTTTTCGCGCTCCTTTTCTTTTTGTTTCAAGAGCCTTTCGAGTTTCTTCAAGTCTCGTGGTGCATTTTGCAGAGTATTCATTTTCTGTTTCAGATACTCATTTGAGACCAGACCGTTATATTGTTCGTCAATATTTCTTTGGCATTCATCTATCAGTTCTTGAATGGCTACTTCTGTGGAGTCGTAAATTGAAGAGGAGGAAGAAGGTGTGGATATCAAACCGACAGTAGTGTGGAAGGAGGTAGTTAAAACCCGGCCAGCACTTTAGGGGGAGAGAGGGAGAGTAAAAGAGGAAGCGCCATCAAGTCGGTCATTCATCAGGGTCAACACATGTGGTGCCGCCTCTTGAGTACACCCATCCGTGCTCTTCACAGGGGTTTCCCTGCAAATGGACAATAGCCAAGTATGTCTGGTCAATTTCATCTGTAAACGAAACTGTCCAGAACAAAAATATCAAGACCCATTCGGCTTTGTTTCCCAACTTGCCATCGGATACCACCGCATATGCGTCAGTCTCATCATGTTTTAGGTTCCTTACCCTATTACTTTCTCGCCCTCTTTCCTTCTACTATTTCCTATCGAAGAACCACCAGAACAGTAGTGCCCCTAACAACCACCACATATGATGAAAAACATTTGCATCTCTTCTCTTTTAAAAGCTTCGTCCCATTCTATCTCCTCATTCTCTAGAAGAGATATCGCAGTTCCACCACCTGTCTTTTGAGCAGGATTACAGTTTGATAGGCCTGTCATCAATCATACAAAAAGCATTAATGGAAAAACTCAGATTTAGAAATGAAAGACCGGTCTTCCTTTTATGGCTAGAATTATGGACGGTAGTTTTTCAATAGGTCATTTCAGAATCAGGTTATGAACAAAGGCGCAGATATCAACAAATAGAAACAATCAGAAACTTTGTAACCATGGTAGAGCATTTCTATGACAGACTAGTGTATATAATTGCCTCTTCTTCTGAAAATAGAGGTTAAAGAGAATTGATGATGACCATCAAAGATATATCGAAGAATAAGGAGACAAGAAACATTCTGCGGGCGCAGATTTGGAGTCTCTCAGAGGTAAAGTGATAGCAAATACTGATAAAGATAAACCACAAGCTAGACTGCTTATTGTAGACGATGACCCTGATAATGCTCAAGTTATCAAGCTTGGTCTTCTCAAGTGTGGATTTTTGGTAGATGCATATACAAATCCTGAAGAGGCACTACAACAATTCGAATCCAATGCAGAAAGCTACTCTCTTTTATTGTCTGACATTTGGATGAAATCAATATCTGGTATTCAATTAGCAGAAAAAGTCAAAGAGACTAATCCGAATGTGAAGATTCTTCTTTTGACAGGCTCTGAGATAGGAGATGATAAAGAATTTTCTAAAATCTCTACTTCTACAAGTATTGATGGTTTTCTTCAAAAGCCGATTAGTATTAAGAAGTTGACTGATAAGATATTGAGTCTTATAGGTGAAACTAAAGGCAGTTAGTCCTTTAAGGGCTAGAGTTTAACCTGTATTTTTTCAATCAGCTATTTCCAGAGTCTGATTATGAATGCAAGAGCCACTAAAAGCAGATAGAATTGAGGGTGAAACGTCCAGAATTATATGAGGTCACTGCTAATAATTATTTATGAATGAATATAGTAATAAAAATAACAAACTCTATGTCTGCTATAGCTTAACCAGTTGTAAGAAAGACGATATAGTAGGCACTACAAATGAGATAAAGCAACAGCATAAAGATTACAAAATCGCTGTATTAAATAAAGATAAGGCTGTGAAATGGGTTAATGATAGAAAAGAAGAGTATGCGGAATATCGCAGGTTAAAGACTAAAGGCGAAAGGAATAGTTTTATGAAAAAACACCCATTGCTCGAAGCAACTATGTTATATGGTAATGACGTTGGTTATGAAGAGCTTGAAGTTTTGGAGTAAAATGATAGAAAGAAGAAGAAAAACAGCCGCTTTTAGGCGTTAATGATGAAGTCGGGGAATGATGAAACTATCGTCATAGAAGAAGAAGTTCATTCTTCTTCTCTAGAACGCCAAAGTATTACAGCCTCTCTTTTGAAGCTCAAAAAGCACTTCATGAACAGTCATTTTTTCTGCGCCTTCAATATAGGGTGGTGGGTTAGCTTCTACTTCCTTTTCTATAACTCTGAATGATTGCCTTAGCGCTAATTTGCGTAAACTTTCAATCTTCTCTTCCATCTCTTTAAATCCTTCTTCTTGCTTCGCTTTCAACTCTGCAAGTTCTTTCTTGGTTTCTTCAGCTTCTTTTGTTGTTTCATTGAATGCATCAAACGATAGTACGAATTTGCATTTAGTACAAAACTTGGAATCTGGTTTGTTGGACTCGCTGCAATTTGGGCATTGTTTTGGCTTCAATAAACCCTTAGTTGCACCTTTAGCGGTGGCAATTGGCAATCCATCCGCAAGCAGAATTGCATTAATCCCATCGTCTGGGAAATAATGCTGATACTTTAGTCTAGTGTTGCCAGCAGATGACCATCCCATGTATTGGTCTGTAAGCATAGAGTCTTTTAGCTTCTTGGATATCTCTGTTGCAGCAGTATGCCTTCTAATGTATAAGTTCCATGGCTTTTTGAGTAACTCACTTATTTTGCGTTTGTCTTCTTGTGGAACTGTAGGATCTTCTAATAACTTGGAGAAATGATTCTTCTTGTAATTTCTGTAAACAGCTTGCATTGTTTCTCTAGAAATTCTCCTACCTGTATTCTTTCTACCACTACCACAGAATAAGGCGGCATTAGGGTTAGAAGGAAATGGATGATGTACCATACTCAACCATTCTTTTAAGAATGGATACGAATTGTGCAGTCTAACACTACGAACGCCTGTCTTACCGTTCACGGTTATTATAGTAATTTGATAGCCGACATCCCTCTGTTGTACGACAACATCTTTTATTTTCAGCTTCAATAATTCGCTGGGCCTGCATGCTGTATCACGACTGACAGCATGCCAACATCTATCTCTCACAGACGGGCAATATTTGTAAAATAATATATCATCTTCTTCAGTCCATAGGTCGGTGGGCTTGTATATCGATATCTCCCGGCGTTTTATTTTGTTTATATTCTATATGACTGCGGGCTTTGGTCGTTTGTCGTGTGGTAAGTCTGGGTAGTAAAGCCATTTGAAAAACCTTAGGAAGTTGATACGGTAAATTTCATAAGTACCAATCCATTTATGCAAAGGGTTAACTGACTCAGGCTTTCTAATTCTATCTAAAAAGTCTAGAACATCCCGCTTGTCATTTCTTTGAAAGGTTTGGAATTATGACATTCTGAAAGTTGTTTTAGTGTATTGATGATGTTTAACCTATAATCATCAGACAGATTGGTTTCAGTCTGCATTGATATGATATACCTTACAATGGTTAAACAATTCTCTCTAGATATTTTGGTTAATAGGTTCTCTTTAAGAAATGGCTTTAATCCAGCGGTTATTAGTTCTAGTTTTTTTCAAAAAGTGAATCGTCGATATTATTATGAACCTGAAATTTCGACGACGACGACAATATCACTTAAACGATGAACGGCCACCTATATAATACCAATTCTTAATTACTATAATTCCGATATAGTACGGAATATTGTACAGTACAGCAAGTGCTGCAACATGCGAGCCAAAAAACTGAAATGCAAACACGGCAACAAGCGCATTGTTGACATAGCTCATGGCGATGAGACCTGCTCTTTTCTCTTGACGACTATTACCCACCGTTCCAACATATCCTACTAGGCAGTATGCAGCATAGCAGAGAAATGCTGTTGTAATGGTTTGAAGCAGAAAGATCTGTTCTGAATAAAAAAAGTCTGCGAATTTGGCAAACATGCCCCAATTAATGAGTACAATGAAAAGAAGTGATAGGGGGAACGAATTCTTGTCTGCAAATCTTGAACCTGCAGGAAAAAACTTCTTAGTAAGCCAGCCAGCTGCCAATGGAGTGAATAGTGCAATTGAAAGCAAGAATATCATGTACAGTAAAGGTATTTCAAATTGCGTGTAAGCAAATGTATAGACAATAGATGGCAGCACAAATGGGACTGCAATTGAGGTGATAATTATCATGCCTATTACAAGCGGAAGCTGTCCGCCTATGACGTTTACAACAAAGGGCGCGCCAAGACCTGTAGAGATGCCTGAAAGGAGCAGGATTGGTAGAGCGAAAGGTTCGTAAACAACATATGCAAGAGCATACATCCCAACTGGCAACACCACTAGCTTAATAATTGACAGCACAACAAGTTGTCGTGGTGTTTTAAATACTTCGATGAGGTCAGATGAGTTGAGCCTTAGCAAGTTTAGAAACAATAAGGCACCCAGCCACAGGAGCGTATATGGCTCGATTAGCCTGCCCGCTGCAGGTAACAGGATGCCTGCAGCCATAGATCCAACTATGGCTACAATTAAAGCGACATCCTCATTGACCAAGTGACTTCAGTTGTTGTATCATTTCTTGCACATAGTCAAATCCCTGCTGCCAAAATTCTTCCTTTGAAATGTCAATACCTGCTTCCATTAGGAGCTCTTCGGGCTTTCTTGATCCACCTGCAGACAATATCTTGAAATACTTAGGTGCAAAAGACGATCTACCTTCAAGCTTGTACTGCCTATAAAGCGAAAGAACAAGTAAATTGCCAAATGAGTAAGCATAGGTGTAAAATGGGGTGTGATAAAAATGAGGGATATATACCCATTCCCATTCAAAATCAGGAGATATTGTTATTGATGTGCCAAATTGCTCCTTGAGGTTGTCCATGTATATTTTTGCCACCACATCAATGGTTGCATTATTTTCTCCTATTGCTTTGTGTGCGTCAATTTCAAAAAGTGTAAAATACGCCTGACGGATTATCGTAGCATAAAGATTGTCTATTTGCTCCGCTAGCAAAATCCTTTGTTCCTTTTTTGGCATCTTTTCTGCAAGCTTTTCATTGAGCAGCATCTCTGCAAATACTGACGCAGTCTCTGCAAGAGGGAGTGGCGCATGGAATGCTATTAATGGCATATCCGATGCAAGCATGCTGTGTATTGCATGTCCAAACTCGTGAGCAAGAGTCGATACATCCCTTAAGAGTCCATCAAAGTTTAGAAGCACATAGGGTGTCAGTTTTGGGGTCACACTATAGCAAAATGCACCGCCTCGCTTTGCCTTCCTTATTTCAGAATCAACATGGTGCTCCGCAAACACTCGCTCTGCTAACCTGCGGAACTGAGGGTCAAAATTTCCAAAGCTATCCAGCACAATCTCAGCTGCTTTGCCGTAGGTGAACTTTTTGCTGTCAGATGCTTTATTTGATATTGGGGCATAGAGGTGATATCTATGAAGTTTTTTCATTCCTAGCATCTTGGATTTTTCTGCAAAATATTCATGAAATATAACGACATTTTTTCTACATGCTGTGAGTAATGCCTCTACTGTTACATCATCAAGGTTGTTAGCTATATTACGTACTGAAATTGGAGATTTATAGCTGCGCATCAAAATTGCCTCGTCGCGCCATTGCATGACAATATTCTGATAAATCTCGCCCAGTACTCCACTGTTCTTTTTATAAACTTGCAATAATGATTTGTAGGCAGCTTCTCTTCTTTTCTCATCAGGACTTCTAACGAGGGAAACTAGCTTTTCCTTATTGTCAAATTTTTTCTCTATTGTCTTTGTGCCATGTCGAAGCTTCATTGTAAATTCAAAGCCACTTGTTATCTTATCATATAGTTTGACAAGTGCCCGACTACCAGTAACTTCAAGAGTGCTGATTATTTTTTCCTCTGGTTCACTTAGCGAGTACTTGGCAACCAACCTTTTGTGTCGGAGATGTTCCTGATATGGCATTGAAATGGCATTTATTAATCTCCTTGCGTTTTCGTGATCGATCTGTTTTTTAAACCATAAATCAAAAAATAACATCCTGTTACTGATTTCTGACGCAAGTTTTTCTATCTTGATGACTAATGCAGATGCTTCGTTTGAAGATGTATCTGCGTAATATCTCAGATATGCATAGCTGCTTGCAATTGACAGCTTTTCAGATATGCTTTCAAGCATATGAATAAGGTGCTCAAACTCTTCTTGCGAAATGTTAGGGTGCAGGAGCTGCCGACACCCTTCAAATTGTACAACTTGCTCTTCAATTGATCCTAAAAATTGAGAAAATTCTTTACTGGATGGGTCTTTGACGAGATCAGTTATGTCCCATTGTCCTACCTTCATGTTGGCATAGTTAATCGTCATATAAGTTACAGGCACATACGATCTTGACGTCCAATAAGTATCTTGTTGAGCCTGAGGTAAAAAATTGCAGCCAAAAACAGCTATATGGGTTCTTGTTTAGAGTGAATCTTAATTTGTATTCTTGGACCAGATTCGGACGAGAGGCTGAATATGTAGTAGCTCTTTATTTAAAGTCTTTAGGCTGGGACATTGCGTTGTCAAGAGGAAGCAGAGGGCCAGCAGATATTATAGCTAATCGTGATAGTACGTACTGGTTTATTCAAGTAAAATCTAGCAGCGGTGTGCCACGTATCAAAGGTTATGAAATAAAAAGGCTCAAGGAGATAGCAGCAATCAAAGGAGGTCTGCCTGTCGTTTCTACTTTGCAGCCCTTCCATAATGGGTTTAGCACTGGTAATTACTCGATATTATTTTATATGCTTGATAACTGGCAGGTTCTCGATCCTCGGAGTGCAGAGGGGAAAGATGATGTTCAAATCCTTTCCCTTTAATTGCACAATATATATATATTTTATATATATTATATAGTAATTAAAGGAATGAGATAGAAAAGCATTATCTATGTATGTATATTCTTGTTTTGATCATCAAATCTCTAAGAGGATTAGTTTCAAAGAATGTAAAGGTTCATCAATTTAGGTTATAAGTATGAACAATAAAAATATATTATATTTTTTAATATTAATCGCTTTCTTCTGAATTAACAAAAACTGAATATGATGTGACATCAAACATCTCTTCACCGTCCTTGGCCAATGCAAATAGAGTATAGGCGCCGTCTTCCTCTACTGCATCTGCAAGATCAAACACGATATTGACGGAATCACTTTGCTCAATCCATCTATCGGCTTCAATTATATCGTAACCTTCCAGGGATTCATAATAATATCCTTGAGGTAGAGGCTTAACTATGACTGCTACAAGCTCGCCAGCAGAATAGGACAATAAGTTCTTGTTCTGCTCATACGCGGCCCGAGTAGGCATTTCATCATAATAGATGGCAATATGGTCAAGCTGCCCCTCCAAAAGCGTGCCTGATATCTCGATCTCGCTATCCTCCACGTCCACATCAAGGCCGTAGTTATTTTCGAAATTCTGAACTAATGCAAGGTAGTACTGATCATACACTATGCCGATGCTTACATGGGTATGACGTGGATTTAGGATATTGTTCTTGTGGCCATCATTGCAGCACTCTTTGTCATTATACATCATCTCATATTGCAGTTGATCGATAGTAGATAGTGGTTCTACCTCTTCACATTTTACCAACATATTCGTAACACACTGCTCATACTGTTCTGAGCTAAAGCCTGCAATGGCGACATTTTGTTGCACACTTCCTTCTCCATCATATTGGGTATACGTCATGTAAGGCTTTTCCCCGTTTGTCATCCAATGAGATATTTGTTTAGTTCCAAAAACATCCTCTGCATGTATCTGCGCTGCCTGGTTAGAGCTAAGCTCAACTGGAAGCAAGCCGAAATCTGCTCTATCTTTGTTTATTCTGTTTAGTACGTGTTGAACAAGCTCTTCACGGGGCATCGTACTAGGCTGCTGACTTGAGGGCTGTAAGATGGTAATTGCTGGGTTATCCTTTTGCTGGATTATAAAGCTGGTAACAGTGGGGGCAAGCAAGATGATACCTACTAGAACAATTATGGCAACCCCAATGGATGCTGCTACTCTGAGGGCGCCGGTACTTTTTTTCTTTGGTGGTGGTACAGGTACGGAAACTAAACTGTTTAGGACGCCGCACTGGGGACAGACCGACAACGCTGAGCTGTACCTGCAACCACAAACTATGCAATCTATATGTGAGTTTGTCGTCTGCTAATTACCACATCTCTTTATCTGGAATGCTATGTAAATATTTTTTGCAAGCGTCATCTCATTAAATAAGATTATATCGACAATTGTGGAAAAAAGGGTTCTGAGAAACCCTCAATTTCTACTAGTTACATAAAATTGCGACACAGCAAAAGGGCCTCTATGTGATGATATTCAATACTCTATCGATCGCAAAATCATTTACTTTAGATAGCGATGAAATGATCGTAGATATTATGTATGGCTGGTGGGCTGCATATATACGTACACGATGCTTGGTTTCTGTAAAAGAAGGCAGTGATCCTTATAGCCTAGAAATTTCAGACTTGGGGTTATAGATAAGCGCCAAGACCTGTTCGCGTACCTCTTTCTTTTCTATGACTCCGCGATGGGCTATAGTTGTGATCGAACTATCATTGCGAACACCACGCATTTTCATGCAAAGGTGTTCGCCTTCCGCTATTACGAGCGCACCTTTTACCCCCATTTGTACTAGTTCATCGGCTATTTGTTTTGTAAGTCGCTCTTGTATTTGGAGTCGGCGAGAATACTTTTCAACTAGTCTTACCAGTTTGGACACCCCAAATACCTTGCCAGATGGAATATAAGCAACATGTATCTTGCCAAAGAATGGCAACATGTGGTGCTCGCACATGCTGTAGAACTGTATATCCTTTGCAATGACTGCTTCTGTTTCTTCTGAAAAGCTGACATCCAGCTGTGCGTCCATCCTATAGCCTCCAAATATCTCTTCATACATGCCAGCTATCCTGTTTGGAGTGTCGACGAGACCTTCTCTGTCAGGATTCTCGCCAAGCTCTATCAACAATTGCCTGATAAGCTTGGAAATCTTTTTTCTATTGATATTTTTCTTGTCTGTTGTCATTTTTTCTTTTTACCTAGCTCCTATAATCTTGTGCAGTTGTGGTATTATGCGCACCTGATCGTACGCAGGGTAAACGATATCGTAAAAGCCAAAAAGCACATCCAATGTTGGCTCGTCAATTCTATAACTTGGCTGTATTATAAATCCTGCTAGCGTGGATGGCTTGGCGATTTTGAAAACTTCTAATACTATGTCTTTGAACTCCTCGAGATTTGATGAATTTGTTACTACTACTTTGATATAGGTAGTTTTGCAGTTATCGATAGCCTGTCGCAGACACTCCTGCTCATTTTTTAGCAGGTTGCTGTATTGCTTTTCATCTACTATCTTCGAATCTCTCAACTTAAGTTCGACCTTGCATATGTCAATGTATGGTAAGACCTTGGCAAACCTCATAGCATCATAGCAAGACGACTCCAAGTATACTCTCAACCCTTTTTGCCTGACGAATTTTGCCAGCTCTATGACTGCCTCGTACTGCACTAGTGGCTCGCCACCTGTGAAATTAATCTTGTATGTGTTTGGTTGAAGACTATTTGAGATGATCTCTTTTACCTCATCAATAGGATAATCGATCCCGCTGTCCATTGGTAGGGCATAGGGCGTATCGCACCAGTGGCACTTAAATGGACAACCTGCCAGCCTTACAAACATCGTTTTGGTGCCAAAAAGTATGCCCTCGCCTTCTATGCTTGTGAATATTTCACTTAGCTTTGTTGTTATCGTTCTTGATGTGTTTGTTTGTCGCATATTGAGTCTTGTCCCTTATCTGAGCAGTGATAAATGCATTTTTCCTATTTATACACGATTCGCACAGACCACAGTGCAAATAATCGTTCTTCACCTTGATGCCATCAGAGTAGCAGCTCCATGTCTGGAATATCTTGTCACCTAGAATCTTGTGGCCAGTCTTAGCTAAAGTAGGTTTGTCAAGTCCCATGACGGCTGGTGATAATATCATTATTTGCTGCCGCAAACCAGACTGGATGCTGTCTGACTCGGCTATATTGAGGGCTTCCTTCAAAGCGGTGACGAAGATAGGCCGGCAGTCGGGATAATGTAAAATGTCACCAGTGTGTGCCCCATAGGCAACAACTTTGGCATTGATACTCATAGCCCATGCAGCAGCTATTGTCAGAAACACTGCATTACGTATAGGAACGACTAAGCTTTGTGAAAATTTCTGTGACAGCTCTTGTCTGCTATCTGTCAAGGCATTGCTGTTATTATAAAGAGATTTCATAAAGCCCATATCTGCTACCTTGTGGTCTTTTGCATTTAGCACATTGGCAAAATAGCGGGAACGTTCAATTTCCCGTTCAGCTCGCTGTCCATATGCAAACGTCAAAAAATACAAATCATAGCCATCATTTGCTGCAAGTGAGGCAGCATAGCATACTGAGTCAAGTCCTCCGCTTACAATGCACACTGCCGCAGGTCTTGTATTAGCAATGGTAGCCAACGCGATCAGAATTTAGCATGCGACTATTAAACAATGGTAGTATATCTTTCAATGATTGTCCTGTGTTGAGGATACATCTTGATAAGCTCATTTCTTTTACCTAGCTCCCAATCGCTATAGTCAAAGCCAGGTGATACCGTGCAGCCCAAAAGACAGTATGATTTCTCATCCATGAGCGAGGCAGCAAACCATGTATTCGCCTTTATAGTAACTTGAGGTGCTTCGCCCCTGCTCTTTCCCATTTTAATCTTTGTTAATTTTCCATTATCTATTGCATATAGTATTAGCGAACTTCCTGTGTAGTGATGCCACAATTCATCGGACTTAATTCTGTGAAAAGCTGAAAATTGGTCGCCAATTAGCATGTAGTAGATCGCTGTCGAAATGTATCGTGGCTTGTCATATCCTTCAATGTTTATCATTCTGTCTGCTGTGTATGTCTGCTTGAAATAACCTCCTTCAGGGTGTTTCTCGAGTCTTAATCTCTTAATTATCTGGATTGCATCCTTGTTCAAAGCCATTATATTACCATGATTTTTTGGGTTTTATTAGATTTCAAAAGAAGACATTAATGGCGGATGAGCCAAAGTGTAGCTTCTGCATGATAATAGGCTTGATTGGTAAGGCCAATGTGGGCAAATCTACTTTCTTTAATGCTGCTACTGATCTTGCCGTACCTGTAGCAAATTATCCATTTACAACAATTGAGCCCAATGTCGGTGTAGCATATGCTCGTACAAAATGTGTCTGTCGAGAGTTTGGTGTGCAGGATAACCCAGTCCACTCTGTATGTATAGACGGCAATAGATTCATTCCAATTAAATTGATAGATGTGGCAGGTCTTGTACCTGGGGCTCATGCGGGTAAGGGACTTGGCAATAAGTTCCTTGATGACGCAAGGCAGGCAGATGTTCTCATACATGTAATAGACACTTCTGGTTCAACAGATAATAATGGTAGACCTCTTCGAGCGGGAACAGGAGACCCTATATTTGATATCCGCTTTGTAGAGGAGGAATTCGATCTATGGATTGAATCGATCATTGGAAGAGACTGGAGCAAGATTGCAAGGGAAGCCGAAAGTCAAGGTCAAAAGCTGGAACAGCTGCTCGCCAAGCGCTTATCGGGTCTTGCAATAAGCGAGCAAGTGATCACTACTGCAATACAAACGTCAGGCTTATCTTTAAAAAAGCCCGTGACGTGGAACCATGATGACGTACTTCTATTTTGCAAAGTGCTACGCACAAAAGCCAAACCGTTTGTGATAGCGGCCAATAAAGCTGACCTGCCATCGGCAGAGGAAAATATCAAGAAGATGAAAGCTGGCGGTCTAGAACTAGTTCCATGTGCATCAGAAGCTGAGGCTCTGTTGAGAAAGGCATCTAAAAAAGGCATTTTGCATTACCTGCCTGGAGATGCTTCATTTGATGTTAAACCTGAGGTGACGCTAAATGCTCAGCAACAAAAGGCACTTGACATTGTAAAGATGTTTATGCAAAAATATGGTTCCACCGGAGTTCAAGAAGTTATCAATATTGCATGTTTTAAGTTGCTTAGCATGGTGGAGGTGTATCCAGTAGAAGACGAGTTTAAACTCACAGACAAAAAGGGGAATGTTTTGCCTGATGTCTGGCTTCTCCCTAAAGGCTCGACTGCCAAAGATCTTGCCGGAGCAATACATGCTGATCTAGCAAAGGGCTTTCTATATGCAATTGACGCAAGAACAAAACAGAGGATTTCTGCCAACCATCAGCTGAAAAGTGGTGATGTGATAAAGATAGCGTCAGCTACAAGCAGAGGATGATGATGATGATTATTAATAACACCATGCTGTGTCTTGGAATTGAAAGTACTGCGCATACATTTGGTTGTTCTGTAGTCGATGCAACGGGAAAGATACTCTCTGATGCCCGTGATGTTTACAAGGCACCAGAGGGAAGTGGTATACACCCACGTGAAGCATCGCGCCACCATATGGAACTATCGTCCGATATTCTGAGAAAAGCTCTAAAATCAGCCAATGTCAAAATGAAGGATATCGATATTGTCGGATACTCAGCTGGACCGGGTCTTGGGCCCTGTTTGCGCGTTGGTGCAGTGGTAGCAAGGACTGTTGCAGGATTTTACAAAAAGCCTCTTGTGCGTGTCAACCATGCTCTTGGTCATCTTGAGCTTGGAGCAATGCTCACAGGAGCTTCTGACCCTCTTGTACTGTTAGTATCAGGCGGTCATACTATGATACTTGCATTTTCTCATCGCCGCTGGCGTGTATTTGGGGAGACACTTGACATAACAGTTGGACAATTGCTCGACCAATTTGGTCGAGCTCTTGGTTTTGCCTCACCTTGTGGCAACAGGATCGAACAATTAGCGAGTCAGTCGCCCGGAAGATATATTCAGCTGCCTTATATTATTAAAGGAAATGACGTCTCATTCTCTGGCCTGCTGACTGCAGCAGTCAAGCTTGCCTCATCAAATTCTGAGTTGGCAGACACCTGCTACTCTCTACAGGAAACAGCATTTGCAATGTTGGCGGAGGCTGTCGAGCGGGCCCTTTCATTCACCAGCAAGAAAGAAATGATGATTGTGGGTGGAGTAGCAGCAAATAAGAGACTTGCTCAGATGTTGGACGGTGTATGCAGTCGGCAAGATGCCAAATTGTTTGTCTGCCCAATAAAATTCGCCGGCGACAATGGTGCTCAGATCGCATGGACTGCATTGCAGGAATATCTCGCTACAAAAATGAATGTTCAAGTACAAGACTCGACTGTGCAGCAGTCGTGGCGACTTGATACTGTGGATGTCATCTGGCGCCGCTAATGATCTGTTTTATCTGACGCTCCCACTTGCCGTTATTAAACACACCAAACTTGTAGATCTGATCTCCTGCTACAATCACTACCAGCTTTTTAACAAGGAATCCTTCAGACTTGACTGAAGATATCTTATTAAGCGGTACATCAAGGACAACTTCAGTCTCCTTTTTTGAAAGGGTTGCTATTCTGCCTTGTGTCCTCTGGAATACCAACCTATGGTCAGTCAGCACTAGAATACCGCTTTTTAGCTTGTCTTCGGAGCAGTCTTCGTCAAGGAGTATTTTTTCACCTGGTGCTGGCTCAAAACTCACCACATTTTTATCTTCAGACCAGAGCCTATATTACTATTGCAGCCTTCGCTGATAAAAAGGGGAGCAGAAGCCGATATCTATCTCGTAGAGTGGGATTACAAGAAGGCGATCTCCAAAATGCGCTTACCCAAATCATATCGCCATCCAGAGCTAGATTCCACTATCAGAAAGCACAGGACAATACATGAAGCAAGTTTCATGTCTAATGCCAAGTCTGCAGGTGTCATGACTCCCTATGTATATTTTGTTGACCCTGCTAAGGCTGAAATAATAATGGAGTTTATTGAAGGGCAAAACGCCAGAGACATACTGACTTTGGATATATGTTACAAGATTGGTCGCTGTGCCGCACTGCTGCATGCAAGCAATATTATCCACGGAGATCTAACAACTTCAAATTTTGTGATGAATAAAAAAAGGCTTGTACTCCTAGACTTTGGTCTTTCCTATTACTCTGAGCGAATTGAAGATAAGGCAACAGATGTCCGACTTATAAAGGAAATATTTACAAGTGCACACGTAGCAATAAGAAAAGCTTTTTCCTGTTTTGTAGAAGGCTATGCTAGTGTAGCTGGCAGGAAAAAGACAGATAAAATTTTAGAAAATGTCAGAAATATAGAGCAGCGCGGTAGATATGCGAGGATGACATAGATCATAGAAGCTATAACTTTTGCAAGCACCAATCAAAATAAGTTCCTTGAAATTCAATCAATACTATCTACTAGAAACGTTTCTGTCAACTTTTCGCATGTCTCACTTGTTGAGATTCAATCAGACTCACTTGAGGAAATAGCAAGGGCGAAGGCAAAAGCTGCATTTGCAAAAGTGGGGAGAAAGGTCATAGTAGAAGATGACGGTCTTTTTGTTGACAGTCTTTCAGGCTTTCCTGGCCAATATTCTTCATTCGTATTCAAAACCATTGGAAATGATGGTATACTAAAATTACTTGCCAGGTCGGCTAAGCGGTCAGCATACTTCCTCTCCCTGATTGCCTTCTATGATGGAAGAATATTGTCAATATCGGAGGGACGTGTTAATGGCAAGATAACCGACAGGATAACAGAGGGAGGTTGGGGATATGATCCTATATTTGTGCCTGATGGTACTGATCTCACATTTGCAGAGCTTGAGAAAAACAAGAATGAATATTCGCATCGCAAAAGAGCATTAGAAAAGTTTGCCCAGTGGTACCTAAAGCTTAGGTAATGTAACTTGTATTTCTTGGTTTAAGTGAAAGGTAAGGATCCAGAATAGTCTCAATAGCCTAGTCTGGTAAAAGAGTATATAGTATATACTTTGATTGAATATTCCAAAAGTTCTGCTCGACTAACTTTGTTGCTAAGGAAAGGAATGTGCGCCTTTTTCATCCAATATTTCTGCCCCAGTAGATGGTTTAGGACTTTTTGTGCAAATATCCAAAGTGCTCAAATGATTTCTAGAAATCATTTGATGCAGCAGAGCAAAGACAATACTACTTCCTACTGTTATTCCCAAAACAAAAAGTACCCATATGAGAGTCTTTATAGAATTTTTCCCTATTGTGACATTAGAAAGCTATTACACTACAGATCAATGAAATGCTTGCCCTTTCACAACTAGCTAGGGATATTTTGTTGACAATACCCCTTGATCCATCTGTCGACATAGCGCACTTTGTTTTGTAGTACTACTATCCTTGAAATCTCGCTTTCATCCATTATCTTAAATGAATGCATCGTGGCACACAAGTTTGCTGCAAAGTTCCTTATTTCATCCATTTCTAGCATATGGTCTTCCTCTAGCCGCTGAGTAGACATGCCAATGTGCATATAAGATTTCAGCTCAATAAAATGAGGATTGCCTTGTAGCATCATATCTGCAAATTCTCTAACAAAATTGTCTTTGTCGTTATATCCTCTTATCAGAGTCATCCGAAGTACAGTTCTAGTATTGAGGGTTGCAAGTAACTTCAGGCTCTCCAACCAGCGCTCCCATGCATCCCGATGACGTGGACGGTTTATCTGATAAAACATTTTTTTATTTGACGCATTAGTAGATAGGTAAATCTGAGTGGGCAATGCGTCTTCGGAAGCCAATCTTCTTATCATATCTGGCTCCTGCCCATTCGTTACAAGAAAAATCGATTTAGTTGTTTTGAGCGAATTTAAGTACTTTATCAGCTGCGGCAGCTTGGGATACATCGTCGGTTCGCCTGATAATGAAATTGCATAATGGGCTGGCAGCAGCGATTCATCAAGCTTTTTCTTATTATTCTTAGGGTTGCCATAAAAACCGTTTATTAGCTTCTTTCGTTCAGCCATCAATTGTTCGACTATGATGTCAGGCTCATCAACCAGTTCCTCTGGCATCTGCAACGTATCATAAAACTCTGTTGGACGCCAACAGTAAATGCACCTGTTTTCACAGTTCATTGCAGTAGGGGTCATCTCCATGCACTGATGAGTAGATATGCCGTAGAACTTGTGTTTATAGCAGTTACCCCCGTCAGCAAATGACTTTTTTGTCCAGTGGCAAAGCTCTACTGCAGAGTGGTTATAGATTCCATACTTAGCCTTCTGCAGTTTTGTTTTTAGCTGTGGTGTGATCTGGATCAGGTTGTCTTGCATTGAGTGTGAAACGTGCTCGTCTGAGCAGCTCATGTTGGCCTTGATATTGACTTGCAGATCAGATTTAAATTTTTCACCGTGGGACTGGTAGTAGTAGTGGTGGTGGCGGCTGTAGATACCGAGAGAATAATGAAAGTGGGGCTTGAGCTTGCGGGTTGGAAGAAAATGCCTGCAGACAGCGCAGTGCACATAAAAGGTAAAAACATAAGCAAAGTGCTGATCGGAATAGACATAGGCACTGCAGAGCTGATGCTTGCAAAGCAGCTTGAGTGTGACGCGGTTATTGCTCACCATCCTATCGGTACTGCTGCAGTCAATTTTTACAAAGTGTTTGATAGGCACATTGACTATATGGTAGAACATGGTATTCCAAAGAAAATAGCAAGAGTAGCAGTTGAGAAGCTCAAGGAGCGGATCGAGACACGTAATCATGCTGAGATTTACAGTGAGGTTATAGGAGCTGCCAAGGCGCTCAACATGCCCCTTGTCAATATCCACCAGCCGTGCGATGAATACATGCGACAGGTTATATTGCGTGCTATCAAAGCTGGCAAGACAGAATATGTATCCGATATCGTCAAGTCTATTAGCAAGATCCCAGAATTCCGCCATGCTGCAACCAAGGTACGAGTGCGGTTTGGGAATCAAAACAACAAAGCAGGTCATTGGAGTTTGGTAGTGGCTGCAGGCACTAATGGTGGCTTTAACATTGCTAAAGCATACTTTCAGTATGGTGTTTCTACAGTCATCTATCTGCATATAGATTACGGCGAATTGGTAAAAATGAGAGAAGAAAAACTGGAAGGCAACCTTGTGGTAATGGGGCACCTAGGGGGTGACTCAATAGGCCTCAATGGTCTTGCAGAGAGACTTGAGAATCTTGGTGTTGAAACTGTCATGATCGGTATCCTTCCAAATAGATGATGGTCGAACGATTATATACTGTAGTTGTTGCAAATTTGCTGGCTGACTGGCCTTCGTAGTATAGCCTGGTTAGTATAGGCGGCTGTGGTCAATTCTCAACTACTACTGGCAGAGACCGCTTGAGGAGGGTTCAAATCCCTCCGAAGGCCTCATCTCGCGAGATGGTAGGTAGGAACACACCTTTCGGTAAGTCTTTTTTGAATTAATAAAAAGAAGAAAGAAGAAAGTTTTTTACATCCTTGAGCCGATAGTGAACCTGCCGTGTCTTGCAGTTACCATAATAATTCCAATTATTGCAACAGCAAGCACCACTATAGCTATTGTGCTAAATTCTGGGATTACGGATGTACCTATAACATCAACTGACCCTGTGCCTGCTGGGAAGCCAATTAACACTGTTCTAGCGTCTTCTGTTGGCTCGTCGATTTCTCCAGGTTGTTCATATTCTGAGTTATCAATAAATGCCGCAAAATCCGCATCTTCTCCTTCAGCTGTTTGAGAGTCAATTATTTCTCTTGGTAGTCTGAGAGCTAGCGTTCCATTACTCGTTGAATCAAGTGTAATTCCAAGCGTTTGGTTCTCGCCATGGATTGTCATATTCTGCACAGATCCACCTGTGATCCTGTATTCTATGGTATGTGGCTGACCCTCTACTGTAAGGTCAAATGTTGTCCATTCCTCTCCTCCCGTTGTGTTAATAGCAGGAGCCTGTGCCTCATTACTCGTGGCAGCATCCGTTGTGTTAGTCGTGGCAGCATCTTCTGTCTGGGCGTATGTAGTTCCTATCGGAATAGCTAATGCAAGTGATGCCAATAATATTGACATTAATGTATATGCTTTATAGTCCATTCTCCTTCAATCTCACCATCAGGCTATAATTGCGTCACTATTTATCCTTTTTTGTGCAAAACTCAGCGCTCAGTTCATTTCAAATAAATCATGTAAGTAATAATGCACTCAATTTTTTCAGAAGAAAATAGTTTGTCAATGGTGCGAATACTTATATATGCTCCATTTTCATTAGGTTTGGCCGTGATGTTTTTTTTTACAGGAAATCTACTTTTCTATTTGGAGGTATGTTCTATTGTCTGAAAAAAAGATAGTCAAAATAACTAACCATATCTACCAGCCAAAACATGAAATCCTGCCCAAAAATGAGGCAGAAGAGATTCTAAAAAAGTATAATGCCAAACCAAGCCAACTGCCATATGTTATGATAAGCGACAAGGCACTTGAAGACTTGGATGTTAGACCCGGTGATATTATTAAAATAACAAGAAAGAGCCAAACTGCGGGTGAAAGTGTATATTACCGTTACGTTGTAGAGGGTTGAGTATACAATGATAGAGAACTCTATCGAAATGTGGCCTATCATCAATGATATTTTACGAAGGGAAGGCGTTGCAAGGCAACACCTGAACTCTTATAACGAATTCATGGAGCGAGGGCTCCAAAGTATAATCGACGAAGTAGGAGAAATTGAAATAGAAACTGCAGAATATCCTTACAAGATCAAACTAGGAAAGATCAAGCTTCAGCAACCGAGAATAATGGAGCTTGACGGTTCGATAACACATGTTGCCCCAATGGAAGCAAGACTCCGTAACTTGACTTATGCTTCACCTGTAATGCTAGAGTGTAGTGTAGTTGAAGATGGTAAGATTCTGGAATCCCGCTTTATACACATAGGCGACATGCCTGTAATGGTCAAGTCCAATACCTGCATTCTGCACAACTTGCCCGAGTCGAAGCTTGTCGAATTTGGCGAAGACGCCCGCGATCCAGGCGGGTACTTCATTATCAACGGCTCGGAGCGAGTCATAGTGGGACTTGAAGATCTTTCATATAACAAAATAATTGTCGATGCTGAAGAAACCACGGGCACTTTGCTGTATAAGGCCAAAGTCTATTCATCAATTGTGGGTTATAGAGCAAAACTAGAACTGATAATGCGCCCAGATGGTTCAATAGTGACCAAGATCCCCGGCTCGCCTGTAGACATTCCACTTATCACACTAATAAGGGCTCTTGGTCTTGAATCTGACAAGGATATCGCTGACTCAGTTTCTCTAAATGAAATCATACAAGATGAACTCGAGCCCTCATTTGAGAAAGCAGCTGATGTCAACAGAAGCAGGGATGCCATTGTGTATATCAGTAAGAGAATTGCACCTGGCATGCTTGAAGAATTCCAAATCAAGCGAGCTGAAACATTGCTTGATTGGGGCCTTTTACCACACATAGGTAAAAATCCTGACAACAGGCATGAGAAAGCCCTGTTCTTAGGCGAGGCAGCCTGCAAGCTTATTGAGCTCAAACTTGGCTGGATCGGTGCTGATGATAAAGACCATTATGGCAACAAGGTGATCAAGTTTGCAGGCCAGATGCTTGCAGACTTGTTCCGTACTGCGTTCCGCAATTTGATACGCGATATGAAATATCAGCTGGAGCGCTCAGGCCAAAAGCGCGGCATCAATGCTGTGGCCGCAGCTGTCCGGCCTGGCATTGTGTCAGACAAGTTGAATAACGCCATTGCAACAGGTAATTGGGGTAGGGGCAGAGTAGGTGTCACACAGTTGCTTGATAGGACAAACTATATGTCAACTATTTCACATTTACGAAGAATTCAATCCCCACTTAGTAGGAGTCAGCCTAATTTTGAGGCAAGGGACCTGCACGCAACACACTTTGGCCGAATATGTCCTGCAGAGACTCCCGAGGGCTCCAATTGCGGACTTGTGAAGAATCTTGCGCTGTCAGCTATAATTTCGGTCAACATTCAGAATGCCGAAATTACAGAAAAGCTGTATGAGCTGGGAATACAGAGCGTAGACGATGTCGACCAAGCTCTGAGAATGTCAGGCACAAGGGTGTTCGTTGATGGCAGGCTTATCGGCTATATCGAGAAGGGAGAAAACCTTGCAGACACGCTTAGGTCTATGAGAAGGTCCGGCAAGATCCATCCTCATGTCGGCATATACCTTTATGGTTCCCAAAACACCAATGCCACAAAGCGCCTTTATATCAGCTGTAACGCTGGCAGGGTTCTGAGGCCGCTTGTAGTAATTAGAGATGGTAGGCCACTTGTAACGTACGAGGTAATCGAAAAGATATCGAAAAAATTCCTTTCTTGGAATGACTTTGTCTATATGGGTATGATTGAGCTGGTAGACGCAAACGAAGAGGAGAACTGCTATGTTGCAATTGATCCAAAGAAAATAGAGCCTTCGCACACTCATCTAGAGATATTTCCATCTGCCATCTTGGGTGTGGGAGCTTC
>Ga0075420_100000489_pt1 | contig 31356 bp, 24 predicted proteins | sample SoiMetdeltSBSDD4_FD_75296 | JGI IMG/M metagenome (GOLD analysis project Ga0075420, IMG submission 75296) | Bulk soil microbial communities from a Populus tree surrounding site in Tennessee, USA - Soil MetaG P. deltoides SBSDD4 | ecosystem: Environmental > Terrestrial > Soil > Tree plantation...
ATCAGGACCACCGACCTCGCCACCGGCGGGAATGCCCGCGAGTCGCCGGCGACTTGGTACCCCATAGCTCGGCTCGCCGCGCTGCCCGGCCACCAGTCGCTCGAGCTGGCGCTCGATCGCCTGAATCGCAAGGTGAGCAGCCTGGTCTGGTGCCCGCGCGGACTGACTGCTCGTCAACGTCGGTCCGAGCGGCCCGAGTTGCAGCCGCAGGTTGGCCGCGATCTCGCGCCGGCCGTTCGGGCCCGAGAATGCCAGGACGGCGATCGGTTCGGGTCTACGCTCCAGACGTTTCCCAAGCGCTGCAAGGTGGTGATGGATGCGCTGCTCCTGGGCTACGCTCAGCGGAACACCGTGCCGTTCGAGCGTTATTGTCAACGTCATCTGCGATGCTCCCATTCCATCTCCCCGCCGATTCGGGGGCAGCCTGGTCTACTCTTTGGCTGTCGAGGTAACGGCGAACCCGTGGGCCTCTGTCACAATCTCGACCCCCATTGCGGTCGCTGTCGCAGTGGTTGAATCGTTCGCTGCGCCGGACCTGACAAGCAGGATCGGCACGTGTGACCGCTGCAGCAGGCCGTCGGCAGTGCTGCCCATCAGGAATCGGCCAAGACCACCGCGCCCATGCGTGGTCATCACGATCAAGTCGGCGCCTTCGGCTCGCGCAGCACTCTCGATCGCGACCGCCGGCGAGCCGACGAGCACCCAGAATGTCGTTCGGCAACCGCCCGCGCGCAGTTCATCGGCAACTCCTGAGAGATACCGCCAGGCGTCTTCGACCTCGACGAAGTCGGCGCACGACAGGGTGAGCTTGTCACCCCGGTATCGCGGATGAAGGACGGGCGAGAGTACTCGCACCAACAGGATCTCGGCATCGAGGAGTCTGGCCATTCCGGCCGCCGGGGCAAGCGCCTGCTCGGCCAGCGGCGAGCCATCCAGCGGTACGAGGATCTGAGTGGGACGCTGTGCCTGCCACGACACCTCGGATGCTGACGGAACCAACAGGACCGGTACTTCGGCTCGGCGCATGAGCTGGTCGGCGACGCTGCCCAGAATCGTCCGTCGCAGGCCGCCCCGTCCATGGGTGGACATCACGACAAGGTCGACCGCGGCCTCGCGGATCGCCAGATCCAGTACTTCGGCCACCTCCGCTAGAGGGGCGCGATAGACGAACGACGTTGCCTCTACGCCCTCCTGGCGGAGCGCGTCGACGTCCTGCACAGGGTCGTAGTACGACGGAATGTCTGAGTAGAACGACGATTGCACGTGGGCGAGCACCAGACGCCCACGTCCACCCGCAACGAGGTGAGCCGCGAAGGGAAGCGCTCGCTGAGAGAGAGGTGACCCGTCGAGCGGAACCAGGACGGTGAGTGCCATCTTCGGTTCTCCTTCCTGGCCGGCCCTGTGACTGGTCGCCGGCCGATGTTATCGACGCTGGTTCGGTCCTCGATCAGGCGTGTTGCCGAAGGTGTGGGGTCGCACGCTCCGTTCGAACCATGTCCGGTCTGCGTGATGCTGATCTCCTGTCCATCGCGTTGGCGCACTGCACCTGAGGCTGCACGGACGACGGCACTCGGCCGCGCCTCTCGCACGTCGCCATGACTCGGCCCGGCCTGTCCATCGGTCGGATCACGGAGCCGACGACGATGACGTGGAGTACCAGAAAGAGACCCAGAATCACGGCTCCCAGAACATGCGCTGGCGACAGCCAGGTTCCTAGAGCGCCCCACGTGGAGTCGATGCTACCGATCAGTCCGTACATCGCCGTCGCTCCTTCGGCTCACGGTGTCGAGCGAGCCATTGGCTGCTCACTTCCAGTGTCCGGTGGATCGGCCGCTGCAGCGACGGTCAGTCGTCCCGATATCGAGGGGACGGGTGTCCCAATGTGAATGGCGTCAAGCGCTGGCGGCGACGGCCGATCATCGACTCGCCTACGTCGAGCCCGTTCGGCCCGCTCCTTGATGCCGAGCAACATCTTGCGCTGCATGATGAAGTGGGGGACTTCGAGCAGCAGTGCGTACGAGACCGTGCTCCATCCCTTCGGCACCCGTGAGCGGCTGACGAGCCGCGTACGTTCCTCATCGATCGGCTCGACAACGAACGACCCCCAGCCTTCGAGCACCAGCGCACGTCCTGGCTCGAAGTGCGCCAGCGGGAGGCCGCATGTCGGGTGAAGCGGCACGATCTCGCCGACCGCACGGTCCTGCCACTCGGGATGGATCCGGTCCGCGTTCCGCAGCTCGCAGCCGGCGAGGTTCTCCAGCCATTCGTAGCTGTAGAAGCCACCCCGATCCTGGCCGATCTGCGCGAGCCACGGCCATACATCCTCGGCCGGTGCGTCAATCGTCACGGACCAGGTCGAATCGATCGCTGGATCGGGAACGAGCTCATCGCCCGGTAGAGCGCGAGCTACCTCGTCGTCGGTCGCCCCCCAGCGTCGCAGCCAGGGCCGAAGCGCCAGCAGGTAGGTAGCCGCCATCCCGACTCCGAGGATCGCAATCGGTCGGAATCGCCGCTCGGCAGCGCAGCTGATCGGACCGCCGAGCGCCCGCCGCACGAGCGTGCCAACGCTGGCAGCCGCGAGGAGGTCAAGCAGTAGCGGCGGTCCGTAGATCGTGCCGAAGCCGCGAATCACGTCTCGCGCCGTCGGCTTCCGCAGGTTCGGCCTCGGTGCCTGGACGGTCTCCACGGCCTGTTCAATCTGAGCTGTCGTGTCGACTGTCATGGTCGCCACCGTCCTTCCTCGTCGTTCAGGCGACGCTGTCGTCGAAGCTCAGCTCGCAACACGACGCCGTCGGCCTGCATGAGGCGGCCGCCGATTGGGGTCGCTTTCTGATTTGAGTATCTGCTCGGCGCATCGGCCGGAGAGGGGTGCTTCGTCCCGTCTCCTAGAGGGCATCTGTCCCGTCCACGCGTCAGGGACGGCGCGGATACTCGAAGGAGCCGCGCATGGCGCGGTCGGGCTTGTCTCGACCTCACTACAGACAGCCAGGCGGCGGGAGAGCGCGACGTGACCCGCCCAACAGGCACCGAAGAGCAGCCACCCACAACGGGTAGGGCGATGGGGCTTCGCCCCGGCTCGGGCTCCGAGCCGGTGAGCCACGGACTCCCGGATGTGGAGTACGGCGCCGAGATCTCAGAGCAGGGCGTGTTCGCTACACCTGACGACTGGTCGACTCGCCCATGCGGGCCGATCGAGCTGCGCTACCGTCCACGCTCGCATGCCGCGCACGAGATCGATGCGCTGGCGGCGCGATTCGTCGCCGCTTTGACGACCGTACGACGTGTGCTCGGTCTAGATGAGTCCTGCCTTCCCAGGATCGTCGTCTACCTCGTCGACCTGGCAGTGAACATCGGGACGGCAGGCGATGCGGCGGAGGCGCACGGAGCAGGTGACGCACGTCTGACGCTCTCCGTCGTCCACACGCCTGAGGCGCCGTGCATCGTGCCCGAGGTCGATCTCATGCGCGCGCTCCTACCACACCACTTTGGCACGACATCACCACAAGCGCGCTTCTGGGATGAAGGTCTGATCGGCTACGTCGCCTCCCAGGCGGAGCGGTGTCCCGGCCAGGAGGCGGCCGGAAGCCGATGCGGTCAGCTCCTGGCCGATGGGAGGCTGCCGCCGACACAGGAGTTGATCGCGGACTCCGAGGTGCACATCTCGTCGATTGTCGTGACCGCCGCGAGCGCGTTCGCCGAGTACCTTATCGGCCGGTTCGGCCTTGCGCGCTATCTGTCTCTCGTCCGGGGCGCCCGGCGAGGCCGTTCGGCGCCGGATCTACTCTTTGAGCACGCCTATGGCCGACCGCTCTCCGTCGTCGATCGTGACTGGCGACGCAGTCTCGAGGCGGCGGCGCGCGGACAGCGACCTTCAGCCACCATGACTGTCCAACGGTTGCTGCCGTTGCTGGTGCCCTACTGGTGGTCGGGCATCGTGGTCCTCTTCCACGCCCTGGTTGGAATCGGCTTCTCCCTTGCACTGCCCTTGACGTTTCGTTTTCTGATCGACGACGTGCTGGGCCATCGAGCACTCGGACAGGCGATCCCGTTCGTGGGGCCGGCCGGTCACGTTATCGGTGCCGACAACGAGCAGCTCCGTATTCTTCTCGGCCTGCTGGTGTTGCTTGGCACGCTCTACGTCCTGGCTGCCGTTTCGCATCTGCGCCTCGTCGTCGTGCTGAATCGTGTCGGGGAATCGTTCGTCCTCGATCTCCGTCAACAACTGCTCGACGTGCTCAGCAGACTGCCCGCCACCTATTTCGCTCGCACGACGACGGCCGATGTGAACCAACGGGTGGTCTATGACACGGCGGCCATTCAGCAGGCGATGACCGGCGCGTTCGTTCCGCTGGTCATCGGGGGGCTCTCGATCGCTATGAACGGCGTGGTGCTGATCGCGCTCGAGCCTCGTCTGGCAATTGTCGCGCTGGTTGGAATTCCAATCCTTGGGCTGCTGTATCGACGCCGCCGGCGCAACCTGCGTGCGGCGGCGCGCGAGCGCAGTCGGCGTATCAGCAACCTGTCAGCCCGTGTCGGCGAGATTACGTCGATGCAGATGCTGATCAAGATCTATGGCGCTGCATCGTTCTTCGTCAACCGCGTAGGCCGGCAGCTCGAGCACCACCGTCACCTGAACGTAGCCTATGCCTGGGAGAGCTCCACGCTCGGCCAGGGTGCGGCGCTCGTGATGCACCTGACCCAGGTCGCGGTCTTGCTGGTTGGAGGCTACCTCGTCATCGCCAGCGATGGCCGCGATCTTAGTGCGGGTGGGCTCGCCGCCTTCTACGTCGTCCTCGGCCAGGTGTTCGGTCCCGTGGCGCAGGTGGCGGCCGCCCGCCAGGGGCTCACGGACGCGGATGCCGCCATCGAGCGTGTGATCGAGCTACTCGCCGAGCCACCCGAGCCAGACGCCGAGGATGTCGTCGAGATCGACGCCCTCCAGCATGGGATCGTATTTGAAGGCGTCAGCTTCAGCTACACGCCAGGTGGCCCGACCGTACTCCACGACCTCACTCTGCGCATCCCGGCCGGCGGGACCGTTGCGTTCGTCGGCCCGACGGGGGCCGGCAAATCAAGCATTGTGAACCTACTGCCGCGCCTCTATGGCCCGTCTGACGGTCGCATCACCTGGGATGGTGTTGACCTCCGGAGCGCCAGCTTGAGCTCGCTCCGGCGCCAGATCGCGCTCGTCCCGCAGGATGCGCTGCTGCTCGCCACGACCGTGTACGAGAACATTAGATTCGGCCTTGAATGGGCGTTCGAGGACGATGTCCGGCGAGCAGCCCAACTGGCCCAGGCCCACGACTTCATCGTCAACCTGCCCGACGGCTACGACACACACGTCGGCGAGCGCGGCGCTGGACTCTCCGGAGGTCAGCGTCAACGCATCGCGCTGGCCAGAGCCCTGCTGCGCGATCCGTCGGTCCTGATCCTCGACGAAGCGACCTCCGCACTCGATTCGATCACGCAGCGAGCGGTGCAGCTCGGCCTCTCGCGCCGCCTGCACGAAGGAAAGCCGCCGCGGACGATCGTCAAGATCGCCCACCGGCTGGAGACGGTCGCCGATGCCGACGTGATCTTCGTGCTCGACGGCGGACGGCTCATCGAGGAGGGACACCACCATGAGCTGATGGCCCGGGACGGGCTGTACGCGCAACTCGTCGCGGAACAGGTCGGCATGCTCGCCGATCCGATCGTACCCAGCCCTGCTCAGCTCGTTCGCTGGCTCGCCCGGCTCTCGCCATTCGCCGAGCTGACTCCCGAGTCCCTGTCGAGACTGGCGCAACTGCTCATTCGAACCGAGCTGCAACCGGGTGAGGAGGTGTACGTCCAGGGTAGCTCTCCTGATGCGCTCTATCTCGTCGGTCGCGGGCGAGTCGACGTGCTGACGGTGGACGACGCGAGCGAGGAACGGGTCGTCAATACGGTCGTGCCCGGCCAGGTGCTCGGTCTCACCAGCTTCTCACGCCAGACGCCGCGCTCGACCTCCGCCCGCGCCGCGTCCGACTCCGTGGTGTTCAAGCTGACCGGCGCTGCGTACGAGTCGATTGTGCGAGGCCACCCCGGCCCGACGTAGTCGGTCAAGGCGTCACCCGGCACAGGCTCATCAAGCAGAGGCGAACGACGCTACGACCTGTGCAAGCCTCTGCTCGGCCTCCGGCAGCCAGAGGCTCATCCCCATCTCGCGCAGCATCGCGACCGCCGTCGCCAACTCGGCGCGGGCCTCGTCGAGGCGGTTGGCGCAGTGGTACAGCTTGCCGAGGCCGAGGTGGCAGTGGGCCTGGAGGGGGCGCATCTCCAGCTCCTTGGCCGAAGCGAGCGCCCGCCGATACTGCTCCTCAGCGGCTCCGTCATCGATCGAATGAGTACAGGCGCTGATCTCGCCACAGAGTCGCAAAGCCCAGGCCTCATACCCGCGCTCTCCGTGCTGAACGGCGAAGTCCAGGGCATGCTTCGCGTGTTCCGCGGCCTTGTCCAATTCGTTGGTCGCAAGCTCGGCTGCGCCGAGGGCCGCGAACCGCAGCGAGCTCTCGCCGATCCGACCAAACTCCGATGCGCGCACGATCGACTCACCGACCAACGGCAACGCTTCACCTGCTCGTCCGGCCAGTGTATAGGCTTCGCCAAGGCGTGCGGCGGTGCCAATGGACATGCCGCGCAGATCGAAGATCTTACAGAGCTCCAGGCTGTGCTCCAGAGACGCGATTGCCTCGCTGACCGATCCGTGCAGGAGGAGCGCGGTCCCGCCTTGCGTGGCAGCGAACGCGACTTGCCATGGGTGATCGATCGCTTCGGCTACGCGCCGGGCCTCCTCGACGTTCGCGATCGCCTCTTGGAATCGTCCAAGCTCGGCCAGGCTCACAGCGAGCTCAGCGCGCGCCGCCACAATGTAGCGATCGGGGAAGTCAGCGCCTTCCCCCCTGAGAAAGCCGACAGTCCCGGTCGCGGCATCAACTGCGCGCCGATAGTCGCCACGTGACCGAAACGCATGTGCGAGGTGGTGTCTGGCTAGAGCCATGACGGACTGGTTTTGCGCCGCTTCGCCGATCGCGAGCGCGCGCATACCCGCCTCAAGGGCCAGTTCGTGCTCAGCAAGGCAGTAGAACGCATTCGAGATATCGGCAAGGATGCGCCCCAGGCGGGGTGCATCCCTGAGGGTCTCGGCGCTCGCCTGAGCCTCGCGCAGACACTCGAGACCCCGTGGGATTTCGCCCAGGGTCTGGAGTGCCTCATAGAGTCGCACGCCACTATCGGCGGCGGCTTCACGTGAGGCTCGGCTCTCCGGCAGGTGGCGAAGTGCCTCAAGAGCCTGCTCGAAGTGCCCCACCGCTGCACGGTAGGCCGCCCGAGCGATGGCTTCTTGTCCAGCCCGCTGACTGTACATCGTGGCTTCTTCCCAACGCTCGCCCCGAAACGCATGGTAGGCGAGCTGCTCGACGTGCTCGACCAGCCGATCGGCGTACAGCCGCTCGATGGCGGCGACGATCTGACCGTGCAGTGCGCGGCGACGGTCGAGGAGCAGGCTGTCGTACGCGACGTCGTGGGTCAGTGCGTGCTTGAACGTGTACTCCAGCTCCGGAAACACGCTCGCTTCGTAGAGCAGCTCGGCCCCGCGCAGATAGGCCAGGGCGCTCTGGAGATCGGCCGGCGGCACATCAGCGATCACCTGCAGCAGTGTGTGCGGCACATCCCGTCCGATGACGGCGGCGGTCTGCAGGATCTGCTTCGCCATACTCGGCAGACGATCGATCCGGGCGGCGAGGACCGCCTGGATCGTGACCGGCACGCGGACCGTCTCGATCGCGTGCGCAAGCTGGCGCTCCCCCTGTACACCGATCAGCGCGCCATGCTCGACGAGGTCACGGACGCTCTCTTCGAGGAAGAGGGGGTTGCCTTCCGTCCGAGTGCTGAGCAGCTTTTTCACCGATGTGAGCGACGGATCGCTCCCGAGCATGGTGGTGAGCAACTCATCGACGCTGGTTGCTAGGAGCGAGTCGATCCGGATCTGCGTGTAGGAGCTCTTGTTACCCCAACGGTGCACATACTCGGGACGATAGGTGACGAGCAGCACGATGCGAGCGGTCGGCAAGCTCTCGACCAGCTCGTCGAGCAGCGTCTGGGTCTCCGCGTCGATCCAGTGGAGATCCTCGAAGACCAGCAAGAGTGGCTGAGCCCGACTCAGGCGCAAGAACACGTGTCGGAGGGCATCGAGGATCTGCCGGCGGCGCTGGGTCGGCTCAAGCGCTTCCCACACGCCATCCTCGGAAGAGACGCCAAGCAGTGCCAGGAGCGCGGGCAGTGTCGACGCCAGTGCGGTGTCGAGCGCCAGGATTCGCCCGGTGACTTTCGCGCGGATGGTCTGGAGATCGTCGTGGGGATCGATTCGGCAGTGTGCCTTGAGCAGATCGATCACCGGCACGTAGGACGTCTCCCGGCCATGCGGAACAGCGCCGGTCTCGAGTACCAGCCAGGCGTGCATCCGACGGGCATGGGTCACCTCCCAGGTGAGCCGCGACTTCCCGATACCGGGCTCGCCCACCAGAGCCACCACCTGACCGTGCCCGTTGGCGGCCCGATCAAGCACCGTGAGGATCGACAGCAGCTCGGACTGTCTTCCGACGAATTGAGTCAGACCCCGCAAGGCAGCCGCCTGCAGGCGGGTCCGCCGGGGACCGATGCCGAACAGCTCGAAGCCCTCCATCGGGCTGCTGAGTCCCTTGATCATCAGCGGGCCGAGCGAGCGAGTCTCGACGTGGTCTCTCGTCAGCGCGAGCGTGTCGGGCGTTAGCGCGATACCACCTGGCTTCGCGGCCTGCTCCATGCGTGACGCCAGGTGGACAGTCTGGCCCATCGCGGTGTAGTCCATATGGAGGTCGTCGCTGATCAGGCGAACGATCACCTCGCCACTGTTCAGCCCGACACGGGCTTCGATGCCCAGCCCGTGCTCGCGGCGGACCTCGGCAGCATACGTGCGCATGCTGCTCTGAAGGGCGAGCGCCGCGTAGCACGCGCGCAAGCCGTGATCCTCATGGGCGATGGGAGCGCCGAACAGCGCAATCAGACCATCACCGAGCAGGCGGCAGACCGTGCCCTCATACCGATGGATCGCGTCCATCATCCGGGTCACAGCACCGTCGAGCAGGTGCTGCGCGATCTCAGGATCGAGGTCGCGGATCAGCTCGGTGGAGCCGACGAGGTCGGTGAACAGGACAGTGACCTGCTTCCGCTCCCCAACCAGGGCATGCCGGCTGGCCAGGATCTTCTCGGCCAGGTGTCGTGGTGTATAGCTCTGGGGGGCGATCGGCGCCGATGGTGCAGGGCCCGGTTTGGGTCCTGCTTCGAGCCTTTCTCCGCATTCGAGGCAGAACTTCGCCGTCGCACCGACGTCGTGATTGCAGGACGGGCAGCGGCGTGGCTGTCGCACCCCACACTCCGCGCAGAACTTCGCGCCGACTGGATTCTCCGCTCCACATGCCGCGCAGCCCATAACTCACACCTCGTCGCGGGGCAGACAGGACTTTGGCCTGATTACCGGCGGGCGCCGAGCGGTCGAGGCGCCTCGACCGGCGCTATGCGGATGCGGGCGTCCACGATCATGGCGTCGAACTGACTGACCTTCACCGGATTACAGTCCATCTCGATCACTTGCGGCAGGTCCTCCGCGAGGGTGCCGAGGCGCCGCAGCACGTCTTCGAGAGCGGCCTGGTCGCACGGCGGTGCGCCGCGGTAGCCACAAAGCAGCGGGTAGGTCCTCAGCTCACGCACCATGTCCGCGGGGTCGTGCTCCGAGAGCGGGGTCAGGCGCACCGAGACGTCTCGAATGAGCTCCGCCGTAACTCCACCGGCGCCACACGCCACCACCGGTCCGAAGCTCGGATCCTGGACCAGCCCCACGATCATCTCGACTCCGTCGCCGACCATGCGTTGGACCACGAAGCCGGTCGGCGCATGACCTACGGCAGTCAGTTGCTCTGCCATCTCCTGCGCGGCCAGGTAGACGGCGTCCTGTCCGTGCAGGTTCAGGGAGACGGCGCCGACGTCGCTCTTGTGGACGAGACCCGGCGCAATCGCCTTCACCGCCACCGGGCCTCCCAGCTCCATCGCAGCCTCTCCCGCCTCACGGGCCGAGCTGACGACCCGTTGATCGGCGACCGGCAGGCCGTAGCAGCCGAGCAGCGACGTCACCTCGTCGGGAAGCAGCCACCCATCGCCGCGACCTAGCGCCGTCGCGACGAGCGCCGATGCTTCATCTCGACGGATGCCATCGGGGCGGGCCAGATCCGCGGTTGGTCTTGCCTGCCAGGCACCGTAGCGCGCGGCCCTGGCAAGGGCAATAGCAGCCGGCTCGGGCGATGTGTAGATCGGTACCTGAACATCGCCGCCAGACAGAGTCGCCGACGCCTCTTCGGCCGACATGAAGACCGCCAGGATTGGCTTCGCCTGCTTGGACTCACGCGCGGCAGATGCAATCGCGTCGGCCACGTCGGCCAGCTGCGTGGAGAGCGGCTGAATGAAGATCGCGATGACAGCGTCAACGTTCGGATCGGACGCTACCAGCCCGATCGCCTGACGATACTGCTCGGCCGTGCCGGCGGCGAGCATGTCGACCGGATTGGCAACGCTCGCCTCGGCTGGCAGCAGCGCACGCAGCCGTGCGGTCGTCTCCTGCGCCAGCGGTGTCACGACCAGCCCCTCGGCCTCGCAGGTGTCGGCGCACAGGATCGCCGGACCGCCGACGTTGGTCACGATGCCGACGCGCTGTCCCTTCGGAATTGGTTGAGTCGCCAGCAGCGCTGCGACGTCGAAGAGGCCGCCGATCGTGTCGGCCCGAATGACGCCGGCCTGGCGAAAGAGCGCGTCGACCGTGACGTCCGACGCGGCCACGAGCGCACCAGTATGGGACGCCGTCGCCCGTGCGCCGGCGGCCGATCGCCCGCTCTTGATTGCTACGATCGGCTTGGTTCTCCCCACCCGTCGCGCGATCCGCGCGAACTTGCGAGGGTTCCCAAACGACTCCAGGTACAGGAGGATGACATCCGTCCGCGGGTCGGACTCCCAGTATTGGAGTAGATCGTTGCCGGAGATGTCGGCTTTGTTGCCCATCGAAACGAAGCTGGAGATGCCGATCCCGTGTCGACGAGCTTCCTGGATGGCAGCGAGCCCAAGCGCACCGCTCTGCGAGGCGAACGCAACGCGCCCGGTCGGTGGCATGCTCGGGCCGAATGTGGCATTCAGCCCGACGCTCGGGTCCGTGTTCACGACCCCGATGCAGTTCGGGCCGATCAACCGCATCCCGGTCGTTCGGCACAAGCGGAGCAGGGCCTGTTCCCGTTCTCGACCTGCGCCGTCTGTCTCCCCAAAGCCAGCCGTGAGAACAACGAGAGCACGCACGCCCTTCCGCCCGCACTGTTCTGCAACCTCGAGGACGCCGGCCGATGGAACGGCGATCACCGCCAGATCGACCTGGCCGGGGACATCCTCAACGCTCGGGTAGGCGAGCACGCTGTGTACGACTTTGGCGTTCGGGTTGACCGGATAGACCGGACCCGCGAAGCCGCTCGCGATGAGGTTGTGGAAGACGGCGGCTCCCACGGTGCCGGTCCGTCGGGAGGCCCCGATGACGGCGATGGAGGTCGGGCGCAGAACATGAGCGAGCGCGTTGACAGCGGCGATTTGCTCGCGCCGCTCGAAGAGCTCCAGGGCGGACATCGTCAGCGAGGTCGGAAGCTCGAGGTGAATCTCGTCGGGGCCGGTGTGCGTGACCACGGGAAAGCCCGAGTCTCGAAGGACACCGAGCATCCGGAAGTTTGACGGGAGCACCACGGCCCGAAACTCAATGATCCCGTTGGCGGCGGCCATCTCGGCAAGCTGGCCGAGCAGGAGCGTGCCCAGGCCGCGTCCCTGGTACTCGTCGGCGATGGTGAACGCGACCTCGGCGCGCTCCGGATCGATCCGCGCATATGAGGCATGTCCGACGACACGCTCGTCCGGACCAGTCGTCGCCACGAGCCCAAACCTCTGTTCGTAGTCGATGTGGCTATCGTGGCGGGCGAGCCCGGCGAGGTCAACACCGGCCGAGAAGAAGCGCAAGGTGCGCGCATCCGGCGAGAGCGACGTCAGAAGATCGAGAAGGCGCTGTTCATCACCAGGTCGAATTGGCCGGACGTGGACCGTCGAGCCGTCGCGCAGTGCGATGTCGGCCTCACGGTGGGAAGGATAGGTGGTGCTCACGGTGGTCTGCCTTTCTGCGCCCAAGAGTCGGGCAACGTCGTGAACCTGGAGCTGTCGCTCGGGCAAGGCTGACCGCTGCCGGGCGATCGGGCCAGGTGACCTCATCGGTCACCTGGCCCGATCGGCGGTAGCTCGCGCCGTCCAACGTGTGATTAGCGTGCCGCGACCGGTTCGCCCATCTTCACGTGAGGGGACTGCTTCAGGCGATCGGCGAGGGCGCGCGCTTCGACGACATGGCCGTAGTCGTAGCCCGGCGCGTGGCCAAGGGCGCGCAAGCTGTGCTCGATCAACTCCAGCTCGGTCGACGTCAAGTGAACGGTGACGACCGGCTCACCTGCCTGAACTGACGCCGCCGAGTTAGAAGGCTCGGAGTGCCGTGGTGGGGTCTCAATCAGGTGGACGGCGGCCGGTCGTACGAGCAGGAGAGGTGCCGTCGTGTGGCGCAAGGTGGCGGTAGCGACGCTCCCGAGGATCACCCGGCTCAGACCACCATGGCCGTGCGTCGCCATCACCACAACGTCGACGTCCTGTTCACGTGCGATCTCGCCGATCACCCGGGCCGGTTCTCCAACGGCCACGTTCGTGCTCACCCGGACTCCATCCTCGGAGAGCCGGGCCGCCTGGTCGTCGAGGTAGCGCCGCGCGTCCGCGACTTCGGCCTCCTCATCGAACGGGACATAGGCGTACCCTTCTCCAACGAGCGGGTACGACACCGGCTGAACCACACGGAGCAGTGCGAGTTGTGCCCCGAACGCTTCGGTGAGCAGATCAGCCGAATGCAACGCTTCAGTTGCCAACTCTGAGCCGTCGAGCGGAACGAGCAACGAGAGCGGCCCATCGGCCGGCCAGGAATGCTCGACGATCGACGGCACCAGCAGCACGGGGACGCGGGCGCGCCGCAGGATCTGGTCGGCGACACTGCCATAGAGCATCCGGCTCAGACCGCCGCGGCCGTGGGTCGACATGACGATCAGGTCGGCTCGTTGTCGGGTGGCTGCATCCAGAATCGCGTGGACCGGATCGTTGTAGTAGACGTGCGTCTCCGTCACGATGCCGTCGGCGCTGAGGCGTCCAGATGCGTGCTTCAGGTACTCCTCAGCGCCACTGGTGACCTCGAACTGCGCTCCGCTCGGGTCTGTACCCGGTAGCGTGTGAGCCTGAACGGCCTGGACCAGGATGACTCTTGCCTCACATCGTCGTGCGAGGACCGCAACGTAGGTGAGCGCTCGCTCGGCCAGGGAAGATCCGTCAAGTGGGAGGAGGATGGTCTTCAACATGATGCCCACATCCTTGGTACTTCATCGGTCCGTCGCGGAACGTGGCTGAGGACGAGAACCGTGGTCCTCTGTCAAGTGGCGAGGACCCGACGGGGTGGGCTCGGCGTTGGCCGAGCCCACCGGCATCAGGGCCTCAGACGGCGTGTGCTGCGGTCGCCTCGGGTGCGGATGGCTCGAGCCCTGGCTGCTTCCAGGGGGTTCCGAGCATTGGGAGCAGGTAGCGGTCGATGCCGATGTAACCGGCGTTCTTCCAGGCGAGGATCAGCAGGATCGCCGCGAAGAACAGGATCGGGTTGGTCGAGACAGTCCCGGCCATCAGGAAGCTCATGTTCATCAGGGCCCCGAAGAAGGCCGCGACGCCGACTAGCGCACCGAGGATCAGGCCGAGCCCGACCGCGATCTCGCCGAACACGATCGCCTTGGCAAACCAGGGGTGCGAGCCGCTGTCCACCAGGAACTGGATGAACGTGCGGTACCAGTCGTAGACGATGATTGGCTTGCCGTTCGGCGCGTTCCCGAGCGCCCGCGTCCAGAAGCCAAGGATGCCCTGGCCGGTCTCCATCCAGGCCGGGTCCGTGAACTTGTGCCAGCCCGCCTCCAGCCACTCGTAGCCGATGTACAGGCGGACAATGAGCCAGATGATCGATGCCTTGCTGTTCTGGAACAGGAACTGAGCGATTGGGGGATCCTGGATCAGGACGGTCCCCTTCTCATCCGTCACGTGCTTCACTGCGAACATTGCAACCCTCCAGGTACTCATCGTGTGCCCTGATGGCTCGCTCGCCGGCGATTCGGCTGGAGTGCGCCATCGGTCTCGAACCTACTTCGAGAATACGTGGCGCACCTGGGGGTTGCCGTCTGTCAGATGTCCCTTGATGCTCGGGACCGTGTGGTGCATTTCGGGACAAATGTCCCGGACATGCCGCGGCGAGCCACGACACATCCATTCACCTGCCGGTGACCGCCCGCAACCGTTGGGCTCACCGAAGCCTCCTATGCTCGCGCTAGAGGAGGTGCGTCATGAGCCACCGAACGCTGATTGCCTACGCGTCACGAGCAGGGTCCACCGCTGAGGTAGCGGAGACGGTCGGCGACGTGCTGCGGGAAAATGGGATCGACGTCGACGTTCGATCCGTCAAGGACATCACCGAGGTCGCCGGCTACGACTCCCTGGTCTTCGGCAGCGCGATCTGGGCCGGCAAACCGCTACCAGAATTACTGCGGTTCGTGGCCGGCCAGCGCGATACCATTGCCCAGCTACCGGTGGCCTACTTCATCCTGTGCGATACGCTGCGGGAGTACACGCCGGCGAACCGCCAGATAGCGCTGGGCTACCTCGCACCGTTGCGGAAGCTCCGTGAGCCTGTCAACGTCGGCATGTTCGCGGGACGCCGCGACTTCAGCAGGGTGCACCCGATTCTGGCCTGGATCCTGATGCGAGCGTTCCACCTGGCCGAGGGTGACTGGCGAGACTGGGAGCAGATCCGGGAATGGGCCGCGACGGTTGCCCCTCAGCTCACCGGCGCGTCCGCACATCTGGCGACCGGCGCAGCATAGGCACCAGCGCCCGTTGCCTGGAACCAGCGCGCCAAAGACAGGTGCGGAGATCAGCGCAGCAATACTGCGCGGCGGTATCATGCGTCCATCCGGGGATGATCCCGAGAGGAGCGGCCGTGCGAGATCTCCGCATCCTGCTGGTGGACGACCACGAAGTCGTGAGGCTTGGCCTGAAAGCTTTGCTGGGCCGGCACCCGCGCTTCGAGGTGGTCGGCGAGGCCGGAACTGCCGACGAGGCGCTCGCCAAGGCCCGGGTGCACAAGCCGGACGTGGTCGTCATGGACATTCGGCTATCCGGCAAGAGTGGCATCGACGCGACGCGCGACATCATAGCGGTGCTACCTGAGACCAGGATCATCATCCTGACCTCGTTCGCCGATGACGATTTGCTCATGGACGCGGTCGCCGCCGGTGCCACCGGCTACGTCCTCAAACAGATCGGCTCGGACGACCTGATGCGTGCTTTGGAGTCTGTCGCTCGCGGCGAGGCGTTGCTTGACCCGGCGATGATGAACAAGGCGTTTGCACGCCTCCGAGAGGCCGCGCGCCGGGACCGGGGCGACGCATTCAAGATGCTCACCGAGCAAGAGGTGAAGATCATCGGACTCGTCGCCAAGGGACAGACGAATCGGGAGATCGCAGGCGAGCTGTTTCTGTCAGAGAAGACGGTCCGTAACTACGTCTCCTCCATGCTCGGGAAGCTTGGACTTTCGCACAGATCACAGGCAGCTGCCTACGCCGTCGAGCACGGTCTGCCAGGAGTGGGCCACACCGATCATTGATCAGTCGTTGCGCCCACGCGATGAGGGCCTGACCAGGGATTTAGGGCTGTGAATTGACGCTGTGCTGGTCGGCGGCTGAGGTAACTAAGATTTCCGGACTGCCTGTGTCCGCCAGACCGCGCTGCACGTCCTCACGAGCGCACCGCGCCAGCTCCTCATAGTGATCCCGTAGCTGCTCGAGGTCGAGCTCGGTGAGCTCCTCGAGATCCAACAGCGCGTTGTGCGCGCCCGAAGCGGCGCGGATGAGCTCGTCCAGCTTGAGCTGAACGGCCGCGCTGTCTCGATTCTGGGTGTTCTGGATCAGGAAAACCATCAGGAACGTGACGATCGTCGTGCCGGTGTTGATCACCAGCTGCCAGGTGTCACTAAATCCAAACAGCGGACCGGTGATGACCCAGCCGAGGATGATGAGCACGGCCAGGACGAAGCTGAGTGGATGTCCCGAGGCGTGTGCAGTCCACTTGGCGAAGTGAGAGAATGGTGACGCGCGGTATGGGTGGTGCATGGGACCCCTCTCAATCTTCGCAGCGCGACCTGTTTCGAGGGGCCGCCGTGCGAGCTCGGGCCGGTCGGCGTCGCCGATCAGCTACGCTCGCGTCGATGCGCAGGCTTGGGACTGCACGTGGTATTGCTGGAGAGACCGGCTGTGTGGCGACATCCTGGATGATCTCGGCCAACCCGTCCGCTCCCGCCGATTTGAGCCGGTAGAGTCCGCCAGCAGCGATGACGGCACGCTCGTCGGCCAACTCACGCATCGAGGCGAGGGCGATGAGTTGGGCACTGACACGTTGCGCGGCATCAATCGCCAGGCGCAGGCCATTCTGACCAAGCTGGCTGAGGTCAAGGACGAGGACGTCCGGATGGGCCTGGACGATCGCCTCAGGCGAAAATGCGTCGCCGCTGACCACGAGGGCTGGCGAGCGGCTCAGGTAGGTGACGAGTTGTCGGCGAACTGCGTCGTGCTGACTGATCACCAGCGTCGTGATGCCAACAGCCGATGCACAAGGCACATCGCGATCGCTGGCTCTATTATTCTTCATGGCGGCGTTCGCCTCCGAGCGCTTCAAGCATCACGGGCGCTGCCGAGCCGACATCGTCCTGTCACTCCTAATAAGGTATGGCGCCATCACGCCTCCCCGGGCGTGACAGATGTCCCGACCTTCGGAGGACACGGTGGCCATGTTCCCAGCGCGAGCCTGGACGATGCCCTCAGCCGGGATGGAGTGCGCAGGTGGCCGACGCCGGTCAACCTGAGAGCGGCAGATCCAGCGTCAGCGTGGTACCGTGACCGGGCTCGCTCTGGAGGTCGAGGTGCCCGTCGAGCATCCTGGCTCGATTGGTCATGTTTCGGAGGCCGTGGTGACCTTCAGCCGAGCCGGCCGACAGATCGAACCCGACGCCATCATCGGCTACCTTGAGCACCAGGCGTCCGTGCTCGAGGTGCCCGGAAATCGTGATGCTCGATGCGCGGGCATGGCGCACGGCGTTCGCGAGTGCTTCGCGGAGCACCTGCACGATCTCGACTCTGCGCTCGGCCGGCACGGCCGTTGACGCGTCGTCGTCCACGTCCACCACGATCGTCATAGGCACGATGCCGGGGCTGCTGAGCGCCCGTACTCCGCGCCCGTACTCCCGGGCGAGCGCTTCGGCGGCCTCACGCAGTCCCGCGACCTCGCCGACACGGTGGGTCAGATCGAGAATGTAGTTGCGAATGTCTGAGATCGCGCGGTTGAGCCCGCTCGCGGCGTCCCCGAGACGGGTCTCGACATCCTCCGGACTCTCGCGGACGGTCAGGCGGCAGTAGTCGAGCGTCAGGCCAACGGCGTAGATGGTCTGGATAATGCCATCGTGCAGCTCTTTGGCGATCCGGTCCCGCTCGTGCAGCAGCGCCAGCTCCCGGGCCTGGCCGAACAACCGGGCCGTTTCGATCGCCGTCGCCGCCTGATCGGCGAAGGCGGCCAGGAGCGCCGTGTCGTCCTCGCTGAAATGATTCGGCTCCGTCGAGTACGCCTCGACGACACCGAGCACGCGCTCGCTCAGGCGGATCGGCGCAATCGCCACTGAGCGAGGCGTCGAGCCATCGCGCAGGGTTGGAAATGCCAGGTCCGGACGATCGCGGGTGTCGGCGACGACGCTCGGTCCTTCGCCGCCGAGCACGAGCGGCGCCAGACTACTCATCCGGTCACCCGCGGAGCTTCCCCTGCCACGCTCACGGCCATCCCGACGGCCCTCGGTGATGGGCGCGCGATCCTCTGACTCTCTCGGCTGCGCAAGAGCACGAGTGGCGGCGACTTCGAAGTGCATCCCGTCGGTCGCCAAGAGCGACACTGCCACGGCTGGAGTGCCGATCAGCTCGGACAGCGCATCGACGATGAGCTGGAGGATCTCCTCCAGCCGAATCGAGGCGTTCATCGCACGGGTAACGCGCAGCAGCGCCTGCGATGTGCTCGCTTCATGACGGGCCCGCTCGTAGAGGCGGGCATTCTCGATCGCGGCCGCTGCCTGCTGACCGATCGCCTCGGCGAGCTGAAGGTCAGCCTCGGTGAACCTCTCACCAGCCACGGGATCGAACGCCATGATACATCCGATGACGCGGCTGCCGCTCCGGAGCGGCGCCCAGAGGCCCATGCGCCCCCCGACCGCTTCGAGGACGCGCAGGCTGACCCGGTCGTCGTGCGCGACGTCGTCGATGATCGCACCGCGCCCGTTCTCGGCCACCCAGCCGATCATGCTCGTACCGCCGAACACCCGCAGGCCAAGCAGGCGACGGGCACGACGACCAGCCGCGGCTTCGAAAGTGTAGGCGTCGCTGTTCGAGTCCTTGAGGGCGATGGCTACGAGCGAGGCACTCAGCAACTCGGCTGAGCGGTCCACCACGAGCTGGAGCGCTCGTTCGACGTCGAGCTCCTGGCCGATCGTCTGCCCAAACTCGCGCAGCGACGAGACCTGTTCGAGTCGCCGCTCCAGCTCGTCGTTCAGGTGTGCGTTTTCGATGGCGACAGCCGCGTGACGCGCGAGCAAGAGTGCCAGGCGCTCGTCATCCTCGTCGAACTCATCGGCACTGATCTTGTCGGTGAGATAGAGGTCGCCGAGAATCCGATCGCCGAGGCTAATCGGCACGCCGAGCAGTGAGGTCATCGGTGGATGGTTTGGAGGGAAACCGGAGGAGCGCGGATCGTGGCCGATGGTCGGGATGCGCACCGGTCGGCCCTCGCGGATCAGTACCCCCAGCAAGCCGTGGCCTCGCGGTAGCGGCCCAATCGCCGCGCGCTCCTGGGGCGTCAACCCGCTGGTGATGAAGTCGTAGATTCGGCCGGTGCTGTCCGCCAGCCCAAGCGCCGCGTAGCGTGCGCCGACCACCTCGCAGGCGAGATCGGCGATTCGTTGCAGGACGCGATTCAGCGAGCGCTCGGCGGCGAGCCCGGCCAACGCGTCACTCAATGGGCCGAGCGTCTCGGAGAGGCGTGAGGACGATCGACGCCGGCCGCGGCCATTCCTGGAATTGGGACCGGGTGACGTCATGATCTCGCCCCTCGCATTGGCACCTCTCGACGCTGGTGTCGTCGATGTCCGGACCGTTCGCCAGCGAGTATACCGGCCGTCCGTTACAGGAGCGAGGCAAGCGCATTCTCATTGCGACAGCGTTCCCTTCAAGCCGGCCGAGCTGTGGCAGCTCGCATAGCTGTCCACTCTTGATTGGCGGCACAGCGAACTGGTATCCGACACCAGGTAGCGTCAGAATGCATGCGTGGTGCCGCGGATCACGCTCGATTGTGCGCCGCGTCGGCGAGCAGGATCTGGCGGAGTAACGAGCGTGTCGCTATCGCCGAAGAATCTCCGGCTCACGCGGGACGCCGGTCGGCACGCCCCACGGTGACCAGGCCAACGCGGCGAAGATCAGGACGGCCAGCATCACCAGCAAGCCGCCGAGCCAGGCGAGCTGCCACCCGATCGGGTTCCAGATGGTGCCGCCGAAGGCGCGCAGAACGCCTCCCACCAGGCCGCACCACACCAGCGCGCCGCAGAGCCGTGGGAAGCGAATCGGGTAGGCAGAGACCCTTGGGAGCATCCGGATGCCGACGACGAGGATCAACGGCACGAGATAGACGCTGGTGAGGGCGTGGGTGGCGGCGTCGGCGGAGAGCAGGCCAGTCGCCCGGCCGATCACACTGACGAGCAGGCCGGCCCAGGCGACCCTGAGCACCTGGCGCGTGCGTCCTGGCAGGAGCGTGGCCGGCGCCTGGACTGTCGGCGCCAGTCCACGACGCCACAGTCCGGTCGTGCCGAAGAGCACGACGGCCGCGACAGCTTCCAGCCACACACCGATGGGCGTCAGCTCCAGGATCCCCGATCCGGGAGCGGCGAGCTGAGCGAGGACGGCGAGAGCCAGCCCCACGATGCCGACGTACTCGATCCAGCCCGAGACCGGTCGGGTCCGCGCGAGCGACGGCAGTAGCCGGAGCTGGATGGCAAAGGTCGCGGCCAGGACGAAGCCGTGCAGCTCCAGCGCGATGAGCGCCTGATGGAGAGCGCCGTAGCTGGCGGGCGCGCCGGTCCAGAGGAGGTCCAGCAGGTAGAGCGCGCGGACAAGCAGGGCGCCGATCAGGGAGCACCCCGCCAGTACCAGCAGCGTCTCCCAGGTCGCCGGCCGGCGTTGCTGGCCACGGCGCAGCTTCAGCAGCTCCGAGGCCGCCCAGACAAATCCGCCCACCGGCAGCACTGCCGCGAGCGTGAGCAAAGCCTGCCTGGCCGGGCCGGGATCGAGCGGCTGGCCGACGAGCTGCGCGAGCAATCCGACGCCGACGAGCCCGCCGCCGTACGAGATCACCTGTGGACGGGTGATCTTCGCCCGCCAGAAGCCGGGCAGCAGCAGGGCGCCGACGCCGAGGATCATCAGGCCGGCCAACCCGAGGGTCTGGACCTGGCCGTGCGCCTGGACCAGCGCAGCGTAGCGCGCGGCCGGCCAGCCAAACGCCAGCCCGCCGAGCGCGTACAGGCCGACGGCGAAGCCACCGAACAGCCCCAACCCGAGCGCGAGCATCGCCGAGGGGCCGTAGACGGCCGGGAACAGCGGGGCCGGCACGAACAGCCGTCTACGGGCATCTGTACTCGTCACTGTCCGATGTCCTGTCTCTGGGATGGAGCCGATCACTCGGCGACGGTGATGGTGCCCTTCATGCCGGCCTCCTTGTGGCCGGGGATGGTGCAGATGTACTCGTAGGTGCCCTTTGCCGTGGGGGTGAATTCGAGGGTAGCGGTCTGGCCGGGTTTCGCGACGGCCTTCAGGCTCGGGCCGGGCTTGTCGGCCTTGATGGTTGGGAAGGCGATGTCGTGCTCGATGGCGCCCTTGTTCTCGAGGACGATTTTGATCGGCTGGCCGACCTTCGCCTGGATCGTCGGTGGCGTGAACTTCAGATCGGTCGCAACGACCTTGACCTCGGCCGCGACCGGCGCGGCCGGCGCCGCCTGGGCCTGACTCTGGGGGGCCGGGGCCGGCGCCATCATGCCCGGTCCGGTCATCTGTACGGGCGGCATCGGCATCGCGGTGTGGAAGGGCAACTGATAGCCACCGGCCGCGAGAACGAAGCCGGTGAGGCCGGCGCTGAGGATAAATCCCATGAGGAGCGCCAGAATGGCGCCGCCTGCGTCGATCCGTGTCATCGTTGTGCTCCTGTCATTTGCGAGTCGCCTCGTGGGATCGGCGACAGCGGGTCCGTTCGTCTGGTCGTCGCCCCACAGGATGGGGCGACGACCAGGAGATCAGCTCAGTGGCCAGGGGACGCGTGTCCAGGGCTCTGGAGGACCTGGAACACCTCGTTGTTGGCGGGTCCTTCGACGTCTAGCATGCCCACCGCGCCCTTGGTCATCCGACCGAGGCTGTGGTCCACCAGGACATAGGTGCCGGGGTAGTCGGCCGTGAATTCGACGATGGTGGCGCCGCCGGCCGGCACCAGCGTCGTCTGGACGTTCTTCTGGGTCGGGCCGGTCGCCCCCTCGGGGTAGACTTCGTCGAAGATCTCGCCGATGACGTGGAAGCTGGAGGTGATGTTCGGGCCGCCGACGCCGAAGAAGATGCGGACCTTCTCGCCGACCTTCGCCTTTAGGGCGTTCTGGCCGGTGAGCGACCCAACCGAGCCGTTGAAGACGATGTGGCTGGCGTGCTCGTCCGTCATGTCCTTCATCGCGAAGTCGTGCAGACCCTTCTCCTCTCGGTCGCCCTCGAGATAGAAGTCGCCCTGCATCACGTAGAACTCGTGATCGACCGGCGGCAGCCCCTCTGGTGGCTCGACGACGATCAGGCCGTACATGCCGCTGGCGATGTGGTGCGGGACCAGCGGCGTCGCGCAGTGGTAGACGTAGACGCCGGGGTTCAACGCCTTGAAGCGGATAGTGGCCGACTCGCCGGGAGCGAGCTGGGTGGCCTTAGCGCCGCCGCCGGGGCCGGTCACGGCGTGCAGGTCGATGCTGTGCGAGACCTTGCTGTCAGGCGCGTTCTTCAGCGTCAACTCGACGGTGTCGCCCTGGCGAACCCGCAGCATCGGGCCGGGGACGGTGTTCCCGAACGTCCAGTACGTGTACGAGACGCCGTCGTCCAGCAGGGCCGTGACCTCGTGAGTTTCGACTTCGTACTTGACCAGGGCTGGCCCACGCGCCGGGATCGGCGTCTCGATGCGCGGCTGTGCCAGCGGCGTCAGGCCCTCCGCGGACTGTCGTACTTTGATCTCTGGGGCGCCCGCGCTGCCGGGGAGCTGGGCCGCACCAGGTTTCGGCATCGGTGGGACGACGGCTGCTGGGCCACTCGGGCCGGTCACGACTCCGCCGGGTGCAGGTGGCGCGACCACGGTCTGACTTCCAGGTTGCATGGCTGCGGTGTTCGGCATCATCAGCGGGGGTCTGGCCACCAGGGCGGCCGCGAACAGCGCGCCGCCGAGGATGCCGGCGGTCAGTGCTCCAACGACGGTAGCGATGTTTCCCATGTCCGTTCTCCTCCTCCGGAGCTTCAGGCCGCCGGCCCCAAACGCACGCGGCACGTTCCTACTCCGAATATCGTTCTCGAAGGCCAGATGCGGCCGTGACATCTGTCCCGAACTGACCGGGATCTTTCGGCGCCCAGGTCGGTGGAGCGGACAACCAGAAAGAAGCCCGGCCACGCAGCGCGTGCCCGGGCTTCTTGACGGAGGTGCGTGCTGTTCGATGCTACTCGGTCACCTTGATCACCGAGATCATGCCGCCCGGCTCGACGCCCTTGTTCTGGACGTGGCTCAGGATGTGGCAATGGTAGACCCAGGCGCCCGGGTTGTCGGCGACGAACTCCAGGTCGTAGCGCTCGCCGGGGCCGATGGTGACGGTGTCTTTCAGGAGCTGCGCCGCCTCGGGGACCGGGTGGCCGTCCGTGCCGACGACCTTCGTCGCGAACCCGTGGCTGTGCATCGGGTGGACCATCTCGCCGAGGTTGACCAGGCGGATCCGGACGCGCTCGCCGAGCTTCGCCTCAATTGGGTCCGTGGAGGGGAATGCCTTGCCGTTGATGACGAAGAAGCCGCCCAATTCGCCGATCACCTGGAAGTACTCGCGGTCGTAGGTCTTGATCTCGTCCTTCGGGTCGATCTGGAGGACGCCGTACAGGCCTTTCGACTTCTGCAGCACCGAGTTGTGGTGGGTGTGGTAGAGGAACGTGCCTGACGGCTTCGCCTCGAACTCGTAGGCGAAGGTCTGGCCGGGGTTGACGACCGGCTGGGTCACGTCCGGCACGCCGTCCATCGCGTTCGGCAGCATCGGGCCGTGGACGTGGACGACCGTCGGCTCGGGCAGCTCGTTCTTCAGGACGATCCGGATCTTGTCGCCCTCGGTGGCGCGGAGCAGCGGCCCGGGCACGGTGCCGTTGTAGGCGTACGCCTCGACGAATTCGCCCGGCGCGACCTCCCACTGGACGACGCTGGCCGTCACCTCGAACACCTTCACGCCGTCGACGAGCTTCGGCTCCAGGAGCTGGTTCCCCTTCGTGGCCGTCGGAACCGAGGCGGCATGCGAGACGGCGTGTCCGCCGGCCGAGTGCGAGTCCTGGGACGCCGCCGGAGCCTTCGCCTGGGCGGCCGGAGCCGGGGCCGCCGGCTTCACCTGGCTGGCAGGTGCTGGGACGGACGGCGGGACCACAGCGACCTTCGGCCCAGTGGCGCCGATCGTGGCGCTCGGCACCAGGACCATGCCGCCGAAGATGGACCAGACGAGACCGCCGGTCCAGACGGCCCCCATCACCATGAGGCCGATGAACATTCCTCGCATTGCGCGTCTCCATCTCTACAAGGATCGGAGTCAGATCCAGGTCAGACCCCTGGGCGCGGCAGTAACTGCCGCGCCCTTCTGACTCACTATCGTTCGGAGACCGCCGTTACGGACGTGACGAGTGTCCCGTCCTCGTCGGGCGATTCCGGGACGCATGATGCTGAGCTGCGCTGTGACGAGCGACCTGGAGGGCCGCTGGCCCGTGACGGTCGCCGGGCCCTGCAGATCGAGTTGCGCTCGACGATACCGATTCGGGTGCTGCGCCTTCCACGGGTAGTCGGGGCGACCGCAGAAGGTACGCCATCGCCAGGATAGTTATCCCGACGACGATGACTAGCCCCGGAATGGCGGGGAGCGGATGCTTCACCAGCCATTCAGCGGTTGTTGCACGGAGCGTCTCAAGTCGTAAGTCCATGAGGAGCATGCCGGCCATCCACATAGTGATGGCCAGTGCCCAGGCCACGATTCGCTGACTGCGCCGCAACATGGGCCACCAGACCGTCGTGAAGGCCGCGAGACCGAAGAGAACAGCCCCCATGAGGATCGCTACACCAAGTGATGCGGAATCGTCGACGAGGATGGCAACGAGGAGTCCGGTCGAACTGTCGAGGGCCATGAGCCTGGCGAGTACGCCAAGTATCATGGTGCCGCCCAGGACAGTCAGGATCAGGCCGATCGTGGCGTCATCAGGTCGTAGAGGTCCGGTTGGGTGAGTGATGCTCGGGTGATGGAACCATCCGCTGTGTAGGGCTCTCATAGTCGGAGCCTCCAACGTCTCCAGCGAAGCACGCAATTCCATGTGTGGATCGCCAGGCCTTGAGGAGCTTTCTTGTCCTCGTATACGCTCATCGTAGTGTCACCTTGAGTCGACAAGTCCTGACAGAGGTCCCGAGGTGACGGGGCCGTTCGTCACCCCGTCCGGTCCACTGGCCTACCGGCTCATGACCGGATCCAGGGATTCGCGCTGACCTGCGCGTTCGGGGTGTTCTGCAAGCGTTCGGCCAGTTACGACATCTTTCTGGGAGCACCCTGGGACGTAGGCGAGTGCCCTCAGGGCGCGCTCAACCAGCTGTAGATCATCATCGCTGAACTCGTTCTCAGCCACAGAGACAGGTGGGTGGACGCGAAATGGACGTGGCGCATCTCGCTCGCCAAACACTGATCCGGTTGGGTCCGTGCGGTCTCCGGCCGCCTGCCGGTCCGCTCGAGGCCGGACCAGCAGAACCTGGACGCAGCGTTGCAGACGCCTTTGGGAATGACATCTTCATCGGGAGATTAGTGAGCACGCCAGGAGGTCCCATGCTCAGCATTGGTCGGGCGATCGTGTTCGCCGACTGATGGCCATGACATGCTTGTGCGCCGCGTCGGCGAGCAGGACCGCCGGAGCGGCGAGGGCGGCGATAGCCCAGCCGAGCGCCGTTGGTGCCGCCTGGCCAAGGAGCGTCGCGACCGGCTCCACGTAGAGCATGAGGCCGAGGAGCAGGATTTCGACGCCGACACCGACGAGCAGTAGTCGGTTCGTCGTCCAGCCGAGCGCGCCGGCCCATCTGGCCGTGTCACGGCAGGCGAAGGCGTTCGCTGCCTGGCCGATAACGACCGCCGCGAAGGCTGCTCCCGAGGCTGCCAGGAGCGTGCCCATCTCTGGCAGCGGTCCGCCCGGACGCCAGCCGCCGGCCCAGATCACGGCGACGAATGCCGCCATCTCGACGCACGCCTCGACCGGGCCGAGTACGCCAAAGACGCGCGTCAGCATAGCCCGGTCGAGCAGGCGTTCACCACGCGGCGGGTGCGTGGGCACGTCGTCGCCCGGCGGCTCGATGCCGAGGGCCAGGGCCGGTATCTGGTCGGTGACGACGTCCAGAAAAAGCACCTGAAGGACGCCGAGGGCCAGCGGGAATGCCCCGCCAGAGAGTGCCCACACGGCGAACGGCGTGAGCTCGGCGACGTTGTCGGTCAAGTGGTAGGTCAGGAAGCGGCGGATGTTCGAATAGGTCGCCCGACCCTGCGTGACTGCTGCGACGATCGTGGCGAAGTCGTCGTCGAGCAGCACAAGATCGGACGCCTCGCGGGCGACATCGGTGCCACCTCGTCCCATGGCGATGCCGATGTCGGCCGCCTGGAGGGCCGGGCCATCGTTCACACCGTCGCCGGTCATGGCCACGACATGCCCGCGGGTCCGCAACGCCTTCGCGATTCGGAGCTTGTCCTCCGGTGTCACCCGGCTCACGACCACGCCGTCCCGGTCGAGCAGCGCCCCGAGCGCCGCCTCGTCACCTGGGAGGTCATGGCCCTCGAGGACAAGCCCCTCCGGCCCGAGCAGCCCGACTTCGACTGCGATGGCCCTGGCCGTGCCGGGGTGATCGCCAGTGACCATGGCCACCTTGATCCCTTGAGCTCGGCAGGCCGCCACGGCGTCCGCCGCTCCAGACCTGGGTGGGTCCTCGAAGCCGACCAGCCCGAGCAAGTCCAGCCTCTGCTCAAGGACATCGGCACCCTGCCGACCCGAGTCGATCGATATCCGCTCGTCCAAACCGACATTCCGGGCCGCGACGGCGATGACGCGTAGTCCGCGATGAGCAAGCGCATCGAGCTCTTCGGTCGTGCCCTGAGTCTGCTGACATCGCGGCAAGACGGCGTCGGGCGCCCCCTTGACCAGCAGTCGGCCGTCGACCAGGATCGACATGCGGCGGCGTCGCGGGTCGAACGGGAAGCGACGCCGGACCGGACGGACACTCGTGTCGGCCTCCCCGTCGATGCCAAGGCGTCGAGCGAAGGCGTCAAGCGCCGCCTCCATCGGGTCGCCGTGGGCAACCCAGCGCCCGCCCCGCTCGGGCGCCTCCTGGACGATCCGTCCATTCGAGCAACGCACCGCCGTCAGAGCCAACTCGCCGAGCGCCGCACGCACGGACGGATCGGCGTGGATCGTGCCGATCGGCTCGTAGCCTTCCCCTTCGATAGTTGCCGAACCAGAGGGCGTCCAGACTTCGACCACGGCCATCTCGTTGCGGGTCAGGGTGCCGGTCTTGTCGGTGCAGATGAAGGTGGTCGAGCCCAGAGTTTCGACCGATTCGAGGCGCCGAACCAGGGCGTTTCGCCGGGCCATCCGCTGCGCTCCCACTGCCAACGAGAGCGTGACCGTCGGAAGGAGCCCCTCCGGGACCAGGGCGACGGTCACGCCGATCGCGAACAGGAACCCGGCGCCGGCCGGCAAACCTAGCGCCAGGGAGATGGCAAAGAACACCACACCGACGGCAATCGCCATGAGCGCAACGACCCGGACGACCGATTGCAGCTCGCGTGCAAGCGGACTCGGCGGTCGCTGACCTGAGCGGGTGAGATGCGCGATGCCGGCCAGGCGAGTATTGCCGCCGATCGCCGTGACGACTGCCCTGGCTTCGCCTTCGACGACGAACGTTCCGGCCAGGAGCTCCTGGCCGACGTCCAGGACTACCGGGACACTCTCGCCAGTCAACGTCGAGGTGTCGACGGTGAGCGCGTGCACCTCGATCGCGTGCATATCGGCCGAGACACGGTCACCTGCTTCCAGCAACATCAGGTCGTCGACGACCAGCTCCCGCGCGTCTATTGGAATCGGGCGGCCGTCACGAACGACCGTCGCCGTGCGAGGCAGGAGGTCACGCAGGTGCTCGGCGGCCCGCTCAGCGCGATGCTCCTGCGCGAACGCAAAGAGGCCGTTGACAACGACGATCACTACGATCGCGATGCTTAGCTGCGGCATGCCGGCGACGGCCGCGAGGACGGCTGCGCACCAGAGCATCAAGGCGAAGAAATGGAAGAGCTGTGCGCCCAGCACACGCCAGGCCGATCGTGATGGCGGTTTGGGAAGGACGTTCGGGCCGTCCTGTCGCGATCTCCGAATGGCCTCCGCCGAGGTCAGGCCTCGCGACGCCATGGAGTCTTTCGCGTCGTCGGCTTCAGGGACGGCGCGCGGCAGCACGACAGCAGTGTCAGGCCATACGTCGGCGTTGCGCATCTCCATGCTCCCGCCCCGCTGCCGCCGAACGATTCAGGCTGACCCTGCCGGGCACCGAGCTCGATCTCGTCGTCGGCCGTGTGCTCCTCGCACGCGCCGGCACAGTTGCCGGCCGATTGAGGTCCTCTCCCATGAGGCGCAGGTGGCTCCACAGCACCAGGCCAATCGCCACGAGGACGGCGAACGCCGCGATCCAGGGTTCTGAAAGCCAGAGGTAACCTTGTTGATCGAGGCTCATCGTCGTTCCTCCTGCTGATCCCAGCACGCCCTGGCATCTTTCACGATTCGAGGACGCTCTCAACTCTGAGTGTCCAAGCCGGGCGACCGAGACACCATGGACGGATGTCAGGTTTCCGGCGGGACTTCCATCCCCGGTGCGCTGCCCGCAGAATTGCAGGCGTCGCTCGCCGCGTCACGAGCGTGGAGGCGTACCGATCGCGACTGATGTTCAGGGGTCGGGCGGACGATGGTGCGGACAGCCTGTGAGATTCGGGACGTTCGCCACGGGACGGCTCGACGATGCGGCCGTACGTTTGAAGTGGCGCGGAGCCGACCGCGTCAGGACTGTGCGTGGCGCCGGCGGCCATCTCGTCGGGCGGGAGGTCTCATGAAAGTCCTGGTTCCGTACGACGGCAGCGACCTGTCTGAGCAGGCAGCCGTGATGGCGATCGAACTGCTCGCGCAGCACCATCTGGATTTACAGCTCTTGCGCGTGACGTCCGACCCCGAAGGCGCGACTGAGGCTCAAGAATCCCTGACTGACGCGACAGAGCGCCTCGCCAGATCGCCGGCGGCGGTGACCCAACGGCTGACATTCGGCCGTCCCGAACACGACATCGTTCGGTGCGCCGACCAGCTTGGTGCTGACCTGATCGCGATGTCGACACACGGGCGGTCCGACCTGGTGCGCTTTCTCGTCGGAAGCGTCACCGATCGGGTGATCCGGACCTCACCCGTTCCGGTGCTGGTGATGCATCCGCCGACTATGTCGCTCGACCGGGTCTCACCGCCGACCGGCCGTAAGCTCCGGGTTCTGGCTCCGGTCGACGGCTCGCGGTTGGCGGAGGAGGCCGTGGAAATGGCCGTCTCGCTCCTCCAGCCTGAGCTCGTCGACGTGACGCTGTTGACGACCATCACGCTCGCCGTTCTCCAGTCCACGGCTGGTGAGTTGATCGAACAGCTCGCCGGACGGCTGCGGGAGCGTGGTGTTACCGTCGCGACGCGGATTGTGCGCGGCGACGCGGTCGGCCAGATCACTCGACTGGCGATTGAGGATGGCTACGATCTGATCGCCATGTCGACGCACGGCCACGGGATGCTCGAGCGTGCACTGCTCGGAAGTACGACTGATAGGGTGGTTCGGATATCCGAGGTGCCGGTCCTGGTCATCCAGGCGCGGTCGATGGAGACGCCGTTTGATTCGGTCAGCGGGGAGGACGTTCATCCGGACAAGGCCGCCCACACGAGCGAGTACCACGGCCGCTCCTTCGCCTTCACGTCGTTGGAGCACAAGCAGCGATTCGACAGCGCCCCGGAGGCGTACGTGGGGCGGCGGCTCGACCGTCCGGAGGGGTTTCCCTCTCCTTCGGAGGGGATGGCCGGCGAGCCGATTACGGTCCCGCCGATGGCGCGCGAGGTGTAACTCGACTGGCGTGATTAGGATCACGGGCATGGCGCCTCACTCAGGTCGCCATGCCCGTGATGACGTGATCGACTCGGCCGCCGTCGCGCATCAACGGCGAAAGCCGAATCGCCCCTGGACGACAGCAACCCGCATTGACCCCCCGTTCACCGTCAGTCACGGCTCCTGCAACCTCAACGCACAACCATCGAGATGAGGCGTCCGGGCGCCGGACGGATGATGCGGCTCCGGTGCGGAAGGAGGCGCGAGATGGACTACGGCAGACTGATTCGTGAGGCGTGGCAGATCACCTGGCGGCACCCGTCCCTGTGGATCCTCGGACTCTTCGCGGGCGGGACCTTCGGCGCATCCGTGGGTGGCGGAACAGGAGATGCGGACCCGAACTTCACAGGGTGGCGCGGCAGCCCGCCCGAAGCCCATGCGCCGGTCCCCAGAGGCGACTTCACTGTCCCTGATCTGGGGGCCTGGGCGGCCGACCATCTTGGACTGATCGTCGCCGGAGTCGCGTTGCTGCTCCTGCTCGGCCTGGCGCTGCTGGTCATCTCGATCATCGCCCAGGGCGGGCTGACCGGCGCAACCGCCGATCTCGCCGATGGTCGGCCAAGCTCCTTACGCAGCGCCCTGCGGACTGGCGCACACCTTTTCTGGCGCTTCGCCGGTCTCTGGCTCCTGTTGGTAGCTGCCGTCGCCATCGTCGGCGCGATGGTTGCGGCGTTCGTGGCGCTCGTCACCGCACTCGCTATGGCGACGGAAAGCACCGCTCTCCTGGTCGCACCAGCCGTCCTGGTCGGGATGCTCCTAATCGTGTCAGGAATCGCGGCCGGCGTGGTCGCGAGCATCGTCGTACCGTACGCGCAGCGCGCTATCGCCGTCCTGGACATCGGACCGCTGGCTGCCTTGCGCGAAGGCTGGCGGGTCCTGCGCGCCCATCCGGGGGCGAGCCTGCTCGTCTGGCTGCTCAACGTCGCCCTGACACTCGGCGCCGGCCTGGTCGTTACCGCCGTGATGCTGCTCGTCGTGGTTGCGCTGGCCACGCCGGTGATTGCCCTCTGGTTCGCCTTCCAGCTCAGCGGCCCGACGGCGCTCGCCGTATCGATCGTGTACGTGTTCATCGCCGTCTGCGCGGTGATAGGGGTTCTTCTGACACTGATCTCGGTGATCAACACGTTCTTCTGGAGTTACTGGACGCTGGCGTACCTGCGCCTCCGGTCCGAGCCGACGGCCGGCACCGGCCACTGATCGACGACCTTGGGAGGGTCGCGTCGACCGGCGACAACCGCTCAAGCCGATCTGGCCCGTCCATCTAGGATGGACGGGCTTTCGCCGTCACATGGCGCAACGCCGGTCTCGCCGTCCGTGCGTGCAAACCGTCTCCGCCACCACTCAGATGAGACAGGCGACCTGCCCCTCGCGTGACATTCGTCCCTGGTGCGCCCTGCCCGCGTGCAGTCTCATAGAGGGCAGGAGGCGCCCCAGTGATTCGCGCGGCCACACGTGTAAAGGCGGGCGTCCGGCACGGCCGGAGCGAGCCGGCGCCGGCCCGCCGCGGCTCATGGCTACACGACCTCCCATTCCCGCTGAGGGCCGTGC
>Ga0075420_100000496_pt1 | contig 31236 bp, 29 predicted proteins | sample SoiMetdeltSBSDD4_FD_75296 | JGI IMG/M metagenome (GOLD analysis project Ga0075420, IMG submission 75296) | Bulk soil microbial communities from a Populus tree surrounding site in Tennessee, USA - Soil MetaG P. deltoides SBSDD4 | ecosystem: Environmental > Terrestrial > Soil > Tree plantation...
CCGAAGCTCACGACCTTCTTGTTGTCGTTCGCGAAGTAGTTGAAGTAGGAATCGGAGTTGTAGTCGGAGTTGAACACCGCGAACCACTCGTCCCAGCCCGCCGGGACGTGCGTGTCTTCGACGATCCCGGCGCGCGTGGCCGGATAGCGGTTCAGGTACTTGCCCACGAGCCCGGTGCGATAGCCGGCCGTCTGCAACCAGGTCGCGACGGTCGAGCTTTCCAGGCCCGTCGAGCGGAAATCGTCGAAGCAGGTGTTGTTGCCGCGGCCGTTCGTCCACACGCGATGGTTGTGCGAGTACTGTCCGCGCAGCATCGACGCGCGCGAAGGGCAGCAGACGGGGTTGCTGGCGAAAGAGTTCTGGAAGCTCGCGCCCACGTTGACCATGAACGCTTGAAGCTTCGGCATGCTGGCGATCGATTCGACGTCGAGGTCGTCGGTCACGATGAAGACGATGTTCGGCTTGGCGCCGAGAGCCGCGACCGACGTCGTGCCGGTGCCCGAGCTCGTCGCCCCGCTCGACGAGGCAGTCGATGGACCGCCTCCCGCGCAGCCGCCCAGAATCATCTGGGCGATCGCGAGATAGAAGGCAGAACTCTTCCCCGGATTTCTTCTCAGCATGGTTTGTTTGAGCTAAGTTCAGCGCAGCTTAACACCACGAAGCTGCTCAACGCTTCAGACGATAGATCAAGGACACCAGAAAACGATTCGAGCGGACGGAGTTGTCTTCGAGCAGGTCCGAGTCCAGGTCCCCGTCCCGATAATTTCCCCACTGATGGATGTAGGCGACGTCGAGGAGCACCGGGCCGATGATCAAGCCGGTTCCCGCCGTGAATCCCTTGTAGGTGGGAACCTGGCTTCGCAGGCCGGTGGTTTCGTCGAGCGTCTGGAACAGCTGCCTGTCCAGGAAGAACCCCGCACGAAGCGGCCACTTGACGCGCTGGCGCACGACGATGTACTCGACGCCCAAGCGGACTTGATGTGAGTCCACTTGCGGAGAGCGGCTCTTGAGCAGTGTCGGGTAGTTGAGCTCGTAGAAGAGGTCTTCCTCGAGCTCGGGCGCCTCGGGCACCGGGTTTATCTCCGGGAAGGTGGGCGTGCCGACCTGGGGAAGCGTGAAGTAGTTGCGAATCCGGGCCCGACTCCAGCGGGTTCGCGTGTAGTCGGCCGAGATCGTGAGCGGCGTGCGCGGTCTCCATGACGCGCCGCCACCGAACGTGGCAGGGAAATCCAGGTTCACCGGTGGGATGGCGGGGGTTGGCGGGACTCGCGTCGGATCGCCCGGGTTCGGAACCTCGAAGCGGTTCTGGGTGGCGGGAAAGCTGGCAGGCGTATCGACGCGGCTCCGGCGGAGGTCGACCGTCGCCGTGAAGCCGCTCTTGTAGACCGCCCCCAGGTTGAGCGATTCGAACGGAGACCAGATCACGCCGAGGTTCGTGTTCCAACCCTTGAAGGTGAAGTCGACCGTCTGATTGCTCGGCTCGTTGCCCCCGGTCCGCTCGAACTTGTAGTTGTAGCCGTTGAACCAGCGATTGACCGTGAACCCGACGCGCACGTCGCGCGCGATCTGCAGGCCCGAGCCGAACGCGATCACGTCGAAGCCGCCGAACTGCTGGAACGCGCGGAGCGTGGACGGGTCGGCCGGCCGGAACTCGGTGATCTCGTGACGCCCGTCGAAAGAGATCACCCGCTGAAAGCTCAGTTGCACGGCGCCCGACGCTCCCACCAGGGCGACGGGATGGGTCGCCGAGATGAAGTCCGGGGTCTGCCCCGAGAAGCGGTCGTTCTTGGTGATCATCGTCCTGGGAGCGCCGCCGCTCGCGCTGGGCGTCAGATTCACCGAGCTGACGATGTCGATCGAGCTGGCGGCGCCCACGATCGAGAACTCGGGGAGACGCAAGTAGGAAAGGCCGGCCGGGTTCCACGAAGCGGCGGTGCCGTCGTCGGGTCGGGCGATGAACGCGCCCCCCATGCCAAAGGCGCGTGCGCCGACGCCCGGCAGGATATTGGAACGCAAGGTTACGAAATCGAGGGCGTCTTGCTTGAGGCGTTGCGGATCCTGGGCCGCCGCCGAAGCAGCGACCGCGACGGCCAAAGCGCCGACGACGGCATGTGCTCTTCTCAAGATCGCGTGGCGCCTCGGGAGAACGAGGCGCAGCATATCGCTATCGGGACCGAGCCGGCGAATCCACGGGATCGCGGGGCACTTCGAGCGGCCACTGACGCGATCGCGCGATCGCCTCCGGGCGCATGAACGCCAGTTCCGGCACGAAGATCGGGCGGCTCGCCTCGGCGGTGGTGGCGGCGCCGCGAGCGCGCGTGAGCGCCGCGAAGAACGTGTCGGCCATGATCTTGTAGCCGATGTCGTTCGGGTGGACATGGTCGAAGTAGAGGTCGCCGATCTCCCGGACCTGGAAGAACGCGGTCCACATGTCGGCGACGACGCAGTTCTCCTCTTTCGCCATCTCGCGGATCGCCGCGTTCATCAGCTCGAGCCAGTCGTTGCGTATCTGCGGAACGAAGGGATTGAAGTCGGTGTTGGTCGGGATGATCGTCGCGAGCACCGGCAGGCTGCCCTGCGCGCGCGCCTCGCGCACCATCGTGCGCAGGCTGTCGATCGTGAAGCACGGAAACTGCGACCGGCAGACCGCTTCGTTCCAGTCGTTCGTGCCGTAGTGGATCAACGTGAACGCAGGATGCTGGCGCCTCAGGCTGTCGGCGATCCGGTCGGCGCCCACTCGCGATCGTGTCGCCGAGACACCTTCGTCCGAAATCTCGGCGCGTCCGAAATGGCCCTGCAAGAGACCTTGCAGGCGGCCGCGATACCCCTCGCCGCTCGTGGACCCCTCGCCGACGGTGATGCTGTCGCCGAACGCCATGTACGTGTTCGGCCGGTTGCCCGAGCCGATCGCGAGCGTCACCGGCAAGACCGCCTGGGATTGCGCGGGCACGTTGAGCGTCACGGCCGCGCCCGGCTGGTAGTAGGTCGGCAGCGATTCGCTGGCGACCGAGAGGCTCTGTGACCCCGCGGGCAGCATCAGCGTGGTGCCGCCGCCGCTGGCCGTGCTCGCCGGCTGGCCGGTGCTCGCGCGCACGGTCACGCCGGGGAGTCGGACGGCTTCGCCCGGATCGAGAACGCCGTTGCCGTTCTCGTCGTAGAAGACCACCACCGACACCGGCGACGCGGCGGAAGTCTGGGCCGAGACCGGGCTCGTCACGCCTCCGCTGCAGGCCACGGCCGCAGACACCAAGGCGAGCACGGGCAGACGCAAGTGACGCGGCATCATGACGGAACCTTCATTATCTCTCGGGCTCACGCTCCGCGGAAACCCGCGCCCAGAGCGCCCAGGCGAAGCCGACGTAGGCCACCAGGGTGAACACGGTGGCCGCCTGAACCGACAGCCATTCGAGGAGGAAGAACGACCGTCCGTGCGAGGGTCGCGCCAGGTCGATGAGCCCACCCCAGCTGAAGGGTGGGCGTCCCGGGATCACGGGGTCATGGAGCACCAGGTTCAGCAGCACGGCGACGCTCAACGCGACGAAGACCGAGGGCCACGGCCGCCCCAGGGGCAGCGCGGCGGCGAGCAGCGGCAACGCGAGGAACAGATGGTTCTCGTGCATGTGGGTCGCGAAGATGAAGAACGACGCCGCCACGAAAGCGGCGGAGAGCGCGGCGTCCGGCGTGGCCAATTCCGTTCGGTCGCGGCTTCTCAGCACGGCGGCGAGCGTCGCGGCATAGGCGATCGCAAACAGTCCGAGGCCGATCACGGTCGGCGTGAGAAAGAACGCGATCGGCTGCTCGGCCGACTGCCAGGGTGCCACGAGGCCCCAGAGATTGTGCGCGTTGACCGCCGTGAAGGGCATTCGATCGAGGTCGCCGAAGACGCGCGCGAACACGAATGCTGCGTCTCCGCCCCAGACGAAGGGCGCGAAGACGAGCGCGCCCATGGCAGCGCTTGCGAGCACGCCGCGCACCACGGCGGACAGCCCCTCGCGGCGCCAGGCGAACGCGGCCAGGAGCGGAAAGAACGGCGCGGCGAGCGGCTTCATCAAGGCGCCCAGCGTGAGCAGCGCGAACGCCGGCACCGCGCGGCCCAACGCAACCGCCACGAACGCCGCCAGCACGAAGAATCCGAGGATCGAGTCGGGATGGCCCCAGTAGCCGCCGTCGAAGACGACGGCCGGGTTGGCGAGATAGACGCCGGGGAGCATGAACCGCCACGACGAATGGGGTCCGTCCCGCGCATCGATGCGCATTCCGATCCAGAACAGGAGCGCCGCGGTGGCCAGGTCAAAGGCGAGCGGGGGCAGCTTGACGAGCGCCGTCCAGATCGCAGGATCGCCGCCCTTGCGCGTTCCGGCACCCGGCGACAGCCACGCGTACGCGCGACCGAGCGGCTCGAGCATGTAGGCGTAGAGCGGCGGATAGTCGATGTCGGTGGCTCGATAGATCCGGGGCAGGCCCGCGCTGACGGCACCCATCGCCCAGCGCCGGTAGGCGCCCAGATCGTCGGCGTATCCGGGTTCCCAGAGCAGCAACCCCCGGAGCGCCAGGTAGAGCAGCAGGAACGCGGTTCCGGCACGCTTTTGTGCCGGGCGCGTGTGCAGCATGCGGCCTATCGCAACGGCGAGTCAGGGGACTCGCCCGCGAGCAACGAAAGCGTTCGCCCTTCCTCGGAGAGGCCGAGGCACTCGAACAGGTTGCGAACGTGCTGCCCCAGGCGGTCGCTGCGGGCCGGGGAAGCGATCACCGCGTCCACCAGCGCGCGCGCCTCGACTGCGACCCCGTCGGCGGCGCGGATCGCCTCTTCGGCCGGGGGATCGTCGCCGTACGGTGCCAAGGCGCCGTCGAGAGCGCGCAGCGCGGCCCGCAGCAGGCCGGAACCGCCGTTTTCGGAGGCGCCGCCGAAGGCATCCAGGGCCTCCAGCGTCTGTGCGATGCGCAAGGCGACGGTGCGCGCGTGGGGGAGATTGATCTCGGTATAGCGACGGTAGCTGGCGTCGTCCACGCCTGGCGAGTCTGCCACGAGGCGGCGGCGCCTGGTGAGCGGGGCCACGTGCGCGGAAGCCGCGCCTGCCGTAGCATCTGCCCATGGCGACAGCGAAAGGCCGGAACGCCGGGGTCCCCAAGGAACCGGCGTTGAGCCAACTGCGCATACCGATGATCCGCAAGGCCGAGCTCGTCTACAAAGGACGCAAGGAAGAGGTCTTCGTGATCGACGTGGCGCTCGCCGGTGTCTTCATCGAGCGCAAGGAGACGATGGCGATCGACGAGAAGGCGGAGATCCTGTTCGCGGTGCCCGGCAACGAGCTGCCGATCGCGGCCCGCTGCCGCGTCGCCTGGTGCCATCCCAAGGGCAAGCCGCTCGCCAACAAGCTGCTCCCGGCGGGCATCGGCTTGCAGTTCCTGGAGATCGACGAAGCCGACAAGACGCGGCTGCGCGAGCACGTCGTCGCCTATTGCCGCCGCCATCCGAAGACGCGCCAGTTCCATCCGAGCTGGCCCGAGGACGAGCTGGCGGGGAGACGCTCGCCGGTCGATTGACGCGGCTTCGGGTCCGAGTGGTCCTGGTTCGGCCCGAGACGCCGGCCAACATCGGCGCGGTCGCGCGCATCGTTCGCAACACCGGGCTGCTCGGTCTCGATCTCGTGAATCCCGGCGACTGGCGCACCGTCGACTGCTGGCGCACCGCCTGGGGAGCCCACGACCTGCTCGAGGCCGCGCGTGTCTTCGACGAGCTCGCTCCCGCGCTTTCCGAGTCGGCCTGCGTGATCGCGTTCACCGGCAAGTCCGATCGCGAAGCGCCGATCGAAGACGTGAAGGAAGCGGTGGCGCGCGTGGCCGAGGCCGGGCGCGAGCAGGACGCGGCGCTCGTCTTCGGCCCCGAGAGCACGGGCTTGACTCGCGAGGAGATGGCGCTCTGCGGCCGCCGCGCGCGTATCCCCAGCCATCCCGACCAGCCGTCGCTGAACCTGTCGCACGCCGTGATGGTGGCGGCCTACGAGGTGTTTCGCGCGTCCCTGGGCTCGATCGCGACCTCGCGTCTCGCGACGCACGAGGAAAAGGAACGCTTCCTGGCCCTGCTGCGCGAGGGCCTGGTGGCCGTGGGCGCCCTGTCGGCGACGAATGGCGACGGCTATTTCCTGGAATGGCGCAACCTGTTCGCGCGCGCCGACCTCTCCCCCAAGGAAATCCGACTGCTCGAGCACATGGCCTACAAGATGAAGGCGCGCTCCTCGTGAGCGACCAGGATCCCTTCGCGGACGTCCTCTTCGAGGGAGGCTCGTTCTCGATTCCCGAGCTCAAATGGCGGGAGCTGCTCTTCATCGGAGCCCTGCGCTTGGAGGGCGACCTCTACCGGCGCGATCCGCTCCGGCCGCTGCCGCCGTTCCAGGCCTCCGACCTCTTCCCGGAAGAGATTCTCTTCCGCGCGACGAAGGTCGCCGGCCGAGTTCGGATCGAGCGGCTATAATCGCGCTTTCCAGGGAGCCGCCGCCTCTTGGCGCAGCCCAAGACACCCAAAGTCCTTCCTCGCGCCGAACATACGGTCTCACGCCGGGACATCGATCCCGACGCGCTGAAGGTGTTGTACCGCCTGAAGACAGCCGGCTACACCGCTTACCTCGTCGGCGGCGGCGTGCGCGACCTGCTGCTCGGCCGCAAGCCGAAGGACTTCGACATCTCGACGAGCGCCCACCCGCAGCAGGTCAAGAAGCTGTTCCGCAACTGCTTCATCATCGGCCGGCGCTTTCGGCTGTGTCACGTGCGCTTCGGGCCCAAGGTGATCGAGGTGGCCACGTTTCGGGCTCAGGCCGAGCCGGAAGCCGGCGACACGCTGATTCGCCGCGACAACACCTTCGGCACGCCCGAAGAAGACGCGTTCCGCCGTGATTTCACGGTGAACGCGCTCTTCTACGACATCGCAACCTTCTCGGTGATCGACTACGTGGACGGGCTCGACGATCTCAAGGAGAAGGTGATCCGAGCCATCGGCGACCCCGGCGTGCGCTTCCGTGAAGACCCGGTGCGAATGCTGCGCGCCGTCGCGCTCGCCGCCCGGCTCGGCTTCCAGATCGACCGCGACACGGCCGAGGCGATGCACGAGCTGCGCGGCGAAATCCTGAAGAGCGCCCCGCCGCGAATGATGGAGGAGTTCTACAAGATCCTGCGCCAGGGCGCGGCGTTTCGGACCTTCGAGATCCTCCACGAGTCCGGGCTGCTCGCGTATCTCTTTCCCGAAGCGGATGCCGACATCGCGAGCGGAGCCAGCCGGCTGCTCGAAAGCCTGGCCCGTCTCGACGGCTATCGAAATGCAGGCGCGCGGCCCGACCAGCTCACCAACTCGCTCCTGGCCGGGACGCTTCTGGTTCCGCTCGGCCTGGAACGGCGGCGACCCGCGCCGCAACAACGCCGGCCGCGAGCCGACGCCGAGGCGCCGGCCGAGGAAGGGCGCGCCGAGCCGGTCGACGACATCGCGGCCGAGATGAAGGCGCTCGGCGTCGAGCCGGCGGCTTCGGAGCCGCAGCCGAGCGACCTGCTCCCGCTCTCGCTGCCGTTCGCGCGCCGCGACCTCGACCGGATCCGGCTCGTCCTCGCCGCGCAGCGGCGCTTGCGCGAGCCCGACAGCGCTCCGCGCGCCAAGCGCGCTCTCGCGACGCGGCCGTATTTCGAGGACGCGGTTCGCTGGATGGAGATCCACGGCGGCGTCGAGGGGGAAGAGCTGGCGGCCCACTGGCGAAGCCTCGACATCGGCGACATCCCCGCGCCCGAGACCTCGACGGGCACGGGCACGGACGAAGCGCCGCCGCCGCGACCGGCGGGAGGTGCTGGCCGTCGGCGCCGGCGCCGCCGGCGGCCGAGGCCCGGCGCGAAGCCACCCTCGTCCAGCTGAGCAGCTACGTTTCGGCGAGGAGGTCGCGATGAAGATGGCACGGCTCTCGGAACAGGAAATCGCGCGGCAGCTTCCGGAAGTGCCCGGCTGGCAGCGCGTCGACCAGTCGATTCGGCGTGTTTTCGAGCTACCGAGCTTCAAGGAAGCGATCGACTTCGTGACGCGCGTCGCGACGCTCGCCGATGAAGCCGACCATCATCCCGACATCCTGATCGAGTACCGCAAAGTCACGCTGACGCTCTCGACCCACGACGCGGGCGGTCTCTCGGCGCGTGATTTCGCGCTGGCGCGTCAGATCCCCGAGCCGTGATCCCGCTTCGCGACGATGTTCCGTCGCGAACGACGCCGTACGTCAACTACACGCTGATCGCCCTGAACGTGGCGTTCTTCGCGCTCGAGCTCGGCATCGGCGCCGGCCTCGAGCCGTTCGTGTTTCGCGCGGCCGTCGTTCCCGCCGCGTTCTCCGGTCCCGACCACGTCTTCGCGGCTAACGACCTCGCCCGCTCGCTCCTCGACGGAGGCCTCCGTTCACGGTTGCTCGTCAGCATGTTCCTGCACGGTGGCTGGATGCACCTGATCGGAAACATGATGTTTCTGTGGATCTTCGGCGACAACGTCGAAGACCGCTGCGGGCACTTTCGCTACGTCGTCTTCTACCTCGCGTGCGGAACCGCGGCGACCTGGGGCCACATCTGGTCGGACCCGGCTTCGCGAGTTCCGTCTCTCGGCGCGTCGGGCGCGATCGCGGGCGTCCTGGGCGCATACCTGCTCCTCTATCCGCACGCGCGCGTCGTCACGTTGCTTCCGCTGGGCTTCTTCTCGCAGATCGTCCAGGTGCCCGCGGTCTTCTTTCTCGGCTTCTGGTTCCTGCAGCAGTTCTTCTTCGGGGTCGCCGAGTTCACGGCGGACGCAGGCGGCGGTGGTGTCGCGTGGTGGGCGCACATCGGCGGCTTCGTCGCCGGGCTCGCGTTGGTGAAGCTACTCGCCCGGCCCGAGCGGCCGCGGCCCTCGGATCGCGACGCCTGGTGGAGCGACCGCTACCCGCGGCGCCCCGTCCGCGGCTGGTGACGGTTTGACGCGGCGCCGCAGCTTTCCTACACTCCGTGTTTCGTCCTGCCGGGCGGTTAGCTCAGCGGTAGAGCACTGGTCTTACACGCCGGGTGTCAGAGGTTCGAATCCTCTACCGCCCACCACGCTCGACACGCGCTGACTCTCGCGAGACGTCCTCAAACCACCTAGCGGGGTGGTAGTTCAGCTGGTTAGAACGCCGGCCTGTCACGTCGGAGGTCGCGGGTTCGAGTCCCGTCCACCCCGCCAATTTCCCTTTCAGGGATAAGCAGTTCCAGTCCGATCGCCGTTTGAGCTTCCGAGAATCAAGTGCGGCGAGTAGCGAACCAGGCGCTCGTGGACAAGAAGAGCTGGGCCCGTTGACGTCAAAGGTAAGCACGCAGCCAACTCGCCCAGAGCGGCGCGACGAGCGCCTTAATAGTCCAGTCCGCGAGGATGAGAAGTGCTGCGATCCTGAGATAGGGCAGAGCACCCCTCAAACCTTCATAGGGATAGCGCCGGACCTTAGCGAGCAATGGCTCGGCCAGCACGGCTCCGAGGATGCAAAAGGCGGTAACACGCGCTATCGCATAAGGCGGCCAGCCGAGAGCGAGCACCACGGTGAGAGGTACGCCTGCGCGGGCCAGGGACACCACATAGAACGACATGTAGTTCATCAGGACCGCGCCCATCAGAATCGACACGACACTCGCCGTGGCCAGGCACAATGCGACGTAGGCGGCCAGGTGCAATAGGTGTTGGGGCAGAAACCCAGAGAGATGACCCTCCCGGCCCTCCCCGGTGCGAATCCAGCGAAACATCTCGTCACGGTACGCGACGCCATTGATCACGTGGCTCTCCACGCTCGCTGGCCATAGAGCAAGAGACAGTGCTCCACAGACGGCGAGGGTTAGCGCCCAAACGAGTAGGAGCTTGACGGCGCTCCTACGGTCCCCCTGCTGGAGACGATCGATCATCGCCAAGTAACCGGGCGCGGCGTTTAGGATTGGCAACAGGAGCGGCACACCGACCAGCAGCCCGACCGGGTATGACAGCGCTGTCGATAGGAGCAGCTTGAAGAGCCTACGTTGTTCGGTCAAGCCGCGACTGCCTCGTCAGCGCGCGCCGGCGTCCTCAGGAGTGCGCCGAGGTAGACGAGATCCGCCAGGAGAATCAGGACGCACAGCGCGAATATGAAGGGATCGCCCATTCCTCGAAGCAGGGTGCCCACGCCTGCTGCAAGCGTCCCGAGTAGCTTGAGGACTGCGATCACAACCGATTGACCTCGACATCCCCCTCGAGCTCTCAGTAGATCGAGGAACAGCAACGACATGAGGAGATTCTGCGAATAGGCGATCGTTCGCCCCTGAGAATCCCCCAGAACCAGAACGCAGCAGCACATGAGCGCAAGACACACCACAAAAGTGAAGACCAGAGCCGGCAGAAACGCCCGACGCGGCAGCACACTCTCAGTGCGCCCAAAGCGCAGCCATTGGATCGCGATCATGACGTCGAGAATGAACCAGACACGATTCACGTGGACCTGAGGCGCTGGACTCGGGAAGACGAACGAGAATACGAGTTCCCAGCTCAGGTTGAGCAGGGTGGCCACCAGGGGCATTCCCGGTACTCCGTCGCGGCCGCCGACTTGGATGATGACCACGTAAGCGAGGCTCCATAGCAGGCCGGAGACCATCGTCAAAGCATCTGGTAGCAAGCGGTGTTCTCCAGCCCTCTCTGTGCGACACGGAGCCAAGGGGCGATCACCTTCCCGCTAGGGTGGCACTCAAGCCGGTCCTGCATGCGGGACTCGAGCCGTTGAGAATGAGCTGGGGCGAGGCTCGGAACGCCGGATTCCGAACGACCTGCGCCAGCATGGCGAGTTCGGGCGGCCCTCGTCGATCTCCGATCCCTACCAACAGCTCGTACTCGGCCTTGGTCCAAAGGCCAGGACTTTGCAAGAAACGTATCGCCACATTGGATAGCGCATTCCAGAGGAAGGGCGGAGCACGAAAAGCTGAGATTTTCGGCGCCGCGAGGAAGCGCTCACGAAGGACATCGACAGGCGACTCGATCTCTGGCCCGCGGACGGGTCGTTACCGTCAGCCCGCTGAGCCGCTGAAGCCATGACGCCAGCGGGCGACGAAGACGACCGGCCGTCGGCGCTGGGTCGGCGTGGACCTTGTCAAGCGTGGCCAGTCGCTTCATCCTGGGCCCTGGGTGGCGCGCCCCGGCACTGGTGCGCAGCGCGCCAGGGTCCGCATCTGGCAGAGTCGTTTCGACGCCGGCGCGCGGCACTGAGTCGGGCGCTGGCCGTCCTCAGCGAAATCTGCGAACCCTCAGTCCTCTTGCCGATGGTGCCGTGGTGTCTAGCGTTCGGGACAGTCGCGGACCCCGTGTTTCCGCAGGATCTTCCAGATCGGCGCTTGGACCGACCGGGTCTCCTTCCCCTCGCGCATCAGCACCTGGACGTAGAGGTCCCGGAAGCACGTTCGCGCGTGCACCCTCGGCTGGGTGTGCATCTGAAGGCGTGATTCAGGATCGAAGAAGGCGATCGAGAGCCATACGCCGCCATCGTCCGGTACCGGCGTTCCCGACGTCCAACCACCCGTTCTTGGGGCCTCCTGCGTCCGAAAGCCGTACCCGATTCCAAGAGCGCGCTGCTCGATGTTTCGCGTCGCCGAGAACTCGGCGAGCTGTGGGTAGTCGGCCTTCAGCTGCTCGATCTCGACGGCGATAGCCTCGATCACCGGCCGATACGCAGGGTTTCGCGCCCGATCGCGCTCTGGCGGGACACCCTCGAGAGGGCCAACCGAAGCAGGTGACGGCGATTGAGCGGCACTTTGGGCCGGGTAAACCACCGCGAGACCGACCGCCAGGCTAGCGAGGAACGAGCGCTTCATCTGCACCTCTATTGTGAGCGGCTGAATATCGTTCTGATTAGAAAAATGTTCTTGTCTAATAGTGCACGAGGGCCTAGATTGGTGCCATGGCGACCGTCCACCTCGTCGACGATCCCCGTCAAGCGGCCATGCTGGCGGCGCCGCTGCGGCAGCGGATCCTGGAGGCGCTGGCCGAGCCCGGCTCGGCGACGACGATGGCCCGCACACTGGGGCTCGCGCGCCAAAAGGTGGCCTATCACGTGCGCGAGCTCGAGAAGCACGGCTTCGTCGAGCTGGTGCGTGAGGAGAAGCGCCGCGGCTGCACGGAGCGTATCGTGCGCCGGACGGCCCAGTACCTCGTCGCCTCGCCTACGGTACTCGCGCCGGGCATGGACCCCCGGAAGCTCAAGGACAAGTTCTCCAGCAGCTACTTGATCGCCCTCGCCTCGCGCATGGCGCAGGAGGTCGGCGAAGCGCAGGCCGTCGCCGAGAAGGCCGGGAAGCCCCTGCCCACGCTCTCCACCGACGTGGAGATCCGCCTGCGTTCGCCGCAAGCGCGCGAGGCCTTCGCCGAAGAGCTGATCGAGGCGGTAACGCGACTCGCGGCGAAGTACCACGACGACACCCACCCCGACGGCCGCACGTACCGCGTCGTCGTCGGCGCCCATCCCATCCGTCCTACCCATCAGACGAAGAGGAAACCATGACCGAGAAAAAGCCGGTGCGTACCCTCGAGTTGCACGTGGACATCGACGCGCCGATCGAGGCCGCGTGGAAGGCGATCACCGAAGGCCCGGGCATCGCCAACTGGTTCGCTCCGATCGCGGAGGTGTCGGCACCCGGCGAAGGCGCCACCGTGAAGGCCGGGTGGAGCGACGAGATGATGATGACCAACACCGTCGTTGCCTGGGAGCCGGGAAAGCACGTGCGCTGGCTGGACGAGAGCGGTTGGATGGGCCCGGGCACGTCGCTGGCCCTGGACTACTACCTCTCCACCGAGAACGGCAAGACGCGGGTGCGCCTGGTGCAGTCCGCGTTCGGCGCGAGCGATGGCTGGGACAACCTCTTCGACGGCATCGAGACCGGCTGGATCTACTTCCTCCAGAACCTGCGCATCTACATCGAGAAGCACCTGGGCCGCACGCGACGGATGATCATGGACCGCATCGAGGTCGACATGCCGCGCCAGAAGTTCTGGCGGCACCTGCTGTCGGGCGCCGCGGGCTTCGCCATCGTCGGCACGGGTGCTCTGAAAGTGGGTGATTGGATCGAAGTGAAGCTGAAGGAGTCAGGGACGGCGCGCGCCGTGGTGGAAGTGCTGGTCGAGGGCCAGGGGCTGGGTCTGCGCATGCCCGATCTCACCGACGCCCTGCTTTTCATCGAGCTCGAGGGCCGGAAAGACAAATTCCACGTCGGCTACTGGTTCTCGGTGTACGACGACGCTCAGGCGAAAGAGCTGGAGACGCCCGCGAAGACCGCCTTCCGGCGCATCCACGAGTCCCTCCCCAAGTAGCCACCCGCGCGCCTCTCGCGTCGAAGCGCAGCAGGCGAATCGGAACGGCGGGCGGTCTACCGCCGTTGCGAGCGACTAGCGCTCGGTCTTCAGACGCTTCAACGTGGCCACCAGGTCTCCCTGCCCGTCGTGGATGTTGGAGATGCGCCAGCGTCCCTCGATGCGGACGAGGCGCAGCATCAGTGTCGAGCGGGACGGGCCGACCCGGATCTCGACCGGCACCAGCGCCTCGCCGCCGTCGATTCGCACGCTGCCGACCGCGAAGCTCTCGGCTTCGTCCTGCGCGCTCGTCAGCGGGTCGTAGTCGAGTCCCACCACTTCGCCCGGCGTCGCGGCCTGGGCGGCCAGGTCCTCGTCGAGGAGGCGCAAGAGCGGCGTGGCGAAACGCGCGCGCTCGCGCTCGAGCGTGATGTCCCAGCGCTGGCCCTTGGCAAAGTGGGCTTTGTAGAGCGCGCTCACCGTGGCCGCCGCCGCCTGTCGATCGGCCTCGGCCCCCGCGGCCGAGAGCGGGTCGGAAAGAAGGACGGCGAGCAGGAGAGCCGCGCGGCGGAGGCTCGGTGCTCTAGACATGCGTTTCAACGTAACACGCGTGCCTCGCCAGGCGATTTGTTTGGATTTTGCCCGAGGCTCGTGTCGAGAATCGCGGCTCGGCTCCGACTTCCCCCTTGAAAGCGCCAATCCGAGGCGCCCTGGCGAAAGGAAACACAAATGGCCGGCACGCAGAAGATCACCACGTTCCTCTGGTTCGACGACAACGCCGAAGAGGCCATGAACTTCTACATTTCCACCTTCAAGAACTCGAAGGTCCTCGATGTGACTCGCTATGGAGACGCCGGCCCCGGGCCGAAGGGCACCGTGATGTCGGCGACCTTCCAGCTCGCAGGGCAGGAGTTCATGGCCCTGAACGGCGGCCCGCACTTCAAGTTCACCGAGGCGATCTCGCTGTTCGTGCGCTGCGAGAACCAGCAAGAGGTGGACGCGCTGTGGGCGAAGCTCACCTCCGGCGGCGGTGCCCCGTCCCAGTGCGGCTGGCTCAAGGACAAGTTCGGCGCCTGTCGTGGCAGATCATCCCGACGATCCTGCTCGAGCTGCTGACGGACAAGGACGCCGGGAAATCGAAGCGGGTCATGGAAGCCATGATGCAGATGACCAAGATCGACGTCGACACGCTGAAGAAGGTGGCCGCCCAGAAGTAGGCGGCTCGAGGCGACCGTCCTAGCGCAGCGCGGCGGTCGCCTTGTTGCTCCGCGTGGTGCCGCCATCGGAGAGCTGCAGCTCCAGCGTGCAGGCTCCCGTCTTCGGCGCCGGACCCGCCGTCGCGTAGTGCAGCTGCCCCGTGGCCTTGGCGCCTTCGATCTGAAGCGGACAGCCGACGACGAGGCTCGCTCCCGGAGACTGGCCTTCGCAGGTCACCGCAAAGGCGCACATCGCGCTGGGGGTCAGGTTGGCGCCGAGCGCGACGAACTCGACGCGGAAGCTGAGCTGCGGTTCGCGTTGGAACTCGCGAACCTTCAGATCTCCCAACGTGACCTGGCCCCAGCTCGGGCGCGTTACCGGTGGTGCGAGCGGCGTCGGCTGGGTCGTCGCCGCCGCGCGGCGCGGCGGGGAGGCGGCTCGGGCGGCGCGCTGCAGCGCGCTCGACTCGCGATCGAGATCGGCCATCACCTTGTCGAGCACGCACTTCGCATACTTGTCGGTGGCGAACGCCGCGCTCTGCCGGCGGCCCCAACCCGTCTGGTAGTAGGCGTCGAAGCAACCGGCATGATGGCGATCGACCATGTCGCGCGCCTGCGTCGGATCGAGAACCTGGCCGAGCCCTTGGACCGCCGCCTGGCGCGCCTCCTTCGACGTGCTGTAGCGGTTGAACGAACGGCTGCCGAAGTACAGGGCGACCACCACGACCACACTCAGGAGCTTGGGAGCCCAGGACCAGTCCTGCGCCGGCTGCTCGGGGCGCAGCTTCGAGAGAGCGTCGGCGCCGGCGGCAAGGGTCGGTGCCTCGGCGGGGCGCGGGTTTCCGCAGCGACACGCCGCGACCGCCGCCGGCACCCGGCGTCCGCACGAACAAGTCCAGGGCATTCCAGGCATGACCAGAACCTCGCGTCAGCTGAGCGGCTTCTCTAGTTAAGGGGTTTCACGCGGATGTTCTTGTAGTAGACGGTGCTCTTCGGATCGTGAGCCTGCAGCGCGACCGTGCCCGCGCTCACGACGCGCCCGGCGAAGTCCTTGATTCCGGCCCAGTCCGCCGGTTGGGTCCACTCGACGACGGGCTTGTCATCGACCCGGATCGTGATGGTGTTGCCTTTCACGATGATGTGCTCGGTGAACCACTCGTCGTCCTTGGCGGCGGTCTCCGTGACGTCGCTGATGTGGTAGAGGCTGCCGGTCTTCACCGGGTCCCGAGCGTAACTGTTGTTGACCTGGACCTCGAAGCCCTTCGCCGGCCAGCCTTTTTCCTGGAACTCGGTCAGGATGAAAACCCCGCCGTTCGAGTTGGCGCGCGTCATCACGTCCACCTTCAGCTCGAAGTTGCGGAAGCCGTGATGGAGGAGCGGTCCATCGTAGTAGGCGAGACCAGGCGTGCCGTTCGCCACGATCGCTCCGTCTTCGATCTTGAACGACTCGGGATTCACCAGCTTCCAGCCGGTGAAGTCTTTGCCGTTGAAGAGCTGAGTGAAACCGGCGTCCGGCGTGCCCGCCTGCAGCGATGCCGCCAGCAACAACCCGCCCAAGCCCAGACAGGAATTCATCGGCGCAGTCTAATGACGAACCGCGGACGATAATTGAGAGGCAAGCGATGGCAGAAGGGCGCGCCTACGGCGGGCAAACGATGGCGGGGCGTCTTGCGCGCGTGCTCTTGTGTACCCCGGAGGCGGCCGGCTGGAGGGATCCGCTCCGCGTCAAGGACTGGCGCGAGCTGGGCTACCTCGAGATCCCCGATGCCAACCTGGCGCGAGCGCAGCACGATGCGCTGCGCGGCCATCTGCAGGACGCCGCGGTGGAGGTGTTGGAGCTGCCCGCCGCCCCGGATCTTTCTCTCGACGCGGTCTATGCCCATGACGCTTCCTTCGTCACCGACGAGGGCGTCGTGCTGATGAAGATGGGCAAGGCCGCTCGCCAAAGCGAGCCGGCTCGGCAGGCCGCTCTTTTCGCGGCCGTTGGTATCCCGATTCTCGGCGCCATCGAGGCGCCCGGCACGGCCGAGGCCGGCGACCTGGTGTGGCTCGACACGGACACGCTGTTGGCCGGACAGGGATATCGCACGAACGAGGCCGGGATCGCCCAGCTTCGCGCGCTCCTGAGGCCGCAGGGCATCGACGTGATCGCGGCACCCCTTCCGTACGGGGCCGGCCCGGGCGCCTGCTTGCACTTGATGTCGCTGATGAGCGTCCTGGACGAGCGGACGCTGCTCGTGGATTTGCCGTGGCTGGCAGTCCAGACTGTCGAGCTCCTGAAGGAGCGAGGCTTCGCGCTGATCGGCATCGACGAGTCGGAACGCGAGACGCTCGCCTGCAACGTGCTCGCGCTCGGGGCCGGCCGCGTGGTCGCGATCGCCGAGAACGTCGCGACGAACCGGCGCCTGGCGGCGCAGGGGTTCGACGTTCGCGGCTACCCCGGCTCGGCGATCAGCCGCAACGGGTCGGGCGGGCCGACCTGCCTGACGCGTCCGCTGCTTCGTCTCTAGACGCTCCGTCCACACGGGCGAGGTAGACAGCTTTCGCGCCGTAGCGTTGAATGCGATGCCGGTGCAGACCTCCGGCCAACCCGCTGAGCTCAGAGCGACGTTACCGTCGTGGGAGCGGCCGGCGCTCTACCTGATCTTCTTTGCATCCGGAGCGGCCGGCCTGATGTTCGAGACGCTCTGGTTTCGCCAGGCGGGTCTCGTCTTCGGAAACAGCATGCGCGCGGCCAGCGTGGTTCTGACGAGCTTCATGGCCGGGCTCGCGCTCGGCAACGGACTGACCGCGCGACTGGGCGATCGAGCGCGACAGCCCTTGAGGTGGTACGCAACGGCCGAGCTGTTGATCGGCATCACGGGCGGGGCGCTCGTCTGGTTGTTTCCTCATCTGACGGGCTGGCTCACGCCGCTCTTCCACTGGATCGCGCCGGCGCCCGGGCTCCTGGACCTGGCGCGATTCTCGATTGCGGCAGCGTTGATGCTGGTGCCGACGATCGCCATGGGCGCCACGCTGCCGCTCGTGGCGCGAGCGCTCGCGGCCGACCGCGCCGGCTTCGCGTCCGAGCTGGGCCGGCTCTACGGCGTCAACACGCTGGGCGCCGTGACCGGCGCCCTGGTCGGCGAGCTGTTTCTGATCCGGGAGTTGGGTTTGCGCGGAACCGGGCTGGCCGCGGCGGCGCTCAGCCTGCTGGCCGCTTTTGCCGCCACGCGGCTGCGCTGGCGAGCGCGGCCGGCAACCCTCGAGCAAGAAACCCGCGCGTCGATCGATTCCGAGGCCAAGCGACTGCTGCTGGCGGCGTTCGTGTGCGGAGCGGCTGTGCTGGCGCTGGAGCTCGTGTGGTTTCGACTGCTGCAGCTCTACGTCCACGGCTCCAACCTCGCCTTTGCCGTGCTCCTGGCGGTGCTGCTCGGAGGCATTGCCGCCGGAGGGCTCTTGGGCAGCGAATGGCTGCGCCGTGCGCCCGACGCCGCCCGAGCACTTCCCTTCGTCGCGCTCATCGCTGGCGGCGTCACGAGCCTGGCGTATGCCGGCTTCGACGCCGCCGCCGTCTTCGCGAATCGCCTGGTCTTTCAGCCCTTCGAGATAGCGAATCTGGCGCTGCGGCTGATGCTCCCGGGTGCGCTCGTGTCCGGAGTGCTGTTCACGCTGCTGGGCGCGGCGCTTCGCCCGCGGCTGGGTCTGGCGGCGCGCACGGCCGGCTGGCTCACGCTCGCGAACACCCTCGGCGGAGCGACCGGCGCGCTCGTCGGCGGTTTCCTGCTGCTGCCCAGCCTCGGCGTGGAACGGTCGTTCTTCGTGCTGAGCGCGATCTATCTCGCGGTGGCGCTGCTGTGCAGCTCTCGAGAGGCGCTCCGGAGCCGGGCGCTTCGGGCCGGCATCGCCGTTTTCGCCGTGCTGATGGCGCTGTTTCCCTTCGGTCTGATGCGGGGCCGCCACCTGCGCGCGATCTGGGAGCGTTTCGGCGGCGCGCCGCTGATAGTCGAAGCGGTCCGCGAGGGTCTCTCCGAGACGATCGTGTATCTACGACGGGACCTGTGGGGCGAGCCTCACGTTCACCAGCTCCTGACGAACGGGTTCTCCATGTCGGGCTCGCCGCTCTCGGCCAAGCGCTACATGAAGCAGTACGTCTATTGGCCGATAGCGGTCAACCCGCGGATCCGGAAAGCGCTGCTCATCTGCTACGGCGTGGGCTCGACCGCCAAGGCGCTCACGGATACGGGGGCGCTCACCTCGATCGACGTGGTCGACGTTTCGCCCGACGTGCTGGACCTCGCCGGCCTCGTGTACCCGAATCCGGCCGCGAACCCGCTCCAGGACCCGCGTGTGCGACGTCACGTCGAGGACGGGCGCTTCTTCCTCCAGACGAGCGCGGAACGCTACGACCTGATCACGGGCGAGCCGCCGCCGCCGAAGAGCGCGGGTGTCGTGAGCCTCTACACGCGCGAGTACTTCGCCCTGGTCAAAGACCGGCTGTCGGAGGGTGGCATCTTCAGCTATTGGCTGCCGGTGGATCAGCTCGAGCCCGCGGAGATGCGGGCGATCATCGCCGCCTTCTGCGACGTCTTCGGCGAGTGCTCGCTTTGGAACGGAGTGGGCACGGCCTGGATGCTTGTTGGCACGCGCGGCTTGTTACCCGCCGTCGCCGAGGGAGATTTCGCCGCGCAATGGCGAGACCCGCGCGTCGGCCCGGAGCTCGCGGCCGTCGGCTTCGACACACCGGAGCTGCTCTCCGCGACGTTCATGGCGGATGCCTCGTTCCTGAAGCGGCTGTCCCATGGACAGCCGCCGCTCGTGGACGACGCCCCGCTGCGGCTGGGCGCCGCGCCACCGGTCGCGGTCGACCCGTCGTACGCCGAGCTCATGAGCCATGACGCCGCGCGCGAGCGTTTCCGCGCGAGCGAGTACGTGCGCGCTCTCTGGCCGCCGGCGCTTCGCGAGCGCACGATCGCGGCCTTCGACGTGCAGCGCATGGTGAACCGGCGCTTCGGACCCGACGGCGGCGGCTTCCGCTATGCCGAGGCGGCGGAGCTCCTCCGCGGCCCCAAGGTCTTCCCGGCGCTCGCTCTCTGGCTGCTCGACAGCGATCGCGACGAGCAGCAGTTGGCGGTGCGTGCGCGCGCCCGCGGCGTCGTCGACTCGTCGCTCGAATACAAGCTCGGCGTGGGCGCGCTGCTGGCGCGCGATTTCGACGAGGCCACGGCACGCTTCACGCGTGCTCTCGAGCTGGATCCGGGCCGGGCTCTCCTGCACAACTACCGCGCCTTGGCTCTGTGCCTCGGTGGACACGCCGATCAGGCCCTGGCCGTCACTCCCGAGGCCGGGATGCGGGACTGGCTGGCGCGGAGCTGTCCGGTTCGTTGAGCGGGTCGCGGTTCCGGGACGACGCCACATCTCGAGGGCGCCGTCCCGAGCCCGCTGACTAGAACGTCAAGCGCGTGCCGAACCTCACCAGCCGCTCGCCGAAGGAGGTGTTGACCTGTCCGAAGGTCGCGCTGCCGAGCGTGTTGCCGGGGTTGTTGAAGTGCGGGGTGTTGGTGGCGTTGAACGCCTCGACCCGGAACTCGGCGGCGAAACGGTGGTTGATCTTGAAGCGCTTCGCGAGCGAGGCGTCCAGGTTCACGTAGCCGGGGCCACGCGGACCCGAGTTGCGGGTCATGGTGCCGAACGTGTTGGCGGCCGGCGCCGAATACACGGTGGGATCGAAGTATTGCAGCCCCGGGCCGATGTCTCCGACGATCCGCTGCTCGCCGTTCAGGTTCGGCCGCTGCGTGTTGGACGGCGCGCGCAGCGTCGCCGCGCTGAACTGCACGTCGACCGGCGTGCCGGACTGGGCCGTCAGGATCCCCGACACCTGCCAGCCGCCGAGCGCCTTGCCGAGCGCGCGGGTCGCGTTCTTGAACAACGGAATCTCGTACACGAAGCTCGATACGAACGAGTGCTTCCGGTCGAAGTCGGCCGGGCCGTAGCTCAGCTCCCGATTCGCCGGCGTGCTGATCGTGCCGTTGTCGTTCACGTAATCCTTGGCCCGGCCGAGCGTGTACGAGTTCGTCCACAGGAGGCCGTTCGAGAAGCGCCGGTCCAGCTTGACCTGCAGCGAGTCGTACCGCGTGTCGGTTTTCGTCCAGCCGGTCGACGAGGCGGTCCGGTTGAAGCGCGCGAAGTAGGGCCGGCCCGCATTGTCCTGGCCTGGCACGAGTCCGGCGTTCAGCTCCAGCCGCGCGAGCGCCCCGTGAGCGCGATTGCCGACGTACGCGAGCTCGATCGAGAACTTCGCCGGCAGCTGGCGCTGTAGCGCCACGTTCCAGGAGTGGATCGTGCCCTCGGACAGATCGAGCGGGACGACGTTGTACTGCTGCGCGCGCAAGAGCGGCGTGTCGGCGGGAATGATCCCGCTCGGAGGAATCACGGTGGTGATCGGCGCCGGGAAGCCCGCTTCCATCGAGCCCGCGGGAGCGAACGAGTTGGCCGGGTTGAACTGGTTGTTCTGCTTCACCGGATAGTTGTAGGCGTACTGGTTGTCCGGGAACGGGATGACGCTGACGCCGTAGCCGGCGCGCGCGACCATCTTTTCGTTGAAGCGATACGAGACGCCGGTGCGCGGGCCGAAGTTGCCCTTCGAGGTCTTGGCGCCCAGGTTCTCCGGGACGCTGCCGTAGCCCGCGATCTGGAGCGAGTTCGTCTCTGGGTCGAAGTTGGAGAGACCGCCTTTGTCCACGAGACCGATGAACGGCGTGTAGTACTCGTGACGCAGCCCGAGATCGAGCGTCAGCTTGGGCGTCACCTGCCACTTGTCGTGAATGAAAGTGAAGATCGCCGTGTGCCGCGTGCCGGGATCGGTGATCTGCAGGTCGCGCGAGACGAGCGACGGCACGTCGAGCAGGAAGCTCGCGACCGCGTTCGCGTAACCGCTCTGCGAAGCCGTGTCGCTGGCGGATGCCGTCTGCGCGGCGCTGAAGCGGTAGCGACCCCGCGAGCCGCCGTTGTCCTGGACCTGGAGCAGGAAGTCCCGGTTGTGCCGCACGTCGAAGCCGACCTTGATCGTGTGGTTCTGCTTGATCTTCGTGAAGGTGGAGGCCAGGTTCCAGGTTCTCTCCGAGCGGTCCCAGGGCATGCTCGCGGAAAAGCCGAGCGTCGGCGCCGAGTAGCCGTTCTGGAGGTCGATCTGAGTGAGCCCGCTGGTGAAGGCGTCGAGGTTCGCGCCGCGGATGCCCACGTCGGTGGAGGTCGTGAGCCCGGCTCCCTCCGCGGTCGCGACGTTGTGGTAGTAGGTCATCCCGCCGCGCACGTCGAGGATCGCGTTCGAGCCGAAGGTGTGCGTCCAGTTGAGAGCGGTGCTGAACGTCTTGTTGGTTCCGGTCCCGGCAAAGCCGCCGTTCGAGGGGCCGCCGTAGATGCCGAACGTCCCGGGGTCGTAGACGACCGGGCGCTGGAAGCTGAACCGATACGACAGGCTGTCTCTTTCGGTGGCCTGGTAGTTGAGCTTCAGGTCCGCGGCCTCCGTGGTCTTCTCACGAACGCCGAGGAATTCGTAGTTGTTCTGTCCCAAGGCGCCCGCCACGTTGGGCGCCGGCAGGAACGCCAAGAGCCTTCTGGTGATCGGGCTGATGCGCGCGGCGGGAATGATGTTGCCCGGGAACGGCAGCCGGCCGGTTCCGTCGGGGTTGCCGGTGGCCGGATCGTAGATCGTCGTGGTCGACCGGCTGAAGTCGCCGGTTCGGAAGTCGGAGGGGGGAATGTTGTGGCGGTTGACGAGCCCGAGGTTGTCGCGCGTGCCCTGGTAGTCGGCGAAGAAGAACAGCTTGTTCTTCAGGATCGGGCCGCCGATCGCGGCGCCGTACTGCTTGTAGCTGGTCGGCGCCTTTGTGCCCGTGAAGAAGTTCTTGGCCAGCGTGCTGTCGCCGTTGCCGAAGAAGAACGCGACACCCTTCAGCTGGTTGGTGCCCGACTTGAGCGTCACCGAGCTCACGGCCCCGCCGGCACGGCCGAACTCCGCGTCGTAGTTGCTGGTGCTCACGCTCACCGTCTCGATCGCGTCGGCGGACGGAATCAGCACGGTCAGAAGGCCGCTCTTGTGGTTGTTGTCGATGCCGTCGAGCATCACGTTGTTGGCGAGCCGCGACTGCCCGTTCATCTGGGTCGAGAGGCTGTCCTGGGAGTTGAAGAACTGCGAGTGCGGGCGGAACGGGCGCGTGGCGCCCGGAACCGTGATCATCAGACCCTGGAAATTGCGGTTGAAGCCGAGCGGGATCTCGGTGAGCTGCTTGCTCTCGATCAGACGTCCCGTGTCGGCGCGGTCGGTCTGCAGCGGCGGCGCCTCGCTCACCACCGCGACTTCCTCGCTCATCTGGCCGACCTGCAGCGTCACGTCGACGCGCACGGTGGTGTTCACCGAGACGAGGACCCCTTCGCGCGCGAACTTGCGGAAGCCGGAGAGCTCCGCGCCCACGTGATAGGTGCCGTCCTTCAGGTTCGCGAAGATGTAGTTGCCGCTGCTGTTCGTCACGGCGCTTCGCGAGATGTGGTGCTCGTCTCGGTGACGGTGACCGTGGCGCCCGGGATCGCCGCGCCCTGGCTATCCGCGACCGTGCCGAGGAGCGTGCCCTTGACGGCTTGCGCCGCTGCGCGCTGCGCCCCGCTCAGCGCCAGGAGCGCGATCATCGTGGTGAGGCCCAAGGTCCGCAGAGCCGTGACTTGCTTCATACACTCCTCCTCGAAGTCGAGAAAACGGCGGAGCGATGGCGGCAAGCGGATCGCTCCGACCTTCGCGTTGGATTGGGCACGCGTACGTATTGAATCTGTTGGGTGCAATCTAGACACAGGCGACGAGAAGTCAAGCGCTCGAGTTGCGGCGGGCCGGCCCAGCGCTTAGGGTCCAGGCGATGAAGCTCTGGACTCGGATTGCGCTCGTGTTGACGGCGAGCACGGCCTCCGCGGCCGAGCGGCCGAACGTCATCTTCATCATGTCGGACGATCACGCCGCGCACGCGATCAGCGCCTACGGCTCGCGCGTCAACCAGACGCCGCACATGGATCGGCTCGCCCGCGAGGGAATCCTGTTCCGAAACGCGTTCGTCACGAACTCGATCTGCACGCCGTCGCGCGCGGCGATGCTGACCGGCAAGTACTCGCACCTGAACCGCGTCACCGTCTTCAATCGCTTCGACGGCTCCCAGGCGACGCTGCCCAAGCTGCTGCAGGCCGGCGGCTACTACACGGCGCTCGTGGGCAAGTGGCACCTGGGCAGCGACCCCACCGGCTTCGACCGTTGGGAGATCTTCCCCGGCCAGGGCGCCTACAAAGACCCGATCCTGTACACGGCCTCCGGAGAAAAGACCTACAGCGGCCGCTACGCGACCGACGTCGTCACCGACCTCGCGATCGAGAGCATCGAAAACCGGCCGAAGGGCCGTCCGTTCTTCCTGATGCTCCATCACAAGGCGCCACACCGCCCGTGGACGCCCGACGAGACGCACCGGAAGCTGTTCGAGGACCGTTGGATCCCCGAGCCCGAGACGCTCTGGGACGGATACGAGACGCGCAGCGATGCGCTTCGCGAGAACGAGCAGCGCATCGCCGCCGACCTGACCCATCGCGACCTGAAGCTCCCGCCGCCGACGGGCCTCGAAGGCGCCGCGCTCACGGCGTGGCTCGCCCAGAAGCCCAGCGAGGTCGTCGTCACGGTAGACGGCGAGCGAAGGACACTCGCGGGCGAGGCCCTCGTGCGCTGGAAATACCAGCGCTACATGCAGGACTATCTCGCCTGCATCCAGTCGATGGACGACAACATCGGCCGGCTGCTCGACTTTCTGAGAAAGAGCCGCCTGGAGCGCAACACGATCGTGGTGTACACGAGCGACCAGGGCTTCTTCCTGGGCGACCACGGCCTCTTCGACAAGCGATTCATGTACGAGGACGCGCTGCGCATGCCGCTTCTCGTGCGCTGGCCGACGGTGATCGAGCCCGGATCGAGCGCCGATGCGATGGCCCTCAACGTCGACTTCGCGCCCACGTTTCTCGATGCGGCGGGCCTGCCCGTGCCGCCGGAGATGCAGGGCCGGAGCCTGCTTCCGATACTGCGCGGACGTAAGCCGCTCGATTGGCGGCGCTCGATGTACTACCGCTACTACCACGACCCCGGCGATCACAACACGCGCGCTCACTACGGCGTGCGCACCACCACCCACAAGCTCATCCACTTCTGGAAGAAAGACCAGTGGGAGCTGTTCGATCTCGCTGCGGACCCAAGGGAGATGAACAACCTCTACGGCCAGCCGGGGCAGCAGAAGCTCACCGCCGACCTGAAAGCCGAGCTCCAGCGCCTGAAGAAGGAAGTCCGCGACGAGGACCAGCACGCCGACGAGCAGCTGCCCAACGGCGTCGACGGCACCGTCGCGAAGCTCCGCGGGAAGTAGAAGTTCTCGTCCATCAAAGGGGCGTAGAGTCGAACCTTCACGGTGCCCTCGAAGCCGTCCCGCGATAAAGCCCGTCGTCATCGTCGTTGGCTTGGCTCCCAGAGGTTGCAATGAGAAAGCTCACGCGGATCGGTCTGGGTGTCTTCGTGCTCGGCTCTGGCGCCGCGCAGGCGCAGGCGCCCAGCATCGAGCATCAAGCCGTCGGCTGCGCGGTCGCCGAGAAGTACCCCCGGCTCGAAGCGCGTTTCGCGCCCGCGGACGGAGTCGCGACGGCGCGAGTCCTGTTCCAGACGGAGAACGCGCAGCAGTGGTACGCGGTCGCGATGAAAGCGGACGGTGCCGCCTTCTCCGGAGTCCTGCCCAAGCCCAAGAAGAGCCTGAAGGCATTCAGGTACTACATAGAGGTCACCGACAAGACGCTCGCGACCAGCCGCACGGCCGACTACACGACGAACGTCGTCGCCGGCTCGAGCGAGTGCAAAGGGAAGATGATGGCCGTTGCGCTTGGATCGGCGTCGGTGCTGCTCCAGGTGCCGGCAGGGGCGGCAGCGCTGCCGGCTGGGTTCGCCTCGACGGGAGTCGTGGCGGCGGGGTCGAGTTCGGCAGTGGCCGCGACCGGCGCCACCGCGGGTGGCGGCGGGGGGCTCGGAACGGGTGCGATCGCCGGCATCGTCGCCGGGGCAGGCGCGGTCGCGGCGGGCGCCGTGGTCGTCGCCGGCAAGAGCGGCGACGAAGGCTCGTCAGCGGGGAAGTCCTACTCGGGGCCGCTGACGGGGCAGTACACCGTGACTCAAGTCGCCGTCGGGAATGTCACCAACACCTGCTCCTGGGTTCGGGCGCTCAGCGGCACGTTCAGGCTCACGCTGGCACAGTCCAACGGATCCGCGACGACGGGAGAAGGCGAGGTCACCGTGACGGAAACGGAGATCAGCAAGACGCCGAACTGCAACGGCTCGGGTCCGGGCGGCGGCACCGTCAATTTCAGCTGCGCCGTCACGGGCACTCCGGGAAGTCTTTCGTGCAATGAGCAGAGGACCAACAACATGGGCGGCTTCACCGACACGTCCTCGTTCGGATTCGCGGGCGCACTCGGCGGCGAAGTCATTTCGGGAATCGTGACCTACACGCGCTCGGGCTCCGGCAGCGTCAACGGCACGGCGACCCACAGCGGTTCGACGACTTTCCCGGTATCGCTGCGATAACGTAGGGCCGATGAGCGGACGACGCGCGATCGCGGTTTTCTGTTCCTTCTGCTTCCTGACCGGGACCGGGCATACCCAACAGACGGTGCCAACACCCGGCACGCGCACGTTCGCGGCGATTCGTGACGGAGTCGCGCAGGCTGACGCGACGGGCGCCCAGGAGATCCGCCTGCGTTGGGTCTCGCGCGACCCGCGAACGGCCAGTCAGCCGGCGACCGAAGCGGTGCAGGTCCTCGAACGACGGCGGCTCGCCGGGCGTGTCGGCAGGGAGCGCCATCCGGAGCTCTCGCTCGACAAGCTGGTGGTCGTCGCGACCGACCTTTCCGGCAAGGATGTCGACTGGCGTATCGTCGCCGACCCGCGGCTGCTTCGCGGCGAGACGGCGGACTCCCGGGGCGTCCTCAGCGGACAGTCGTTTCGCAGGATCGAAGCCGATCTGCTGGTGACGATCCCCGATCGTCCCGAGATCCGCCGGCTTCTTCTCTACGAGCCCCGGTGGACGGGCCGCGAGTTCGTCCTGGACCTGCTGGGGGCGGTGGAGCTGCCGTGACGGTCCGTCTCGCCGGGAGACGAACGCGCCGCTTCCTGGCGGCTGCCGTTTCGATCGCCGCAGCGACGTTCCTCACGACGCCGGCGATCGCCGAGCCCGCCACCCTGATTCGCGGCGTGGGCGCGTCGAACCGGCTGCACCTCGCGGTTCTGGGCGACGGCTACACGACCGACGAGCTCCCGAAGTTCGCCGCCGACGCCGAGAAATTCATGGCCGCCTTCTTCGCGCAACTCCCGTACGCGGACTATGCGAGCTATTTCGACGTGTACCGGATCGACGTCGCCAGTCCGCAGTCGGGCGCCAGCCATCCGGAGTCGGGGATCACCAAGACGACCGCGTTCAGCGCCTCCTACAACTGCAACGGAACGCTGCGGCTCGTCTGCGCCAACATCGGCGCCGTCAATACCGTCCTCGCCCGCAGCCTGTCCCCGGAGCAACGTGATTTCGCGATCGTGCTCGTCAACGATTCGCAATACGGCGGCAGCGGCGGCGCGGTCGCGATCAGCTCGACGAACATCGCCGGCATCGAGATCCTCCTCCACGAGATGGGGCACACCTTGGGCCTGCTCGGCGACGAGTACCCCGACGGCGGCACCTGCGTCGCCAGCGAGCTGCCCTATCCCAACGTGACCACCGTGGAATCCCGGCCGAGCATCAAATGGCGGCATTGGATCGACGAGTCGACGCCGATTCCGACGACCATCACCGCGCCCGCCGTTCCCGGGCTCTATCTCGGAGCTCGCTTCTGCGCCGCGGGGCAGTATCGACCGACCTACAACTCCAAGATGCGCACCCTCGGCCTGCCTTTCGACCAGGTCAACGGCGAACAGCTGATCAAGCGCTTCTACAACTTCGTGTCGCCGATCGACGGGTTTGCTCCCAGCACGGGCTCGGTCGTGGTCCGACCGGGCGAGGCGCAGACGTTCAGCGTGATCACGCTCGCACCCGCGAGTCACGCGCTTTCGGTCACCTGGACGCTCGACGGCGTTCCGGTCGGCACGGGGAACGTGCTGGCGCTGCCCGGGACGGCCGTCGCGACCGGTCCGCACACGCTGCAGGCGATCGTGCGAGATGTGACCGCGGCGGTTCGCAGCGACGCGGCCGGAGCCCTGCAAGCCGTGCAGACTTGGACCGTCAGCGGAGGCTAGGCTCCGGTCAGGCCTTGCCGCGTCGCAGCTCGTCCAGTTGCGGCTTCAAATGCTCCGCGTGGCAGCTGGGGCACACCCCGTGCGAGAACGAGGCTTCGCTGCGCTTGGCCACGTAGGTCTCGACCGCGACCCATCTGACGGTGTCGGCCGGCGCGCTCGCGTCGCCCTCGCGGATCTTCTTGCAGAAAGCGCAGATCGGGAGCAGGCCCGAGAGCTGCGCCACCTCGCCTTGAAGGCTCAGGATGCGCTCGGCCACGCGCAGTCGCGTCGCGAGCTGGTCCTTGTCGAGGGGCTTGGTCAGGAAATCGTCGGCCCCGGACGACATGCCTTCGAGGAAGCTGTCTCGGCTGTCGAGACTCGTCAGCAGGATGAAGTAGGTGTAGTTCTGGGCACGCCCGGATTGCAGCGCGTCCGCTTCCTTCGCGCGCACCGTGCGACAGAGCTCGGGCCCGGTCATCTCGGGCATCATCCAGTCGGAGATCACCGCCGGGTAGCGGTCCCGCTCGATCGCGGCGAGCGCCTCGCGTCCGTTCGCGACGACGACGATCTCGTGATTGAGCGATCGCAGCAAGACGCCGAGCACGGTCTGCGTGACCCGGTCGTCCTCCGCGATCAGGATCTTCATCGCTCGAAGTCTATGACCCTTTTTTGCATATGTAGGCCTCGGCAAGAGGACGCGGCGGACAAGCGACGAGCGGGCGAGCATCCAGTTACGGCTGTGCCTGAAAGCGGTTTCAATGAAAGATGCCGCCGCCGCTGGACGGAGCGCGCGTTTCTTGTCCATACTGTCGTCAGTGAAGCCCGCGTTTTCCACCTGGATCGCGCTCGGAATGCTCGCGCCGGCGCTCGGCGTTGCGGGAGCGGAGTCCTTCGGCTCGGTGGTCCGGCCGTTCCTGAACAAGAGCTGCCTCGCTTGCCACAACGCTTCGTTGAAGAACGGCGAGCTGGACCTCTTGACCTTGCAGAGCGCCGGTGTCGCCGCCAAGGACGCTCTCGCGTGGGAAAAGGTCGTTCTGAAGCTCAAGACGGGCGAGATGCCGCCCCAGCCGTTGCCGCGGCCCGATCCGACCGAGCTCGCCGCCGTCACGAGCTGGATCGAGCGCGAGGTGGAAAAAGCCTTCGACGCCGCTCCGCCCGAGCCGGGACGAGTGACGGCGCGGCGGCTCAACCGCACCGAGTACGACAACACGGTGCGCGATCTCCTGGGCGTCGACATCGGGGCGGCCGAGGATTTCCCGCCCGACGATTCGGGCTACGGCTTCGACAACATCGGCGACGTCCTCTCGCTCTCGCCGGCGCTGATGGAGCGCTACATGGCGACCGCCGAGAAGGTGGCGCGCGCCGCGCTCTTCGGTCCGTCCGAGATGAAGCCGACGCTGACCCGGCATCCGCCGATCGGCCGCAAGATCCGCAACTCGACGACGCCGCTTCTCGAATACGACGTCACCGGCCTGAGCCTGCCCAACGCGCTGCACGTGACGAAGCGCTTTCCGGCGGAGGGCGAGTATCGGATTCGCGTGACCCTGGGCGGACAGCGGCCGGCGTCTTCCGCGTCGGTCTTCGTGGCGCTCTGGCTCGACGGCCAGCGCGTCGCCGTGCAGGAGCTGGACCCGGACAAGATGGCCTCGTTCTCGGCCGACCGCAGCGACTTCTCGGGCATGATGCGTGACTTCAAGACGCGCGTGCCCGCGGGCGAGCACTGGGTCGCCGCGACGATCGAGCGGCTCTTCGAGGGCTTGCCGGCCGACTACAACGGCCCCAACCCCTCGACGCGCCCGCCGCCACCGCCGCGCGAGTTCAAGCCGCCCAAGGACCTGCCGCCGGAAAAGGTCGCGGAGTTCCGCAAGAACTTCGAGGCCCGCCAGAAGGAGCGCCTTCCCGCGAACGGCGTGCGGGTCGGCCTGGTGGAGATCTCGGGGCCGTTCGCGGTCGCGGCGGGTCCGCCAGCCGAGAGCTTTGCCAAGATCTACGCGTGCGGCCATAGGAACGGCCGTCATGTCTCGGGCTGCGGGCGGCGGATCGTGACCCGGCTCGCGCATCGCGCCTTCCGCCGGCCGGTGACGCCGCAGGAGATCGACCGGCTGCTCGGACTCTTCGCTCTCGGCCAGAAGGACGGCGGGTCGTTCGACCAGGGTCTGGCGCTGGCGGTGCAGGCGATCCTGGTATCGCCCGACTTCCTGTTCCGGATCGAGAGGAGTCAGGTCGCCGGTGACGCTTCGGCTCCGATCGGAGCGCACGATCTCGCCTCGCGCTTGTCGTACTTCCTGTGGTCCAGCATGCCCGACGAAGAGCTGCTGAACGCCGCCGATCGCGGCGTGCTGCGCGATCCGGTCGTGCTCCAGGCGCAGACGCGCCGGATGCTGAAAGACCCGAAGAGCTCGGCCCTCGTCTCGAGCTTCGGCGGCCAGTGGCTGCAGTTTCGCGGCCTCGAATCGGTGCGCCCCGACCTGGAGCGCTTCCCCGAGTTCGACGACTACCTCCGGCTGTCGATGCGCCGCGAGACCGAGCTGTTCCTGCAGAGCATCGTGAGCGAAGACAAGAGCGTCGTCGACCTCCTGACGGCCAAGTACACCTTCCTCAACGAACGCCTGGCGCAGCACTACGGCATCGCCGGCGTTCGCGGTCCCGAGTTCCGACGTGTCGACACCACCGGCACGCCGCGCGCCGGCGTTCTCGGCCACGCCAGCGTGCTCACGGTGTCGTCCTATCCGACGCGCACTTCGCCTGTCTTGCGCGGCAAGTGGATTCTGTCGAACCTGCTGAACGCGCCACCGCCCGACCCGCCGGCCGGCACGCCGCGGCTCGACGAAGCGACCATCGGCAAGGACAGCTCGATGCGCCAGCAGCTCGAGGCTCACCGCGCCAACACGACGTGCGCCGCCTGCCACTCGCGGATGGACCCGCTCGGATTCGGTCTCGAGAACTACGACGCGGTCGGCGGCTGGCGCGAAAAGGACGGCGCATTCGCGATCGACGCGGCCGGCTCGCTCCCGGACGGACGCGGCTTCAAGGGGCCGACCGAGCTGGCGGCGATCCTGGAATCGGACCGCGAGGAGTTCGTGCGCGGCTTTGCGGCCAAGCTGCTCACGTTCGCGCTCGGGCGGGGCCTGGAGCGTTACGATGGACCCATCGTGAAAGCCATCGCCGCGCGCAGCGCCGCAGACGACCATCGCTTCTCCAGCCTGGTGCTGGAGATCGTGAAGAGCCTGCCGTTCCGAGAACGGCGGCCGGAGGGACCAGCGTCATGACCCCGCTCACACGCAAGCATGTCTCGCGCCGGACGGCGCTACGCGGCGTCGGCGCCTGCGTGGCGTTGCCGTTCCTCGACGCCATGACGCCGGCGCTCACGCGCGCCGCCGCCAAGCCGCCGACGCGGCTCTCGTTCCTCTACGTGCCGAACGGCATCGTCA
>Ga0075420_100000497_pt1 | contig 31230 bp, 40 predicted proteins | sample SoiMetdeltSBSDD4_FD_75296 | JGI IMG/M metagenome (GOLD analysis project Ga0075420, IMG submission 75296) | Bulk soil microbial communities from a Populus tree surrounding site in Tennessee, USA - Soil MetaG P. deltoides SBSDD4 | ecosystem: Environmental > Terrestrial > Soil > Tree plantation...
CGGGCCTCGTCTCTCGGTGTGTGCGACGTCCACATTCTCGCGACGGCGCAGGGCATGATCGGCGCGGACAAACCCGAGTGGTTCCAACAGGTGCTCGACGAGGGTTCTCTCGCTGAGGGTGTGATCGCCTGCATGTGGGAGGAGGAGACCGGCGTATGGACCGCAAACTCCCAACAAGAGGTCGAGCTGGAGATCGGCGAGATCGACGGCCGGCGCGTCATCATCCGCGGGCACATCGACGGGATGCGGGACGGCCTAGGCCCTATCGTTCTCCGTGAGTACAAGAAGTTCCGCAAGTCGACGTGGGAGAACTTCCTGCGCCAGGGCATCGAGGTCAACAAGAATTACCCGTGGCAAGCCAGCGTGTACATGCACGCGCTAGGTGCCGAGGAGTGCGAGTTCGTTGGCGGTCACCTGATCGGCTACTACGACAGCAAAGAGGAAGGTGACCCGCACCGCACGATCTACGACTCTCTCGATGACGTGCCGGCTGGCGTGATTCCCCTCCCTGAGATCAGCGAGGTCAAGCACAAGCCGATCCTTGCGCCTCCGATCGCGTTGAAGGACATCCGGGCTCGGATCGTCCGATGGGAGCGCCTGATCAACGCCGGCACCCCCCTGTCGGAGGGCAAGTGCGAGAAGCCGTACGCCTACCCGTGCCCCTTCTACACGCTGCATCCCGACGACGACGAGCCCGAGGTGTTCGCCATTGCGCCTGGCCCCAAGAACGAGGTGATCGGTGGCGCGATCAAGCGGCTGCACGGAACGACACGCCGGTTGACGGAACTGAACGCGGAGATCCGTCGCCTCGACGCGGAACGCAAGGCGGACACGGTCATCCTCCGCGAGGAGTTGGGCAAGCTGGGCCAGGACGCGAATGACGCGACAGTCATCCAGTACGGCAGCTTGAGCCTCACGCGAACCAGGTCCCATGTGGACGAAGCCGTGATCACACGCAAGGCGTACGACAAGGACTCGTTCACCGCGACCAAGACACCGGACCTGAGCGCCAAGCCGGCACCGCGCAAGGCCGCGAAGAAGGCAGCCGGCAAGACCGAGAAGACGACGCGAGTCGGAGGGAAGAAGTAGTGGCGACGACAACGACCTGCGACTCATGTGGTGGACCTATCCGCATGATCGACAGGAACAACAGGGCCGCGATGAGCGTGCACGTCAAGCAGAAGGGCATATCTGGTCTCGATCACACGGTGACCGCGATCATCACTCTCGACTGGGGAGGGAAACCGCCGCCTGATACGTGCCACAAATGCATCATCGCAGCCGTGAAGGCCGACCCCTTCAACGCGGGCGACAGGGACACGTAGATGCTCGTCAACCCGATGTTCTGGGTGTGGCTCGGCATCTTCGCGGAAGTCTCGATCATCATGGACCTTCGAGTCAACTACCTCCAGAAAGGACACAAGTGACCGTCAAGCTGCAATCCCCTCACGTGTACCCGGAGCGCTTCCTCCTCTACGGTGGTGGTGGTGCCGGCAAGACGGAGATCGTGCTCAACATCGCCTCACATCTTGTGACAGGCAAGATGTACGTCCTCGACGGCGACTACTCCGACCCGTACACCCGTGCCCTGGAGACCACCTACACCGACTGCATGGACATCGTCGACCACATCGTCATGGAAGACGATTGGGTGCCGTTCACGCAGCAGCTCGCGGACATGGTCGACAACGGTGATCCTGAGGTCGACTGGCTCGTGATCGACCCGTGTGGTCCGATCACGTGGGACATGGTCCAGGACTGGTACCTGATCACCGTGTACGGCGAAGACGTCGCCGCGCACCTCACCACCCTCCGTCAGCAGCACGCCGGAGACAACGACCTCAAGGCGTTCCACGACGAGCTGTCGGAGCACATGAACTGGCCGGTCATCAAGAAGGAATACGGCCGGCGCCTGTGGAACGTGCTGCGCAGATGGCACGGCAACCTGATCATCACCGCCGAGGCGAAGAAGACGGGTAGCCGTGACGAGGACGATGAGAAGATGCTGTATGGCCCCATCGGCTACAAGCCTGCGGGTGAGCGTCGCATGACCCATGTCGGCGCGACGAACCTGTTCCTTGACCATCCTCGACAAGGCGTGTGGCGGGCCACCACAGTCAAGGACCGCAACCGCGACGAGATGGACAAGGTTGTCATCGACGATTTCGGGCTCGACTACCTCGTGGAGTACGCGGGGTGGGAGATGGCCAGGAAGTGAGAGAGGAACAAATGACCGATGCACATGATCCCCACGCCCCGCGCTTCGCTTTCCGGTTGAACATCCGGCAGCCGGTCGACCAGGACGCGTACGAGGTGACCCTCGCGGTGAACTTCGTGACGTTCGACGTGGACGAAGTCAAGGCAGTCCCTGAGGAGCACCGCACCTTCCTGCGACAGTGGCTTATGGACCACACCACCGAGTCACGGTCACAGACGATGGTCGACGGTCTCACTGTGTTCCAAGCCCCCAACACCAAGCAGCTGTTCGAGCACACCATCGGTATGGTGTGCAGCAGCATGGCGAACGAGATCTTCAAGCAACTGCACTGGCAGACCACATCGGAGGAGGCTCTGGCGAAAGAGCTGCCGGTCCTCAAGTCCAACCCCAGGACCACCTACTCGCGACTGGACTCGCTATGAGCCGGTCCTACAGCGAGGCCCGTGCCGCATGGCAGGCATGGTACGCCATCTACTCCCGCGGCAAGGTGACGCCGGTTGGCTTCAAGCACCAGTGCAACGTTGCCACCAACTTCGAGGACGACGACTTCACGGTCCACGAGATGCCGATCGTGTGCTATGGGTGCCGCTACGAGATCAAGAACCCCGAGGTCGAATGCGCGCCGATCTACGGCGAAGCTGCGATCTCGGTGACGGCTACCGGTGTCCGCGTCCTCCGGCTACTGGAGTACGTGTACATCGACGCGGAGTCCGCCGCGAAGGACATGGCGGGATGGACGCATGGGATCAGCGTTGGTCGGATACCTGGCAGTGATCGTATGCGAGTGACGATGCGGTCCGCTGTGCTCCCATTCCAGTCCGTCGAGTGGACCGATGGGTGACCTGCCGTCACTCACCTTGACCGGCAACCAAGTCGCGTTCGTCCTCATGGTCTTCACGGTGATCCTGTTCGTATCGATCGCCGCGGCATACCGCGAGGGAACAAGAGATCGGGAGGACAAGTGATCTATGTTTCACCCGCTGAGCCCGCGAAGGTTCGGCGAGCCCTCATCGCGGAGTGTGGCGATGAACCGGAGGTGATGATGCATTACCTCCCCGAAAAGAAGGGTGTCGACTTCCTGTGGCGTGGCGTCGGTAAGTGGTGGGGTGTGCAACGTAAGGAACTGCATGACTTCCTCGCGTCACTGAACGACGGCCGGCTCGCAACCGAGCTAGGTCAGATGCACACGGGGATCACGATGCCTCACCTGATCCTTGAGGGGCGCGTGCAACAGACCACGACCGGCGCGTTGATGACGCGTGGCTACGGGCAGCCGATCCACATCGAGACCCTGTGGAAGCGCCTGTTCTCTCTCGGGTATGCCGGAGTGTTCGTGACGACCTCACGTGACATCGCGAATACCTGCCAGCTCATACGAACATTGTATGAATGGTCTCAGAACGCGTCACACATGACAGCACGCACGTGGCCGAAGCCGATGAACGATTGGGGTACGGCATCGAGTCGTGATACGCAGCTCGCGTTGTTGCAAATGATGCCGACGATTGGCCCGCGTATGGCGGAGAACATGCTCGACCAGCTGCCTCGCTCTCCGTTCTCGTGGAACGTCACTGAGCAGGAACTACTCGCGGTGGACGGCATCGGGCCGAAGACGGTCGCGAGGTTGATGCGAGTGTTCGACAGGAAACCGGCAACAGGAAAGAGGCACAGTGCCCCGTAGGACTTACCCGAAGAAGTCGCGTGCCCAGCGGATACGTGACGCCCGGGCTCGTGACGCCGCGACCGAGAGGTTGAAGGCGCGCACCGTAAAGCTAACGCGTCGACAGACACGGCGCGAGGAGCAGAAGAAGGCATGGGCAAGGCTGCCTAGCTGGATCAACAGGAGGAACGGCCAGTGAGTGATGATCGACACCTGAGGAATGTGGTGCTACGTGGGCCACAGATCAACGAGACCCCTCTCGACATGACGTTCCACTACGTCAGCGTCATCAACGCCACGCGCTGCGACCGTTGGCACAAGGGCTTCCCCAACGAGGTCGGCGGCTGGGTCGGTTCGGACTGGTCGAACGCGATGCAAGGTGAGGCCGGCGAAGCGGGCAACGTCGTGAAGAAGCTGCGGCGCATGGACTTCGAGCTGCCCGGTAACCGTGACCTCGAACGCGGCTATCTGCTCAACAAGCTGGGCGAGGAGATCGCGGACACGTTCATCTATCTGGACTTGCTCGCCACGTTCTACGGCATCAACCTTGCCGCGGAGGTGGTCCGCAAGTTCAACCGCGTGAGCGTCCGAGAAGGGTTCCCTGAGAGGTTGTTGTGAAGCCGGTCAATCGTGTCCGCGAGGAACGCAAGGCGGTTGGCCGGCTGATCGACGCGTTCGGTGCCGATGCTCTGGTCGCTCTGAACCGGCCGCCGGAGCTGAACTCGTATGAGCGGTTCAGGCGCCGTCTGGCGGTCGAGGAGCTGATCGAGGGGTGTACGGCCTGCCCGCTCCACGCATCGCAGGGAGGAGCCACGGAGCGGCCGCTGGTGCCGCTGTGGTCGCCGTTCCGAGCCCCTCGTGCCGGCCGGGCTGTGGTGGTCACGGACGCCCCCTCGATGCAGGAGCACCGGCTCGGCGAGTTGGGTCACGGTCCCCTCTACCAGACGGTCAGGGGGGAGCTGAGGGCGAATGGGCTCGACTCCGACGTGGTCACCTATGTGACGACGGTGGCGTGCACGCCGATCACCACCGACCGCCGTGGTACACGCCGTACACCACCGGAGCCAAAGGATGCCGCGACGTGCACCGCGAACTTGATGGCATCACTGGCCGCGGCAGACGTCGACTACGTGTTGCTGCTCGGTGGCCATGCGGTGCGTGCCTGGCGCAAGCAACTGTCAGTCGAGCAGACCGCGGGCAGATGGTTCGTGTGGAACAGTCGGTGGATGGTGTTCGTCGCTGAGCACCCGAGTGTGCTGTTGACGCGGTCCAAGTCGGCTGCCGCGTCGAACTGGCAGCAGCACATCGCCAAATTCTGTCTCGGTGTCCACGACCGCGTCGGCCTTGAGGTGCTGAGCGGCGGCTGCATCAAACCGGAGTGCCATGCCGGCACGGGTGCCTACGACGATGATGGTGTGCCTTGGTGCACGGAGCATTTCAAGCCCGGCAAGGCGACACGTGAGACGCGCAAGGTCAAGCTGACCGATACCGCGCAAGGCCAGTTGATGTGAATGCGTGCCGCGGACATAGAGGTCGGCGCGCAGTACGTCATACGTGAGTACCACAAGGCAGTACGCGGGTACCTCACTTACCATGACTTCAATTCCCGTCCACGTCGACTCCCCACATTCCCTGCGTACTGGTCGCGCCGGAAAGTGACCATTGTCGAGAAGGTCGGCAGGCGCTATGTTGTCGAGTGGATCGACCAGCGAGCCCTACACCAGATCCCCGAGCTACCGATGCGGTGGACGCCGCGAGTAAACCGTACGACAGTGACCCCATCCCAAGTGGTGGAGAGAGTGAGCGAGTGATGGCTGAGAAGGCCGGTAAGAACGAGAAGTACATCGTGTTCAAGCGTGCCGACTGGGACCAGATGATGGTTCGCATCACACAGCTATGCCCTGGTGGCATCGCCCCGGCCGCGCTCGGCCCCCTCATGGCCCTTGAGGCGAACGGCAGTGAGGTCGAGGACGCGGTCGTGATCCGTCGCCAAGACGTGTTCTCCCCCGGCATGCTGGCCGCGTACGCTCACAGCATCCAGATCGCGCTCAAGGTTGCGAGCCTTCACGAGTTCGGGGAGCTGAACGAGGTCGGCCGGCGCCTGTCAGCGATCGCGGACTACTTCCACGAGCAGTCCGAGTTGGCGTACGCGGAGAGCTACAAGATCCCCGACTAGGAGAAGACGTGTTCACTGCTAACCGTCAGATGTTCGTCGGCGCCGTCCTTGTGACGGCTACGACCCTGGTGTGCCTACTGGCACCTTACTGCATCCCATACAAGTGATGACCGAGACACCTCACCCCGCGAAGTTCTCCGCGCCGATCCTCGACCTGATACAGGAGGTGGTGCGTGACATCCTTCCCGCGGGCTCGACGATCCTCGACCCGTTCGGTGGCGTCGGCCTCATCCACCAGTTGAGGCACAACGACTACGACACATTCGCGATCGAACTGGAGCCCGAGTGGGCTGCCCAATCAGCGCGCCTTGGTCCAACATGGTGTGGGGACTTCTTCAAGTTCAACGCTGCGTGGCAGAACGCGGTGTGCCTCAATGGTGACTGGCCTGGGAAAGAGATATGGCCCGCGGGTTTCGACGCGGTGATCACCAGTCCCACCTACGCGAACCGGATGGCTGACAACCACAACGCCCAGGAACGGTGCAGGGCATGCATGGGTATCGGCTCCGTGAACCGTGAGCGTGCCGCCCAGATCGGCCAAGAGTGGGACAACATGCAGGACGAGTTGAACACCTGCATGAAGTGCGGCGGGCAAGGTAAGCGCAACTACAAGCGCATGACCTACACCCACCAGCTCGGTCGCCCGTTGTCGGAGAACAACTCTGGTGGCATGCGATGGGGCAACGAGTACCGTTGGTTTCATATGCGGGCATGGAAGAAGGTTTGTCGCGACATCCTCAGCGGCGCGGGAGCGGAGCTGTTCATCATCAACGTCAAGAACCACATCCGTAACTGGGAGGAGGTCGACGTCGCCGGCTGGCACGCCGAGCACATCGCCAAGCTCGACATGGTCCTGATCGAGGACTACAAGGTCCCGGTGAAAGGCATGGGGTACGGAGAGAACCGTGACGCTAGAGTCGCGAGCGAACATGTGATGGTGTTCAGGGGGAAGGAATGATGAACCCCGACCTCGTCCCTGACGGTCAACGGTGGACGCCACCTCTCACAGTGAAGTCACCGAAGTCACAGCTCAAGCGCGCCGCACTCATACGTCAGCTCGCGAATCGTGACGGCTGGTTGTGCCGGTTTTGTCGCCGGCCTCTCGCCATGGATGGCGGTGTGGAGATCCGCGCGACGTTCGACCATTGGATTCCGAGGTCGCGTCTGCCGCAACCCGAGAAGAACCATCGCCACCCTGACAAGCTGGTGCTGTCGTGCCAGCCTTGCAATCAGATCAAGGACAGCATGACCGGTGAAGAGTTCCTTGCGATCCCCTACCAGGAGCGTGAGGCTCGACGAGAGGTCTGGCTGGCGAATTTGAGGAAGGGGACACATGAGTGACCATCGACCGCGCTTGAACCGCAAGCAGCGACGCGCCATGGGGGAGCGTGCCGGTGCCGAGTTCGCCCCCGCCGACTGCCCCCAGTGCAACGCGTACCTGGAGAGACACGGTGAGACCCTGCGTGCCGCATGTGCGAACGTTGGTATTGAGCACGGCCTCCTACCTGACCAGGCGTTGATGCTGTGGCTCAACGGTTTCCATGACGCGGGACACAGTGAGAAGGTGCACCCCGAGTTCGAGGACGGACCTGGGCCCGCGGCGAACTGACCCAACCTGACCCAACCTCAGACGCGCAGCAGCCCCCGCGATGACGCGGGGGCTGCTGGGGTAGTCGGTGTGCGATCGGCTACAGGAACAGCACGGACCAGGTCTGGGACCCGACCACGCCGTCTTCGTGGATCTTGACGTACCGCTGCACGTTGCGGACTGCGCGCTCGGTCATGTCGCCGAACTTGCCGTCGACGCGGAGCCCTTGCCCGGCCTTGGTGTTGAGCAGCGCCTGGAGCGAGGTGACGTCGCCTCCGGACATGCCGTTGCGGAGCACGCGCAGGTTCACGGTGCAGGTACCTCCCGGTGGTGGGGGTGGATGGGGTGTCGGATGGGGTGTGCCGACGACGCTGGTAATGGCGCGCAGCACGGACACGGCGACACGCTCAGGGCCGGCGGGGGCCTTGAGGAGTGCGGCGTCTTCGGGGTTGGAGTGGAAACCGGACTCGACGATGATCGCTCGCCGGTTGCCCTGCGCCACCGCGTGCTTGACGCCGTAGTAGCCGGCAAGTTTGGCGGTGTAGTTGTCGCCGCGGAACCCGCGGGTCCAGCCGGCCGCCTGGTACAGCTTCTTCCACGCGTCGGCCAGCACCTTGCCCTCGGGGGTTTGGTAGCCGACTGACGCGCCGTGTGCCGATGGGCTGGTCGACGAGTCGTAGTGGATGGCAACGAACACGCCGCCGCGGTACTCGCTGTCGGCGACGTCGGCGTTGATGATGTGGGGCTCGAAGCCGGCAGCCGCGAGGTGACGTGCAAGCCGATCCGCGGTATCGATCGCGAAGGCTTGTTCTCCTGGGGCACCGGTAGCGCCTGTGGTGCGGGGCACATGACCCCGTTGGATGACGACGCGCATCACGTCGCCACGTCGTAGCGACGCTGGGTGTCGAAGGTGGCCGTGTTCGGGTTTCCGACCTTGGTCGCGATCCAGCTCTTGAGGACCGAGAGCCCGGTGGCGGCGACGGGGATCAGCTCACGCGGCAGGTTGAGTGCCTCGATCGAGACGGCCGAGACGACGACCTCCGCGGCCGTCCATCCCGCACGCGCGGCGACGTCGCGCCACTTCTTCGGAATCCTCTTGAGGAAATTGGGCATGTGTTGTTCTCCTTGGTAGAGATCTATCCGACCTTGCGTTCGACCGTTGCCAAGCGCGCGTCGATTCCTTCGACTCGCGCCATGACCACCCGGAGATCTGACTTGATCTCGGCGTGGTTCGCCACGATGCCTTGGACGTCGGCTGCGATCTGCTTGACGTTCTCGACAAGGGGCGGTGTGTCCTTCGGCTGGTTGTTCACCGCGCTGTCAATGCGGTCCACCTTCGCGTTGGTCTCGACCATGGTCGACGCAGCAAGGTCGACTTTGGTTTCGGTGCGATCGACTTTCTGTCCGGTGCGAAGGTGACTGACGATGATCGCGAGGGTGGGGGGTCCTGCCGCGATCGTCGCTACCACAATCGGTGTCCAGTCCACTGGTTCATACTCCTATCAACTGTCGTAACTGGTCAGCTATCGACTTGGGCGTATCGGGCGTTAGGTCAGCTACTTGGGGGCCGTTCATGTCAAGCACTTGGCCGAAGTAGGCGCGGAGACTTGGGTACCTGAGAGCCTCACGCCAATCACCTGAACGCTGAGCCTCATTGCGTACATCCGACGCGGACAGTTCGCGTGCAACCTCTGAGCGCATCTGCTCTTGAGGCACGTCGACTGAGCGGTAGATGGTGGGGATGCCGGCCATGGAGAGAAGCTGCCGGTTTGCCGCGGCAGGATCGTAGCGTCGTAGCGCCTTGTTCTCCGCGTTGAGTCCCAGTGCTGACGTGAACAGCCCGGCACGTGGGATGGTGTTGAGGAGAAGGTTGTTGAACAGACCACCTGTAACGGGCTCCATGCGCCCAGTCTGGGGGTTGTACCTGAGCGTCGGATAGGCCTCCGCTTCCCCGCGCTTGACGCCTACGGATTCCAGCACGGTCGAGATGACGGGGTTGGTCGCGCTAAGCCATCCGCTGAGGCTGAACATGTCGCTGATGTCCCCGAACGGTGAGAAGGGCCGCAAGGGGATCATGGTCTGCTGGCCCTTGTCGTTGACGCCGCCGAGGGGGAGCATCCCGAGGAATTCGTCGGGAAGCGCGCCCAATCTCTCGCGTTCCGCTTCGGCTAGTTTGGTGACGATCGACGCGCGGATCGGGTGGTCGAGGGGGTAGCGGCCGATGAAGCGCATGGCATGGCCCATGTACCCGTAGAACGGGATGATGGTGCGAATGGCTTGGCGCTCGATCGGTGTGAACGCGGAGTAGTCGACGAGAACGCGGCGTACCTGTTCGACTGCGCCGGCAGCAGCCTTCTCAGCGCTTGTACCCTTGCTGAGCAGGTTGTCATACTCGTTCATGTAGACCATGCCGCGGTAGATATTGTCGCCGATTCGCTGGAGATGCAGCGACTTCTCGACCACGCCGTCTAGCGCGGACTTGCCTCGCTTGAGTGCTTCGGCTGCGGCTGATTCCGTGAACGCGGCGTACGCGTTCTGTCCCATGGTGAACTTCTGGAAGGATCGCGACTTGAGCCACGCGTCTCGGTTGAGCGTCGGGAGCGCGGGGTTCTCCGTCAGCATCATCGCCTTGAGTTCTTCGTTGGGGATCAGCTCAGGGTGCGCGAGCCATTCCTTCGCCTTGGACCAATACTTGAACGGTCCCGGTCCTGCTTCGGCCATGGTGGCGACAGCATTGGACAGGAAGTTGTTGGCGATCACCTGCGGGGATAGACCGATGACGTTGTACCGGAACGCGTTGGTGAAGGGCTCGACGATCTGGCCGACGAGCGATGGTGGCTTGACGAGACGGTGCAGGTTCTCCGCGACGGCCTTCGGGATGTAGTAGGCCTCTTGCCGGAACTTGTCGAGTCGCACGCCACCCCACGAGAACCCCGCGGTCTCGGGGTTGAACCGTTCGTAACGGCGCCGGATGATCTCTTGTAGGTGCCCCTCGAAGTCGAGTGTCGGATCGAGTACGGCACGTTGCCGTGCAAACGGCGCGAGGTCTTCGCGTAGTTGCGCTTCGGGCTTGCCGACTGATTCGATGATGTCGTTCGCGTAGCGCTCGCGATAAACGTCCTGGAGTAGTTCGCCGGCCTGGGCGGTGAGGGACACCTGCACGTCCCCTACCGATGGCGACAGGTCGAGGGCTCGTTCTTTGCCTTGGGATGCGGTAACCGGTACGGGGCCGATGTTGCCGGTCTGTGCTGCCGTGGCACGCCCAGGCGAGACCTTGTGCACGAAGATGGGGTCTTCGCCCGCGTCACGCAGCATCCGCCATGTGGCCTTGACGTCGCGTTCCAGTTCGCGTGTGAACGAGAGTCGTTCCTCTGGGGTCATGTCGGGGAACGCCGAGCCCCATCGTCGTTCCTGTACGGCACCCACAAGTTGGGCTGCTTCGTCTTCGCTGAGGCTGCGGCCGAGTGCTCGCTCGCGTTGGGTGACAGCTTCTTTGCCCAGGCGCCCACGCAGGTCTTCCGCCAGTAGCTCATCGAACCGTGACGGAGGGTTCGCGTTGATGGCTGCGTCGAGTCCACGCTGCTGCTGGGCTAGCCTCTTCGCGGAAGCCTTACTGCCTACCTTCGCGTCGAACTCCATACGCCGTGACGCTGACCGGATGTCTTCACGCAGCGCGGGCCATTCCGCCTCAGGGAACGTGGGGGGCTTGCGCTCGTAGAGGTTCTTCAACGCCGCGGTGGCACGGTTGCGCTTACCGTCCCTGACCGCGGTCTCCAGGAGAGTGACCTGCCGGTCCTTGGTGTTGCGCTTGAGGACGTCGATGATGTCCGTGATCGAACGGCGTGGTTGAAGAGGAGCCACGGGATCAGGCAGCCCGTTGACCACATCATCGAGCGAAGCCCGTACAGCATCCCAGTTGCCGCGTGCTCGATGCAGCGACGCGAGTGCCGACTTGACGCCTTCGATCGGTAGCCCATACGCGTCCATCACCTGCATAACTGCCCGCGTCGACTTGGAGCGCCCAATGTGGGTGCCGTCTTCGAGGGCGTCGTCGATCATTGCCTTGAGCCCATCACCCGTGAGCCGGCCGGATGGGTTCAGGTACTCGTTGCGGAGGGAACCGATACGGCGGGTGGTATTGACCGCGGACTCGCGGGACCGGAGCAGCTTCACGGTCTTGGTCGGGTAGAACTCACCGCCGTACTCGCCGAGGATGTCGCGGGCTACGGCCTCGTGTCCGATGTCGTCTACGAGGGTGCGGTAGTCGTTGACGAACGCGGGGTCGTAGTTCTTGATGTTGCCGGTAGTGAAGTCCTTGGCGACCTGGGCGCGCCATGCTTCTCCGACCTCGGTGGTGTCGAGGATCTGAGGGTAAGTGTCGGCGTGCTTCTGGAAGGTCTCCGCGATGCGCGGCAAGAACTCCTCTAGTGGCGTCTCAGGCTTGACGGCACCTTGCACTAGGCCCCGGTACCGTGCCTCCAGACGTCCTCGTGCGCGCATAACGTCGCGGCTTGTCTTGCCGAACGCCGCGTCGATTGCTTGGCCTGGTCTTGTCTCTTCTCGTACGAAGTCGACGGTCTGCCCGAGCCGGTTGCGTGCCAGCTCGGCGACACCGGTCTCAGGGTTGACGACAGCCTTGTTGGTAAGGAGCCCGGTCAGGGCACGGGGCCGCTTACCTGCCTGCTCGGCCGCCTCGACGAGCAGTTTGCCGGTCGTGGTCCCCTTTGCGAGGGTGTCCGCGGCAGGCAGCACGTCCATGGCGGTGTACAGCGGATGGGAGATGGCTTCACGTAGTCCCTTGGTTCCGCTGAGGAGGTTGGCGAGGGTGAATGTGCCAGGGATCAACCGTATGCCTGGACCTTGCAGGGTCGCGGCGAGAGGGTTGGCGCCGGCCTCTTGTGCTTCCTGCACACGTTCCGCGAAGTGAGGTAGGTCACCCACCTCGTGGATCATGGCGAGCGGTAGGCGGGGGATGGACTTGAGGACGGTTGCGAGGTCGCTGCGGAAGTTGCCGATGAGGTCGAGCGGGTTGCGCTCAGGTGCAGGAGTTGCCTCCTGGTTCGTCATCGCCGTACGCGCCGCAAGCAACGTCTGCTGCCGCGTCAACGGGGGCGCACCTGTCGCGACTCGTCGTGAGTCCATCGAGATCAACGAGTCGCGGACTGCCGGGCTCAGCTGCGCGATGAGCGCCGACATTTCCGTGTACTTGTTGGTCAGCGACTTGAGGTGTTCCGGGTACTGCGGATCGATGGGTGGTGCAGTGGTCGGTCCCGGTACCGGCTGGAACGGTGAGTACGCGAAGTCCGGCACTACACGCGTCAGCTGCGTGAGTGGGAACGTATCGAAGTAGCTCACCTATCACCTCACTGGGCCGGGTAGGCCTGCTGCTGTTGCTGCCCGAACATGAAGGGCTGCTGCTGGCCCTGGAGTGGGGTCGCGTTGATGATCGACGAGAAGTCCATCTGCGGGATGCCGTTGTTGCCGGTCTGCGTGTTCATGCCGTACAGGCCAGGCAGCGACGCGAACTGCTGCATGAGGTACGCCTGCTGCGTCGCGTTGTCGAACGGAATCCGTGCCGCGTCCTGCATCGCGAAGGCACGAGCGGATGGGCTCTTTATCGTCTGCGCGGACTCGCGCATGGACTGTGAAAGCTGGTCGGCGAACTGCGTGGAACGGTCGAAGGCGCCTTCCATCATAGGTGCCATCCATGCCTGCGCTGCGGCGAACATCGCGTTGCGCCTCGCGTTGTCCTTCCTCATCGAGTAGTCCTGGGCGATGAGGTCGGGGAGAGCGGCTCTCATCTGCTTCGCGACGTCGTTGATCTCGCCACGCTTGAGCCCTTCGGTGGAGAGCTGGAACTGCGTCATGAACTGGCGGCGAAGGTCAGGTGATGCGGAGAACCGGTCGAGCGTCTCGCGGAACTTGTCCTCTTGCTTGGTGTAGGCGCGCTCGGCTTCACCTTCGTCGGAGCCGCGGCCGGTGAGTAGGCCGTGCGCGAAACCGAAGCCACCACCGAGCAGACCGCCGACACCGGTACCGACGAGAGGCACGACGGAGCCGATGCCCATGCCGACACCCGCGCCGGTAACTGCGTTGCGAAGCGCGTCGTCAAGGGTGCCCTCACGGTGACCGACAACCTTCTCTACACCCTGTCCAGCCAAGTACCCGCCGAGGCCGTAGAGCCCTGCTCGACCGAGTGAGCCCGCCTGGAGCGACCGGAGCCCGAGCCCGGCCGTGGGTTGTCCGGCGAGCCTCGCGGTGAGCCACGTAGGCCCACCAGAGCCCGCCAGGCGGGTCGCCAGCCCCGTCCGGCCGGCGAGAGGGGCAGCTGCCTCGACGACAGCAGGAGCGGCAGCCTCAGCGGCCGTAGGAGCGGCCCGAGGGGCGAGCTGAGAGGCGATCGTGGGCGCCGCCTGGCCAACAGGTCCGTTGCCGACCCGCGCCCAGTAGGACGGGTCGTTGACGGTCATGGCCGCACGTTCCGCGGGGGTCAGCTGCGTCAGGAGCGCGGGCGGCGCGAGCGACGGTGGCGCGAAGGGTTGTCCGCCGAGCATCCACGGCATCTGTGGGCCAACGACCGGCGGCGGGGGAACAACGGGAACAGGCATTGGTCGCGTCTCCTAGAGCCCGAACAGCTGACCGTAGAGTGCCATCTGCTGCTGTGCGTATTGCTGCTGTGCTTGGTTGGCTGCCGCGCCGTATCCCGCGAGAGCACGTGCTCGTGCTGCACCGGAGCCAGCGCTGGCCGACGCACGATTCGACGCGGCACGATCGCGAGCAAGCGCTGCCTGAGCTGCGGCCTGGGCGGCTTGGATGCCGTAGGTCATCGCGATCGAGTTGAACGTCTTCTGGTCGAGGCCGTAGTCGCGGGATGCCTTGTTGTACTGCGCGGCACCTTGCTTGTACTGCGTGTTGATGGCGTTGAGTGCCTGCTTGAGGTCCAGCCTGTTGCCGGCGAGCCCGATGCCACGACCCTCCACAAGATCACCCGACTGTGCGATAGTGCCACCAGCGGTACGCGCCCCCCGAGCAACCGCATCGGACGCGAGCCCCCGCATCCCCGTGTTGTACTGGAGATTGGTCTGCCGATTCGCGAGACCGAAGCCCTCGTTCGCGTAGTTCTTCCGCGCCCCCAGATCGTTCTTGAGGATGTCCCAACTGCCCTGGGCATATCGCCAATCCGACGCGGAACGCTGGCGCCCGAGGTCGACGTTGCGATACTTCTCCTGCTCGCGCAGCTGCCCACCGTAGAGGAGATCCTGGTCGATGCCCCGCATGGTGAGCGCGTAGTCGCGACCAGCCGCGGCCGATCCCGCACCGGCCGCGGCAAGTGCCGCGTTGCGCTCCGCGGCGAGAGCATTCAGGTTGCTGTTGTAGTTGCTGTAGTTGAGTCCTGCCGAACTCTGCAACCAGTTGAGCGCGGCCTGCTGCTGTGCGCTCGGCTGTGGAGTGCTGTAGTTGCCGCCGAGGACGTTGCGGCCGATCGTGCCGACAAGACCACCGCCACCGCCACCTCCACCAGGGGGCGGTGTGGGAAGACCGAGAGCCATGAGTCGAGTGTACCTTCCCGCTAGTAGCCGTACGGGTCCATCGAGACCAGCCAGGCGTCCTGGTAGTAGCCCCCCGGCGTGGGAACGACCTCACGGTTCACCGCGAGGAAGTCGACGTTGTTCATCAAGGCGTCCCGCTTCTCGTTGTACGACTGGAGAGCCTCAGACCAGCGCTGGTCCCTGTCGCGTCGTAGCGCCTTGTATTCGACGTAGTCCGAGATCGCGTCGTACCAGAGGGCGGGAACATCGGCTGTCGCCGCGCCGACAACCGGGATGGCGATGGGGGTGTGGAGCTGTGACACCATGAGGAAGAGGCTGCCGTTGACCGTTGGTGTCGGGTACAGCTTGAGCATCGCGGTGGGGGAGAACCCGACGACAGTGAACCAGTTGGGGTATGACGACGTCTGGTTCTGATACTGACCCCACACCTGATCCATGCCTTCCCAGTGGCGCGGGATCAGGGGGATACGTCGGGTGTCTCCGGTCGCGGTCCAGTACGCGTGCTCGACGGAGATGACATCTGAGGTGAGATCGTACTCACCATCATTGGCCGTGACCGCGACAGTCTTCGAGCCCTTGAGGTGACGTGTCGAGCGAGCAAGATCCCGCGCACCCTGGTTGATCCAACGACCAAGCATGTCGTCGGTCCACTGCGCGGCAGCTGGTTCGTCGAGCATGTCGCGGATGTCGGTGAGGAGTTCGGAGACCAAGACCATGATGCACTCCTACGAGAGCGGTAGCGGACCGTAGTAGGTGAGAGAGAAACGGGTGACGACGTTGAGGTTGCCACCGGAGTCCTGTCGAGCTAGCACCGTCAGTGTCTCATAGGGCTCGACTCCATGGTAGGTGGTGGCGCCATCCCCGGTTGTCGCGCCGGCCGGCAGCACCGCGGCAGTGGGGAACAGGAAGGTTCCGATCTTGGAGCTGGACACCAGGTGTTGACGCGTTTGGCCCGCGGCGTTTGCCGCGAAGCTGCCCGAGATACCGACCTGGTAGACCCCCGGCGTGAAGATCGTCACCCCGAGCGCGTTGACGTCGTACTTGAAGTGCGGGTTCCCTATGGCCTCAGCGAGGTTGTCGATACCAGTCGAGACGAGCCCCGTAGCAATCGACTTGGTTGACGTGAACAGTGCGGGCCGTGGGGTGCGGTACTCGATGACTTCCTTGACCTCACGAGAGTGCTCAAGTAGCTCCCGCGTGTACTGCTCGAAATGCGCGGCGTTGACGCGCCCTTCCGCGTCGATGCCAACGGTCGGAAGGTTGAGCAACATGCGACGGGTTCGTATGTCCCGTCGTTGCTTCGGGGCTACCATCACCCAGCCCTAGGTGTGGTCTGGCGAGGCCTGATCCCAAGACGCAGAGAGTGTAGTTTCGGCGCGGCGTACGGCGCGTCGGCTTCGGGATCACCTGTCGCCTCCACGCGAACCTGCACGTACTCTGCAACGAACATCGGAGTGATGTCCTTGCGGAGAATCTGAGGGTTCTTGTTCGCGGGACAGGTCAGAGTCACGGTACGCGTGAAGGTGTTAGCACCAGTCTCGTCATACCCCTTGAGCGTGACCACAAATGTGGAGTTGCTCTTTGCGGAGCAGACGATCCGCACATCCTGGAACGACACGCGTCGACCACGCGTTTCGACGAGGGGCTGCGACTGCCAGCTGTAGTACGTCGCGAGGAGGTCGACATTGAAGGCGTGGAACACTGGCCTTGACGCGACGCTCTGTGACCCGACCTTGTAGGGAAAGGCCCACAGCTGATCACCGTTGCTCGGTACGTAGCAATTGTACTTCCATGTGTTGACGGTGTCGGAATACGGAAGCCGCCACCATGAACCCGTGTCGACGTCGTATACGTAGTTGTTGGGCACGAAGATCATGCCGTTCCAATACGCGAAGCGCCCGTATGAACCGTTGAAGTTAATGTCCGTCTCGGTGTAGGGGTTCCAGAACCAACCGTCGAGCTGCTCGGATAGCTTCCTTGTGCTGTCCCCGCCGTCGAACACGAACACGCCGGTCTTGGTCCCATACACAAACCCGATAGGTGTCTGCGCGCCCTTTGAGACGATGCCATGGGTAGGCTCGATGTGCGGCAGGCGACGTACAGTGGGGTTGTCGAGGTCACCGCGAACCAGCGCGCCACCTCCACGGGCCTTCACTATGAACAGTTCGTCTCCGGTGATGACGCCGACCACGCCGATCTGTGAGACCTGATCTTCCGCGACCTGCAAGGGGATGTATCCGCGCATGTACTCGACGCCTGACACGTAGACGTCGCCGATGGGCTGCCCCCATCGGGAATACCAGAGGATGTCGTCGGTGAAGAACATGCTGAGCGAACCGGCCGCGGCAGGGTTGTTCTCCAGTGCCACCAGGAAGTCGCGAAGTCCGGTCATGTCCGGCATCACGATCCGCCCCTGATGCGCTACAACCATGTAGGGGGCGTAGGGGGAGTTCTTCTCCGCGGTGATCTCGAAGTCGTCCTTCTCGTGGAAGGACCATTCGTCTGTGGGATGGGCCGCGCCGATGTCGTAGCCGTCGGTACCGACCGACATGCCGATGACGCACGCGTTGAATCGACCGTTCACACCTAGAGCGAATGTGGTGGGGGAGTAGACGGTCGGCTTCTTCACTGGAGCTACACCACCGGGGGGCGGATAGTAGTCGGTCAGCCACGCGAGTTCGGTAGCTCCGATGGCGCCCTGCTGTAGGCCGATGATGTCGGGGTTGTTGCGATGCCGGAAGGACACAACTCCGACCATGACCGGCGTCGTCTTGGAGACGTCGAACTTGATGCCGTTCGCTGAGATCGTGTCGGGGTCGGATAGGTGGTCGAGGCGCGAGTTGGCGAGTGAGCCCGCGGGGAACCCAAACTTGGTGTCTGTGTTCGTATAGCGGTTGGTGCTCCGCGAGAAGAGGTAATCGTAGACGTTCTGGTAGAACGCGCCGATCCTGTACTCACGTCCCAGGACATACGCGTAGTAGTTGTTGGCTACGCCGTCACCAGCCGGCGCGTAGAAGAACCCCCACAGGCAGTAGACCGACGAGACCTCGGTCGCGTTGTTGAACACGAGGTCATACCAACGCGGGGGGGACACCTCGACGTCGAGAAGGAAGGCTGCCGGCGCAGCGGCAGGACGGTTCGCGGTGGTGTACAGGTTGGTGGGGATGCCCTCGGTTGAGTGCGAAGACGAGAACGCCTGAGGTAGGGGGATCAGCGCGCCGGTCTTGTCGACTCGACATGAGTACGTGTTCTCAACTGTAGCCGCGCCGTTGCCGGGCTTGAACCCGCGCACTGTGTCGGCTGCTGGGCCAGGAAACCTCGCTGTGTCGAGCCCGGCATGGATGTCGGAGAAGATACCTGGGGAGAAATCGTTGATCTCGATGAATTCCTCAGGCGCGGCCACCTAGGTCCCCCGCGTACTTGAGGCGCAACTCGACGTTGGCGAGCTGCGCGCGTAGGGCCTGAACTTCCGCGTGCTGAACCTGTACTTCGGCCTCCAGGCTGGCCGTTGAGTACTTGACGGTCTCCCGACGCTCGGTCACCGGTAGATGGTCAGTGTGGAGCCACGCGCTCGCTTGATCGCTGATCACTCTGCTCTGCATGTCACCCAACTCGCGGAGCTGCTGCACGAGTTCACGCGTCAGCTCACTGTGCTCGGTGATCAGGCCATCCATGAAGGACACCGCTGTTCTCCTAAGGGAAGGGCTGTCGTGGTACACCCCCACGCCCGCAAGGGTGCACCACGACAGAACGCGTGGATCAACGACCGCCGACGCGGGTGGTGCCCGGGTTGTCCGCGGTGACCGGGGGCTCGTTGTCGGGTGCCTTCGGGATCTCGGCACCAGGCTTCGGCTGGGCCTTCGGGGCAGCCCTCTTCGCCGCGGCCTTCTTGGTCGGCATCACGGTCTTGGCCTTGGCCTTGGCCGTCGGCTTGGACTCGGGCTCGGGCTCCTCTTCCTCGTCGTCGTCCTCGTCCTCGTCGTCGTCCTCTTCCCCAAGGTCGACGTCGGGAACCTCGAACTGCGGCGCCGGCCCCACACCAGGAACGTTCTCTTCCCGCATGAGGATGAGGTTGCGCAGCTCGTCGATCTGGCGCTGCTGGGCCGCGATCTGCGCGTGCAGGGCAGCCTGCTCGATGGCGTCGGACTGCTCCAGGGTCGGCATCCCGGTCGCGGCCGCGGTGAGCGAACCGTCGGGGTCGTCGAGCACCATGAAGACGCGCTGGTCGTCCATGTCGTAGCACTCGTACTGCGGCTTGAACGGGCCGACCTCGTCGCCCTCGACGGTGACGCCGGTTCCCTCCCACGCGGCCTCGGGGTAGACGCCGGGGTAGTAGCCCCAGAGGGTGCGGGCGTTCTTGAACTCGACCTCGCGGGCCTTGTCCTTGCCGGCGTTGATGGCACGCGGATCGCCGAAGCTGATGTACGCGTACTCGGCGAGCAGGATGCGGTTCCTGCCGGGTTCGATCGTCACATCACCCTTGCCATCGTGGCGCAGGATGAGGGGCTTGTCGCCAGTGTTGACGACTCGCAGCAGGTCAAGGTTCATGGTCTCTCTACTTTCGCGAAGTGATGGTGGAAAGGACAGACGGCCCGCCCGCGTTGTGCAGGCGGGCCGTCTGGGCAGGGCTTTCGCAGCTGGAAGCTACATGTGCTCCACGTAGATCGGGGTCAGGACGGGCGGCGTCTGGGACGCGGCGAGGGTGCGGCCGAAGACCGCGCCGACGATGGTCGTGGCGTCGGGCGGGTTCGCGGCGGTTGCGATCATCCGACCCGCGGTGGCCGCGGAGAAGGTGAGCGCGACGTCGACCGCGACGCCGTTGAGGACGTCGGCGAGCACGTAGCCCTTGGTGACGACTTCGACCATCTCACCGGCCGCGGCGCCCTTCTTGGCGACACCGACGAACAGGTGACCGGGGCCACCAGTCGGAACAGGTGCGACGCGCAGGGTCGCGGTACCGGCAGCACCGGTCCCGACCGTCTTGACGGCCTGGCCCTTGGTGATGGTGGCCGACGCGATGAACTTCTCGCTCTCGTACCCGAACTGGAGTTCCGCGCCGACCGCGTCCTTGCCGGTCTGGTAGTCCGTGACCGTCTGGTACGCGGCCAGCGGGTTGTTGATGGTTTGGTCCTGAGGCATAGTCCGTGTCTTCCTCTCTCGTCCTGTTGTTCTCAGGCCGTCAGCGCAGTGAGGGCGGCCTGCGAGCGGGCGTTCATGCAGATGAGGTTGCCCGCCCACAGGAGGGTTGACACGAACGCGTCCTGGTTGGTGGGCTGCTCGAAGTCCCGCAGGTAGAAGTCCGCCCGCGGCGAGACGATCAGCGCGAGGAAGTTCTCGTTCAGCGCGATGATCCTGGTGTCGGCGAGGTTGTCGTCGCGAATGAACGGCACGTTCTCGAACAGGAGGTTCGTGAAGCCGGCCTGCGCGAGGGTCTCGTCGTGACCACCGGGCTCGCGGTTGTAGGTGACGTTGTAGCCCGTGGTCGTCAGGTTCAGCGCGTACAGCCGGTTGTAGTTGGTGCCGTTGCCGAAGAAGATCGTCGGGTGCGACGCGCCGTACGTCGCGTTGCCGAACAGGCCTCGCAGCGCGGCGAGCGTGAGCGTCAAGGTGCCCGAGTCGATCACGGACCGCCAGTAGGCGTTGGCACCGACGGACCGATCGATGCCGGCGTAGGTGTTCGACGCGGAGATGACCGCGGCCAGGCCGTCGATGTCCTTCGGGTCTGTGACCCCGTCGGAGTGGACGCCCGCGGCGAGGTTCTCGCCCATCTCCATGTACATCTGCTGGCCGAGCATGTTGATGATGTTCGCGATGGCGAGGGCGCTGTCCGTCTTGATCAGGGTGAGGCCGTCGATCGCGAAGCTGACGTAGTGCTGCTTCCACTCGACGTACGCGTTCTTGACGGTGTCCTGCGGCGCCGTGTTCAGGACGTCGAAGCCGCGGTAGGTGCCACCAGTCGCGCCGGTGAAGCGCCGGTACAGCAGCGGGATCTCGATCTGCGTCCCGCCCTGGATCATCCGCTTGTTGCCACGGATGAGGCGGTAGAGCAGCGCGTTGTTCTTGAGGTACGCGTTGTCGGTGACCTGCGGCAGGATGTACTGCCGTGCGATCGCCGTCAGCGTGTCTTGACCGATGGCAGCCATTCGGTGATTGCCTTTCCCTGACGCCTACTACGCGGCGACTTGTTGAGGTGGACCTATCGGGCGCGTGGTGTCTGGGTACTACGACTTGAGGATGGCTTCGAGATCGCGTGCCATGGCAGCTGCGACTTCCGGCTGAGTCATCTGCCGAACCGTCTGCGGCGGAACCGGGGGCGCGGCGCCCGAGGGCGCGGTGGCGAGAGAACCAGCGCGTGCCTTCCGTGCCTGCACGGGATCAGGTGCCGCGGGGATTCCCGCGGGAGGCTGCGCGCCAGGTGTGATCTGACCGTTCGCGGGCTGCTGCGCGGAGAGCACACGGGTCTTGAGGTGAGGGTTGCGAACAAGTGCCCAGTCGAGAGCCTGCTCCGCGACCACGGTCATGTCCGCGGGGACAAGTACTTGTCCGTTCGCGGGATTGAACCTGGTGTTGGCCTGTACGAGGTGGGGGATGATCTCGGCCTGGATGGCGACCCCGAGGAGGCCCTGGGTCTCTTCGGGGGTCAGCTGGCGGGCCTCCGCGTAGGCCGTGGTGGCTGCGTTGAACTCGGCCATGGTCCGCTCCGCGCCGGCGTTGACCTGCGCCTGATACACCGGGTCGACACTGCCAGGGACCTGAGGTTGACCGGCCTTGAGCGCGTCGATCTCGTCGCGCTGCTTGCGGATGATGTCCGCGACGGCCGGGTCCATGTCCGCGTTCTCAAGGTCCGCGTCACGGGTAGAGCGATGCTGCTGTGCCTTCCAAGCGGAGAACTCGTCGAACTCGGAACGGGGGATCGCGATGGACTGGCCGCTCTCGATCAGGCCGACTGCGGTCTTGACCTCATCGGGAAGCGCTTCGGCCCACGCGGCGAGGCGGATGGCTCCCTGCACCTGGGCGTCGTCGAACGTGACGGTATGGTCCTGTACACCGTCGTTGTAGGTCCAGGTGTAGCCCGGAGGCGGAGTGGCCTCGACAGCACTTCCGTCTCCGGGCTCCACCGCGCCAGCACCGTCATCCGTGACCGTGGCGGTATCGGTGCCGGTCGAACTCGCCGCGCCAGAACCCCCCGGGTCTGACGCGGCGTCACCACTGGTCGACGACGTTCCAGTAGCGGTCTCGTCCACGTTGGCAGCGGACTGAGCGACAGCAGTGGGTGATGTGGCTTGGTCGACGGCCTTGGATACGTCGACCCTGGCGGTGACCTTCGCGGCGGCGTCATCGAGATCGGGGAACCCACCAGGGGGTCCGTCCACCGCGGTGTCGTTTGCCGGCGCGGCTGTGGCCTTCGTGCGCCGCTCGAACTCCGCGAGGACTGAGGCACCCAGGTCGTCGGGCGGCGATAGGGGGTCGCCGTCTTCAACTGGTGTGCCAGCCGGTGTGCCGGGTACTGCGGTCGGGATGTCGCTCACGTGGGGGTGCTCCTAGGCGTGTGCCGCGATCAGGTCGCGGTGAGGATGCGTCGCATCTCGTCGGGGTTCACGGGACCTGGCGACGTCTGCATGCCAGGGTTGCCCATGCCCATCTGCGAAGGCGGCGGCGCACCCATCCCACCCCCAGGAGGTAGCCCGAGCTGCGCGGCGCCCTGTGGGTTCTGGGCGGACTGGGGGAGGATGCCGGCCTGTTGCATCATCCGCTCCGGGTTCCGGATCTCCCCCAGCACCATCGTCTCCAGCTGGATCAGGAACGGCAGGTCCGCGTCGGCAAGGCCCTTCATGGTCGCGATCTGCTTCATGAGGACTTCGAGAGCCCCCGCGTACGTGTCGTTCGATGATCCAGCCATGGTCGACTACTTGTTGCCGCCGCTGCCGCCGTAGGTGACCGGCGTCGGGTTGGAGGGACCGCGCTCCTTGGCGAGCGGGTTGGTCCCGTACTTGGTGCCGACCGTGTGGCCGAGCTTCACGAGCGGCGCGTTGCCCGCCTTGGGGGTGCTGGCATCCGGCATGGTGATGGTCCTTTCAGCGGGTAGCTGTGGGCTCGTGTACAGACTAGCCGGTAGCGACACCTAGAGGGGTCACTTCGAGGCTGTCGAACATGACGGGGCTGTTCGACGAGTGGTGCGCGGCTCCCCACCCGAACTTGCCTGACGCGGGAACAGTCGCTCCGGCCACGGTCGAGAGGTCGAAGTTGAGGGTCCACCCGAACGACTCCCATGAGGGTGGTCCCGATGGCAGTGGGCCGGCTGCACCACCGTTGAGGTCGAGCCCCTTGTCGGGCCAGAACCGGGCCTGGAGGATGTCACCGGTTGGGCCAGGGATGATCCTGGACTCACACCATGCCGGGTGGTTCAACACGATGGTTCCCGCGCCGGCTGCCGCGTCGTCTGCCTGGTTGTCGATCCACTTCGGCTGGAACGTGGTCTGGTCGACGTCGCTCACGTACCGACGCCCGTCGTAGGTGTTGTCAGTGCCGTCGATGAGGACACGGTCACCGATGCGGATGTTGTGTCCTGCCGGCACACCGGTCGCGGTGACGATGCCGTTGGCCCGCACGGCATCGGTGAACGGGTAGGTCACGGCAGTCATGGTCGAGAAGTTGGTCGACGCGTTGCCGAGAAGGATCATGTTCCCCGCGCCGGCACTCGCGTCGACTCCACCATTGGTCTGCGTCCACTGGGCCGTGGTATCAGTGACAGCCGAGAGGATGTATGATCCGTTGTACCCGACGTCGGCGAACCCTACGACAACAGGGTCACCAACCTTCCACCGGGTGTTGAGCCCTGGTGCCGCGCCGACCGCGGTGACAAGACCCGCGCCGTCACGTGACGCGTCGGTGAAGGTTGCTCGATCGACGATCGCGGCGCCAGCTGAGACGAACCCCGTGCCGTCCAGGTTGGATTCCCACACGCCACCCGAGGGTGAACCGAAGATGCCGTCCCATAGCACGACGGCGCGGATCTTGGTCGCGGTCTGCTGTACACGGTGGGCATGGACGTGCTGAATGAGCCCATCGGCAGGGGGGTGGGACGCCCACCGCGACTTGATGGTGCCGTACGGCGCGGCCGGGATCTTCGGGGGTGTCCACAACTCATGGCGCTGCGAAGACAGTCCAGTACCACCGAGGACACGGAAGACCAGCTTGCCGTGCTCGAACGAGAGCGCGCTGTCCGGCGCGTTGGCGGCGTCGGGACTGAGGACGTAGCGGGTCCACTGAGCGGGGTTGGGTCCACCCCGCGTCTTGACCGTGTAGGTATCAGCGGTCACACCACTACCGAACCGCTGTCAGAGCCGATGCCGGTGGTCGAGGTCGCACCCTTGTGGCGCGTCGTGACCTCGCCGTTCCTCTCCAGCGTCTCACCGCCGGTACCCCAGCCACCGTACGCGCAGTCAGGCGCGGCAACGAACGGCATGCCGGGGACGTTCTCCCCCTGCCGCATGTCGGGGTACTCGATGGTCGAGGGCTCGCTGAACGCGTTGCCGACCGTGTCGTTCTCGTTGTACGGGTTGCCGTCATAGTCGGCCATGGTCGCTCCTCTACTTCTTCTTGTCGGCGCCAGACGCGGCAGCCATTGCCTTCTGCTCCATGGTGCGCTGCGCCACGAGCGCGAAGTTGGGCCACTGGACCGCCTTGAGCACCTCGTACTCGTCGATAACGCCGAGCTGGTACAGGTGCTTCGCTTCCGCAGCGCGTGCCTGCTTGGAAGTGGGCAGCTGCGAGCCGGCGTCGGCCATGAGCGAGAACCGCAGGGGGACACGTCCACTGATTCTCGCGGTACCGTCGGCGTCAAACTCGGTCTCAGGTGGTGTGTAGAAGTGCCGTGCCCGCAATGCGAGGTGGGTCCGTTGCCCGTCCGGTCCGATGAGCGACATGAGCCGTTCCTCGGTGTAGAACTCGCCAATGTTCGCGGACATCTTCGCGGCGACGTCGCGGAGGGCTCGCTCCAGTTCACGGAGACTGGCTCGCACGCGAACGAACGCGGCGTCCTGTACCGAGTCAAGGACGCCCTGCGCGTTACGTCCGGTAGGGGCGAACCCGCGGATCATCGCGCTGAGCCCTGAGATGGTCTCGATGCGCGAGTCGTAGTACTGGACGAGCTGAATGCTCATCTGGGGATGCACCTGCGGGGGGTTCAGCCATCCGACCGTCTGTGGTGTGCCCTCAAGGCGCTGTCCTGGCTTGTTGGTGAATCGCTTGTTCCGTGTCGCGCTCCGCATGTCCTCCACCAGCACGGGGTTGCCCATGAGGTAGATGTTGCGGTTGATCGACATGAGCAGCCAGTTGATGATGCGCTGAATAGGTGCAAGGAACTCGACGATGCAGGGACCGTAGAACTCGCCTGTATCGAACAGGACTTGCCGCGAGTAGGGATGCGTACCGTACGCGTTGACTTCCGAAGCAGGCTGGTCGAGGAGGACCGCGTTGCCACACACGACGATGCAGCGCCAGTCGTCGGCGACCTTGGTCACGTTAGGGTCGTCGGTCTTCTCCAGGATGTAGCCACGCACCCATGCTTCGAGAACGGTGACGATCGGCGCGTCAGTCGGCTTGACGGGCGTGTTACCGGTTCCTTGCCGCGCGTATGAGGGTGTGGTCGCGGGCGCGAGCGCGCCCATGGCGACGCGTGGCTGCCGGCTGTTGACCTGATCGTCGAGCTTGTGGGGGGCTTCGTCAATGTCTTCGAGGAAGTTCGCGGCCCTGATCTTCGCGGCGGAGCCAGGCCACGCGCGGTCAGCGTCCGCGATGGTCATCTGCTTCGCTTCGATGAAGTGCGTCGCGTCCTGGTCGGACTTCGCATGCGGATCGGGGTAGAGGGTGAAGGGATCGACGCGTCGGAAGGCCGAGTCACCTAGGCCCTCAGCGAGCCACGGTTCCCATGTCGTCTTGTAGTAGCAGATGCCGTAGGTGTAGATATCCCACAGCGCCTTGACAATTTCGCCGTCGAGGCCATAATTCATGAACGCGGCGTTGAGGCAGACGTTCATGTCCTGCGCAAGTTCTTGGTAGAAGTCCCAGTACGGCGACATGGGCTCAGCCGAGGGAGTCACCTCAAGCGCGGGCCTCTGGTCGGTCATCCACGCGGTGGCAGACGCGACAGTAGGCCAGATGGACGACACCGCGGGTTCCTCGTCCCATGGTGAGCCACCCGGCCTGTACTGCTTGTTGTTCAGGACGTAGTAGTTCTGCTTCCATTGCCGCATGATGTTGCGGCGAGCCTCGCGGGCGCGCATGAACAGTTCACGCACGAGCATCGCGACGGATTCAGAGGTCGGCTTGCCGGCCGTGTCACGCGCCGGTACGTCACCGTTGGGTGAGGTGGGACCATTCGAGGTCGACGACACCCGTGGTCCGTAGGCGACGGTCTCCAGGACGTCGATCGACGACATGTGGTCGAGTGTACGTGATCACGGTCGTACTGGGTGGACGTCCCGAGCCCAGACGCGGCACAGCCCCCCGAGCTGGCCTGGGAACCGAGCTACGAGGGGCTGTGAGACATCCGCACCCTCCCCGAAGTGAGGGCTGAGCAGTAGGAGGACACACCGGCCTATCCGCTCATCCGAGCATATCATCGATGCCGGAGCCGTCAAGACCCAATCGTCACTGTGTATGCAGAACCACGCGCGCTCATGTGGTCACTCGATCAACGGCAGCAGGGGCGCCCCGCGACGTGACCTCTCCACGTTCGACTCGTAGATACCATCGCCAGTCGCGCCGAACGCGTCATGGTCCCCGTACTCCAGTGGCGCGTACTTGTGGGGGATGCCGGTCTGTTCCTCCGCGATCTCACCCTTGATGCGCAGCTCAGTCTTGAACTTGTTGAAGTCGGAGACCGGCGCGCCGATGGTGGAGTTCCAGTGGTCGTGCATCATGGGCTTGACCGCGACCGACCAGACGCGCTGCCACACTCCATCTTGACGACAATTGTCGCAGTACCCCGCGAGCCTGTCTGCACGAGTAGTGCTTGTCGCGCGAACGCCACACCCTTCGCGTCCATACCTCGGACTGCCAACACATTTGTACTCATAGATGGTCATATCACACCACTCCTTCGCGTGGGACATCCCAGGCTTCCCATGGGGCCTGTTCGCGTCCTTCGGGGGCACCACCGACGGGCGTGTCACGCGGTGCATTGTCTCTCACTAGCGCGTGGCCAGCTGTAATGCCTGGCCGTACCGGTCCACTACGAGGCACACGTGTTTCGAGCGTCTCCGTATAGGGGAGCGGAGGTGGTTCGATCGCGTGGACTGTCACCGCGATCGCGAAGGCCATGACCCCATCGTCGTAATCACTGCCATCGCTGTTCTCGTACCCGCCTTCCTTGGTGGTGACGAAGTCGCGCATCTCCAAGAGAGTTGTCTCGTCGTGGATGACGAGCCCGTACCTTTGTCCACCGATCTCAATCACTGGGTCGAGCACGAGTTTCTTGAGGTGTGAGATCGCGAGGTGCTTGGTGACTTCGGATGTCTGCCATCCCGCGAGATCTTCACCAGTTGGCTTGCCGGGCATCTTCGCGACGTTGGTCATGCGGAAGACGTTCGGGTAGTTGTCGGCGACGATACAGCCAACCGTCGCGTAGCCTGGACCAGTCTTCTCGGGTGCGAGCAACGCGTCGTTGTAGTAGGCGCCTACGAGCTGCATATCCTTCCCGAAGTTGATCGGGTCGATCTTGCGCCGGTACACCGCGACCTGCTCAAGAGTTCGCCGGTTGATCACCTGTACGCACGCGTAATCTCCCGCGGTAGTGTGCGTCGGGTCCGCGCCGCATAGGTACACACCCCAGTCACGATCGACTGAGGGTTCCGCGAATATCTTGAACCATCCAAGCCTGTCCTCTTGGAACACGACCCGGTTGCCTTTGCGGATGAGGGTACCCCTCTTGCCTGTCCGCGGCACATAATGGGAGATGAGGTCTTCGAGGGGGAAGACGTTGAGGCCGGTCGAGATGAAGGCCTCGTGCGGTGTGGATGGGTACTCCTGGTGGAACTTGTTGACGTCGTTCTGACACTTGTTTCGGATACACCATCTACGCCAAATGAGTCGTTCGTCGGAGAGCCCGAACTGTTCGCGTAGACGTAGTTCCTCTTCGTCAAGCGGACCAAGGTTGGCGTACTGGTGGCGAATCTCCGCGGGGATGTATGCGGCGGTGTACTCGGGATGCTCGTGCCACGGGTAGAAGACGAACTCGAACTCTGACTCACCCTTCATCGCGTCGGTGCACTTCTTGTGGAAGTAGTTGCCGACGCCGTTCGCGGTGGACTCCAGGAAGATCACGTTGAGCCCGAACGTGGGGATGGACTGGTCCAGACCAGTCATGAGAGTTTCGGGATCAGGCCAGAACGCGACCTCTGACGCGTGCAGGGAGTGGATAGTGAGCGACCGGCCAGTCTTGGCGTTCGCGGCTGTCGAGACGTTGATGTCGCTCTTGTTGGTCCACGAGAGGTGTGTCAGCCCATTGTACTTCTCGGTATAGTGCTTGGCATAGGCGTAGGTCTCCCAGTACCGCTTGGTCATCTCCAGGATGCCGGTCGCGGAGTCCTTCTCGTGGGAGACGATCTTGGCCTTGAAGTCGTCGTACAGCATCGCGAGCACGAAGTTGATGGCCTCGATGATCGTCGATATGCCAATCTGCCGTGCCTTGAGGACTGCTATGCGGACCTGCCCTCGTGACGCGAGCTGGTTCTCACAGCGCCGCACAAAGTCGCGCTGCGCGTAGTTCATGACGTCACCGAGGCGCGCTATACGCTTGTCCTTAGTGAGGATCTTGAGTTCAGAGATGAGAGGCATAAGCCGCGCGTTAATCGGCGCGGTGATAGGTACGGGACCTTCTTCCTCTTCCATCTCAACGATGGCCATGACTTAGTCCAGGCTGTCGATCTCGCCGCGCGCGTACATCTTGATGCGCTCGTATCGCTCGGCGTCTTCGGCTTCGGACGCGTTGACGTCGGCGCCGGTCATAGAACGCATGAGCCCGGGGACGACCTGCTTCATGAGGAGAGCCTTCTCACTGGGGCTGCCGTACTGGATGATGCGTTCGGCCTCGCTCAGGAGCGCGTTGACGAGTCGCTTCATCCGTCGCCGGATCTGCGGGTCATCCGCGACTACTTGCGCGGCAACGTCCGCGAGGGGGTCAGCACGCTTGTTGGGCACCGCACCGTCCTTCTATGCAGTCACGACAGGCGCGACCCTTGGGCTCGTAATCCTCACCTTCGCACCACACCTTCTCGCAGCAGCACGCGACGAGCCGGTCCTGCATCCGCTGTATAATGCATGTGCCCGGTCGCCGGAAGATGTTAGGCATCGGGGGGAACCTCTTGTGTATCGGAGTTCGCCAGTAGCTCCAACATGACAACCTCCGGATCGGACGTGGGTATTGCAGCTTCACGCAACGCGTCAAGCAACACGTCCTCGCGGATCACCCACCACTTCGGCGCGTTATGCGCACCCATAGTACTCGTCGATCGTGACGGTGCAGTTGTACGAGCGCTCGCCTATCAGAAGTCGTCGCTCGGGTAGGTACTCGTCATTGCCGATCAGCGTGTGTGTCGATGTGAGTCGACCATACGCTGATGTCTCTTCCCTGGCGTTGTCGAAGTCTGCGTCAGTTGTCGTCGTCATCTTCGTCCTCCTCGTCGAAGACATACTCGCGCCTGACCTGCCAGAGATCAATGACGAGGGCATGTTCACCGCGGCCTACGAACGATGCGTCGGTGAGGAGGTGCGCGAACTCGGTGGATGTCGCGAGGGAGAGGACGGCGATGGAGCCGCGAAGTACCTTGAAGTCCTGTACACCAGCTAGCAGGACTCCGATGTGGTCCATGATGTCGGGATCGACCTCCATGTACCGGTTGGGCAGGAGGTAGTCGGTATCCGGGAAGTCGCCTTGCAACTCCCCTTCGGCGCGGGCGTGAGCACGCCGTCGAGCCACCTTCGCGGTGTTCTCGTGCTTGGTCTTCTGGCGTTCACCCGCGTCGCGGGGCGGTGGCCCCCCGACGCGGGTGGTGCGACCAACCTTGGTCCCGACCTTGGTCACTGGTTGAGGACCACCGCGGCGATGCACGCCTGACATGCGTCGCGGACCGCGTAGGCGGCGCGGATGGCGTCGGGGCCTTCGGACATGCATGGTCCAACGAAGTCGATCAGCTCGTCGAACCCTTGACGGATGATGTCGAGGAGGTCGCCGGTGTCCGCGTCCTTGGGCGGGTGGTGCGCGACGAGATGCTTGGCCTTCTCCGTGAAGGTCGGGAAGATGTAGTTGGGTGGTGGTGTAAGCGCGTCGGGAGTGTCGGGAGTGGTGTCGGCTGTGGTGTCGTCCATGGTCACTGTGCTCCGTTCGGGATGAGCGGGTTGGGGATGTCGAAGGGCAAGGCTGCGCTGGCCGGCGTGTCGAACCCGAATCCGGGGATGCCGGTGGGGTTGTGGTCGGCGGGTCCGACCAAGGCCGCGTCGCGGCGCTCGGGCTCGATCCACCGGTCGGTGGGGTCGGTGTCGTCGATGACGTCGAGCTGCTGGTAGTCGGCGTTGACGTAGTCGCGGGCGATGCGCTCGGCCTGCTCCCCTATGGAGAGAGGCGCGACGACTGGTGTGGCTGCGGTCTGGACGGCCTTGCCGACGGCTGTGCTGACGCGCTCGACGGCGTCCGCGACGGAGTAGGAGATGGAGCCCTGCATGCGGGCCAGGGCGGCGAGGAGGTGTTCCTGGGCGGCCGTGTAGCTGGCGGAGAGGGTGGCACGGGTGGCCCGCTGATCGGCGAGGACAGCAGCCATGGTGTCGCGCTGATCGACCTGGCTCGACGCGAGGTTGTCGGCGAGGAGACACATCATGGCCTGGTTCGCGTGGCCGAGCTGTGTGAGGGCCTTGGCCGCGATGACGAGCGCACCGACTCCGACCAGGGCGAACATGACAGAGAGGAGTCCCATGCATCGAGTGTACAGCAAAGAACAATGTACCCCCAGACTTCTCCGCACCGCGTGATGCTACGCGAGG
>Ga0075420_100000500_pt1 | contig 31160 bp, 49 predicted proteins | sample SoiMetdeltSBSDD4_FD_75296 | JGI IMG/M metagenome (GOLD analysis project Ga0075420, IMG submission 75296) | Bulk soil microbial communities from a Populus tree surrounding site in Tennessee, USA - Soil MetaG P. deltoides SBSDD4 | ecosystem: Environmental > Terrestrial > Soil > Tree plantation...
TTGCCGATGCACAGTCTCCGGTGATTGTGGACGACGTGACGACGCCTATCGCCAGTCGCATGATCCAGCACATCGACAACCAGATTTCCAACCTGCGCGTACAGAACCGCGCTAACCCCAACGCTCCACCTAATCCCGACGAAATTGTTGCCATCAATATGGCTGGCATCGACCAGACCAGAAAACAGCTTCTTGCGATGGCGCGCTCTACGCAACGCGGTAGCTCCGACAACCGCGCGGCGTCTCGCGTCATCAGCGAGTTCGACAACAATGTGCGCAGCGCGATCGACAACGGGTTCTTTTCCGGCGATCCGCGTGTACTCGATGCGCTGGACAATGCGCGTCGCGCATACTCGCAACATCGGTCTTTATTCACGCGCCAGGGCCAGGGTGACGACGTTGGCGCTGCCATGGAGCGCATCGTTGGCCGCAACGGCCAGGAAGGCGCCACGCCGACCGAGATCGCCAATTATCTCTACGGCCAAGCTCGCGTTGGTGGAACAGGTCTATCTGTGCGCCTGGCGGATCGCATGCGTACCGTGCTCGGCGCCGACTCGCCGGAGTGGACTGCGATCCGTCAGGGTCTATGGTCGCGGCTGTCACAGGCGACAGAAGGCGCCACACAGTTTGGAAGCCAAAAGAGCTTCAATCGTATTTCCGAGTTTTTGAACGGCTCAGGCAAGCCACTCGCCGATCGCATGTTCACCGCTCAAGAACGCGCCTTGATGCGTGAGTTCGAAAACTTCCAACGGCAGATCACGCCGCGACCTGGAGCCGTCAACTATTCCAACACAGCCGGCGTCTCTGCCGGCATCCTACGGCGCTTGTTGGCGCGCGCTGCCACGACGATTGGCATCGCGATTGGTGGCGGCATCGGTAGCGCTGGCGGCGTGCTCGGCAGCATTGGCGGCGCTGCGGCTGGCGCTGGGCTTGGCGGCGTCGCTAACCGGATCATCGAGGGCGGGGCGACCCGCTCCGTGGCGCGCTCGCTGCGGGGCCTTCCGCCGGCTCGCCAGGACCCCGTGTCACAGGCGTTTCAACAGCAGATGTCTCGGTACTCCGCACTCGCTGCGCAAGGCGCTGTGCCAGGGCTCGTCTCCGGTCTAGCCGCCAGGCCACAGCCAGGCACGCGCTAACCCACACCACAGTTCCGGCCAAACCCCAAGTTCTCACGATCCATGGCGCGATCACCGTCGCGATCGTGACCATTATGGCTAGGAATAAAAGCCAACAGACCGTCTTCATCTGTCCACAAATGTAGAGGCCCCCATGAAGTTTTTGAAGTCCCTTGCTCCCATCGTCGTGGCTACCGCTCTGTCGGGTGGCATCTCCTACGCGACGTTTTTTACGTGGTCGAAGACGGCTGCTACCAACGCCACGGCGGACGCGACGATCAATTGGGCCGAAGGCATGGCGCCATCCGCTGTCAACGACAGCGCTCGTGCCATGATGGCGGCGACCGCGAAATTCCGCGACGATATTTCTGGCCGCCTGGTGACGGCCGGTGGCGCCGTCGCCTTCACGCTCACATCCAACCAGGTGTTCACTTCGCTGGCCAATATGGACGGTGCGGAATTGTGTTTCCGCATGAACGCCACGAGCGGCGCGTCGCCGACGCTCAACGTGGATACGCTTGGCGCCAAGGCCATCAATGCTGTGTCCGGGACGGCGATCCCATCGGGTTCACTCATCAGCGGTGGCGTCTATTGCGCCGTCTACAATAACGCCAGCAACGAATGGTTGGTGAAGGGTGCGATTGGCGCGTCTCTCTCTGCCCCCAGCGGCGCCTCATACGTCTCCAGCAACGGCACCTGTCCGGCCGGCTGGACGAAGGGCGTCACACACAACGACAAGGCGTTGCGGCTTGTGACCGGCGCTCCGACGACTGGCGGCACGCAGGCGTTTTCAACGGTGCTCGCCGGCTCCACGCAAGCCTTTGTGCTTACCACCAACGAAATCCCCAGCCATTCGCATGGTGTTGGCTCTCTCACGGCTGACGCTGGTGGCGCACATACCCCCACCGTCAACGGTGGTTCAAGTTTTACCCCCTTCGTCAGCGGACCAGGAGGCAGCAACATTACGGCGGGTGGCGGCTCCGGCGGCCTCGCCACCTTCACCTTCGACGCGGTAGGTGCTCACGGGCACGGCATCTCTGGCTCGACCGGCGCTATCGGTAATAGCGCCGGTCACGCTCACGCCATCGGCGTGCAATTTGTCGATGTCGTGCTCTGCACCAAAGACTAGCGGCACAACCCTAACACGGAGATCAGATGGTTGGAAAGATCATCGCTTGGATAGTGACGGCCGTTCTCGTAACGGCCGTTGTCTTTTATGCGCTCGCCTACAAAGCGTTCGTACTCGATGCGGTGACGTGGGCGCCAAGCGCACACGCCCATACCCACGATTGGGCGCAACTCACGCCAGAACAGCAAAAATGGTTCGGGTCACAGCGCAACCCAACCACGGGCGATTCGTGTTGCAGCATCGCGGACGGCGCTTGGGCCGAGGAAGATATTCGCGACGGTGAGTATTGGGTTCGCTGCAACGACGAAAGAAGCCATTGCCCGATCAAGGAGTGGATGCGCGTACCGCCCGAAGTCGTGATCCATGATCCCAACCGTAACGGCGCTCCCGTTGTGTGGTGGCGCGGAGATTGGGGCGCAGACGGCAAACAAATCATTGTCATCCGCTGCTATGCACCAGGAGGCGGCGTATGAGCAGTTGGCGCCTGGCAAAGAGCCTCGCGGTCCTCCGCGATCAAGTAGACAAATCCGCTCCTGGCCGCAATAAAGACAACGACGGGACGATCGGCGACACGTCGCACGCCGCACGCAAATCGGATCACAACCCGAATGGCAATGGCGTCGTCACAGCGATCGACTTCACGCATTCGCCGGAGACGGGTTTCGACTCCTACAAGTTCGCGGAGATTTTGCGCAACCAGCGCGACCCGCGAATTAAATACGTGATCTCTAATCGCAAGATTTTCAGTAGCACCGTCTCGCCATGGAAGTGGCGCCCGTACAACGGCAGCAACCCGCACAGTCAACACGTCCATGTGTCGGTAGAGCATGACTACGACGACACGTCGCCGTGGCGTCTCGATTCCACCATGCCACAGGATACCCCCAACGTGCCCGATCCGAATTGGCCATACCAAGGCAAAGTAAGCTGGTACTCGCAACTTCCGCCCAAGTGGATTGACGAGGAAGACGAGCCAGGCAGCAACAAGCTCGGAGTACCAGATTCACAACAGGGTATTGCGCTGCCGAACGCTGCGACACTCGGTCAATATTTCGACGTGATGACGAACGACGGCCGTGTCTTCCCGCGCGAACGCCAGACCGACGTTGGCCCTGGCGCTGGCACAGGCCGCAGCATCGACATTTCTGCGGCGTTGGCCGAACGCATGGGCTTCACGCCCGACAATTTCCCCACCGATTCAATCTTCAAATGGAGGCGATCTTTGACGACCCCGACACCTGTGCCCACGCCTACGCCTGGTCCGTCCAATCAGGACCTTCTGGATGTACTGGTGACGCTCACCGGCACGCTGCACGCGATTGTGGCCGCCATCCAAGAGCAGAAAAAGGCGCCGCAGAAATCTACGTTGGGGCCGTTGCTGTCCATGGTGACGGGATCGTTACCGCAGCTTGGCATCTGGGGTGTGGTCGCGTCGGTCGCGCTCAACGCCTTCGGCATGCTTGGCTCCGCGCCTGTTGCCGGCGCCGAGAACGCTACCGCCATGACCACGTTCACCACGTTCCTGGGCATGTTGGCTTCCGGCGTGTTGTCCAAATATACGCCGCCCCCGCCGGCAGAGCCGAAGAAATGACCGCTCCGACGCCAGACCCATTCAAGGCGCGTCTCCCGCGCGAGCGCCTTATCTTTAATGGCTGGCGCGATTTCACCACAACCAGCTTTGTCACGCTGTTGATGTCGCTGTGGGTTGGCGGCCTGGTGGCGTTTGGTTTTCTGCTAGGGCGGATATTTTGATGCGATGGGTGTGGCTTATCTGGTTGCTGCTGATCGCGGCGAGCTTCGCGACGCTCGAATGGCATGCGCTATCGACGCCGGATGGGTTGTCGCTGTCGCAGTGGACGGTCGATCTGCTCTATGCGTGGCCGCTGGCTGGGCCTCTCATTGGGATGGGGATCGGCATTCTTCTGTGTCATTTCTTTTGGCCATGGACGCCGAAACAGAAGCGTGTGATTTGCGGCCAATGTGGCCGCACATTGTTGATAGGAGACAAGACATGATGAACGACCAAGTTTGGCAAAGCATCCGATATCTCTTGATTGCGGCGGGCGCGTTCCTGGCGGGTAGAGGCAAAATTGACGCCGGCCAGGTCGCACCTCTCGTTGACTCGGTGATGCAGGTTGGCGGCGCGGCTGTCGCTCTCGGCTCTGCCGCATGGGGGCTCTACGTCAAGTGGCGCACCAAGCCTGTGCCGGCTGCGGTAGCAGACCGCAAAGATATTCCTACCGTTAGCTCGGCGACTGGCGCAATCCAGTAACGTATCGTGATGGATAATCCGCTGGTCATCATCTCCGCGATTACGCTTGTCCTAAATCTCGCCGGCACGCTGGCAGTGGTTTCGTGGAAAATGTCGAGGGTTGAGCCGACGATGAAGCTCGCCCTCAAGGAAGCATTGGACGAAACCACAAAAGAGATTGACGAGCGGATTGACAGGCACGTGCGCTATTTTGGCGAAGGCGTTGCGGCAGTGAGGCAGAAGATCAACGACGTAGAGCTTTATTGCCGCGACAATTTCGTGAAAAAAGACGAGCACACTAGCCAATTCATTCAGCTTCGCGAGCGCATCGAGATATTGATTGGCAAGATGGGGCAGTGATATGGGCGCGGGTTTCTTCCAAACAGAGGAAGGCGTGTCATGGGTCTGGGACGCCGGCACGCACCAGGAGCAATGTTGCGATTGTGGACTGGTCCACAAAGTGCGCTACGTGCCGGTGGACGCCAAAGGTAAACCTATCAAGGGTGCGAGATTAAGAATTACTGTATGGCGTCATCGCGCACTGACCACTAAAGAGAGGAAGCGCATGAACTTGAAGGTGGTCAAGGGCAAAGTGATCGCATGAAGATTTATCTCGCAGGCCCCATGCGTGGCTATCCAGAGTTCAACTTTCCAACGTTCCACGCCGCAGCCGCTATGCTTCGCGCCCAAGGGCACTTTGTTTTCAGCCCTGCCGAACGCGACATCGCACGGCACGGCGGCAAGGACATCTCCAAAGGCAACGCCACCGGAGACGAGGCGGTCGCCGCCAAAGAGCACGGCTTTAATCTTCGCGAAGCGCTGTGCGACGATCTCACATTCATTTGCAAGGAGGCCGAATGTATAGCTATGCTGCCGGGGTGGATGGGGTCGAAGGGGGCACGCGCGGAGAAGGCAACGGCGGAAGCGCTGGACCTGGCAATCATGTACATCCACGGCTCCCAACTGACGCAGCCAAACGCAAAGCCGTCCCTCTCTGTAGTGGGTGCTTCGACTACTTCCCCGACGCCCTAGCCGAAGTTGCCGGCCTCTCACACAGGGGCAACGAGCAACATAATCCCGGCCAACCTCTACATTGGGCTCGCAGCAAATCTACCGACGAAGCCGACTGCTTGCTGCGTCACTTGATGGAGCGCGGCACATACGACACCGATGGCATTCGCCATAGCGCCAAGCTCGCCTGGCGCGCTCTGGCTTTATTGCAAAAAGAATTAGAGGAAGCCTACAGCCTACCGATCTCGCGCGGGAGCCGGCCTTAGTCCTTCCCCTCCAGGGCGCGGCGGGCTTCCATAATCGCGTTCCAGCAGCACCACATATCGTACTCGCGTCCAGCGCCCAGCGTTTCGAGCGCAACCTCGTGATCGGTGCCAGGGTCGGGCCATCGCTCGGTCCTATAGGTTGCGATGTGGTTGCCGCCGATCATCATGCGGTCGCAAGCCGCCTGCAGCCGCTCGATTTCGTCGGCGGCCTCGCGGTGCATTACGCCCTGCCCAAGGGGGTTGCGCAGCCGCTCAACGATGTCGCTCATTTTGCCTCCAGGCAGGCCATTTTACGATTCCCCACCATCTTTAACCCATTGAAAACCCACAATCCGAACATAACCGGCCAGAGTTGCCGCTCATTTCTTTTCAACGGCTTGGGTGTCGGTTTTTTGAGCCATATACCGATCTAAATGTACCACCGCCGCCATGGCGTTCACCCGCTGTTCCGAGAACCTGGTGTAACGACACACCATCTTCTCGCTCATGCCGATCCAGTCAGAGATTTGCCGCGTAGTAGCGCCAGCCCGAGAGAGCCGGATACACGCCGTTGCGCGCAGCCCGTGCAGCACCAGGCCCGCCTCCGCGAGCGGCCTCAACTCCGTCACGCTGTCGCGAATGATTGGCCATTCGGTAGAGAGCCGCTTGCGTGACCATGGCAAGCCATTATCCCGGCGCACGATGTATCCAGGCTGTCGCTCCCATCCTGCCATCGCTTGAATCAACGGCTGCGTAAACGGCACCCATATCGTCAGGCTGGTTTTCACCTGCACGACGTTGATGCCAGGATGACCCTGGAGCATTTCGATGTCCTGCCATCGCATCTTCACGATGTCGCTGCCGCGCTGGCCGGTGTTCGCCTGAAGCGTGATGATGCGATTGAGGTAGTGTCGAGTCGCGTGCTGTTCTGCCAGCGTCACATAGTCGTCGCGCCACGGCCTATGGCCATCGCGACAGCCAACAATCTCTACCCCCGTCGTAATTGCATGCGGCAGTAGATCACGCACCATCCCCCATTTTTCGACAGCGCGTAGCGCTTTCAGCGCCATCTCCTGCTTGCCTGGAAGATGCGCGATCCCATCCAGGAAAGCCTGTACCAGCGCCGGACGGATCACATGCACGGACACGCCACCTAAAATTTCTGGTGTTTCTGCTAGACGCAACTCGCGCGCCCAACCCTCTTGCGTGGACTTTCCAAGAGCCGCGAACTTCGCGCTCGCTACAAACTTTCTTATGACATCCGAAAAAAGACCGTCTTCAATCCGATGCAAAGAGGGACGCATCGTGTGGTCCTATGGTTGCCGCCTTGGTTGCGGTACGGATAAGGTCTTCGGCAGATTTGTAGCTTGCCGCTCCCGGCGCGTTGCCGTCAAGCCAGGAATCAACATCCTTCCATTTCCACATTCTCTTGCCGCCCCGCATCTTCGGCGGCGGCAGTACCCCTTGCTTCACCCACGTCTCTACCGTGCTCTGGCACACGCAGATGTGCTCGCAGAGGGTAGAGATGTCCATCCAGGGCGGGGGATAATTCATGGCTGTAACTTTGATTCGCTTATCCTCTTGCAAGAGTCACCCGCATGCTGTCCTGCCGCTCACGGCGAACAAAGGCGCGGCGCCCCTTCCACAGACGCACTTTTATCTTGCGCGTCTTTTTAGACTTGCGGCGTGTCATCACACGGTATCGCATTTACATCGGGACACGTCAGCGCGCTCAACAGGATCGCCTTTCGCTTAATGTCGGCGGCGCGCGTGAAGACAGCTTTTGACGCGTGCTCGCGGCGATAGATGCCGATCAGCATGTCGAGATCGCGGTTGATTTGGTAGAGCATGTTGTTGGGATTCATCGCTGCATCTCCCCTTGAATCTCGCGCAACAGCGCGTAGCGAAAATCTTGGAAGGCGACTTCCACAACCCGCAAAAGCTCCAGGCGCTTCGCGAGTTCGAACGCATCAACGGGTCGCTTAGACGGCGGCAACAATGCCGACAGCGCCAACCGCAGATGCAGCACAGGGGATGCCCCTACGCCTGGGACAGCAGGCGTAGGGGCGGCCAACCCCTCGGAGTCGGGGGGACGTGGGGTTGGCGACTGCGGACTCGCGCTTGCCGGTGTGACCGAGTCCGCAGCAGGAAGATCATCGAGTAGGAGGACGCTCACAGCTTCACTCCCAAAGCAGCGAGAGCGCGTCTCTCCGCACCGCGCCCAACCTGTTTGCGCCGCGAACGCGAACCGTCGTTCTTGCCTTTGGGGCGTTGCTGGCCAGCCTGCGATCCGCGCTTGGGCGGCGGGCGCAAGGTGATGATGCGCTCTACGTCATCGCGCTCTAAAAGAGCGTCCTTCCCATGCTCGTCGAAAGCCCTGATAAAAGGACCGTCGTCATGGATGTACTTGACGCAACGCACCGGATGGCCACGCTTGTCTTTTTTGTCAATAAAGTAAGCGAAGCGCTCGCCAAAATCGGAATGGTAGACAGCGTGCGGGAACTCATGCGCAAACGACTCCGCGCATTTTGCGTCAGCGCAGGCCATGGAGTTGCCGCGTATTCCCTCCAACACGTCCTTTCTGGACCGAAGAATTTGGACGACGGACCTTGCTGGCACCCAGGGCAAAGCCACATTGAGTTTGCTGCCATAGATATCGAGCTTGAAGACGTGGCAGCGGCGCTTGATCTTGGGGGTCTTCGATTTCTTGGCCATTATGGCCTCCAGGAAAGGGCGTGACGCATTTGCGCGTCACGCAGTTGGTCGGGGGAGGGAACTCAATTGATCGAGCCATCAGCCGGCATGCAGACCGTGACGTGCCCGCGACCGGCGGGCACAGCCTGCGGCTGGCCATCGAGCCAGCGGGCGAAGTCGGCGCGCTGCTCGGCGTTGATGTAGGCTTGCGCGGCAAGCCAGCGCTCAAGCTGCGGGCGATCGAACTCGTGGATCATCACCACCGAGAAATCGTCATCGGCGCCGAAGCCAAACTCTGCCTTGACCAGAAACTTGTTGGCGTCTTCACGGCGAACCGCGAGGTCCATCAGATGCATTTCCATGGCTGTCCTCCATTGGGGTTGCATTCACGATGTGCATAATGCACACGTCGGGAGGTGGAGTCAATGCTTTTTGCACAGCCTCGGAACAAATTTTTTTATGGTAGCTAAGTACCTGTCTTTGGCTTTGGCTTGGATGTGGGTCGGGGCGGATAGCCTCGCTCGTCTTCCGGCATCTCCCGGCGCACGCGCATAGCCGCGCCGCTCTCCACGAACTCCAGGAACCGCAGCACTTGCTCTTGCTGGCTCGGCGGCAGCGCTTCAATGCGCCCCTGTAGCGAGGCGCCGCCGATCTTCATTGGCCCGCGCCCGAACACCAACCATTCGATCCGCACGCCGAACAGGCGGGCGTAGCGCTCCGCCTCCGGCCACCGGAAGCCCCGGTTGCCGTTCTCGTGGGCCTGGTAGGTGGGGATCGCCACGTCTAGGGCGTCGGCCGCCTCCGCCGCCGAATCGAAGCCGGCGTCCTGGCGGGCGTCCCGCAGCCTGGCCGCTCTCTTTTGGTCCACAATCGCCATCGAGTGCATTATGCACGCCAATCAATGCATGGGGTCTTGACGGCGGCTGTGCATTATGCATACTGCGCGACCATGCTCACTGGTGCAGAGGTCAGGACTCTCCGCGTGGCCCTCAATGAAACCCGCGTGAAATTCGCCGCCCGCTTCGGCGTCAACGTCTCCACCGTATCTCGTTGGGAGACACGCGGCGCCCCCAAGGGTGGCACCGCCCGCCTCATGCTCGCAAAGCTGTGGAGTCGTCTGCCGAAGCAGGCAACGGAAGATCAATGCCGTTCCAACACGGGCACCGTGGCATGAACGCGTCGCCACAACTCGCGTTGTTCGGTATCGAAGTCGGTCACCAACCGGGTGACCATGCCGCAAACCCTTCTGATAAAGATGCCGTCGATACGGCACCAATCGAACAAGACGAACCGGGCTCGATTTCCGGGCAGCAAGTAGATGTCGGCAATGCCATAAGCGTTGATGCTGGGGTAATTGCCGTCGTCTATGAGCGGATGTCGATCCGCTTCCGCAAGGCCACTGTCCATATTGACCCTCGTGGGAGTTTGGTGGGTCCCATCGCCACCAACCGCATAGAGTCACAAACGCGTGACAATGTCTACAGTGATACCGGCGCGCCATCCAAAAAAGATTCCCGTTTCATCGCGCAACGAGGCGTCTCTGACATTCGTGTCAGGGTTTCGTCTATCACCCATAAAAGCCAGCGCCACCACGGGAACCACGCGTTAGCTGCTCGCACAACGCGGTCGCGGTTGCTTCGCTGCACTCCAAAACCACTACGCACCCCGACATCGCTTGCAACGGTGCCGGCAACGTATCGAACAACGCAATCACAAACATCCCGTCCGGTCGTCTGGCAACGACCGATGAACGAACATTCATGGTTGGGCAGGTCATCTAGGTAACTCCGGTTCATGCCCGCAACATGAGGCATGGGAGCGTCGAGATGTTGGTCAGTGCATCCAAGAATGCGGAAACCGTAGCCGAAGCGTCCACGCTACTCCGGCACAGTGCCGGCCACGACGGAAGCGTCAAAACACGAATCAACCGCCAAGCTCGCAAGTTTGGTTGGGGTTATCGGCGCACACGCGCGATCTGGCACAAGGAAGCGAGGCGGGTAGATGTCCACGAACTCGACGCTCTACGCACCGAAGCACGCAAAGCCGCAGAACGTCTCTACCGCTTGGCGAACGCCATGGAGACAACGGACCCGGCATTTTTTGAGTCGGATATTGCTGCGGCTAGGGCTCAAGCTGATCGCCTACGCGGAAACCGTCAGCCCTGAATTGGCGGGTGAGTGATGGCTACAAAATGCTGTCGCTATTGCCGCCAACCGCTACCGCCGCATCGGCTTGGTATCGAGTTCACGCCGCGACAAGGACGCATCTTCGACATTATCGCCTGCGCTGGCGAGATCGGTGTCGCCGGCCATGACCTTGCGCAACTCGCAGGCGGTAGCCCCGCCAACATCGCCGTCCACATCGCCAACATCAACGAGAAACTACGTGACCATGGATACCATATTCGAGGCTACGGAGGTTATCGGCTCATTAAGTGGGGAAGGGCCAATCCCCGCATCGCCGAGAGTGCCGCTGCAACTTCCCCCGCTTAATGTAGAGCGCGTGCGCGAGCTTGCGGCGCAAGGCATAGGCTCGCCAACGATCGCGCGCATGCTTGGCACGACCAGGGGACGCGTAGATCACGTGATGCTGATGCATCGCATCCCGAGACGCGGAACGGCGGGGCCTGATCGTCTCGTGTTGCCGCCCAAGACCTGCCAGCAATGTGGACGGCTTTTTGAACGCCGACAAAACGAGCAAGGCCGTGACTTCCGAGATCGCAGGTTTTGCAGCCTGACGTGCTCATCGCACTACCGCGTTGCCGTCTCGGTGGAAAAATGGGCCGACGAAGATATTGCCAGGCTGCGCGAGATGGCGGCGGAAGGCATGTCAGCGCGGCAAATCGGCAACGTATTGGGCTGCACGCGTAACGCCATCGTTGGTCTGGCGCGTCGCAACCATATCAAGCTCGGTGGCTATGACGGTTTACGTTATGGCCCAGCAAAGCCACCTCCGACTACTCGTCGTCGTCCTCGCCGGCCGCAAAAACTCCACGCCAACGCTCCCCCGATAGAAGACGCCAACATTCCGCTGGAGCAGCGCGTCACGTTCCTCGATCTCGCGCCACATCATTGTAGATGGCCGATCGGCGACGCGCCCAAGCTCATGTTCTGTGGTGGCGAGCGCGCCAAAGGCAGTCCGTACTGCGCCTCGCATCACACGCGCGCTCACAAGATAGCGCCAAGCACGCGCCCCGCCGCGACGTATACGCTCGAAAGCGGGCTCACCACAAAGCGCCGCCGGCTCAACGCCATGCTCTCCTGGCACAAGCACAAGCAACAGCGTGTCGGCATATGACCGTTCTCGGCATCGACCCCGGCATCACTGGCGGCATTGCGTTTGTGAACGCGAGCGGCGTCCGCGCGTTTGACATTCCCGTTGTCGGCAAGGACGTGGACGTGAATGCGCTCGCGGTCCTGATCGCCGAGGCGTGTCCGTCATTCGCGATCATTGAGCGCGCCGGCTCCATGCCGGGACAAGGCGTCGCGTCCACATTCAAATATGGCGTGGCCTATGGAGCGCTACGCGCTGTCGTCGCGGTGCTGCGTGTCCCTTATCGGCTCGTCACGCCTGGCAGTTGGAAGGCACATTTCAAGCTCGATCGTGACAAGGAAAAAAGCCGAGCGCTGGCGATCCAGCTTTGGCCTGGTGCCAATTGTTTCTCTCGCAAGATGGATCACGGCCGCGCCGAGGCTGCGCTGATCGCGCGCTACGGCGTCGAGACGGGATTGGTGACGTGAACGCGCTGCTGGCGCCCTGGATCAACTATTGGGCGATCGGCATGCCTTGGGTCTTTGAAGTGTGGAAGGTGATGGCAAAAGGAGAAGTGAAATGACGGCGCAGACTGATGAACACCCGGACTTTCGAAACCTAAAAGAGGCATTCGCGGAAAAAGGCATCGAGCTACAGCCGCAAATAATCTACGACGACCTGTCTAGGCGCGCGGTTGAAAAATGCAGCGCAGCCATCGCGGATAGCGCCACGCTCGTGAAGACCAAAGGCGAAGCGATCATCATCATGTCGATGATCGCGATGGAAATTTTCGCCGGCACCATGTCGTTCGTCACGATCAATATGGACGACGAAGACGCCGCACAAAACGCGATCGAAGACTTCGCAGAAGTGTGCCGATCCTACGCGGTGGAATCACGCAACAATCGGATCGCATGCGCCAAGGCCGCGACCGCCGCAATGGCCGCCGCCGAGTCATGAACCCTTTTGAAGTACACGGCATCGAGCGGCTGTCGCCAAGCTCGATCAACCGCTTCTGTAGCTCGCCGGCATTGTGGGTCCTTGAGCGCGTGCTCAAGCTCACGGTGCCGGCGGGGGCGGCGATGCAGCGCGGTATCGCGGTGGAAGACGGCGTGATCGCGGGGCTCCACGATGCGAGCCTCACGGTAGAGCAATGCGTCGAGATCGCACAGGCCAAGTACCGCGCGCTCACCGCGTTGTCGCCGGATAAAAGACGCGAAGACGAAGCCGAGCTTATTCCTGGCATGGTCGCGCGCGGGCTTGAAGCGTTGAAGCCTTACGGCCCGCCGACGCACGTCCAAGGTCGCGTAGAGCGCAGATTGGAAGGACTGTCTGTCCCGGTGCTTGGTTTCTTCGATGCGGCTTGGGAAGACTTCGGGATCATCCTCGACATCAAGAGCACCGGCCGCATGCCATCTGGCATCAAAACCGAGCATGCGCGCCAGGTGGCATTCTACACCGGCAGCGACAATCTTTCTGGACGGGTGGCGTATGTCACGGACAAGCGCCAGGCTGTTTATCAGTTAGAGAACCAAAAGGAACACTTGGATGCGCTGCATAAGATAGCGCTCACGATCCAAAGGTTTCTCGCGCTTTCACGTGACCCAAAAGAGCTAGTAGCGATCACTTGTCCCGATTACGACAGCTTTTATTTTGGTCATCCGCAAACCAAGCAAAACGCGTTCGAAACTTGGGGTTTCTAGCCATGTACTCCATCCGCGTAGTCGAAACATGCTCCACCCAAGAGGTAGAGCTTTGCCGCGTGGCCAACAATCCGAAGCCGATCGCGCAAGCCGCCGCACAGGTCATGGCCAGCAAGCGCAGGCGTATCAAGCGCTACACGGCGGTTCGCATTGTGGACCTGGACGCGACGGATAGATCAACGCCGCTTTGGCAACATAGCGTCTAACTACGGAGAAAGCACATGAAACCCCAACCGACTCAGCCTACGACTATCTCTACGCTTTGCCTGCGGGCGGCAGATGTGATCCGCGAACGGGGATGGTGCCAAGAGACATGCATGGACGAAAAAGGCTCCGTTTGCCTATTGGGCGCGCTACTCACCGCAGACGGCATCGACCTACTGGCTGCCGAGGTCGTCTCTTGTAGCTACCTAGAACGCGTAACCGAACGCGCTATTGAACGGCACATCAACCACGACAGCGTCCCAGGTTGGAACGATAAAGAAGGCCGCACCGTCGAGGAAGTCATCGCCGTGCTGGAAGCTACGGCGTGGGAGAATGCGGCCGTCGCATGAGATGCGAGCAGTGTGAAGGCAAGCGGCTGGTTATTGAGCGATGGGTGGGGAAATATCCCGTTTATAGCCATTGCCCGCTTTGTCTTGGACAAGGCGAAGTATCGTGCTGTGAAGGTTCCGAACGGCACGGACAGCTACCGAACGACAAGCTGGAGCCACAACAGAAAGACCTAAAACATGACACTCGGCGAGTACCGGGTCGGGATTAGCTTCAATCCCGGCGGCAACGAGGCGGTCAACGAGATCAAGCGCGCTGCGGCTGATCTCATCGACTACATCAACGACATGCCCGTCAACATGGAGGCGGCCGGCGAAGTGGCTCGCCTCAAAGCTCTAGCCATCACCCACATCGAAGACGCGGCGATGTGGGCGGTGAAAGCAGCAACAAAGCCCGCGCGCGAATAACAAGGTTCTAGCCGCCGGACCCCTATATGGCAGCGGCTATCCAAGTCCAAGGTCCGGTGCAAGGACTTGGGAGAAGTGGGACCGCTCAGAAACGCGACACGCCAGAAGTCAGGAGCCCACGGACTGGCGCTTTCGATCGCAACAGAGAAAGGTAGAGGTAAAGGTATGGCACTAGGCATCAACTATTCGACCAGCGACCCGTTGGATTTGGTTCCGGTCGTGAAGTACGACGCGCGCGCCGGCAGGTTTGCGAGAGTGGACCGCGTACAGGTGGCAGGCCAATGGCAAGCGGACGTGGCTGACATCAGCCAGAACTTCTCCGCGCTGCTCGATCTCGAAAACATCGAGGTCGGATGGATGAATTTTAATACGGGCGGCGCGCCTGATTTTCGCATGGTCCCCGTGGGCAGCGATCCAGGTCCATGCCCCGGCAAAAAATACAAGCACGGCTTCCGCGTCATGCTCAAGCTGGGCAGCGCGGCGGCCGGCGACAAGGCGGCGATCCGCGAATGGTGCAGCGTGGCCAAGGTCTCGATCGGCGCCATGGACGCGCTGCATGACGCGTACAAAGCACGCGGCGACGGCAAGCTCCCGAGCGTCAAACTGGCTGGCGTGAAAGCTGTGACGACGGGCTCCGGCCAGACCAAGAGCACCAACTACGCGCCCACTCTTGAAGTGGTGGGCTGGCACGATCGGCCGGCGGACCTGGTGTTCAAGCCGAAGTCGAAGCCAGCTTCAAACGGTACAGCACAGCGCCAGGCGCCTCCTGCAACCGGCAGCACTGCGGCGCCGCCTCCGTCGCAGAGCTACGGGCAAGCGCAACGCGAAGCGCCCGGAGCGAATGGCGACTTCGGGTGATAGCTTTTACCTATCGTTAAAAAGTGGGGGCCTGCGTGGACAGTCGCGCAGGCCCCCGCACCCGAGAGACAACTTCCCTAAACAGGCATCTACCCGAGTGCATCCACAATATGAGCGAGTGGGGCGGTGATGGAAACGGCGCCGCCCCAACATTTTTTGGACAACAATTCATCGCCCACAAAATGGGCAGCGATGTATCGCGACCACGGCTTGCAGGTTGTGCCGGCGCGCATGCCTGCGCCCGATGTTGCATGGAAAAGACCAGCCCTAGCCAACTGGAAAACACTTCAACACGAAAGGGTTCCGCAGTCCACATTTGATAGATGGTTCGGAAGTACTGGTGAATACGGATCATGCCCCAACATGGGCGTGCTCACAGGCCCGTGCAGCAAGGACATCTTCAACGTCGATCTCGACAAGGAAGACTGGTGGCAGCAGCAACTAGCTATTCACAATAACGGATCGGAGATCGAAACGCCTTGCTACCGCACAGGCGGCGGCGGGCGACAGCTTTTATTCCGCGCACCGCGCGGTTGGATTCCTCCGACGTGCCGCACGCCGATGGGCGTGGACATTCGAGGGCGTGGTGGCTTCGCAATGTTGCCGCCTTCGATACACGAGAGCGGCAAGCGCTACGAGTGGGTAGAGGGGAAAGAGCTTTGGGCCATCCCCATTGCGGAGGCGCCGGAATGGTTGTGTCGCGAGATCGACAAGCTGGCCACGGCGCACGCTGCGGGAGGGCCAGGAGGACCGGCCGACGCTTTGGCGGGGCCGCGTGTAGTCACCGCCGCCCACGGCGACAGTGAAAGGAGCGCGCTGGGCCTGCGCGTCGATGGTCGCGAAGACTACATGACCCGCCTGATATGGGGCGCCATTGTGGACATGCGGCGGGCCAGTCCGATCAAGCCGTGTGATCTGTCTGGGATGGGCGAAGCGTATTCGACCTACGAGCAGAACGTCAAAAGCCGGATTGAAGACCCGACGACACCCAAGAGCGAACTCTTGGAGCGCGAAGGTCGGGGCATGACGCTCTTTCGCTTCAAGTGGGAGCGCGCGCTTGAACAATGGGATGGCAAGGTCGCGGAAGCGGCCAAAAAAGGGGGCGCCGAGGTTGGACGGATCGTCCAAGGTGAGAACTGGCAGGACGTACAGAAACCCGTACAGGACACGCGCCAATGGCTCTACACGAGCACGGCATTCGTTGCCGAGTTCGTGCCGCCGGACTACCTCATCCATGGGGTGATCCAGAAAGGCTACATCTACAGCCTCACGGCGGCCACCGGCACCGGCAAAACAGCGGTGCTCTTGATGCTGGCTGCGCACGTGGACCAGGGAGCGCCAATCGGCGGCCGCAAGGTTAAGCGCGGCAAGGTGCTCTACCTCGCAGGCGAGAACCCCAACGACGTGCGGATGCGATGGTTTGCGCAGACGCAGCAGTTGGGGCTGACGCCGGAGGACATGAGCAACACGATATTCATGCCATTGGTCACGGCGCTCTCGACCGGCGTAGAGCGCATCCGCCAGGAGCTTGAAGTCAACGGGGACGAGCTTGCTCTGGTAATTGTGGACACGGCGGCGGCGTACAGCGAGGCGGCCGACGAGAACGCCAACGTCGATCAGCGCCGCCAGGCGCAAATATTAAGACAGCTTTTATCTTTGCCAGGCGGGCCAGCGGTCATCGTGGCGTGCCACCCACCGAAGAACCATGACCCCGAGAACCCGGAGCCGCGTGGCGGCGGGGCTTTCATCGCAGAGATCGACGGCAACCTATGCATGCGCAAAGGCGAAGGGGCGCTGGAGTTTCACCACACCCCCAAGTTTCGAGGTGCCGACTTCCCGCCAATGCACTTCGAATTGAGAACCGTCACCCACGAGAGACTCAAGGACGGTGATGGCAATCTCATCTTGACCGTTGTGGCGCACTACATCGGCGACATCGAACGCGAGGGCATCCGCCAAGCCACAACCCAGGACGAGGACTTGGTGCTAGCCGAGCTAAGGCGGGACGACAGCCAAAGCCTGCGGAACATCGCCGAGGTCTTGGGTTGGCGGTTCAAGAATGGCGCAGCGGCAGGTCAACCAGACCAGAGCAAGGTGAAGCGGACCATCGCTGGACTGCAACACGACGGGCTCGTGAAGCGGTTCCGCAGGAGGTACACACTTACCGAAAAGGGTCTGAAAGAGGCCCGAAAGTAGATGCTACAAAAATGCTACAGAAGTGCTTTGGTTCTATGACGCGAAGCAATGTAGCAGGCGTCAAAATACAAAACAGTACAAAGCGCTACAAAACAGGATCAAGTGCTTGAAAGTTCTAGCTAATGTCAAATGCTACAAAACGCTACAACTACGGCGGAGAGAGGCCGGAGGACTCTCACTCCGTAGCTGTATTGTAGCACTTCTCCCTCTAGGGGTCCCCATAAAACGATGGTGTAAATAGGAGCGCACACAACTATGGCTAGTAAGCGGAAGACAAGCTTCGCGCTGCCTCGACCAGCGGCAGCGCCATGGCAGGCAAGCGAGTTGAGCTACCTCGCCGCCCGCGCCCACATTGATGGCGCGGACCAGTTGGCGTGGGAGATGGACCGTAAGTGGGGTGTTGGCCGGTTGCGGCTTCTGGTGGACCCGGAGCTTCGCGCGAGGTTCGATCGGCAGCGGTTGAAGTTTAACGAGGTCTTAACTTCCGGGACTGTGCCGGACGTAGAGCGCGAAGCTGGGCGCATGGTCAACGCCTGGAGGGCTCTGGACGGGGCAGCGGAGGCCGCTGGAGTCCCTGTAGCGTCTCCTGCGCACTGGTTTGAGGTCGGGATGCCAGGAGGGGCTGTGCTGGCCATTATAGAGCCAGGGAGCCACGTCCACCCGGACGCATGGAAGGACCGACAGGTCCAAATCTGGACATGCGCCGAGGTCGCCGAGGTGATCGCCAAGTTCCCGGAGATCGCCAAGTGCAAGCAGGTCTTCCCCGGCGCCACCGTCGAGGCAGCGCGCCGCCCGGATGATCCGCTGGAGGCGTGGGAGCGGCAGGGAGTGGACGACTTGTTCACGGCGGGGTGAGCCCATGGCGATTACCGTGCCAGCGGCGAGAGACTGTCAGGAGTGTAGGGGTAGAGGTCGCACGATTGATCCCGTGGGCTTCACCCATGCGTGTCAAACGTGTTGGAGAGGGATTGTGGCTAAAAAGATGCGACGCGTTGAGGTGTTCGCGGACCCGCCCAAGGAACGCTTGCGGCACGCCGCCGGACACGTCGTCGGGAATGCACGCGATCGGCGTGATCGTACGGTGACCATCCTCAATTGGTTCGAGCGCGAGCACTCCAATGGCCGGTTCACGGATCGGCAACACGCCGCAGCGGAAAAGTTTCGGACACACTATTTCAGGGGGCAGATGGCGGGGGCGTTGTCGTCGGTGGATTGGAATAGCTCGCCGAGCCGAGGAGAGGGGCGGTCTTTTATCAACGATGGAAACGAGGTCCACCGGATCGAGTTCACGAAGGCACGTGACCAAGTTGGTTTGGACACGTGCCGGGTTCTCGTTATGACCGTCTGCAATGGCGACAGCTTTCAAGAGGCGGGACGCCTGCTGGGATGGCGCGACAGAAAACAATCCAGCGCAGCGGCGATCCAGGTCACGCGTTTGGGACTCGACCGCCTGGCGGGATTGTGGAGGCTTTAATGGGGCGAGCCGTCGTCCATGTCGCCGCCCGTGCTGTGGATTGTTCGTACTAGCGCGCGGACTTCGTAAAGCAGGTGATCGCAGAGGGCGCGCTGTTGGTCCTCCGGCGCCAGCACTATGATCTGGCCCAGGAGCGCGCAGGTGTCGGACACGATGGAGAGCAACAGCGAGAACATGCGCGTTCACGTAAATGATGCGGTGCAATAAAGCTAGTCTCATTTGGGACTAATTGTAGGGATTCGCCCGTACAATCCTGCATTTTTCTGTCCATTTTGGACATGCCCTTACAGGGAGGGGCATCAAGCACAGATTTAGGCTGTGCTTGACGCATTGTCCCTAGATGTAGTAGGGGAATCAGGTAGGTGGCGGTTACCGTCAATAATCCTCCGGCAATAGGAACGTCGTCACGCTCCGATCCGCTTCCGTGATGATCCACAATTCTCCGGGATCGTCGGGCAACGCGTAGGAGCTTAGAAGACGCTGGCCAGTCTGGAGCGCGGCATTGTTCGCTTGCCAGTCTGACTCGTCCACGAGTCCCCAATTGCCTGCTAGGTGTTGCTGTAAGCAAGCGAACAGCCAGCGCGGCGGCGCTTTATTGAGCACGGCGGGAGTCGCGACTACCTGTCCCGGATTAAAGGCGCGTGTTTGTGTCTGTGCCATAGGTCTGTCCTTTCCTTGGCGTTGTCGGCAGGATTGCCGCTTATGCGGCGCCACCGGAGCGGCGCCGCATAGACTGCAATCATGCCGCTTCCGCGAGTCCACCATATTCCGCGATTTTGTCCTTTAGCCATTGGATAGGATTCGTCACAGCGGGATCATTGGAATGTGCCGCTGTGATGTAGAGCACGTCGGCATTAGGCGCGACGACGCTTGACAGTATCTCGCGCGCATTGCGGCGATACACGCTATCATCGCCATACGCCCAATTGCCGCTCCACTCGCCGCTCGCAAGGCCATGCTTGTTTAGCAGATAACCACCGCTGGCGTAGCCAATGCCGCGCGTGACGCTTGGACAAGTCAGCACATGCGCGGCGCGAGCTAAGTCAAGCGGAGCGGTATCAACGCGGCAAATAGTGTGTGCTGCTACATACCCCGGCCGATTGCCGATAGAGCAACACACAAAAAGCTCTACCGGCCGCACGTTAGACAAGCGGCGCACAAGCGCGAGGATGGCCGCTCCGCGCTTGCGCATATGCTCGATAGCGATTCCACCACTAAGCTCCAAGCTCACGACAATGGACAACGGCGCTTGCTCGCTAGTGGTACGCTCGCGGCGCCGCATGCATAGAGGGTGGCCAGCGAGATATGCGGCGACGTTTGGAACACCGCCGACAACATCATGGCGAACCTGCCATGCATGCGTCATCGGAGCTTCAATTTCGATTGCATCTATGAGCTTGTCGGAAGCGGCAACTCCCGCAAGATCGCCGCTCCGAATTTGCGCAACCGAGTCGTTGTAAGATTTATTGCCGTACCATGAACGACGCGGATCACAGTCGCGCCGATTGTGGTTAGACTTTGGGACGCTATCGGCAAGCTCCGCGAGTCCCGGTAGATCACAGATAGCGAAAGCGTCTTTTGCGTCCCGGTAATGCTTGCGCACGGCGGGAATAGCGGCGCGCTTGAATGTGGACAACATGACTACGCCTCCACAATCTTGCGCTGGTCTGGCGTCAAGTCAGCGAGATAGGTCAACTCCGCCGCGTCGTCTTCTGTCATGCCTTGCGCGATCAAAGCGGCGCCAGCCATGGACATGCGCGGGTCAATAATGACTTTGAGGCCAGCGGAGCGTGCCTTTGCTCGCGCCGTCTGGACTCGCGTTGTCCAAGAGATGTTGCCAGCGATAGCGCGCTCTAACTTTTCGTCATAGTCCCATTGGATGCGCAATGGGAAACGAGAACGAATCGCGCCGTCGATTCGGTTGCGGCCAACAAAGTCAGAGGTCGCACCGTGTCCCCAAGTGTTACCAGCGGCAATAATGACGCTATCGGGATGACGTTCCACCATTGCGTCGGGAAACGCGTTGTGGCCATTGGCAAGGCCACCCGCGAGACAAAGCAGCGGCGAGTTATCGCTGGAGTCCATCTCGTCAAAAAGGTAAGCAGCGGGACGCCCAAACGCTTTGCGAAAGGCCGTCTCGTGATACTTGCCAGCGGCGTCAATGAATCCGACTACCTGATGATCCATCGTTAACGCGCCGTTAGTGTAAAACTCCAGCCCTAGCGCTTTCGCGGCCATTTTAACGGCATGCGTCTTTCCGCTTCCCGTGGGGCCGCACAACATGACGTTAGGATGAAAGCCATCCGCTTGCCGTGACGACATTGCGCGAAGCAACGTCGCGAATTTCGGATGTGTGTGGCCTTCTACAGTGTGCTCGGTTGCGTCCGCGCGCTTGACGACAATTGAAACCAGATGCACGTCGGCAAGCTTTTGCTCTATTGACGCTTCTAGCTTCGCGGCGCGCTCCGTGAAATCCGCTTCAAGCGTGGCCTTGATAGCGTCAACGTCAACGCCAGTGCCCAACACATCGCGAAGCGCTTCAACTAGCTTGTTGTCGCTGCCGTTGCGTGGGGGTAGTTTGCCTTCGCGGCGCCAAGTGTCTTCGGCCGCGCCGTTAATCTCCCGTTCCATCTTGTCCATGTCCACAACAACGGCACTGTCATCGTCCGCTTTCGCTTCGCTGGCTTGGTCGCGGAATTTGTCTAGCGTCTTGTCGCTAGTGTCGTTGTAACCAGCGGCAAGCGCGCGCATCGCAAGGCCAGCAACAAAGAGTCCTGGTAAACCTTGCGCGGTGTACCACTTGCGCGCCGTGCCTTTGTTGCTGGCGTCAACTACCAGCGATCCGCGCGCGCCGAGTATCGACTCGGCTTCGTCTTTCGTCATGCTTGGAGTCCGTGCCATCGTTCTGTCCTCCGATTGGCGTTGCGTCGCGTCCGCCGCGACGTGTGCATAATGCACAGAAGACAGCCAGAATTGCAATGCATAATGCACAGAAAGCGCATAAATTCCCGCGAAAGAATGTTGCGCGCTAAGGCGTACTATGCGCAACAAAATTACATAACGTGGGTTACGATTAAATGGCGCGGACCTCACAAGATATTCGGGTACTGGCGCGAGCGCATACCGCGACGGCAATCAACGTGCTGGCTGGCATCATGCGGGAAAAGCGCGCGCCGCCCGCTGCGCGCGTCGCGGCAGCGCAAGCGTTGCTCGATCGCGGCTGGGGCAAAGCGCCAATCGCTATCGAAAGCGACGGCGCGGCCATTACGCTCATAATCACGGGCGTTCCCGACGACGAGCCGATGAAAGTTATTGAGAATCAACCGCTTACGATCGAAGCAAAGGCGCAACCGATCGAAGACGACGCAATAAAGCCAGCAATAAAAACGCCTGATAAATCAGAGACTTAAACATTCCAGGACAGAATGTCCCGCGCGCCGCAGCGCTTGACGGAGGCGCACGCGAATCACCCTGGACATGAGGATTGAAGACCCCGCCCATAGGGGGTGAAACCGCGCCTGGGACCGAGCCAGGGGCATCAGGGCTGAAATTTTTTTCACTTTTTGGAGGTGTCGTGAGGCTCATCACCGCGCACGATCTGCAAGGCCAGTTGGCTCGTTGGGCTGTCCAGCAACATCCCTACAAAGCGCCGCCCGGTCTTCTATCGGTCGTCGCCGAGCTTGGTAGGTGCGCACAGCAATTCATCGACGGTGATCCCGCGTTGCCAATGCGGTGGTTCAAGTCGCAAGAAGACTTGGAAGCATGGCTTGTTCTCGCGATTGGCCAAAACGCCGACGTGCTGTCGTGGAACCAACCGCGCAGCGGTCCAGAAGACGATTTCATCGACCTCTACGCACTGTTCCGCAACATCGCTAGCTCTGTTTGGCGCGAAGCCGCCGAGTTCGAAAAATCCGATGCCGCGTAAGGGCTCTCGTCTCCACGTCATCCACTCGTTCTTGAACGTATGCGAGCGCTGCGGCCTGTCCTCTGTCGAAATTCTCGACAGCAACAAAGACTGTCTCTCGGACGTTGAGATCGCGGAGCGTCGCGCCTGGCGCAACGAAGCTGAAAAAGCCAGCGAAGCGTTCGCCAAACAAACGCGACGCCGATGAAAGGAGACTCACGATGAACAAGCAGCACAAAGACGACAAGCCTGTGAAGCCCGAGACGGTCGAGATCGCCAAAGAGCACTTCGATCACGTCGTCAAGGTGATGCAGGAAATTCTCGCACTTGCCGATCGCCATCCTGTCACGCTCGCGCCCGAAAGCGGATTGCGTGATCGTTTGGTCGATGCTCTCGGCAAGATTACCGCGAAGGCGTAATGCCCTTCGTTTCACAAGCACAGCGCCGGCAGGGTCACACCCCTGTCGGTGTGCTGGACGCACCCGATGAACTCTCTGATGAACTCTAGCCTTCTCCCTCGCCGCAAGAGCCTGTTGCCGCGTCGCCGCAGTCTCATGCGTATGCCTGGCTACGCCGAGGGCGGTCGTCCCCCTGTCGGCATGCCGATCATGGTCGGTGAGCAAGGCCCCGAGATGTTCATCCCCGACGCTGCCGGCGTGATCGCGCCCAACCCGATCATCCAGATTATGGAGATGATGGCGCGACGGTCGCGTGAGCCTTCGAACATTGGCCAGCCCGCGCCGCACAGCGGCACCAACAATGATTACTTCGGAGGCGGTGGCCAAGTGGCGTTTCCGCCTGTCGTGACGCGCCCGCGTCGGCAGGCTCAAACCTATTGATATGACCAGGCGAGAACTCCGGCGTTTCGTGCGCCATTTGATCCGCGTCATGCGACGTAAGAAATGTCACCGGAGAATGCGCCACGCGTTGCGTGACGCCATCCAGTAATGCAGTCAGAAAAAAGGCGTGGTCGGAAGCCGTACCCACGCGACGAGAACGGCGAGATCATTCGACCCCCGAGGCCACTGGACGCTGATGGCAATCCGATCAAGCGCCCTTACCGGAAACGCCCGCGTCACGAACGTGTGCGTCCCAAGCGCGTTCCTGGGAAAATTCGCGCCAAGAAATATCGCTCGTATTTGGATGACCATGTACCGCCGCCGCCGGAGCCGCAGGCAGAAGAAGCTCCGCAGGTAGATGCTCCGCAGGAGGAGCCCGTAGAGCACGTCCCGCTGCGCCTCTCCTATGTGGCGCGTCCGCACTTCGTGCCGTTCCATCTGAGCAAAAAGCGCTTCGCCTGTTTGGTTTGCCATCGTCGTCTTGGCAAGACAACGGCATGCGTGAACCACCTGCAACACAAAGCCCTGCGCAACCCGCACAAGAATGGCTCGCTCTACGCTTACGTTGCGCCACAGTTGAAGCAAGCCAAGAGCGTGGCTTGGGACATGCTCAAGCAGACCTCCGCGCCACTTCTCAAGGTGGGCGCCACAGTCCGCGAGAGCGATCTCTCGGTGCGCTACCACAACAATTCTGTCGTGCAGCTTTATGGCGCCGACAATCCCGACGCCCTTCGCGGCATTCGTCTCGATGGCATCGTTCTGGACGAATACGCCGACATGGACCCTGGCATCATCAAGGTCGTGATGCCCGCATTGGCCGATCGCGGTGGCTTCATGGTCTACATTGGCACGCCGCGCGGCCACAATGCGTTTCACGCCGTCTATCAAGAGGCGTTATCGAAGCCGGATGATTGGTTCGCGATGCTTATGCGCGCGTCGCAGTCGGGTGTGTTGGAAGACGACGAATTGGCCATCCAGCGCGATCGCCTTCTGCCCGAGGAATACGCGCAAGAGTACGAGTGCTCTTTCGAGGCCGCTGTCGTCGGCGCCTATTATGGCCGCCAGATGCAGGAGGCAGAGGAAGACCATCGCATTACTGGCGTTCCCTACGAGCCAGGCGTCCGCGTTTGGGTGTCGTGGGATTTGGGGATGCGCGACGCCACGGCGCTATGGTTCGCACAGGTTGTCGGGCGCGAGATTCATGTGATCGACTACTACGAGGCGTCGGGTTTTGATCTCCGGCACTTCGTCAAGGTCATTCAACAGAAGCCGTACATCTACCACTCTCACTGCCTGCCGCACGACGCCTTTCACCGCGAGCAAGGCACTGGCAAGACGCGCGTAGAGACGTTGCAGTCGTTGGAGCTTCCTGGCGACATCATCCGGGCTCCAGACCTCCGCGTTGACGATGGCATCAGTGCGGTGCGGATGCTGTTGCCGAAGTGCTACTTCGACAAAGTTAAATGCGCTCGCGGGATCGAGGCGTTGAAGCTCTACCGCGCGCAGACCAATCCGAAGGGCGCCGATCCGACGCAGCATGCGGTGTTGAAGCCGCATCCGGTGCACGACTGGACGAGCCACGCGGCGGATTCGTTCCGCTATCTGGCGATCACGTTCGATGAGCAACCGTCGATTGGCCGTCCCAAGGGTGACGGTGCGGGGCGCTTTGCTGGTGAAGGTGGTTGGATGGGATGAACTACGCACCACGACTTTGTTGCTCGCAATGCAGTTGGCCACAATGCCCATGTGGGCGTAACGCGACCGTGCCAGTTCAAGTGACGCCGCGCGGATGCATCTGCCCGCCAGGCTCAGAGAAGACGTGTCAGGGCGTTATGTGTCCTCGACAGTCTCCATTTGGATGCTCGCCACGCGAGCCATGAATGCCTGCCGACAGACGAGCTTACTTCAAGAAATATAGACGCAAGAATAAGAAGCAGCAAAACGCCAAGAGTCGCGAGCGCTACTACCGCAATCGCGAGCAACGCCTGGCGTACTTCAAGCGCTACTACAAAAAGAATCGGCGTCACATCCTGGAGCGCATCAGCATGGGGGCCGCTGGCGTGACCTCCGTCGATCGCCCGCGTCCTTTGTCGTGCGAGGTGTGCGGCAACAAGGTTCGTATCTGCTTGGATCACTGTCATACAGCCAAAGTTTTTCGCGGTTGGCTCTGCAACAACTGCAACTCCGTTCTCGGTCACGCCCGTGATTCCATTACGACGCTTCAAGCGTTGATCCGATATTTGCGCAAATTTCAGAAAGCACAACATGGCCGTTCTCACGTCCACAAAGCGAAACGCGCTGCCAAAAAGTGAGTTCGCAGGACCAGGCCGGTCCTACCCGATCCCGGATTACTCGCATGCGGTCAACGCGAAGGCGCGCGCCAAGCAGCAAATGAACGCCGGCCGTCTGTCGCGTGAGAAGTACGAGCACATCATTGGCCGCGCCAATCAGAAAATCGTGCGTAACAACTCCAATGGCTGACACCCCGAAGGGCGACTCGAAGAAAAACGCCGAGCTTTTGAAGGACGCCAAGGAGTGCTTTGACCAAACGGTCCAGTACGAGGACGAGAACCGTACCGCCTACAAGGACGACACCGAGTTCGCGCGTCTCGCCAAGCAATGGCCAGACGATATCGTCACGAAACGGAAGAACGAACGGCGTCCCACGCTCACGATCAACAAGATGCCGGCTTTTATCCGGCAGGTTGTCAACGATCAGCGCCAGAACAAGCCTTCGGTCAAGGTCCACCCGGTGGACAGTGTGGCCGATCCCTACACTGCGCGCGTCTTTTCCGGCCTCATTCGCAACATCGAATATTCCTCGAACGCGGATGTGGCCTACGACACGGCGGCAGACTGCGCCGTGACTGGCGGATTTGGGTATTGGCGGGTTGGGCTCGATTACACTTACGACGATTCCTTTGATCTCGACGTGACGATTGATCGCGTCGCCGACCCGCTTAGAATTTATGGCGATCCGGCTTCGGTAGAGGCTGACTCGTGCGATTGGTGTACGGCGTTCTGCGTCGAACCAATGAAAAAAGCTGACTTTGAGCGCGACTACAAGGGCGCTGAAAAAGTCGATTGGAACGCAGAGGGCTACACCGAACTCACCGACCCGTGGTTCACCGAAGAAACTGTGCTCGTTGCGGAATGGTGGAAACGCGACAAGGTGAACCGCGACATCGTGCTGTTGGACGATGGCGTTGTGCTCGATGCGGAGCGCTTGGCAAGCGATCCGATCCTGCAAGCGATGCTCCAGATGGGCACGCTCAAGGTCCAGGGCGAGCGCAAGACGCAATCTTGGCGCGTCACGCAGTACATCATGACCGGCGCGGAAATCCTGGAAACTAAGCCGTGGCCAGGGCGCTACATCCCGATCGTTCCGGTCTACGGCGACGAGGTGTGGGTGGATGGCAAGCGTTATTTTCGCAGCTTGATCCGCGACGCCAAAGACCCGCAGCGCATGCACAACTATTGGCGCACCACCTCTACCGAGTTGGTGGCGCTCGCGCCGAAGACGCCTTTTATCGGCAAGAAAGGGGCGTTCAAGACCGACGCGAACAAGTGGGCGACTGCGAACACCGAGTCGCACTCGTACATCGAGTACGACGGTGACGAGGCGCCCCAGCGCCAGCCTTTCGCTGGTCCCGCTGCCGGCGCTCTGCAAGAGGCGTTGAACGCTTCCGACGACATGAAGGCCATCATGGGCCTCTATGACTCGTCGTTGGGCGCTCGCTCAAACGAGACTTCCGGTCGCGCCATCATTGCGCGCCAGCGTGAAGGCGATGTTTCTAACTTCCATTTCCAGGACAACGTGGCGCGCGCCATTCGTCATACTGGACGGATTTTAATCGACATCATTCCGAAGGTGTATGGCCAGCGCAAGATGCTCCGCATTCTTGGCGAAGACGGCGTACCGCTGATGCAGTCGATGTTGGCGCCTACACAGGTGACAGGCGTCGGCGGCCAGCCGCAGCGCGACTCGTCCGGCAACCCGATGTCGAAGGTCTTTGACCTCACTGTCGGCAAGTACGATCTCACCGTGACTACAGGCCCGTCCTTCACGACGCGGCGTGAGGAAGCGGCAAACCAGATGATCGAAATGGTGCGCGCTTTCCCGCAGGCCGCCGCGCTAGTTGGTGATCTCATCGCCAAGAATCTGGATTGGCCTGGCGCCGACGAAATGGCGGAGCGCTTCAAGGCGATGTTGCCGCCGCAGATCACGGGGCAAGGCGTACCCCCGCAAATCCAAGAGCAGATGGGTAAGCTCACCGAGATTGTCCAGAAATTGATGACCGAGAACACCGAATTGAAGGCGGACAAGTCGATCGAGGCCGGCAAGCTCGCTCTGCAAGGCCAGAAGAATGAGATCGACGAATACCGCGCCAAGACCGATCGCATGGAAGCGATTGTGGACGCCACGCGTCCGCATAAACCGGCGCAGTACACATCATGACATCGCAGCTTGTTCAACTGCTGATTATTGTCGGCGCGCTTATCGTGATTTGGGTCTTGACCGAGAATTTTTCTCCGCATCCGGCGCTGACCATGATCGTGAAGGTGATCCTGTTCATTGCCTTCATCGTCGTGGTTTTGACGAAGCTCCTGCCCTTTATGGGCGTCCACATTTAACGAGGACATTTTCACATGACGACTGCAACAGGCGCGGTGCTTGGTGGCCAGAGCGCCGGCCCCGCCGATCTCGTAACCAATCCGGGCTGTTGGTCGATCCAGAATCAGCCGGCCGTTAACACGGTCGCGACCGCGACCAAGCCGGCCGTGCCTGGTGTGCGGCACATTTGTAAGCATGTTTCGGCGTGCCTTGCCTCTACCACCGGGCTTGCGGCTGCAGCGACCGGCTTGCTCGCGTTGCGGGATGGCGCAAGTGGCGCCGGCACCGTGATAGCGATATGGCAGCTTTCCATTCCAAACGTGCTTGGCCAGATGGCGCAGATCACGCTCACCGATCTGGACATTGTTGGTACTGCCGGCAATGCGATGACTTTGGAGTTCACCGCAGCGGCCGGCGCCGGCACGCTGGAGACGGTGACGCTCTCCGGTTACGACGCGTCGTGAAAGCCCAAACACAGGTAAAATTATGCCCCAGCAGACGAATCTAGAGCCGCGCGTTTCTGCCTTGGAAACCAAGGTGACGGCGTTGACGACGCGCGTTGCAGCGGTGGAAACTACGCTCGCCCAGAATGCGGCCGCTGATGCAGCGCTTGCAGCACGTGTGACTGCGCTAGAAATTGCAATAGAGGGCAATCCACCTCCCCCGCCTCCGCCTCCTCCGCCGTCTAGCACGGTGGATGCGCGGACATTTGCTGGTGGTACTCATGCGGGCACCGCTGCTGACCCATGGCCTGGGTCTGCGATCAAGGCTGCAATCGACTCGCTCAATGGTGCGGTTGGCACGATATCCGTCGCTGACGGTGTGTGGAAATTCGATGTTCCCGTCACCGTCAACAAGTCCAACTGGACTTTGCAAGGAGCGACCCGCGACGGGGCTATCCTCCGGTTCGAGAATACTGGCCAGCTATGGGTTAACGTTGGGGACAGGGTGAAATTCGATCGGCTGACGTTTGATTGCAGTCACCTGCCGGTGAATAATCCTGCGGCTGGTCTGCGTGTCAGCGCGGCCACGAACTCCTCTATGACGGGCTGCAAAGTGCTTGGGCACCAAAATGGCGGTATGCCCGGCACCTTCTGGGAGGGCGGCAACGATAACAGCATCATTGGGAATGACTTTCACGGTGAGCCCTTCGGCGGAGACAACTGTTGCCAACTGCAACCGCTGGGCGGGACGCTGGATGCCAGATGGACCGTCTCGAACAACAGCTTCAGTTGTGTGAATTTGGTGGTGATCGGGCTGAGCGACGTTCAAATCAAGAGTAATACTTTCACCAACGGCCCGATGGGCAACATGGTCGCCATTCAGGTCTGCGGCGCCTGGGACAAGACGGTTACCAACGTCGCGGTTGACGGCAACACGCTAGACATTGGCGCATCCAACGGTGTTGCAATCACGGGGCTTCCCAACGACCCCGGCGGCATGTCTGTCATCGACGGTTTCACCATCACCAATAACATCATCAAGGGCACATTTGCCGCCATCCATTGCCAGAGCTTCGACAGCAACAACTACCTCGACAACACCCTATTGGGGAACGAGAAGCGCAATGTCGTCATCTCAGGCAACACCCTGCACTCGTATTGGGGTGCGGCGGGTATCGACCTCAGAGGCGGCGCGGGCAGGGTCGATACCGTGCTGGTGGAGAACAATACGCTGACCAATTCGGTCGGCGCCGCCAATGCGATTGGCCGTGACGCCAACACCTTAAACGTGACCGTCCGCGGAAACACGGGCGTCCCTAACGTTTAAACCGATCCACGGCGCCGGTCATTCTGCTGCTTTGGGCCGTGGCTTGCCTGCCCGGTGCGCCGATAATCGCGCGACCCCGCGTCAGGACGGGGATAGCCGCCGTGCGGCGTCCTGACTCATCATCAACTCATTGGAGAATGATTTTTGGACGGAATAATTGAAGACGGTGCGACCCCCGAAGCAGCGGAAACGCCAAGCTCCCCGGAGGACACCGCAGACGACACCATCCAACCTGTAGAGGGAGATGGCGAAGAAGGCGGCGAAGGTGAAGTCACCGAAGCCGATCCTTGGGCGGACTACGAAGACGCCGAAATTGGCGGCAAGACCTATAAAGTCCACAAGGAATTAAAAGACAGCCACTTGATGCATGCGGATTATACCCGCAAGACGCAGGAAGTGGCCGAAGCTCGACGCTCCGTCGAAGCTGCCCAGAAAGCGCACACCGAGGCCCTAAAAGCCACCGAGGCGTACATCGAAGACCTGGGCGAGCTTCGCGTTATTGATCGAGAGATCGAACAATACTCCAAGGTCGATTGGGCGGCTCTGCGTGCGCAGCACCCGGAGTTGGCCGATCAACATTGGTGGCAATACCAACAGTTGAAAGACAAACGCGGTAACGTCGCGACCCGGATCACCGAACGTCAACACGCGGAAACCTCCAAAGCGCAGCGCGAGAGCGCGGAGCGCCAGGAGAAAGGTTTTCGTGAGTTGTCTTCGTCCATCAAAGGATGGGGACCGGACCTCGCCGGCAAGCTCGTGGAGTTTGCGCACGCGGAAGGGCTCACGGATGCCGATGTTGCGGCATTCGAGAACAACCCCCGCGTCATCAAGCTCGTCCACAAGGCTTGGCTTGCCAAAGGCATTACCGAAAAAGCCAAAGCTGCCGCTGCTGCTGCACAGACCAAAGCCGACTCTCCGCCTATCGAGCCAGTGAAGCAACTCACTAAGGCTCGCAGCGGGCCTCCGCCGTCTGCCGGACCGAGCGATAGCGACCCCCACGATGTCTGGCTTCGCAAACGCGAAGCACAGGTCGCGAAACGCAATCGAAGATAGGCCCCGCGAAATTCCTCCGGGGCCTTCGGCAATTTAGAGGCCCCTCAAATGGCTAACACACTTCTTACGCCTACCGCAGTCACGCGGGAGGC
>Ga0075420_100000501_pt1 | contig 31148 bp, 23 predicted proteins | sample SoiMetdeltSBSDD4_FD_75296 | JGI IMG/M metagenome (GOLD analysis project Ga0075420, IMG submission 75296) | Bulk soil microbial communities from a Populus tree surrounding site in Tennessee, USA - Soil MetaG P. deltoides SBSDD4 | ecosystem: Environmental > Terrestrial > Soil > Tree plantation...
AGCCGCTGAGTCGCGTTCCTCGGCCCGCAACCGGTTCCCGGGCATCGTCACCGCAGTCACCCGCGACTCCGTGATGGCGCAGGTGGAGATCCAGGCCGGTCCGTTCCGGGTGGTCTCGCTGATGAGCCGGGAGGCCGTGGACCAGCTGGACCTGCGGGTCGGCTCGGTGGCCGAGGCCGTGGTCAAGTCGACCAACGTCATCGTGGAGCGGCCGTGACCCACCCGGCGACCATGACCCTCCCGCCCGCGCCGCCCACTACCGCGCCGCAGGCGCCCGCTGCCATGTCCCGGGTGTCGGCCAGCATCGGGTCACGGGTGCTGGCTGCCGCCGTACCGTTGCTGTTGCTGTTTCTGGCCGCGTGCGGCGGCGGCGCGCCGGCGGCCCCGCCGCGGACGGTGACGGTCCTGGCCGCGGCCTCCCTGACCGAGGTCTTCACCACGCTCGGCCGTGACTTCGAGACGGGCCGGCCCGGCACCACAGTGGTCCTCAGCTTCGCCGGCAGCTCGTCGCTGGCTGCGCAGATCAACGCGGGTGCCCCGGCGGACGTGTTCGCCGCCGCCAGCATGGCGACCATGAAACCCGTGGTCGATGCCGGCAGCACCGCGGCGGAGCCGGTCGTCTTCGCGCGCAACCAGCTCGTCATCGCCGTGCCCCGGGGCAACCCGCGCGGCGTGACCGGCCTGACCGACCTGGCCCGCCCGGGGGTCAAGGTGGCGCTGTGCGCCCCGCCCGTGCCGTGCGGCGCGGCGGCGCGGACCGCGCTGGCGGCGGCCGGGGTGGCGCTCACGCCGGTCACGCTGGAGCAGGACGTCAAGGCGACCCTGGCCAAGCTCCGCCTCGGCGAGGTAGACGCGGCACTGGTCTACCGGACGGACGCGGCCGCCGCCAGCGACCAGGTCGCTGCGGTCGAGTTCCCGGAGTCGGCGGCTGCGGTCAACGAGTACCCGATCGTGGCGCTGGCTGGCGCGCCGAACCCGGGCGGGGCTGCGGCGTTCGTGGCCTACGTCCGCTCGCCGGCCGGCGTGGCGGCGCTCTCCGCGGCCGGGTTCCAGCCCCCGTGAGGACCCCGCGCCGTAGAGTGACCCCCGACCGGGGAGTGAGCGCCGGCCGGGGACCTCGCGGGCTGCTCGTACCGGCAGCGGTTGGTCTTGCGTTCCTGGTGCTGCCGCTGGTGGGGCTGGTGCTGCGGGCGCCCTGGTCCACGCTGCCAGGCCGGCTGGCCGACCCGGCCGTGCTCGCCGCGCTACGGCTCTCCCTGCTCACCGCGACCGTGGCCACCGCAGTCTGCCTGGTGCTCGGCGTGCCCCTGGCGTACCTGCTGGCCCGGGTGCCGTTCCCCGGGCGCGGCGTGGTCCGGGCCCTGGTCATGCTGCCGCTGGTGCTGCCGCCGGTGGTGGGGGGTGTGGCCCTGCTGCTCGTGCTCGGCCGGCGCGGGCTGGTCGGGTCGCATCTGGCGAGCTGGTTCGGCGTCTCGCTGCCGTTCACCCCGGCCGCGGTGGTCCTGGCCGAGGCGTTCGTGGCGATGCCGTTCCTGGTCATCGCCGTGGAGGGCGCGCTGCGCGGTGCCGACCAGCGGTACGAGGACGCCGCCGCCACGCTCGGCGCCGGCCGGTGGACCACGCTGGGGCGGGTGACCTTGCCGCTGGTCGCGCCCGGGCTCGCCGCCGGCGCGGTACTGTGCTGGGCGCGGGCGCTGGGTGAGTTCGGCGCGACGATCACGTTCGCGGGCAGCTTCCCCGGCCGTACCCAGACCATGCCGCTCGCGGTCTACCTGGCCCTGGAGACCGACCCGGCCGACGCGGTCGTGCTCAGCCTCGTGCTGCTCGGCGTGAGCGTGGCGATCCTGGCCGGCCTGCGCGAGCGATGGCTGCCCAGCCGATGACCACCGGCCGACCGATGACCACCGGCCACGCCGGCCAACCGGTGACCGCCGGGCCGCCGGCAGCCGCCGTCGCGGCCGGGCTCGTGGTGGACCTCGGTGGGTTCCAGCTGGACCTGCCGCTCACCGTCGCGGCCGGCGAGGTGGTCGCCCTGCTGGGCCCCAACGGAGCCGGCAAGAGTACGGCCCTGCGGGCGCTCGCCGGCCTGCGCCCGCTCAGCGCCGGGCACCTGCACCTGGACGGCGTGCCGCTGGACTCGCCTTCGGACCGGCTCTTCGTTCCGCCGGAGCGCCGCTCGGTCGGCGTGGTGTTCCAGGACTACCTCCTCTTCCCCCATATGTCCACACTGGACAATGTCGCGTTCGGCCTGCGCTGCCAGGGGATGCGCCGGGCGGCGGCACGCCGGACAGCGGCCGGCTGGCTGGAGCGGGTCGGGCTGGCCGGGCAGGCGCACACCCGGCCACGCCAGCTCTCCGGCGGGCAGGCGCAGCGGGTGGCACTGGCCCGGGCGCTCGCCGTACGCCCGCGGTTGTTGTTGCTCGACGAACCGCTCGCCGCGCTGGACGCGCGGACCCGGCTGGACATCAGGGCGCAGCTGCGGCGCCACCTCGCCGCGCACGAGGGCGCCACGGTCCTGGTCACGCACGACCCGCTGGACGCGATGGTGCTCGGCGACCGCATCGTCGTCGTCGAGGACGGCCGGCTGGTACAGCAGGGCGACGCCGCCGAGATCACCCGCCGGCCCCGTACCGACTATGTGGCCCGGCTGGTCGGGCTGAACCTGTTCCGGGGCGAGGGCAGCGGCCGGGCGGTACGCCTCGCCGGTGGCGTGGAGATCGCGGTCGCCGAGCCGGTGGCCGGCCCGGCGTTCGTGGCGTTCCGGCCGTCGGCGGTCGCCCTGTTCCTGTCCCGGCCCGACGGCAGCCCCCGTAACACCTGGCCAGCACGGGTGGACGGAGTGGAGCGCCACGGCGACTCGGTGCGGGTGCACCTGGACGGGCCGCTGCCGGCGGCCTCGGACATCACCCCGGCCGCCGCGGCAGAGCTCGGCCTCGCGCCCGGGCAGCCGGTGTGGGCGGCGGTCAAGGCGATCGAGACATCGGCCTACCCAGCCTGACCTTACGGCTGGCGCGGCATCTGCCCAGCTCCCGTACGGTGTTGGCCATGGCCCTTCGCCGCCGCGTACTGATGACCGGCTTCGGGCCGTTCGGCGGCGCGTCGGGAAACCCGTCGCAGGACGCCGTCCATCTCCTCGCCGGCTCCCCGCCGGAGCAGGTCGACCTGGTCACCGCCGTGCTGCCCTGCGTCTTCGGAGCCGCCTCTGAGGTGCTGTGGGCGGCGGTCCGCGAGCATGACCCGGACGTCGTCATCGCCACCGGGCTGGCCGGCGGACGGGCCGGGGTGAGCGTGGAACGGGTGGCGGTCAACCTGGAGGATGCCCGTATTCCGGACAACAGCGGGGCGCAGCCCGTCGACCGTCCGGTGGTCGCCGGCGGGCCGGCCGCGTACTTCGCCACGATCCCGGTCAAGGCGTGCGCCGCCGCGGTCCGGGCACTGGACATCCCGGCTGTGGTGTCCCACACCGCGGGCACGTTCGTCTGCAACTCCGTCTTCTACAGCGTGCTGCACCGCGCCGCCCAGCACGGGTCGGCCATCCGTGCCGGGTTCGTGCACGTGCCGTACGCCATGGGACAGGGCGGGCCGGCAGACGCCGTACTACCGCTGGAGGTCCTTGCCCGGGCGCTCGCGGCTGTTGCGGTCACCGCGGCCAGCACCACGACGGACCTTGCGGTACCGGCCGGCGCTCTGCACTGACGCGACCCGCAACCGACCGCGATCCGCAGCCGGCGCGGCCGCAGCTACGAGACGATCTTGCGGTCCATCCAGCCGTCGCGGTCGTCGTCGAACATGTGCGTCTCGAAGCGCCCGTCCCGGTCCTTGTCGTAGTCTGCCGCGTCAACCAGGCCATCGCGGTCGTAGTCTCGACCGACGAAGTCGGCCCACCCGTCGCGGTTGAGGTCGGCAACGATGTCGACACCGCCGTCCGCCCGCGCCCGGTAGGAGTGCTGGTCCCAGCGGCCGTCGCCGTCGATGTCCACCCGGGTGTGGTAGCCGGCGGGTGGCGGGCCGGTAGGCAGGTCCCCCTGCGCTGGAGCCACGCCGAACCCGTCATCGACCAGCCTTCCGGTGCTCTCCGGCGGGGCGCCGAACCCTTCTGACGCCACAGCGCCCGGCCCCGCGCCGAACCCCTCCGACTCAGCCGTCCAGGGACCAGCACCGAACCCCTCCGACCCAGCTGCCCAGGGGCCGGCTCCGAGCCCCGCCGACGCGGTCGACCCCGGGCCGGCCCCGAACCCCCCGGCGGACAGGCCCGAACGACCGCCCTGCCCGACCGGCCCGGTCCCAGAGTGCTCCCCCTGCCCCACCGGCCCCCCGGGACCGGGGCCACCGCGCGCCGCCGCCCCGAAGCCGGACGCCTCGGCCAGCGGCGCGAGAAGGCCAAATACGCTCGCCTTGCTCTCCCGCGCCTCGACCGAATGCTGCCCGCCCTGGTCACCGCTGAGCTGCGCCGACAGCAGCGCGATCTCGTCGGGGGCGAGGTGGTAGCCGGACAGCGCAGCCGACCGGTCCGCAGCCAGGGCCACCGCGAACGCCGGATCCATCAGCAGCCGCTCCAGCACCGCGTCGAAGTCACTCATGGGCATCACCGTAGCCCCCGTTATCCACAGGTCATCGACTGGTGGTTGCCGGTCCCCTACCTCGTGGCCAGACTCTGGCGGGTGTCGACGGTCCTGCCCGGGCGTGACGCCCCGGAGCTCGAGTGGCTGCTCTTTGCCCAGTCGGACGTGCTGACGTGGACCCAGGCAGCTGCTGAGCTGGGCCGTTCACGGGCGCGCCACCTCGTCGCCTCCGGGCGGTGGCGTGCGGTGTGCCGCGGAGTCCTGGTCGCGCACAACGGGCCTCTGACGGCAGCGCAGCAGCGGTGGGTCGCCGTGCTCGCCGCAGGGCGCGGTGCGCTGCTCGCCGGGCTGACCGCCGCCGTCGAGGGCGGGCTACGCCGTTTCCGGCCTGATCCGCTGCGGGTGCTGGTCCCTACTGGGCACACCTATCCGAACCTCCGCCACCGCCTCCCAGCCGATATGCCGGCCGTACGCGTGCACCGCGCCCAGGTGCCCGAGGCGCATGTCCAGCCTGCCCGACCGATGCGTACAACCATGCCTCGGGCGCTGGTTGACGCGGCGGCGTGGGCACGTAGCGACGACGATGCCCGCCAGATTGTCGCCGCCGGCTGCCAGCAGCGGCTGGTCCAGCCGGACGAGATCCTCGCCGTCACCGCCTTACTGCCCCGGCTCAAGCGGCGACAGCTGGTGATCGAGACGGCACGCGATGCGGCAGGAGGCGCCGAGGCACTGTCGGAGATCGACTTTCTACGGCTGTGCCGGCGCTTCGGGCTCCCCCGGCCCGACCTGCAGGAGCGGCGCCCGGACGCCACCGGCAGGATCCGGTTCCTGGATGCGTACTGGCGCGCCTGGCGGCTGCACGCCGAGGTCGACGGCGCACACCACATGGAGGTCCGAGCCTGGGAGGCCGACATGCGTAGGCAGAACGAGGTGTGGATCGCCGGCGACCGCATCCTGCGGTTCCCGGCTACCCAGGTGCGTCGCCGCCCGGCCGAGGTCGCCGCGCAGCTCCACGCGGCCCTTACCGCCGCCGGCTGGACGGCCCGATCCTCGCGATCTAGAAGAGTTAAGCAGGGATAGCGTGCACAGATCTTCTAGATCGCGTCTTCTAGAGCGGAGCTACACGGCGTATCGATGAAACAGTGATCGACCTGCCGAAACGTCTCTTGAGCGCCGCATGTTGGACCAGAGCAACTCGTGGCCGCCTGGGCTCTGGTGGGAGCCAGTGGGCGATGATCTCTCACCGGCTCAGCTCGCCGTGCCGGCCGTTCCGTTGTGGACAGAACGTTGGATCGTCCTCAACGGCGTTTCTGCACGTCAACCCGCCAACGTACGTGCCTTGACCACATAGCTTCGATCTAGACCGCGGCGGCTCCAGCACGAGGAGGTATCGACGGTTCTGTTTGGACGCGGGGTGGTGGGTTAGTCGAGCTCGGGCATGGGGACGGGTTGGGGGCGTGGGCGGCAGGTGCCGCACTGGATGGCGTCCTCCACCACGAGCGCCTCGGTGCGCTGCCGGGTGGCGCTGCGATGCACCTCCAGAAGGTACGGGCCGAAGCGCGCGTGATCCTCACACAGCCCCCGGGCGCAGAACCGGCAGCCGCCGCGAGCCGCCTTCGCGCAGAACCAACAGAGCAACGAGAAGCTCCTATCTCAAGATCGGGGTTTTCTCCACCTGAGATGGCCAGCAAGGGTCAAGCGCGATCCATGTCACCATCTGCTCAGCAGCGTTGCCGGTGGCATCCCGCGCGCTCACCGTGACCGCGACCATGCCGCCCTCTTCCTGGCCGGCCGTCCACGGCACGGAGAACTGGCCCCGGAACACCCCGTCGGTGGACGACATCATGCCCTGCCCGCTGGCGCCGGTGGCGTCCAGGTACCAGGTAAACCAGACGACCAGGCTGGACGGCGGGTCGGTCGCGTCGTGCACCTGCGCGTAGACCGTCGCCACGGTCTCCTGGGCGCTGCCGCCCTCGCAGAAGCTGCCTTCCGGAGGCGTCTGGGCCAGCGGTGAGGGGCCCACCCGGACATCGCTGACCACCGGTGCCACGGTGTCGTCCTGAGGTGGCGGCGGGGACCAGGGTGTGAACGGCGGGGGCTGCGTGGTCGAGCCTCCCGGCAGCGGGCTGCTCCCCGTTGGTGCGCCCGGGCTCGGGGACGCCCGTCCCGACGGCGACAGGCTCGACCCGGACGAGGCGGACGGGGCGCGCGACGGCGTACCGGTGGGCTGGTCCGGCTGGTCCGACCCGGCCGGGCGGGACACCGGGACCCCGTCGCCGCAGGACAGCGGTGCCCGGGACGGTGGCACGATGGTGCCGTCCACGGCCACCTCGCCGACCGACACCTCCGCGCCCCCGCCGGCCACCCCGAACCAGGCCTCCCCGTAGTTGACCACGGTGCGCCCGGCGGAGCCGACGTTCAGCTCCAGCGCCTCAAAGGCGCTGGTCGTGCTCGCTGTGTCGGCGAGCAGCCGGCCGTCCACAAGGGACAGCGAGGCGGCCGGCTCGGCCGGGCGGAAGCCGTCCGCTGACAGCGGCCCCATGCCGACCGAGCTGCCGGCGCAGAGGATAGCTGTGGAGCCACCGCGGAACACGAGCTCCGCCCGGGAGCGGCCGGGCACGCTGACCGAGTCACCCGCGGAGACGTACACCCGGTCGCCGCTGGCTAGGCGCGCCTGCTCGCCGTCGATTACCGCGGCGGCACTCCCCCAGGAGACCCGCAGCAGCGCCTGGTCGGCGCGCATCTCCGCCCAGGCCGGCCCGGGCAGCAGGTTGGCGCCGGTGAGCAGCAGCGCGAGCAGCAGCACCAGGACGACCAGCCAGCGTAGGGCCCGCTCGAACCGCCGGTCGGTGGAGTCGTCGATCCCAGGTGGTGGCGGGCCGGGGGGTGCGGCGAGCGGCGGGTACGCCGCGACCGGGTGCGCGCCAGCGGCCGGCCGCCGGCCGTCCCGCCCGCTTGCACCTACTGGCCCTGGTGCCCCGCCGGCCCAGCCCGCTGCGCCACCAGCCGGCCCTGCCCCGCCCGCTACACCGCCGGCCCGGCCCGGCCCGGCCGCCGCACCGCCGACCAGCAAGGGCAGGCCGGAGACGGCCGGGAGCAGCCACGCCCGGGCCGGCGTACGGGCGGTTGCCACGGGACCTGCCAGCGCCTCCCCGACCGGGCCGACCAGGGTCCCCCGGCGCAGCTCGCTGCCGTCGCCAAGAGTGACGTAGCCGGACGAGATGATCAGGGCGTCCTCGGGGCGCACCAGCTCGACCGGGTCACCGGGCGAGAGGACCAGGAGCTTCGCCCCGCTCACCAGGCCGAGCCGGTCCTCGTCGGAGAGCCCGGCGAAGGCGGTGGTGAGATCGAGCAGCTCCTCCACCTCGGCCCGGTCCACCAGGTTCGGCCCGGGCAGCGGCCCGACAGCGGCGGTGACGGCCGGGGCCGGCAGCGCCAGCAGCGTGGTCCCAGCGGTGTGCCAGGCCAGCGACGACGGGGCGCCGGTGAGCGCGCTGGCCAGCCCCACCACGCCACCCGGGCCCACCCGCTCGCGCACCAGGCCGGACGGGTCGCCGGGGCGGCGGCCCTCCAGAGCCCCGTCCACGACGACGAACACCGACGACTGTGCCGCGCCGGCGAAGACCAGCGGGGAGCCGGTGCGCGGGTGCAGCCACGACGCCGAGGCCGCGAGCGACGCCAGGACCGGCACCGGCAGCCCGCCGAGCGCCGAGCCGCGTAGCGCCCGCATCCGGTGCGGCAGGTCCAGCTCGTCCCGGCGGGCGGCGACGCGGCGGCGCAGCGCCCGCCACCGCCGGGACAGCCAGCCGGTGACCGCGTACACGACGGGCGCGGCCAGCCCGGCGACCACTGCGGCCAGCAGCAGCCGGCCCGGCCACCCGGTCCGCCACAAGCCGGTGACCAGGCCGGACACCCGGTCGGCGTAGACGCGGTAGGCGATGTTCACCGCGATGGCCAGCCACAGGACGGCGAGGACGCCGTAGAGCGCGACCAGCCGCCCTTCGCGGTCCAGCTGCGACCAGCGGGGCGGGCGGCGCCGCAGCCGCTGGGAGACCCAGGCCATCCCGCGTGCGCGCAGGTTCGGCACCTCAACCCAGTCCATCAGCAGGTAGTAGCCGTCGAGCGCGAGGAACGGGTTGAGGTTGAACAGGGCGTTGACATACCACGCGAAGGAGAGCTTGAACATCCACGGCGCCAGCTCCGGGACTGCCAGCCCGACCAGCTGCGCCACCCCGGCGAGCACCAGCCCGGCGGCCGGCCCGGCGGCGGTGGTCAGCAGCCGGGCACGCCGGCCGGCCATCCACACGTCCGTGGTGTCCACGAAGACCGACGGGATGCCGAAGTAGACCAGGAATCCGGCGGCCGGCACGCGCCGGCCGGCGTGCTTGGCGGCGAGCGCGTGCCCCAGCTCGTGGCAGCCGAGCGCGATGATGTTGAACCCGAGCAGGACGAGCGCGCCCATTGCGTACGAGCCGTTGGTGAGGAAGACCGACGGGTCCCCGAGCCACCAGCTCCACCCGAACACCGCGAGCCCGGCGAGCGCCACCAGCGCCATCACCCCGGCCGCGGCACGGGTGAAGAGGAACCGCCCGCCCGCGCGGTAGGCCGCGGTGACCAGCGGGTCGATGTTGGCGACCACCATCCGCTGGCCGCGCGCCGCGGCGAGCAGCCCCCGCCCCAGCCGCACCGGCCAGGGCCGGCGCTGCACCCGCTCCAGCGGCCCGAACGCGTCGACCGGCAGCTCCTCCAGCATGCGGTTGCCGGCGAGGTCCGCCACTACCCGGGTGACCTGGTCCGGCGCGAGCCGCCCGGACAGCCGGACGAACTCGGCCACCAGGCGGGCTACCGTGCGCGAGCCGTCCATCAACAGGGCGAGCTGGGCCTCTTCGGGGGTCAGCCGCAGATAGCAGGCGCGGCCATCGCCGTCCGGGCTCTTGAGCATCGTGTACGGCACGCCGCGCACGCTGGTGAGCCGCGCCTCCTCGATGCCGGGGCGCAGCTGTGGCCGGGCGCGTGCGGGGTTGAGCCGGTCGACCACCGCCGCCCACAGCCCTGGGTCAGCGGGGCCGGCCGGCTGTCCTGGTGCCCGCCCGGCAAGGGCCTCCCACAAGCTGAGCCGGGTCTCGACAAACGCCACGCCAAATGCCCCTCATCGAGACGGGTTGGGGCGTCAGCGTAGCGGATCGCCCGACCCGTGCCGGCCCCCAGTCAGCTGGACGGTCCGCTCCAGCGGGTCGGCCGCCGGCCCCCGTCCGGACCGCACGGCATGGGCCTGGCCGGCAAGATTGACACGGCTGTACCGGGTTGAAAGGGTCGATCAATGACAGTGCGCCTGCGCGAGCTGCTTCTGGGAAGCTTCCCCGAGCTTCGGTACGAGCCCACCCCCAAGCGGATCCGGGCCACGGTCGGCGACACCACGGTGGTCGACTCCGACCGGGCCATCCTGGTATGGGAGCCCCGATGGGTCGTTCCCTACTACGCGGTGCCGGCCGAGGACGTACGCGCCGACCTGCTGCTGCCGGCCGGCGGCGGCGCCCCGGACACCGGGCTGGAGCTGGTCCGCCTCGCCCACCAGGGAGTGGATGGTGGCGCGTCGATCGTGCGCCCCGGCCCCGGCGCCTTCACCTCGCACACCGCGCCCGGCACAGAGCTCTCCCTGCACTTCACCGGCGGCGAGCGGGAGCGGGCCGGGTACCGCCTGGACGACCCGGCCCTGACCGGCTACGTAGGGCTGGACTTTGACGCGTTCGACGCGTGGTGGGAGGAGGACGAACAGGTCGTGGCGCACCCGCGCGACCCGTTCCACCGGATCGACGTACGGCGCAGCTCGCGGCGCGTGCGCGTCGAGCTGGACGGGCTGGTGCTCGCCGACACCTGCCAGCCCCGGCTGCTCTTCGAGACCCACCTGCCGACACGTTTCTACCTGCCGCTGGAGGATGTCGACCTGGGCCAGCTGCGGCCCAGCCTGACCCGCACCTGGTGCGCCTACAAGGGCGAGGCGTCCTACTGGGCGCGGGACCCCGGTTCTGCGGACTCCGGTTCTGCGGGCCCCGGCACCGAGCCGGTCGACCTGGCGTGGAGCTACCCGAAGCCGCTGCCGGAGGCGGCCGAGATCGCGGGGATGATCGCGTTCTTCGACGAGCGGGTGGACATCGAGGTCGACGGCGAGCCCCAGGAACGGCCGGTCACGCCGTGGTCACCACCGGCAGCCCCACCATCGCCCAACTGACCCGTTCACCCGCGGCACAGCCGCCCCGCCGCCCCGCTTTGCTGCCCGCCGCACAGCCGCCCCGCCGCACTACTTTGCTGCCCGCCCTGCTTTGCTGCCCGCCGCACAGCCGCCCTGCCCCCGGCAGAACAGCGGCCGCCGCCGGCCGGCTCATGCTGGCCGGGCCAGGGACGGACGCCTATATCACATGGGCTCGCCGGTGGCGCAGCTCAGCACGTAGTCGAGCACATCAGGCATTGATGCGGCGGCCACCGCGATGGAGGTGTCCGCCGCACCGTAGTAGAGCCGCAGCTCATCCGTTTCCGTGTCGTGCACCAGGCCGGTCGGGAACACCACGTTCGGCACGTCACCGCTCATCTCGTACGGCGCGCCCGGACCGAACACCCAGTCGTCGCTGCGCCGCAGCACCCGGGACGGGTTCTCCAGGTCCAGCAGCACCACGCCGACCCGGTAGATGGAACCGTTCACCATGTGCTTGACGCCGTGGTAGAGGCCGAGCCAGCCGTGCGGGGTCTCGATCGGCGGCGGCCCCAGGCCGATCCGGGCCGCGTCCCACCACGGGCCGCTGCGAGCCCCGAACACCGGCTCGGGCGTGGTCCACGAGCGCAGGTCCGCGGAGCGGGACAGCCAGACGTCGGCGCGCCCGCTCATGCTGGAGACCGGGCGGTGGAACAGGATGAACTGCCCGTCCACCCGGCGCGACAGCACGCAGGCGTTCTTGTCCTCGGGAGGCATCACCACGCCGAGCTGCTCCACGCTGCGGAAGTCACCGGTAACGGCCAGCGCCACGCACGGGCCCTCCGGCCCGTACGCCGTATAGGCGATCAGCCACCCGCCCAGGTCCTCCACATGGGTGACCCGGGCGTCCTCCACGCCCCAGCGGGTGGTGTGGTCGTCCTCCGCCCCGGCGATCAACGGCTGCGGGTCGACCCGCCAGCCGGTGGTCCCGTCAGGGCTGCGTGCCACCGTCAGGTGGGAGATGCCGCGGCGGTCCTCGACCCGGCAGAGCAGCACGGTCTCCCCGTCCACCAAGGCCGCACCCGGGTTGAACACGGTGTTGACCGGGTACGGCCACTCCTCCGCTGTGAGCAGCGGGTTGGCGGCACTGCGGGTGAACAGCTCCCGGGCCGACCCGCGCGGCGTGGCGAGCGCAACCATCGAATGGGCCTCACCCGTCATCGACCGATCACCTCCTGGTACACCCGCACGTAGTCCTCCACCATCCGGTCGGCGCTGAACCTCGCCCGGGCAACCGCGCGGACGTGGTTACGGTCGAGAGTCAACGCCTTGCTCAACGCGATGACCGCAGAGTCTACGTCCTCGGCGAGGAAACCGGTCTCTCCTTCGTTGACTACTTCTGGCATCGAGCCGCGCCGGTACGCCACCACCGGCGTGCCGCACGCCATCGCCTCGACGACGGAGAGCCCGAACGGCTCGTCGAAGCCGATCGGGTGCAGCAGCGCCGCGGCGCCGCCCAGGATGGCCGCCCGGTCCGCCGGCCCGACGTTGCCGAGGTAGCGCACCCGGTCGCCATCCACATGCGGCAGCACCTTCGTAGCGTGGTACTCCTCGTCGTGCACCGGACCGCAGATCAGCAGCGGCCGGCCGGCCTGGCGGGCGATCTCGACCGCGTCGGCCGTGCCCTTGTCGGTGTGGATCCGGCCGAACGCGACCAGCTCCTCCCCGGTCCCCGCGCCGGCCGGGGACCGGGACGCGCCCGCTGGGAACTGGGACGCGCCCGCTGGGAACTGGGACGCGCCCGCTGGGAACTGGGACAGGTCGATGCCGTGGTAGACGGTGGCCAGGTAGGACAGGCCAGGCGCCCGGTCGGCGTCGGAGATGGAGACGAAGGCGCTGCCCGACCGCTGGTACGCCGGCAGGATGCGCGGTGAGGAGAACCCGTGCACGGTGGTGAGCAGGGGGGCCCGGCAGAACCCCCCCATCGCCAGCGGCAGCCAGTCCAGGTGGTTGTGCACCAGGTCGAACTCGCCGCTGCGGGCGAGGCAGTGCGCGATGTGCAGCGCCTCCCACACCCGCCCGTCCAGCGAGGTGTCCTCGCCGAACGGCCGCGGGCACACCCCGTCCAGGTCGGCGGCTGTCACCGAGTCGAGCGTGGCGAAGAGCGTCACCTGGACGCCGCGGGCGACCAGACCCTCGGCGAGCAGTGAGACCACCTGCTCCCAGGGCCCGTACGCCCGCGGCGGCGTGCGCCAGGTGACCGGCGCCAGCAGGGCGACCTTCATCGCACCGTGGCGCCCTTGACCGCGGCCGAGGCGCCGCTGGTCGCGCGCCCGACCGACCGGGCCGTCTGTGCGCCCGACGTCCCCGGTGCGGCCATCAGTCCGTTGTGGACGAGGGCGAGCATGGCCTGGTAGTAGGCGAGGGTGGACTCGGCGCCTTCGTTGGGGTTCACGTAGCTCGCGCCCAGCCCGTCCCGGCCGCCACCGGTCTGCTCGTCGTAGAGGGAGAGCCCGGCCCGGTTGACGCCGTGGAACCAGGAGAACGCGCGCACCGCCAGCCGGCCGTACTCCCACCTGCGGGTGACCTGCCAGGCGTCGGTGAGCGCCTCCACCACGGCCGCCGCGTCCAGCGGCTGCTCGTCGCCCTCGTCGGCGTCCACAGGGGGCCGGTCGCACCCGGCCTGGCGCCAGAAGTTGCCCACGCAGCGCAGCGCCGGGTCGCCGCCGCAGCCGACCAGGCCGACCTGCTCCAGGTACCACCGAAGCGCGTCCTCGGCCTGCCGGACCAGCCTCGCCTCACCCAGCCGGTCCCCGGCGAGCAGCAGCGCCTGCGGCAGGCGCGCGTTGTCGTAGGTCAGCTCGGGCTCGCACCACGGCCAGTCCGGTTCTCCCGCACCGAGCCCGCGGAGGCGGTCCGCCGAGGCGGCCAGCGCGGACCGCAGCGCCGGCGTCGGCTCCGCCAGCCGCGCCAGCCCGAGAATGGCGTACGCGTGCGGCCGGACGAACTCCTCGTGTGCCAGCATCGGCACGACGTCGAGCAGCAGGCGGTGGGCGCGCATCCGGGAGTCGGCCGCCACGTCCGAGGCGGCCATCACGCCGAGCCCCCAGATGGCCCGGCCGACGTGGTCGCCGAGGTGCGGGCCGTCCAGCCAGGTGCCGTCGTAGGCCATCAGGTTGCGCATGCCGACCTCGCGGTCGACCCGCCCGGGCACGGCAGCCGCCGGTGTGGCGGCGGCCAGGAACCGCACGGCCGAGGCGACCCAGCGGGCCGGCCGGGGGTCGCGCGCGCCGGCCGGCAGGGTGGTAAGGCCCGCGGCCACGATGCCGAGCCGTGCCACGTCGTCCACGCAGTAGCCCGAGGCGGGATCCGGCTCGGCGCCGCGGGCGAACTGGATGATGCCGATCTCGTCGGTGATCCGGTCCAGGTGGTCCAGGCGCAGCGGCGGCAGGACGTGGCGGGTCGGCGCGGCCCGGCTGGAGCGGACCGCCGCCCGGGTCACCTCGACCAGCCGCGAGGCGACCGAAGGCCAGGTGAGGGTCGCGCCCAACGCATCGGCGGCGCGGTAGGCCCGGTGCCGGGCTTCGTTGTCGTCGAACATCACGCTCACTTCGGTCGCGATCGCATCGATGTCTTCACAGGGGACCAGCCTGCCTGCCGCCAGCCCGTCCGGGCCGGGAGCGAGCAGGTCCCGGGCGTACGAGTACTCGGTGGAGACCACCGGGCAGCCGGCCGCGACGGCGAACGTGAGCGCGCCGGAGCAGATCTGCTCCGGCGAGCGGTACGGAGTCAGGTAGAGGTGGGTGCGCGCCAGCAGCACGGCCAGCTCCGGCTCGCTCAGGAACGCGTCGACGAAGTGCAGGTGCTCCTCGACGCCGAGCTCGGCGGCCAGGTCGACCAGGCTCTGCCGGTAGGTCTCCCCGTGGTGGCGCACCTCCTCCGGGTGCGACGCCCCGGCGATGAGGTAGCACACGTCCGGATGGCGCTCGACCACCTTGGGCAGGGCCGCAATCGCGTGCTCCAACCCTTTGCTCGGCCCGATCAGGCCGAAGGTCGCCAGCACCCGGCTGTCGCCCATCCGCTCCAGCACGTCGCGCACGGCGGGGCTCGCCACCTCCGGGTCGACGAGCGTACGCAGCACCGGCGGCGCCCCGTGCGGCACCACGACGACGACGACCGGGTCCACCAGCCCGGTCGAGACGGCGAGCGACGCGGCGGTCTCGGTGAACACGGTCACCCGGGCGGCGTGCGCGCACAGCTCCGCCAGCGTGGCCGCCTGTCCCTGGCTGGGCTTTGACAACACGGTGTGTAGGGTCACGATGTACGGGACGTTCTCCCTGCGGAGCGCCCGAGCTAGTTCGAGTACGTGGGCGCCGTCCGGGCCGCCGAAGATGCCGTACTCATGCTGGATCAGCACCAGGTCGGCTCCGGCCTGCGCGATGCGTCGCGCGGCGGCCCGGTAGTCGGCCGGCGTGTCCTGCCGGATCACAGTGGTGACTTCAGGCCCGTAGGAGAGCCCGTCGCGGTCGACCGCACAAACCCCGATGTCCCATCGGGGTGCCACCTCGCGCAGGGCGTCGCGCAGGTCGCCGGTGAAGGTGGCCAAGCCGCAACGCCTGGGTAAGTAGGTGGACACAAGCACGATTCGCATGGACCCGTGCATACCCCCTGATCATGTTAGTCATGCGTCATGAGTGTTAAATACCGCGCCTAGGCTAGCCGATGTGACGAAACTCCACATGGCCGCAATCGACCAAGGGACAACATCTTCCCGTTGCATCGTCTTCGCTCCGGACGGCTCCGTCACCGGTGCAGACCAACGTGAACACCGGCAGTACTACCCCCAACCCGGTTGGGTGGAACACGATGCCGAGGAGATCTGGGCGAACGTGCAGGCGGTGGTCTCCGCAGCGGTGGAGCGCGCCGGCCTCACGCCGGACGGCCTGGCCGCCATCGGCATCACCAACCAGCGCGAGACCACGCTGCTGTGGGACGCGCAGACCGGGTCGCCGGCCGGCCGGGCCATCGTCTGGCAGGACACCCGCACCGACCGGCTGGTCGCGGAGCTGGCCGGGGCGGCCGGGCAGGACCGGTTCCGGGACCGGTGCGGGCTGCCGCTGGCCACCTACTTCTCCGCCCCGAAGCTGGCCTGGATGCTCGACTCCGACCCGGACCTGCGCCGCCGGGCGGAAGCCGGCGAGCTGCGGTTCGGCACCATGGACAGCTGGCTCATCTACAAGCTGACCGGCCGGCATGTCACCGACGTGACCAACGCCAGCCGTACCATGCTGATGAACCTGTCCACCTTGGACTGGGACGACGAGCTGCTCGCCGCCTTCGGCCTGCCCCGCGCGCTGCTGCCGCAGATCCTGCCCTCCGCCCACGTGTACGGTGAGGCGCGCGGGCTCGGCGGGGTGCCGGTGGCCAGCGCCCTCGGCGACCAGCAGGCCGCCCTGTTCGGACAGACCTGCTTCACTGCGGGTGAGGCCAAGTGCACCTACGGCACCGGGTCGTTCCTGCTGCTGCACACCGGGGAGCGGGCGGTGCCGAGCAAGCGGGGCCTGGTGACCACCGTGGCGTACCAGCTCGCCGGGCAGCCGGCCGCGTACGCGCTGGAAGGGTCGATCGCGGTCACCGGGGCGCTGGTGCAGTGGCTGCGCGACAACCTGGGCGTCATCCGTACCGCCGCCGAGGTGAACGAGCTGGCCGCGACCGTGCCGGACAGCGGCGGCTGCGTCATCGTGCCGGCCTTCTCCGGCCTGTTCGCGCCGCACTGGCGGCCGGACGCGCGCGGGGTCATCGCCGGCCTGACCGGGTACGTCACAAAGGCGCACCTGGCCCGGGCCGCCCTGGAGGCGACGGCATGGCAGGTGCGCGACGTGATGGACGTGATGGCGGCCGAGTCCACCGTGGACCTGGCTCAGCTCAAAGTGGACGGCGGCATGACAGCCAGCGAGCTGCTCATGCAGTTCCAGGCCGACGTGCTGGACGTGCCGGTGGTCCGGCCGACCGTCGCCGAGACCACCTGCCTCGGCGCCGCGTACGCGGCCGGGCTGGCCGTCGGCTTCTGGCCGGACCTCGACGCCCTGCGGGCCCACTGGCGACCCGACCGCACCTGGGTGCCTGCGATGAGCGCCGCCGACCGGGAGCGGGGACACCGCCGGTGGGGCAAGGCCGTCGAGCGGACTCTGGGCTGGACGGACTGACTCCCACTGCCCGCAGCCAGATCTCAGCTCATGGTGACCAAAGGGCGGCGGGCGGCGTGGCCACCCCCGAGGCCACGCCGCCCGCACTGTGGGGAGGAGGGGTACGGCTCGCTACGTCTCTAGTTAGGACGCTTCAGCGAGCGTGACGGTTGTCGTCCGGACCGCCCCGTCCCGGGTATATGTGACTTCCAGCCGGTCGCCCACCTTGCCGGCCTGAACCGCCGACACCAGATCATTCGAGTCGGCGACGGTACTGTCCGCGATCTTGGTGATCACATCGCCGCGCTGGAGGCCGGCCCGCTCCGCCGGGCTACCCGAGGTCACCGCGCCGACCAGTGCGCCCCCGCCGCTCGCCGTGGTCACCTGTACACCGAGGTACGGGTGGCTGACCTTCTGGCCCTTTGCCAGTGCCTCGGCCACCTGCTTGGCCCGGTTGCTCGGGATGGCGAAACCGACCCCGATGTTGCCGTTGCCGCTGCCGGCCGTGGCGATCGCGGTATTGATGCCGATCACCTCACCACCCAGGTTGACCAGCGCACCTCCGGAGTTGCCAGGGTTGATCGCGGCGTCGGTCTGGATCACCCCGGAGATCGAGCTGGCCGCGGGGCGCTGCAGCGGCGAGCCCTGCTCACCGGCCTGGATGGTCCGGTTGGTGGCGCTGACGATGCCGGCCGTCACCGAACCCTCGAGGCCGAGCGGGCTGCCCAGTGCCAGGACCGTGTCGCCGACCCGCATGGCGTCGCTGTCGCCGAACTTCGCCGGGGTCAGGCCCGACACGCCGCTCGCCTTGATCACGGCCAGGTCGGTCTTCGGGTCGGTGCCGACGACCGACGCGCTCGCCCGCTTCCCATCGCTGAAGGTGACCGTGAGGGCGTCGCTGCGGGCGTCCGCCACCACATGGTTGTTGGTCAGGATGGACCCGTCCTCGCTCAGCACCACGCCCGAGCCCTCGCCGCTGCCGGTCGCCACCGACACCACGCTGGGCTGCACGGCAGCGGCGATGCCCGCCAGCGACGAGCGGTCCACCACCGGCGCGGCAGCCGTCGTGCGCTGGCTCGCCGTCACCGGTGTGTCGTCGTCCCACCGGGTCGCGGCGTAGCCGCCGACAAGTGCCGAGCCCAGCGACAGGACCAGGGCCGCGGCGCCCAGGGCCAGCCCCCGGCCGGCCCGCCCAGGGCGCGCCCCCGGCGCTGAAGCGGCGGCCGGGAACGCAGGTGGACCGGGCGGCGGCGCAGCCGGGAACACCGACGGACCGGGCGGCGGCGCGGCCGGGAACACCGAAGGGCCTGGTGAGGGCGCGGCGGCCGGGTATACCGGTGGCGGCGCGGCGGGTGCGGCCGGCGGGGCTGCGTGGGGAGCCGGCGGCTGCCCCAGAGGCAGCTCGGCCGTCCGGGTCGCCTCGTGCTCCGTCCGGGGAGCCTGGTTCTCGCTCATGCTGCTCACGATTCCCCACTGGGCTGCGGCCCGCCTGAGGACGCGCTGAAAGTTGGCTGGGAGCCCACCTCCAGCCGGGCCCGCGCGTCGACCTCGGTAGGGCCAGCGGCGAGGCCCGGTCCGGTGCGGCCGGTGGCGAGGCCGGGCCCGGTGTGGCCGGCGGCGGGGCCGGGCACGAGCGGCAGCCGTACCCGGAAGGTGGCCCCTTCACCGGGGCGGCTGTCCACCTCGACGGTGCCGTCATGGGCGGCCACCAGCGCGGCGACGATGGCCAGCCCGAGGCCGGTGCTGGGCAGCCCGTCGGCGCGCCGGGTGCGCGCCGCGTCGGCCCGGTAGAACCGCTCGAACACCCGCTCCGCCTGCTCCGGGGTGAGGCCCGGCCCCGCGTCGACCACCTCGATGACCGCGTGCTCCGGCGCGGCCTGGTGCAGCCGTACCGTGACCGGGGTGCCCTGAGGGGTGTGCGTCAGCGCGTTGCCCACCAGGTTGCTGACCACCTGCCGGAGCCGGGCGTCGTCGCCGAGCACCACCAGCGGCCCGGCGGCGCCGGCCAGGTCGAGCGCGACCGACCGGTCCGGGGCGACCGCCCGGGCGGCCTGCACCGCGTCCGCCGCGACCACCGGCAGCTCCACCGGGACAAGGGTCAGCGGTCGTTCCCGGTCGAGCCGGGCGAGCAGCAGCAGGTCCTCCACGAGCAGCCCCATCCGGGCCGCCTCGTCCTCGATGCGGCGCAGCAGCCGGCCGGTCTCCTCCGGCTGCCGGGCCGCCCCCTGCCGGTAGAGCTCGGCGAACCCGCGGATCGTGGTCAGCGGCGTGCGCAGCTCGTGCGAGGCGTCCGCCACGAACTGGCGCATCCGCTCCTCGGACCGGCGCGCCCGCACCTCGGACACGAGCGCGTTCGCCGCGGCGTCCCGGGCCGCCGACTCGGCCGCCCGGGCCGCCGTCTCCGACGCCGCCTGCGCGGTGAACGCGGTCTCGATCTGGGCCAGCATGGTGTTGAGGGCGCGGGAGAGCCGGCCGAGCTCGGTGCGCCCCGGACCCTCCCCCGGCTCGGGGTCGGGCACCCGGCGGGTCAGGTCGCCGCCGGCGATGGCGGCCGCGGTCTCCTCGATCTCCTGCAACGGTCCCAGGCTGCGCCGGACCACCGCCGCCCCGGCGGCCGCGATGACGACCAGCACGACCAGGCCGACGAACAGGTTGATCCAGGCCAGCTGGGCGACCGCGGCGTCGACGGAGGACAGGCTGCGGCCCACGATGAGCACCTGCCGGTTCGACAGCCGGGTCACCAGGATCCGCCAGCGGGGCTCACCGTCTCCGGCCGTCGCCGTGTACGGCCGGCCGGCCAGCGCGGCCGACTCGGCCAGGTTCGCCGGCATGGGCGGCAGGTCGTCCGCCGTATACAGCCGGGAGAAGACCACATCGGTACGCCGGTCGTCCTGCAGCCCGAAGAGGAAGTCGCTGGGCAGCTCGCCGGTGATCGGGATGCGACCGCGCTGGGCGGCCTGCTGCGCCGTCGTGACCAGCTCGCCGTCCACCCGGGCGATCAGGTAGCTGCGCATGGCGACCGCGCTGGCCACCCCGATGACGGTGAGCGCGGCGGCGGCCAGGGCCAGGACCGCGGCGACCAGCTTGACCCGGAGCGGTGTCCGGCGCAGCAGCGTCTGCACCGCTCACAACGGCTTTCGCAGCACGTACCCCACCCCTCGCAAGGTGTGTATCAACCTCGGCTCCCGGTTGTCGACCTTCCGCCGCAGGTACGAGATGTAGGACTCGACGATGTTGTCGTCCCCCCGGAAGTCGTAGTTCCACACGTGGTCGAGGATCTGCGCCTTGGACAGCACCCGGCCCGCGTTGAGCATGAGGTAGCGCAGCAGCTTGAACTCGGTGGGCGAGAGCGGCACCACCACCCCGCCCCGCCACACCTCGTGTGTCTCCTCGTCCAGGGCGAGGTCGGCGTACTCCAGCCGGGGCGGGGCCTGCGCACCGACGGCGCTGCGCCGCAGCACGGCCCGGATCCGGGCGGTCAGCTCCTCCAGGCTGAACGGCTTGGTCACGTAGTCGTCGCCGCCGAGGGTGAGCCCGCGGATCTTGTCGTCGGTGGCGTCCCGCGCGGTCAGGAACACCACCGGGGTACGCGCACCGCCGCCGCGCAGCCGCCGGACCACCTCGAAGCCGTCCAGGTCGGGCAGCATCACGTCGAGCACGACCAGGTCCGGCCGGCCGGTCCGGGCCAGCGCCACCGCCTGGCTGCCGCTGGTCGCGGTCGCCACGTCGAACCCGGCGAAACGCAGGGTCGCCGAGAGCAGCTCGAGGATGTTCGGGTCGTCCTCCACCACGAGCAGCCTCGCCTCGGGCGGCGCGTTGGTCATGCGCTCATCCTGGCCCACCCGGCTGGACGGTGCCTGGACTTGCGCTGAAAGGTGGCTGGGAGCGTGTCCCAGGGCCAGAACGCGGCTGCTGGGCGGGCCGCCGTGAGAGCCTTGGTCACGGTGGCGGGCACCGTGGTGGCGGTCCTGGCGACGCGATCAGGAAGGTGGATCGGGCGTGATCATCTCCCGGCGGTTCAACGGCCCTCCGGACTCAGGCAACGGCGGCTACTGCGCGGGGCGCTTCGCGGCGCTCGTCGACGGGCCCGCCGTGGTCACGCTGCGCCGGCCGCCACCGCTGGAGACGCCGCTGCAGGCCGCCCGCGGCAGCGCCGGGTTCCGGATATACGCCGGAGACCAGGTGGTCGCCGACGCGCTGCCGGCGCAGGGGCCCGCGCCGGCCCCGGTGCTCCCGGTGGGCCTGACCGAGGCCCTGGACGCGTCCGAGGCGTACGCCGGCCTCGCCGACCACCCGTTCTCGACCTGCTACGTGTGCGGGGTCGACCGGGCCGAGGGTGACGGCCTGCTGATCTTTGCCGGGCCGTTGCCGGACGGGCGCAGCGCGGCGCCGTGGGTCGTCCCGGACGACGTGGCCGTGGAGACGATGTGGGCCGCGCTGGACTGCCCGGGCGGCTGGGCCATCGGCGGCGTGGGCCGGCCGTACGTGCTCGGGCGGATCGCGGCCGTCGTCTCGGCGCTGCCCGAGCCCGGCGAGATCTGCCTGGTGGTCGGCGTGTGTGACGGGGTCGAGGGGCGCAAGGCGTATGCCCGCACCACCATCTACTCGTTGAAGAGCGAGGTCATGGCCACCGCGGAGGCGACCTGGGTCGCCGTGTGACCAATACCGGACCGCCCGACCGGCCGGTGGACACCGTCGGCGATGATGCCACCGTGGGGCGCGACCGGCTGGCGTGACCGCTACCCGCCGCACCCGGTCCCCGGCTGCGGCGGTCCGGCCCAGCCTCCACGGGAGGAGTGAGATGTCCGACGGACAGATCGTGGTCAGCGGCCTGACCAAGCAGTTCAAGCGGGTCCGGGCCGTGGATGGCCTGTCGCTCGTGGTCGAGCCCGGGCGGGTCACCGGCTTCCTCGGCCCGAACGGCGCTGGAAAGACCACCACCCTGCGGATGCTGCTCAACCTCGTGACGCCGACAGCCGGCACGGCCACCATCGGGGGCAGCCGCTACGCCGACCTCGACCAGCCCCTGCGCCACGTGGGTGCGGTGCTGGAGGCCTCCAGCGCGCACAAGGGGCGGACCGGCCGCAACCACCTGCGGGTGATCTGCGCGGCGGCCGGCTTCCCGGCGCGGCGTGCGGACGAGGTGCTCGACCTGGTCGGGCTGACACCGGCCGCGAAGCGCAAGTTCAAGGGCTACTCGCTGGGCATGCGGCAGCGGCTCGGCATCGCCGCGGCGATGCTCGGCAACCCCAGGGTGCTCATCCTCGACGAGCCCGCCAACGGCCTGGACCCGGAGGGCATCCGCTGGATGCGGGACCTGCTGCGGTCGCTCGCCGCCCAGGGACGCACCATCTTCGTCTCCAGCCACCTGCTGTCAGAGATGGAGCTGCTCGCCCACGACGTCATCATCATCGCAGCCGGCCGGCTGGTCGCCCAGGGCCCGGTCGAGCAGGTGATCGGCGGGATGGCCGGGGGTGGCGTCCGGATCCGGGTGCGCACCCCCGAGCCGGAGAAGCTCGTCGCCGAGCTGGGCTCCGCCGCCACGGCGCAGCCCGGGGAGAACGGCGCGCTGCTGGTCACCGGCGTGGATGCGCCGACAGTCGGCGCCGCGGCCCTGCGCGCCTCGGTCGAGCTGCACGAGCTGGTCGCCGAACGACCCGACCTGGAGCGGGTGTTCCTGGAGCTGACGGCCGGAAAGGCGGCGATCCGATGACCGCGACGACCACGACGACCGCCGAGCCCGCCCTGGGCCGCCCAGGTCCGGCCCCGCTGCGCCTGATGCGCAGCGAGCTGTTGAAGATCGTCACGACCAAGGCCTGGTGGCTGCTGCTGCTCGGCGCGCTCGCGATGCTGGCGCTGGCCTTCCTGGTCAACGCCATCGGCGCTGACTTCGCCTTCGGCGAGTCGGCCCCCGAGGGGATCCCGGCCGAGGACCGGGCCGCCTTCGAGGCCAGCCGCAACGAGGTCTACCAGGCCGCCAACCTCTACACCTCGGGCCAGTTCTTCGGTCTGATGTTCGTGATGCTCCTCGGCATCATCCTGATGACCGGCGAGTTCTTCCATCAGACGGCGACCGCCACCTTCCTGGCCACCCCGCACCGGACCGCCGTCGTACTGGCCAAGCTGGCCGTGGCCGCGCTGTGCGGCGCCGTCCTGTGGGCGGTCACCACGACCCTGACGGTCCCGGCCACGGCCACCTTCCTCCAGCGGTACGACGTGCCGAGCCATCTCGGCGACTGGCCGGTGCAGCGGGCGATCATGCTGAACCTGCTCGCGTACGGCATCTGGGGCATGTTCGGGGTCAGCCTCGGCGTGCTGATCCGTAGCCAGATCGGGGCCACGGTCACCGCTGTGGCGCTCTACCTCATCGGCACCGCCGCCGTGCAGATCATCCTGGCCATCCTCGAGCAGCAGCTCGGCTGGGACTGGGTCAGCAACGTCCAGTACGCCATGCCCGCGGTGGCGTCCGCGCTGATGGTCACCGGCACGGATCTTCCCGGCGAGCCGGCGTGGTGGGTCGGGGGCCTGGTCCTCGTGGCCTACGTCGTCGTGGCCGGGGGGCTCGGCATCTTGATCAACCGGCGGCGGGACGTGTCCTGACCTACCGTCGGGTGATCGAGGCCACGCCGGGCTCCGGCGGGCGCCGCGGTGTCTAGTGGCCGGTCAGGGGTGCTCTGCGCGTAGCCTTTGACAGGCCAGTCAACCCCTGCGTGGAAGAGGCGAAGAGCGGCGTGTCGACCCAGCAGACTTCGCGGAACAACCCGCTGGCGGGCTTCGGCCCGAACGAGTGGGTCGTCGAGGAGATGTACCAGCGGTACCTCGCTGACCCGCAGAGCGTAGACCCGGCGTGGCATGACTTCTTCGCCGACTACAAGCCGGCGCCCGAGGCCGACGACGCCGCGGACAGCGACGAGCCCCCCGCCGCCCCGGCCCAGGCCGCTGAGCCCGCGGCACCAGCCCAGCCCACGGCACCAGCCCAGCCCGCAGCGGCGGCCCAGCCCACGGCACAAGGCCAGCCCGCAGCACAAAGCCAGCCCGCAGCACAAAGCCAGGCCGCAGCGGCACAGGCTGCGGCACAGGGCCAGCGCACGGCACCCGCCCAGGCCGCAGCGGCGGCTCAGCGCCCGGCGCCAGCACAGCCCGCGACCGCCGGGCCGGCGCCTGCCCGACCTGACGGGGCGCAGCCGGCCCCCACCACGCCGGGTGAGAGCCAGACCGCAGCGCCGACCGCCCCCACCACGCCGACCAGGGCCGCAGCCGCCCAGGCCGCTCCATCTGGGACGGCCCCGGCTGGGACGGCCCCGGCCAAGGCCACTTCGGCGAGGCCGGCCCAGGCTGAGGCGGCGCAGGTCAAGCCGATCCGCGGCGCCTCCGCGATGATCGTCAAGAACATGGACGCGTCGCTACGGGTGCCGACCGCGACCAGCGTGCGAGCGGTCCCGGCCAAGCTGCTCGCCGACAACCGGATCGTGATCAACAACCACCTTGCCCGGGGCCGCGGTGGCAAGGTCAGCTTTACCCATCTGATCGGCTTCGCCCTGGTCCGCGCGCTCGGCACCCACCAGGAGATGAACAGCTCCTACGCCGAGGTCGACGGCAAGCCGATGCTCTCCGTGCCCGCGCACGTCAACCTGGGGCTCGCCATCGACCTGCAGAAGCCGGACGGGTCGCGCTCGCTGGTGGTGCCGAGCATCAAGGCGGCGGAGCAGATGGACTTCCGCCAGTTCTGGCAGGCGTACGAGGACATCGTCCGGCGGGCCCGCCGCAACGAGCTGACCATGGAGGACTACGCGGGCACGACCGTGACGCTCACCAACCCGGGCGGGATCGGCACGGTCCACTCGATCCCACGGCTGATGGCCGGGCAGGGCACGATCCTGGGCGTCGGCGCGATGGAGTACCCGGCGCCGTACGCGGGCATGTCCGACGAGACCCTCGCCGAGCTGGCCGTCAGCAAGATCATAAATCTGACCTCAACGTACGACCACCGGATCATCCAGGGTGCGCAGTCCGGGGAGTTCCTCAAGGTCATCCACGAGCTGCTCCTCGGCGAGCACGGCTTCTACGACGAGGTCTTCACCTCGCTGCGGGTCCCGTACGAGCCGGTCCGGTGGGTGCGCGACATCGCGCACACCTCGGAAGGCCAGATCGACAAGACCGCGCGGGTGATCGAGCTGATCCACGCCTACCGGGTCCGCGGGCACCTGATGGCCGACACCGACCCGCTGGAGTTCGAGATCCGCCGCCACCCGGACCTCGACGTACGCGAGCACGACCTGACCCTGTGGGACCTGGACCGATCCTTCCCGGTGGGCGGCTTCGCCGGCAAGGACAAGATGCGGCTGCGCGACATCCTCGGGGTGCTGCGCGACAGCTACTGCCGGCGGGTGGGCATCGAGTACATGCACATCCAGGACCCGGAGGAGCGCCGCTGGATCCAGCAGCGGGTGGAGGTGCGCTACGCCAAGCCGAGCACCGACGAGCAGAAGCACATCCTCAACCGGCTCAACTCGGCCGAGGCGTTCGAGACGTTCCTGCAGACCAAGTTCGTCGGCCAGAAGCGGTTCTCGCTGGAGGGCAGCGAGTCACTGATCCCGCTGCTGGACGAGGTGCTCCAGGCCTCCGCCGAGGAGGGGCTGGACGAGGTCGTCATCGGCATGGCGCACCGGGGCCGGCTCAACGTGCTCGCGAACATCGTCGGCAAGCCGTACGAGAAGATCTTCTCGGAGTTCGAGGGGCACCTGGACCCGCGGTCGACCCAGGGGTCCGGGGATGTGAAGTACCACCTCGGGATGACCGGCAAGTTCACCACGCCGGACGGCGCCTCGCACACCACGGTGTCGGTGGTGGCCAACCCGTCCCACCTGGAGGCGGTGGACCCGGTGATGGAGGGCATCGTCCGGGCCAAGCAGGACCGGCTCGACCTGGGCCTTTCGGGCTACACGGTGCTGCCGGTGCTGGTGCACGGCGACGCTGCGTTCGCCGGCCAGGGCGTGGTCGCCGAGACGCTCAACCTCTCCCAGCTTCGCGGATACCGCACCGGCGGCACGGTCCACGTGGTGGTCAACAACCAGGTGGGCTTCACCACCGCGCCGGAGTACAGCCGGTCCTCGCTCTACTCCACCGACGTCGCCCGGATGATCCAGGCCCCGATCTTCCATGTGAACGGGGACGACCCGGAGGCCGTGGTCCGGGTGGCCCGGCTGGCGTTCGAGTACCGGCAGGCGTTCAACAAGGACGTCGTGCTCGACCTGCTCTGCTACCGGCGGCGCGGGCACAACGAGGGCGACGACCCATCGATGACCAACCCGTTGATGTACGCGATCATCGACCAGAAGCGCTCGGTGCGCAAGATCTACACCGAGGAGCTGATCGGCCGGGGCGACCTCACCGTGGGCGAGGCGGAGGAGCTGCTGCGCGACTACCAGCAACAGCTGGAGTCGGTGTTCAAGGCCACCCGCGACGCGGCCGGGTCCAGCTCGCCGCCCCGGTCGCCCCGCCAGCCGCGGCCGGAGCCGGAGCCGGTGGTCGGCACGACCGTCGACGCCGAGCTGGTCCGGCGCATCGGCGGCGCACACGTCGACCTGCCCGCCGGGTTCACCCCGCACAAGCGGGTGGTCCAGCTGCTGCGGCGCCGCGCCGCGATGGCGGCCGAGGGCGACATCGACTGGGGCTTCGCGGAGATCATCGCCCTCGGCTCGCTGCTCGCCGAGGGGGTCACGGTACGCCTGTCCGGGCAGGACTCCCGGCGCGGCACGTTCGTCCAGCGCCACGCTGCGGTGATGGACAGCCGTACCGGCGCGGAGTACCTCCCGCTCTCCTCGGTCGCGGCCGGCGGCGCCCGCTTCTTCGCACAGGACTCGCTGCTCAGCGAGTTCGCCGCGATGGGCTTCGAGTACGGCTACTCGGTGGAGAACCCGGAGGCGCTGGTGCTGTGGGAGGCGCAGTTCGGTGACTTCGCCAACGGGGCACAGTCCATTGTGGACGAGTTCGTCTCCTCCGGCGAGGTCAAGTGGGGCCAGCGGTCCGCGCTGACACTGCTGCTGCCGCACGGGCACGAGGGCCAGGGCCCGGACCACACCTCCGGCCGGCCAGAGCGCTACCTGCAGCTGTGCGCCGAGGACAACATGCGGGTCGCCATCCCCAGCACGCCGGCGAACTACTTCCACCTGCTGCGCCGCCAGGCCCTCTCGCCCAAGCGGAAGCCACTCGTGGTGTTCACGCCAAAGTCCCTGCTGCGGCACAAGCTGTGCGTGTCCGCGGTGGCGGACTTCACCACCGGCACGTTCCAGCCGGTGCTCGCTGACACCGCGGTCGATCCCGGCGCCGTGCGGCGGGTGCTGCTGTGCACCGGAAAGATCTACTACGACCTCACCCAGGCGCGAGCCGAGCGGGCCGGAAGCAAGCAGGCCGATAACGAGCAGGCCGGCAGCGGGCGGGGCGAGGCCGGCCCGGCGGTCGTACGGCTCGAGCAGCTCTACCCGTTGCCAGTGGCGGAGCTGCGCGCGGCGCTCGCCGCGTACCCGAACGCGGAGGAGCTCTGCTGGGTCCAGGAGGAGCCGGCCAACCAGGGCGCCTGGTCGTTCATCGCGCTCAACCTCATCGACCAGCTCGACGGGGCCCGGCTGCGCATCATCTCGCGCCCGGCCGCCGCGGCGCCCTCGGCCGGCTCGGCCCGGATCCACGAGACCGAGCAGGCCGCGCTCCTGGACACCGCTCTGGGACGGGCGTAGGCCATGTACTTCACCGACCGCGGCATCGAGGAGCTGGCCGACCGGCGTGGTGAGGAGACGGTCAGCCTCGAGTGGATCGCCGCCCGGCTGCGTGACTTCCTGGACCTGCACCCGGAGTTCGAGACGCCGATTGAGCGCTTCGCCACCTGGCTCGCCCGCCTGGACGAGGAGGACGAGTAGCGCCGGCGCGATGTGCACATCACGACCGTTGGACGCCTACGGACAAGACCCGCCGTGGCTCGTGCCGGTAGGCGTCCAGCGGTCAAGAAACCTCGTACCGACCTACACGGTCGGGGAAGCCACTGTTGCGGTAGCACTGCACATCGACGGTCTCGTTGACCCCGCCCGCCGCCCACGCCATCACCTGGCACCAGCGCGCGTCCCCGGCGACCGCGGTGACGTGTGCGACGCCCCTGGTCGAGGCGGCGTGCGGGAACGTCACCCGGTAGCGGCCGAAGGCGATCTCGGTCACGGTTGCCCAGTCGAGCGGGTGCGCCACCTTCCAGCTGCCCCACTGGCGGGTGGTGTCAAGGACCGTCCCGGGTGCGGGCGCCGGGTTGTGCATGAACGCAAAGCCCCAGGCGTCCGGTACGGCGGCGCGGGCCGGCGCAGTCGTCGCCGTCACGCCGGCCACGGCCAGCGCCAGCACGGCCGCGAAGGTTGTGAGACCCGCCTCGTTAGATTTACCTAGATCTATATCTGGCCGCATGGTGGGCGCTGCGGCGGGTCGTGTCGACCATGTGCCGCCGACCCGACGCCGAACCCCTACGCTCGGCGTCATGGCGGACGGGCGGGAACGGTCGTGGTGGGGCTGGGGCTGGGCGGACCAGGCGCTGGACACGGCGGCCACCTCGGCACTGGCCGAGCGGGTGCGCCCGTTCCTGCCGCTGGACGGCACCCTGCTCACCCCGCCAGACCCGGACGCGCTGGACCTGCCGGCACCCCGGCTGGCGCCGCCGGCCGCGCTCGCCGGCATCTGCCGCACCGACCCGCGCACCCGGGCCGCGCACGCGCACGGCAAGGCGTACCGGGACGTGGTCCGCAACCTGCACGGCGAGCTCGCCAACCCACCGGACCTGGTCGCCTACCCGGTGGCAGAGGCGGACGTGGTCGCGGTGCTCGACTGGGCGTCGGGCACCGGCACGCCGGTCGTTCCGTACGGCGGCGGCACCTCGGTCGTGGGCGGCGTGGAGTACCGCGGGGACGGGCCCTGGGTCAGCCTCGACCTGTCCACACTGGACCGGGTGCTGGCGGTGGACGAGACCAGCCTCGCCGCCCGGGTGCAGGCCGGCATCCTCGGCCCGGCGGTCGAGGACCACCTCCGCCGGTACGGCCTCACGCTGCGGCACTACCCGCAGAGCTTCGAGTTCGCAAGCGTCGGCGGGTGGCTCGCGACCCGGGCCGGCGGGCACTTCGCCACCGGCTACACGCACATCGACGACGCGGTCGAGGCGCTGCGGGTGGTGACCCCGGTCGGGGTGGGCGAGTCGCTGCGGGTCCCGGCCTCCGGCGCCGGACCGGCGCCGGACCGGCTCTGGCTGGGCTCCGAGGGCACGCTGGGGGTCATCGTCGAGGCCTGGCTGCGGGTGCTGCGCCGGCCCCAGTTCCGCGCCGCCTGCACACTGTCCTTTATGGAGTACGACGACGGCGTCGCGGCGGTGCGGGAGATCGTGCAGGCCGGGCTGCGGCCGAGCAACTGCCGCCTGCTCGACCCGCTGGAGGCGATGCTCGGCGCCGGCGCGACCGACGGCGGGTCCCGGTTGCTGCTGGGCTTCGAGTCGGCGGACCATCCGGTGGACGCGGCGCTGGCGCGGGCGGTGGAGATCGGCCGCGGGCACACCGGCACACCGTCCACAGCGGACGTGGCCGGTGAGTGGCGCGGGGCGTTCCTGCGGGCCCCGTACCGCCGGGACGCGCTCGCCCGGCTCGGCGTCGCGGTCGAGACCGTCGAGACCGCGTGCACCTGGGACCGCCTGCCGCAGCTTCGCGACCAGGTGGTGGAGGCGGTGGCCGCAGCAGGGGTCGCCGCCACCGGCTCACCGGCGCTGGTGTCGACCCGGTTCAGCCACGTCTACCCGGACGGGCCGGCCCCCTACTTCACCGTCTACGCGGCGGCGCGGCGCGGCGCCGAGGTCAAGATCTGGGACCAGCTCAAGGCTGCGGCCAGCGAGGCGGTCACCGCCTCCGGTGGCACGATCACGCACCACCACGCCGTCGGCCGCGACCACCGGCCGTGGTACGACCGGCAGCGGCCGGAGCCGTTCGCCGCCGCCCTGCGCGCCGCAAAGCACGAGCTGGACCCGGCCGGCATCCTCAACCCGGGCATCCTGGTCGGGCCGGCGCTGACACGTCCTTCCTTCGTACCACGCTGATCATCCTATATCAATATCTATTGTTTTCGATAAAGGACTCCTACCCTGTGTCGCGAGGGTGAGACCCACCTCGCACGTCCAGGGTGGCCCGGCCCGTCCGGGGCCCGGGCGCCCTGCCTGAGGGGAGGACGCCGAATGACGAATACTCCACACATCCGGCGGCGCGTCCTGTGCGCGCTCGGCGGGCTGGTGCTCGCCGCCGGGATCGCGGCTACCGCGACACCCGCCCAGGCGGCTGAGGGCGCGGTCCTCGCCGCCGGCCGGGCCGACGCCATCCCCGGCTCGTACATCGTGGTGTTCAAGGACTCCGCGGTGTCGGCCCAGGGCGTCGCCAGCACCGCGGCCAGCCTCGCCGCGCGCCACGGCGGGACCGTCGCGGCCACCTACACCGCGGCGCTGCGCGGCTTCTCGGTCCGCATGTCCGAGACGGCCGCCCGCCAGCTCGCGACCAGCCCGGCCGTCGCCTACGTGCACGCCGACACGGTCATGGGCGTCACCGGGACCCAGTCACCGACACCGTCCTGGGGCCTGGACCGTATCGACCAGCGCGCCCTGCCGCTGAACAACTCGTACACGTACCCGAACACGGCGACGAACGTGCACACGTACATCATCGACACCGGCGTGCTGATCAGCCACACCGACTTCGGTGGGCGGGCCAGCCACGGGCGGGACACAGTCAGCGAGGACAACGACTCGACCGACTGCCACGGCCACGGCACCCACGTCGCCGGCACCACCGCCGGCACCGCGTACGGCGTGGCCAAGGGCGCCCGGGTCGTCGGCGTACGCGTGCTCAGCTGCTCCGGCAGCGGCACCACGACCGACATCGTCCAGGGCATCGACTGGGTGACCGCCAACGCCGTCAAGCCGGCCGTGGCGAACATGAGCCTCGGCGGCGGCGTGAACACCGCGCTCGACAACGCGGTGGCCAACTCGATCTCGTCCGGCATCACCTACGCCCTTGCGGCGGGCAACAGCAACATCGACGCGTGCCAGTTCTCGCCGGCCCGCACCCCGACGGCGATCACGCTGGGCGCGACCCAGAGCAACGACGCGCGCGCGTCGTTCTCCAACTGGGGCACCTGCCTGGACCTGTTCGCCCCCGG
>Ga0075420_100000502_pt1 | contig 31115 bp, 29 predicted proteins | sample SoiMetdeltSBSDD4_FD_75296 | JGI IMG/M metagenome (GOLD analysis project Ga0075420, IMG submission 75296) | Bulk soil microbial communities from a Populus tree surrounding site in Tennessee, USA - Soil MetaG P. deltoides SBSDD4 | ecosystem: Environmental > Terrestrial > Soil > Tree plantation...
GAGTGAGCGCGCGCGCACGGATGGCTCACAAGCCGTCCGCGCGCGCTCACTCGACGTGTGCCTAGACAGTGACGGCCCTTTCATAGATGTTGAAATCCGTTATCTCGATAGTCTCTCTCTCTCCCTCTCTCTCTCTCTCTCTCTCTGTTCGACAGTCTCGGGTTTTGTACAATCTGTACAGGCGTTCCGTGTTAACCATCAACGAGATCTTCCACTCGATCCAGGGGGAATCCACCCACACCGGGAGACCTTGCGTCTTCGTCCGGCTGACGGCGTGCGATCTCCGCTGCTCGTGGTGCGACACCCCGTACGCCTTCACCGAGGGGCGAAAGATGTCGCTGGACGAGGTGGTGAACCAGGTGGAGGGTTACGACTGCCGGCTGGTCGAGATCACCGGCGGCGAGCCGCTGCTGCAACGCGACGTGTATCCGCTGATGACGCGCCTGCTCGAGTCAGGAAAAACCGTGATGGTCGAGACCGGCGGTCATCTCAGCATCCGGCAGGTGCCCGAGCCGGTCATCAAGATCGTCGACGTCAAGTGTCCGGGCAGCGGCGAATCGCACCGCACGCATTGGGACAACCTCGAGAACCTCGCACCGCACGACGAGGTCAAGTTCGTGATCAAGGATCGCGTCGACTACGAGTTTGCGCGCGACATTGTCGCGAAGCACCAGCTGGTCGGTCGTGTCGCAGCGGTGCTGTTTTCCCCGGTGCACGGCGTTCTCGACCCGAGAGATCTCGCGGCGTGGATCCTCGAAGACAAGCTCGAGGTCAGGCTGCAGCTGCAGGTCCACAAGTTCATCTGGGGCCCGGACGTCCGGGGCGTGTAGAGTTGAAGGCGATCCTCCTCCTGAGCGGAGGTCTCGACTCTTATACGGCGGGCGCGATCGCGGCGCGTGATGGATACGAACTCTTCGCTCTCACGGTCCGGTATGGCCAGGTCCACGCGCGAGAGGTAGACTCCGCGCGGCGGGTGGCAGCGGCGCTCGGAGTCAGAAAACATTCCGAGCTGCACGTCGACCTCGCGTCGTTCGGCGGCTCGGCCCTGCTGGGGGACGGCTCGGTCCCGAAAGATCGCGACGTGTCCGCCGTCCACGACATCCCCGCGACATACGTGCCCGCCCGCAACACGGTCTTTCTGTCGCTCGCGCTGGCGTGGGCGGAGGTTGTCGGGGCCGACGCCGTCGTGCTTGGCGTGAACGCCCTCGACTATTCGGGGTACCCGGACTGCCGGCCTGAGTATCTCGCGGCGTTCGAACGGCTCGCGACGCTCGCTACGAAAGCCGGCGTGGAAGGCGCGCGGTTGCGGATCCTCGCACCGCTCATTCACATGTCCAAGGCCGAGATCATCCGCACCGGTCTCGAGCTCCAGCTCGATTACGGGCTCACCCACAGCTGCTACGATCCGTCCGCGGATGGCCGTCCCTGCGGCCGATGCGACAGCTGCCTTCTTCGCGCGAAAGGCTTCCGGGAGGCCGGCGCGCTCGACCCTGTCCTCCAGCCGTGACCGAACGCCTCTATTACAGCGATCCCTATCTGAAGGAATTCGACGCGCGGCTGGTGGCCGTCCGCGACGTTGACGGACGTTCAGGCGTAGTCCTGGACCGCACCGCGTTCTACCCGTCGTCGGGAGGGCAGCCCTTCGATACCGGAACGATCGGCGGCGCCCGCGTGGTCGACGTCATCGATGGCGAGGACGGAGCGATTGTGCATGTGGTCGACGGAGTGGTGGACGTTTCGGTGCCTGGGCACCCTGGGCTCGAGATTGTGACCGGCCGGATCGACTGGGTACGCCGCTTCGATCACATGCAGCAGCACACCGGGCAGCACGTGCTCTCCGCCGCCATCGACCACGTGTGCGGCGTCAGGACGGAGAGCTTTCACCTCGGGGCTGTCTCATCGACTATCGATCTCGCCCGTGAGCTGACGCTGGCGGAAATCGCAGAATCCGAAGATCTGGCCAATGCCGTGGTCTGGGAGGATCGGCCGGTCGCGATCAGGTTCGTCGACGCGGAGGACACGGCGGCGCTTCAGCTGCGCAAGGAATCGGCGCGTACCGGCACACTGCGGATCATCGATGTCGAAGGCTTCGACGTTTCGGCCTGCGGCGGAACGCACGTGGGGCGAACCGGCGCGATCGGCATCATTGCGATCTCGGGCTGGGAGCGCCTCCGCGGTGGAACACGCCTGGAGTTCCGGTGCGGGTCGCGTGCGCTGCGCGCGCACCGGATGCTGCGCGATACCGCTGCCGCGAGTGGCCGGCTGCTGTCCACCAGCTCCGACGAGCTCCCGCAGGCGATCGAACGGCTGCAGGAGGACGGCAAGGAGCTCAGGCGGCGCGTGAAGGACCTCGAAAGCCGGCTCGCCGGCTACGAGGCTGATGCCGTGGCCGCGCGCGCAGTCGACGTCCACGGCGTCCGGCTCGTCGCGGAAGCCGTCCCCGATGCTGACATGAATGCCATCAAGACCATCGCGCAGGGCGTCGCCGCGCGCCCGGGTCACGTCGCCGTACTGCTGACGGCGACGTCACCGGCCTCGGTCATCATTGCGCGGGCACCCGACGTGCAAGTTGATGCCGCTCGCATCCTGAAGCAGTTGATGACACACTTCGGCGGCAAAGGCGGCGGTCGGCCCGAGCTGGCCCAGGGCGGCGGCCTGATGGCGCGAGCCGATGAGATCGTCGCCTCGGCCAGGCAGCAGGTCGCGACCGCGCTCGCCGGCAAGTAGCCAGCATTTCAAATACAACAGGAGGGCCAGGAGATCAGGAGAAACATCAAGTCTTCTCCTGATCTCCTGGCCCTCCTGTATAGAGATTTACTTCTGTTGAAGCCTGACGATTGTGCGCCCCGCCTCGCGCGCGACCTCCTCGTTCTTGTCCCGCGCGGCCTCCTTCAGCAACGGCAGTGCGGGTAAGGCGTCGGATCCGAAAGAGCCGAGCGCCGTCGCCGCCTCGCGCCTGACCTCACCATTCGAGTCCGACAACGCCGCGATCAGAGCGGGCACCGCTTCGTCCGCCGCCTCATGGATGATGCCCAGGTAGGTCGCGGCGACCGTCCTTACGCCGTCATCACGATCCGTCAGGCTCTGAATCAGTACCTTCACCACCGGGTCGGCCTGGAGTGGGGCGCGCTCTTTCAGCTTGCCAATCGATCGCAGGGATTCGCGCCGCACGATCGGATCGTCGTGCCAGAGGCCATCGCGAAGAGGGTCGAACGCCCTGGGCCCCATGTAGCTGAGCGCGATCGCGGCTTCCGCGGTCAGGCCCTGCTCGTCGAGGACCGACGCCACTTCGGGAATCGCCGGCTCCGCGGCCCTGCCGAGGATCGTGCAGGCTTTGAGCGCCCCTTTCAGCCGCTCGGCCTCTGATTCCGGATCACGAAGCGCAGCCTGAATGACGGGCAGCGCGCTTGCGCCGCGGCTGCTGACCTCGCGCTTGGCCGCTTCGACCTCGCCCGGATTCGGGCTGTACAGCTTGTCGAGCCATCGGTAGTCGACTTTCACGCGCACGGGCGATGCCGCGTCTGTCTCGGTCGGGCGCCGCCCGACGTACCACCACGCCGGGGTGGCCACTGTGGCGATCACGGCGACGGTTGCCAGGACCCGCTTCATTAGTGATGACGGGGATGGCGCGTGAAATTGGCCAGCGTTTCGACCGCGAGATCGGTAATCCAGTTCACGGTAGCTGCAGGAATGATGAAGTCGTTGGCGATGATCGAGAATGCAAGGGTTTCGCCATCGCGGGTCTGGACATAGCCCGACAGGGCGCGCATGTTCGAAATCGAGCCGGTCTTGAGACGCGCGTTGCCCTCCGCGCGCGTCTTGCGCAGGCGTGTGGCCACCGTCCCCTCTTTACCCGCCACGGCAAATGTGGCCATGAAAGGATCGCGAAGCCGCGGATCCGTGTACGTGCGCTCCAGCAGTGCCGCGATGAGGTCGGCGGTGACGTAGTTGTATCTGGACAGACCAGATCCGTCGGCCATTACGAGCGACCGCTCGTCGATCTTCCAGTCGCGCAGCGCCGCGATCACCGCGTCTCGGCCCGCCGTCACCGTTCCTGTCCCGTTCACGGCGCCAAGGGCCTTCAGCAGCGTGTCTGCATACAGGTTCTGGCTGACCTTCATCATCACGCTCCCGATCTCCCGGAGCGGCGGCGACTCGGAGCGGACGATCGTGCGTCGATCGGGAGGAGATGCAGGGGTCGGGAGATCGTCGATGTCCACCGCATCGCCGGTCACCTCGATCCCCCGGGCGGCGAGTCCGTTCTTCAGCGACTCGACGAAATAGACCGTGGGATTGATCACGGCGACCTGGCGACCGACGGTTCGGACCTGGGCGCCCGCGGGATCGGCAGGCGGCGGAAGCGGTACGACGCCGAACACTTCGAGCACCGGCCGATCGAGCAGACGCCGATAGTCGACGGTCTCCGGTGTGCCCGCTGCGGCCGTGCTCGCCTTGTTCGACACGGTCAGGCCGGATCCCGGTGACAGCGTGACGACGGCAGGCGTGCCCGCGGCAGGACCGGGCGTTACCACCAGCTCGGCGACGTCTTCGTTGTATTGCAGTGCCCCGACCGGCGCGGCATAGCCGTACTGCAGGTAATCCCACGCCCAACCGGCGCCGATTCCTTCGTCGTCGAACAGGTTGTCGTCTCCGATGATCCGCCCGTCGACCTTCCTGATCCCGGCCTCAGACAGCGCCGATGCCCACTCGGTGAACACCGCCGCGCCGCGGCTGCCGCGCGTGTTGATCGTGGGATCGCCGCCGCCGCGCACGTAGAGATCACCGCGCAGCACGCCGCCGTCGATCGGTGCCGCGGTTTCGAGCGTCGTGGTGAACCGCGCGTCCCACCCCATCGACTTCGCCGCGGCAGCCATCGTTACGATCTTCAGGTTCGAGGCCGGCATCATCAGCTTTTCGCCGTTGCGTTCGTAGAGCCGTTCGCCGCTGCCGAGCGCACGCACGACGACCGCCCATTGGGCGTGGCTCATGATCCCGGCGTTGAAGATCGCGTCGAGATCGTGGCGCAACTGTTCCACGACTTTGCCGGCCTGACGGGGGGCGCCGGACTGATCGGACGGCGTCGAACGCGCCGCGGGAATGGCGGTGGCGGATGGATGTCGTGCGGCGCAGCCGGCCGCCAGCAGCACGGCTGTGCCGAGCAGCGCCGCGGCCGCAGCGACTCTCGAAGAAGGCAGCGCTATTTCAGCTCCTGAAGGGCTTTCACGGCGCCGTCGATGGCGCTGGCGTCGACCTTGGCCGCGCCCGGCTCACCGGCGCGGGAGGCGAAGGCGTCGGTGCCCGCCTTGCCGAGAGTCACCTTCTCCTCCTTCTTGCCCTCGTCGAACTTGATGGCGACGGCGAGCTCGGGAGCGGCGAGGGCCTTTGCGGCGGCCGGCGCGTCAACGAATCCGGTGGCCCGGATGCCGGTCAGCGCGGACACCAGCTTGTCGAAGGTCGGTTGATCCAGCTCGCGCGTCTGCGGCGACACCTGCCGCCACTTTTCTTCCTCCTGGCCTTCCTTGTTCTTCGTCTTCGTCTTCTCGAAGGCGTGGGTCTGTCCGGCGCGCACCATCTCGATCCGCGTCGCGTTGAAGCTGCGGGCGTCGAACAGATCCTTCTGCCGGTATTCGGAGGGCTCCTTCTTCAGCTCGTCGAGCACACTCGATTCGACTGTGAAAACCGTTGACCGTGACAGATCGCGCGCGTAAATAGTGCCCTCCGCCGCCTTGCCCCCGAGCACGAGCGTCGCCTGCGAAGAGCCGGTGCCGAACTTCACGGTCGCGGCCGGTTTGTCGAAACCGTATTTCTTCGGATCCGCATCGGGCGTATCGATGATCGATTTCATCTGGAGTCCGGACAGGCGGCTCACCAGCCCTTCGATCGCGCTGAAGTCCGCGCGCGCCTGCGCCGGGGCCGCAATCTGCCATTCGCCGGCCGGACGCACGAATCGCGAGCTGCGATCGCCGGCCGTGAACTCCAGCGCATCGAGCTTGTCGCGATCCACCTTCATGACCGCCTTGTCGCGAAAGTCGAAGGAGCCCTTGTTGAACGTGCTCTCGAGATGCGAGGGGATCAGGAACACCTTCTTGTCCTCGGCCCGCTTGGCGTAGAGGTCGGTTCCTGGCGGCGTCTTCTGGCCGATGAGGAGCGTGTGCTGCTGGCCGCCCGACTTGAACGCCACCTCGATGCGCGGTTGAGCGAGACCGTATTCCTTCAGGTCGGCAGGATTTTCGTCGACGACTCGATCGACCTCGAGCGAGGAGAGATTCGACGTCAGGCCGGAGATCTCGTTCGCGTCGGGCTTTGCGCCCCCGGCCGAGGCGATCTTCCAGTCCGTGCCCGACTTCTGGAGCTGGGTTCGTTCGCCGGACTCGGACTTGACGGAGATCTCCTCGATCTTGTCGGACTCGACGGTGAAAACCTTGTCCTTCTTGGGCCCGTCATCTCCCGCGGGCTTCTGGTAATCACGATAGGCGAACCAGCCGAGCGGAAGCGCGATGATCAGCAGCAGGACGAGCGAGCGGAGTCCGCGCATCTATCGCCTCCGCCACCAGGTGTGCACACCCCCGAGCAGAATCAACCCGGGGATGATGAACACGGTCAGCCAGAAGATCCGCTCCTGCTGGTCCGCGGTCAGGGTGATGCGGCGATCCTCCGGATCGCGCGGCCGGATCGCGATCAGGTTCTCCTGCTGCGCGAGCCAGTTCACCGAGTTCATGAACAGGTCGCGGTTTCCCTGGATGCCCAGCCAGGCGTTCGACGCGAAGTCGGAGTCGCCGAACACCACGATGCGGGTCTCCGGCTTGTTCGGGTTGTCTTCGGGCTTGGCGCCGGCGGCAGGAGCCGGAACATCGGTGGCGGGTGAAGAGACTGCCGCGGCCAGTGAGACCGGCCCGGGTTTGTCGCCCTTGTCGACCTCACGCTGAACCTGCCCGGAGGTGTTCAGCGTCTTGATGTCGGTCTCCGCCCAGCTGTTGGGGCCGGTCTCGACCAGCGTCTGCGGGAACTTCCCGCTCGCGCCTCCTTGCATCGGCGCCACCGATCTGGCCAGGCGATACGCGGTCAGGAGGTTGAACCGATCGGTGATCGCATGGGGCTGGTACTTGGCCGCGACCGGAACTTCGGGCCCGGTGCCGAGCAACTGGCCCATGCCGCTGACGTCGACAACGACGTTGTTGCCGACCTCGATCGCCCAATCCTTGAGCAGCGCCGTGAGCGAAGTCAGATCGCCGCCACCTGCCTTGTCCGGCGGATCGATCAGCAGGAAAACTTTGCCCCCCTTCGCCAGGTAGCGCTTGAGCATGTCGACCTCCGGGGCGAAGAAGTCGGTCTTCGGTCCGGCGATCACCAGGACCGACGCGTCCGCGGGGACATCCTTCTGCTGGGCGAGGACCAGGCTTTCGACCGTGTAGTTCTCCGAACCCAGCGACTTCGCGATCGTGCCGTAGCTGTCGCGATCGGATCCTTCGGTGCTCTTCTCGCCGTGGCCCTGGACGAAATAGACCTTCAGCTGCTTGCCCTGGACGACCTTGATCAGGCCGTTGGTGAGCTCCTGCTCACCGTCGGACGTGACCCGCTCGGTGCGGCCGTCGTACTCGAACACCACGGTGCCGAGCTGCTGAACCTGGTACTGGTTCGCACGCGACGGCTGTTTCACCGGGTCGATGTATTCGGTCGCGACCTGCTTCGACGCGTACTGATATTCGTCGAGGCGATCGCGGAACCGCTGAAAGTCCTCGGCCTGCGCGAACACCTTGATCGCGACCGGCTTCTGGAGGCCGCCCAGGATCTTCCGCGTCTGCTCCGAGAGCGTGAACTGCTTGGCCGCGGTAAGGTCCCAGCGCTTGTTGTGCCGCACGCCGAGGTAGTTGACGGCGATCAGGATCGCGAGCACCACCACCGCGCTCACGATTGCGACGGTGCCGAACTTCGCTTCGCGTCCCGAGAACGACCGCGCTATCTCGCGCCACTGACTGAGCATGTAGAGCAGCGTGCAGACGAGGCCGGCCATCGCCAGTCCGCTGTACCACTGCTGCCATTCCGGCTTCAGGAACCGGATCGCCACCGCGGCGAAGACCAGGGCGACGCCCAGCCATCCGAGCAACCCGAGAATTCTTCTCAACATACTGACCGGATACTCCGTGAAGTCCTGCTGATGCGCCCTAGCCGCGCCACCGCTCGCTGTCGACCGACTTGGCGGTGAGGAACAGGCCGAAGGTAATGAAGCTGAGGTAATACACGACGTGCTTGGTGTCGATGATGCCGCGCGCGAAATCGTCGAAGTGGTCGATGATCGACAGGTGATTGAGCACCGCCCGCATCGTCGGCCCCGACTGATCGGCTGACCAGTTGATGATCCAGAGCATCAGGAACACGGCGAAGGTGATGACCCCCGCCACGATCTGATTCTTGGTGAGGCTGGAGATGAGCAGGCCGACCGAGATGAAACACCCGCCCAGCAGCAGCAATCCGAGATACCCCGCCACCACCGGCCGCCATTCCGGGTTGCCGTAGATGAACAGGATCGCCATGTAGAGGACGGTCACCGAGAGCATCGCGCAATAGAGGCCCATCGCCCCGACGAACTTGCCCACGATGATTTCCAGGTCGGTCAGGGGCGAGGTGAGCAGCAGCTCGATGGTACCGGACCGCTTTTCTTCCGCGTAGGTCCGCATCGTGATCATCGGCATGACGAACAGGATGATCACGGCGGAGTTCATCAGGACGTAGCGGATCATCTCCTGGTTGATGTTGTTCGCGCCGCCGCCCATGCCCATCATCCCGGAGCTGCGCTGCACGAACACCATCAGGTAGGCGTAGAAGAACCGGCTGAAAAGAAGAGCGAAGAGGCCGATGATGACGTAGGCGATCGGCGAGGCGAAGTAGGAGCGCAGCTCCTTGCCGGCGATCGCCAGGATGTTCCGGACGCTGTTCACTGCACTCCTCCGGGTGTTTCAGGCTGCAGAGGGGCAACCGGCTCGGATGCGGGGGCCGGTGCCGCCGCCGCCCCCTCCTCGGTCGTGACCTGCAGGAAGATTTCTTCGAGGCTCATCCGCATCGGACGGAGCTCGAGGAGGCCCCACCCGCTGTTGACGACGGTGCGCGCAATATCGCGGCGGATGTCGATGCCGCGGGCGCTCTCGACCTCGAAGCCGTCGATCCCCGAGCGATGGTCTGCCACCGCGACGCGAGTCACGCCGGGGATGCCCTGCAGCACCGCCGTCGGCTGTGCGCCCATCGCATCGATCTGCACGTAGAGCGTCTCTGCGCCCTGCAACCGCGCTGTGAGCCCTTCCGGCGTGTCCACCGCCACGACGCGTCCCTTGTTGATGATGACGACGCGCTGGCAGGTCTGGGCGACTTCCGGGAGGATGTGCGTGCTCAGGACGATGGTGTGATCGCCGGCGAGACCGCGGATCAGGTCGCGGGTCTCGATGATCTGTTTCGGGTCGAGCCCGGCGGTCGGCTCGTCGAGGATCAGCACCTCGGGGTTATGAATGAGCGCCTGCGCGAGGCCGACGCGCTGCCGATAGCCTTTCGAGAGCTTCGAGCAGTGCTTCGCGGCGACGTCGTCGATGTGCGCGCGCTTCATGACCGCCGCGACGCGGTCCTTCTGCTCTTTGGGCGTCACGCCCTTGATGCGCGCGACGAAGTCCAGGTACTCCCGGACCGTCATGTCCGGATAAAGGGGCGGCGTCTCCGGCAGATAGCCGGTGCGGCGCTTGGCCTCCACCGGATGGGTGAAGACGTCGTAGCCGGCGACCGTCGCGCGGCCGTCGGTAGGCGGCATGTAGCCGGTCAGGATCCGCATCGTGGTCGTTTTGCCGGCCCCGTTCGGACCCAGGAACCCGAGAATCTCTCCCCGTTCGACTCGGAAGCTGACGTCGTCTACGGCGGTGACCCGGCCGTAGCGTTTGGTGATGTGTTCGACCTCAATCACAGGTCATCTCTCCAGCGGAGCTTCTCGCACCCTCGCGGAAATCGGCAGACGGGCAGGCAAGGGACCTTGACTCCCCGGGCGGCCGCGAGATTGATTGCGAGCACGTAAGGTATAGACAGCAGGCCGATTACAGGCCGAAACCTGCATAGTAACGAGTGGGGGAAAAAGGTGTCAAGGCTAGGCGCAACCCGGCCGGCCCTGGCACTTTGGCAATAACCCCGACACCAGGCCCGTGATTCCTGCGGTCGCGTCGCGTATGTGCCTTGCCGTTTGGATCGATATCTGAGAACATGCTCATATATTCATATGTCTGAAAACTGCGACGTCCCGCACCTCGACGCTGACAACGCCGCTACCCGGGAAGCCCAGCTCCTGTCTTCCGGAACTGTTCAGGAGATCGCCGCGACTTTCAGCGTTCTCGGGGACCCCACGCGCATCCGCATCCTCGACGCGCTCACCGGTGGTGAGCTGTGCGTCTGCGACATTGCGACGCTCGCGGGCATCAGCGAGTCGGCCGTGTCTCACCAGTTGCGCCTGCTCAGAGGGATGCGGCTGGTCCGTGCGCGCCGGGCCGGCCGCCAGGTCTTCTACACGCTCGACGACCAGCACATCGTCGAGCTGCTGCGACTGGCGGTGACCCACGTCCAGGAGAGTGCCGCGGCACAACGACCGCGCCTCGTACGCGAGGCGGTGTGATGAGCGCGCGCTGCGAGGTCTGTCAGATCCATGCCGAGTCCATTTTCCGAATCGAGGGCATGGACTGCCACGAGGAAGTGGCGATTCTCGAGCGAACCCTGAAGCGTCTCACCGGGGTCGAGGCGCTCGACGCCGATGTGATGGCCCAGCGCCTGCGCGTGAAGCACGACGCTGCGGTGCTGACTCCCGGTCGCATCGCCGAAGCCGTCGCGAGAACGGGGATGCGCGCGTGGCTCGAGCACGAAACTGCGGTCCAGCCGTCCGCGACGACACAGACCCGCGTCCGCCTGGTCGCAGGGTCGGCCGCAGCTCTCTCGATTGGCCTCATCGCGCCGTTCCTGCCCGCGATCGCCCCTTTCGCAGGAGTTTTCTTCGCGATCGCCGTGGCGCTCGCTGCCATCCATCCGGGCCGCCGCGCGCTCGTGTCGATCCGATCCCGCGTCCTCGACATCAACGTGCTCATGGTCGTCGCGGTCGCCGGCGCTCTCGCGCTGGGTGAATGGTCCGAGGCCGCGTCGGTGGTGTTCCTGTTTGCGCTCGCCCAGCTCCTCGAGACGCGGGCCATGGAGCGGGCACGCGGCGCGATTCGTTCGCTGATGGATCTGGCGCCGGCCGAGGCGCTGGTCCGCACCGTCGACGGGGACGTCGTCATGCCGGTCGATGACGTCCGCGTCGGGGACGTGATCGTCGTAAGGCCCGGGGAAAAGGTTCCTCTCGATGGAAGGGTGCGGGCCGGGGACAGCTACGTCAACGAAGCGCCGGTCACCGGCGAATCGCTCCCTGTCGAGAAATCATCCGGCTCGGAGGTGTTCGCCGGCACGATCAACGGGCGTGGGGCGCTGGAAATCGACGTCACGAAGCCGGGGCGCGACTCGACGATCGCCCGCGTCGTCCACCTGATCGAGCGCGCTCAGGCGCAGCGGGCGCCGAGCCAGACGTTCATCGATCGCTTCGCTCGTATCTACACACCGGCCGTGCTCACGCTCGCCGTGATCGTCGCGATCGCCGGCCCGCTGATCTTTGGCGGATCGTTCGCCGACTCGATCTACCGGTCGCTGGTGCTGCTGGTGATTTCGTGTCCCTGCGCGCTGGTGATTTCGACGCCGGTTTCGATCGTCTCCGCGCTTGCCGCCGCGGCGCGAAAGGGTGTGCTGATCAAGGGTGGTGCGAGGCTCGAGCAGCTCGCGGCAGTGCGGTGTATCGCGTTCGACAAGACCGGGACCCTGACTCACGGTCGCCTTCGGGTCGTGGGTGTGGCGTCGACGAACGGGCTGCCGGCTCCCGAGGTGTTACGGCTGGCCGCCTCGCTCGAGTCGCGTTCCGAACATCCGATCGGCCGGGCGATCGTCGGCCATGCGATTGACGAGCGCCTCGTCGTGGCCGGCGCGGAAGGGTTCCAGGCACTGCCAGGCCTCGGTGCGGAAGGACAGGTTGGTGTGGATCGCGTCATCGTCGGGAACCACAGGTTGTTCGAAGAACGCGGCCTGTGCTCGGCAAGAGCGCACGAACAACTCGAAGCGATGACCGCGAGCGGGTGCAGCACCGTCATGGTGGCGAGAGGTGCCGAGACGGTCGGCCTGATCGGCGTCGCCGACGAGACTCGCGCCTCCGCGCGCGCCGTCATCGACATGCTGCGGGAGCACGGCATCGCGCACGTGGTCCTGTTGACCGGCGATCATGAAGCATCTGCGAAGACGCTCGCGTCAGGTCTCGGGATCACCGAGTATCGCGCGGCGCTGCTGCCGGAGGACAAGGTGGCAGCGGTGGAGGAGCTGAAGCGCCGTTACGGTGCGCTGGCGATGGTAGGCGACGGCGTCAACGACGCACCCGCGCTCGCGTCTGCCGACGTCGGAATCGCGATGGGAGTCGCCGGCACGGACGCCGCCCTCGAAACGGCCGACGTCGCGCTGATGGCCGACGAGCTCGCGAAGATTCCCTTCGCCATCCGCCTCAGTCGCGCCGCATCACGCAACATCCGGATGAACATCGCGTTCTCGCTGCTGCTGAAGGGCGCCTTCCTGGTGATGGCCTTCGCTGGCGTCGCCACACTGTGGATGGCCGTCGTCGCCGACATGGGTGCTTCGCTGATCGTCATCGGCAACGCGCTGCGGTTGTTGCGGGAGTGAGCTGGCGGAGGCAAACGAGCCCACGGATCTCGAAACGGAGTAACGAAGTTAACGAAGCAAACGGATCCACGTTCGACGGCCTCGAAAATTCGACGCGGCGCCGGCCGGCACGGCCGGCTGGAGGGAGGGCGGGATCTCGCGGAACACATAAGCACCCAATGAAGACCCGTGCTTATGTGTTCCGCGAGATCCCGCCCTCCCTCGCGCGCAGAGCGCGCCCGCGTCGAATTGGGAAGTCGCTCGGAACAGGATCCGTTTACTCCGTTAGCTCCGTTGCTCCGTTTGGAAATCCGTGGCCTCTGTAAGCTCCGTTGGCTAAGCCTTGCGATTTGAGAAGAAATGCTGATCGACGAACTCGTCAATCGCCGCCTGATCGATTGACTCGACGCGCTCGAACTGCATGCCCATGCCGACCCTGCGGTCGCTCCATGCGACCCGGCCTTCGGCCTCGACGTCGCGCTTCGAACCCGGCAGCCTGAACCGCACCCGCACCTTTGATCCTCCCTGGAGCGGGCTCATCGTCCTGATCGCGACGCCCCCTTTGCTGAGGTTCAGGGTCAACGCGGCCGCGATCGTGTTGCCGAAGCGGTAAGCCACGGGGATGCCGAGCACGACGCGCGGGCTGCCGCGGCGATTGAAATTGTCCGGGAACAGGTGCGGGGCCAGCGAAGGCAGGATGTGCTGGACTGCGCTGTACTCGTTCACATACCCGGCCACGCCGAGTGCTGCCAGGTCACGAACCTCTTCGGCGTTCGCAATGGTGCCGCTGAACACCAGGATCGGCAGCCGCCCTTGATCTATCTTCCGGATAGTGCGAACGAGCTCGACGCCGCCGGCGTGAGGCAGCCGTAAATCGAGTACGATCAGGTCGATTCGCGCGAGTTCGGCCCGGACGCGCGCGAGCAGCTCAGCGGCGCTCTTGACGGTGAAGGCCGTGTGGCCCGCGCTCAGAAGTGCCGTCGCGAACCGGTCCCGTACGAATGCGGTGTCGTCAGCGACAATGACGGTCTTGTTGGTTGACACGATTTGGGGACCAGGCGCCGGCACGCCGACGACATCGGCGGGACGCAAACGCAGGGTTAGCTTCGTTGCAGAATTTATCAGGTTCTCGCTATAATTCGAACTCTTACGAGAATCGTGGGACGCGCGACAGAGCCGGTGATCCGGGCAAGGCGCTCCCGCCGAGGAGCATGTATGGCCACATGTCCGGAATGTGACGCAGATATCGAAGTCGATGAGTTCGACGTCGACAAGGGGGACTTGATCAGTTGCCCCGACTGCGGCGCCAACCTCGAAGTGACCAGCACGTCCCCCGTTGAACTCGAAGCCGCGGACGACGAAGAAGAAGACGACGAAGACGAAGAGGAAGAAGACGACTTCGACGATGACGAAGAAGGCGTTGACGACGGCGACGACGAAGAGAACGAAGGCGGGGACTGGGACGAGTGAGCCACGCTCCGCTGGCTGAATCGCCGGGGACCACCGGCGGTGCTGCCGCCGGACCCATCGACCCCGCGCCAGACCAGGCGCTCCTGCACAAGCACGCGGCGCTTCGCCGCATCCTCGAAGACCTTCCGTCGCTCATCGTCGCTTACAGCGGCGGCGTCGATAGTGCGTATCTTGCCTGTGTTGCGACCGACGTCCTCGGATCGCGCGCGCTCTGCGTGACCGCCGACAGCCCGAGCTATCCCGACCGCCATCGTCAGCTCGCCCTCAGCCTGGCCGCGAGTTTCGGGCTGTATCACGAGGTCATCCACACTGCGGAGCTCGAACGGCCCGAATACCGGGCCAATCCCGCCAATCGCTGCTACTACTGCAAGCACGAGCTGTATACGCATCTCGCCGCAATCGCGCGGGAGCGTGGAATTGCCGTGATCGCGGACGGCAGCAACGCAGACGATCGCGGTGATTACCGGCCTGGACGGCAGGCGGCGCGCGAGTTCGGCGTACGAAGTCCGCTCGACGAGGCCGGGCTCACCAAGAGTGAAATCCGGGAGTTGGCTCGGCGCGCCGGCCTTCCCACCTGGGACGAGCCGGCGTCGGCGTGCCTGTCATCGCGCATCCCGTACTTCACCGAGGTCACCGACGAGAAGCTCCGTACGATTGAACGTGCGGAAGCGGTGCTGCGCGATCTCGGATTCCGCGTGTTCCGGGTGCGCCATCACGACACGATCGCGCGGATCGAGCTCGGACGTGACGAGATTCCCCGGGCGCTCGAGCCCGACATCGCCGACACGATCGATCGCGAGCTGCGGGCGCTCGGCTACCAGCACGTCGCAGTCGATTTGCGCGGCTACCGTCTCGGCAGCCTGAACGACGCGCTGCGGCTTCGTCCCGTCTGATCGCGTGCGCAGCGGACTCGCGGCGCTCGCCGTCCTCTTTCTGCTCGCACACCTGATCTCCCTTCCCCCAACGCTCGAAGACATCGACTCGGTGAACTTCGCGCTCGGGGTCCGGGACTTCGACGTCGCGACACACCAGCCCCATCCTCCCGGCTATCCGGTCTTCATCGCGCTCGGGAAGGCTTCGACTGCCGTGATGCAGCGCATTCGGCCGGCACACGCGCCGTCGACCGCGCTCGGCGCGCTCAGCGCGATCGCCGGCGCGGCGTTGGTTCCGCTGCTGTTCCTCCTGTTCCGACGGCTGACAGACGACGACATCGTGGCCTGGTGGGGGATGGCGATCGCGGTTTGTTCACCGCTGTTCTGGTTCACTGCCCTGCGACCGCTGAGTGACATGACGGGCCTTGCGTTCGCGGTCGCCTCGCAGTGGCTCGTGTGGTCGGCGTGGTTCGACCGCTCGAGGCCCGCAACGCAGCAGACGACCGCCTACGCCAAGGCTCCGGCGGTCAAGCTGCTGGCGGGTGCAGGGTTGTGCGGACTGGCGGCCGGGGTGCGCGTGCAAACTCTCATGCTGACCGCGCCGTTGTTGGTGGCTGTCCTGGCGTGGCCGCGCACGGGTCTGTCGTTCAAGGATCGCGGACTTGCCGTTGGCGCGGCAGTGCTCGGCGCGCTCGCCTGGGCGCTGCCGCTCCTCGGAGCCAACGGCGGCGTCGCTGGCTATCTCGGGGCGCTCGGCACCCAGGCCGGCGAGGATTTCTCCGGCGTGGTGATGCTGTGGACGACGCGCCAGGCCCGCGTGGCGGTCGATGCGGTTCTGAACTCCGTGGTCTGGCCGTGGAAGGACTTCTGGACCGGTGTCGTCGTGGTGATCGTCGCCGTTCTCGGTATGGCCAGGCTGGCGCGGCGGATGCCGGCCCGATTCGTGCTGCTGATCATCGCGTTCGGTCCGTACGAGATCTTCCACCTGCTGTTTCACGAGACCGCCACGATGCGTTATGCCCTGCCCATCGTGCTGCCCTTGGCGTTTCTCGTCGTCTATGCCGCTGCCGGTTTGGGCCGCATCACGACTGCCGCCACGGCGATCTCTCTCATCGGGGTGTCGCTCGTGCAGACGCTGCCGGCTGCACGGGCCTACGCGCAAACCGGGAGCCCGGCGTTCCGGGCGTTCGAGGCGCTGGCGCTCATTCCGTCACGCCATCGTCCCGATCCAGTCCTCGCCGGCATGCCGACGGGAAGCTACGTGCTGTCGATGCATGCGGCGTTGCGGCGCGTCGAAGAGTGGGAACACGATCGGCACCCGTGGCGCGTCATCCGGGCGCAGCACGGACACGAATGGCTCGCCCTCGTCGAGCACTGGCGTGCCGATCCGACTCCAGTCATTTTCGCGGCTGATCCGCGACGCACGGACCTCGCGCTGTTCGATCCACAGGCACGCACACGCGACGTTGCCGAACGCTGGACGTTTCCCGTCGTGCCTTTCGTCGCCGGCGTCAGGCCCGGCGCCGCGGACGGCTACTTCATGCGGCCGCCCGGCTGGATGCTCGATCGAGGGTGGGCGCTCACGGCCGAGATCGGGGGAGTCACCGAGCGAGACGGTGCTGGCCCGCACCGCCAGCCAAGCGTCGCGTGGATCCGCGGCCGGCCGGGCGCGGCCGACCTGATCATCGGTGGCCGTCATCTCGGATCCGCAGGCGATCCCCCGGCGCGGTTGACGCTCGGTGGTGACCGGGGCCCGATCGATTCGTGGCAGATCCAGCCTGGCTTCTTCTTCCGCCGGATTGTCGTTCCTGCGGGAGTACTCGACGGATCGGGGTATGTCCCTCTTCGCGTGAGCAGTGCCGCAGCCGATGGTTCGGCACGCGTCGTGCCGGTCTCGCTCGAGCAGTTCGACGTTCAACCCGAAGGAACGGTGATGTTCGGGCTCGTCGACGGCTGGCACGAGCCCGAATACAACCCGAGAACCGCGCAGGCGTGGCGCTGGATGTCCGAGCAGGCGCGCCTCTGGATTCGCCCGATCGGCCGGGACGTCGTGTTGACGATTACGGGCGAGTCGCCGCTCAGATACTTCGACGAGGCGCCGGCCGTGCGGGTGAGCGCGGCGGGCACCTCCCTCGCTCAGTTTTCCCCGTCATCCGATTTCAACCAGCGCATCACCATCCCGGCGAGGTCGTTGTCGACGTCGGGTGGCGTCGTGACCATCGACAGCAGCCAGTGGTTCTCGCCGGCCGACCGCGGAGAGTCCCCGGACAAGAGGCATCTGGGGTTGCGGGTGTATTCGGTGGAGGTGGAGTAGCGATCATGTCGCAGCCCGCAGTCCGGAAAACCCGGGACCAGCTCAGTGCTCGGATCAGCAACGGGCCGGGCCGCGGACCGCGGACCGCGGGCTGCCGAGTGGGGCTTAGTCCTTCCTAGCCAGCGTCAACAGCGAACTTCCGAGCGGCATGTCCACGACGCGCAGCGCGATCGACTCTGCGGCGAGCAGACTCGATAACGCGAGGTTGACCGGCGCCACGGGCACCGTCATTTCCCCGTCGGACATCTGGTGCCCGCCCTGCCGCAGGCGCTGGGCGAAGCGAACGCCCGCCACGATCGGCAGGATGGCGGCGTTCGTATAGGTCAGGCGCAGGACCTCGAATCCGGCGTCCCGCAGGTGCCTGCCCAGGCTCGATCGGGTGTAGCGCTGGACCTCGCCGCCGAGAATCGAGTGGTTGCCTCGCAGAATCGGGAGGGCAGCTACGTTGAGCACGAGGTGTCCACCCGGACGAAGCACCCGGCGCATCTCCCGGAGCGCCTTCGCCGCCTGATCGTCGTCAAATGCATAAATCACGTCGAAAGAGGTGGCGAGATCGAACGTGTCGTCCGAAAAGGGAAGCGTAAGGGCCGATGCGCGGGCAACCAGGCGTTCACCCTGCCGCCGGGCGTAGGCCAGACCACTGAAGGTCAGGTCGATGCCCGTTGCACGGCCGTAACGACGCAGCATCCGGAGGTTGTTCCCGGTCCCGCACCCGCAGTCGAGGATGCGAAGGTCGGTGCGACCACCGGCCGCGCGGGCGAGAAGCGGGGCGACGAAGCGACGAAAACCACGGAACCAGAAATGCTCACGCTCAGCGCGCGCGGTCGCGTCGAGAAGTTGGTCCATTGAACACGCGTTGAAATTGACAGTGCGTACTGCCGACGGTAAGCTCCCAGCTTATCAGGCAGCATGAATACCGCGGCGAAGGGGCTCGGCAGGAGGGCCGCCTTGCGGGAGGAAACTTGATGAAACGCAGCTTTCGAGTGTGGGCAACGGTCGCGATCGCCACGATTGCATTGACGGCAGGTGCGTGCGGGAAGAAGCCACCCGCGGCGCCCGCGCCGCCGCCGGCGCCAGCGCCGGCTCCTCCGGCTCCGGAGCCGACCAAGCCGACACCGCCTCCGGCGCCTGCTCCGCCACCGCCGGCGCCCAAGACTCCGACCGAAGACGAAGTCTTTGCTGCGATGTCACTCGACGACCTGAACAAGAAGGGCGTGCTGGGCGACACGTTCTTCGCCCTGGACTCGACCGAGCTGACGCAGGAGTCTCGCGGCGCGGTCCAGAAGAACAGCGAGTACATGAAGCGCTGGAAGACCACCAAGGTAATGGTGGAAGGACACGCCGATTCGCGCGGTACCAACGAGTACAACCTCGCGCTTGCCGAACGGCGCGCCGCTACCGCTCGCGATTACCTGGTGAGCCTCGGGATCACGGCGGATCGGGTAACCGTGGTCAGCAAGGGCGAGGAAGCCCCGTTCTGCACCGAGGAAGCGGAGAGCTGCTGGCAGCAGAACCGCCGCGGACATTTCATCTTCACGGCGAAGTAGCAGCTAGAAAAGGCAGAAGGCAAAAGGAAAAAGGCAAAAAGCGAGAACTTTCTGCCTTCTGCCTTTTCCCTTCTGCCTTGTTACCGCGAGCCTCCCGGCCTGATGTAGGTGGGCGGACGGCCCTTCGTTCGATCGCGGAACCGATCCGCCGGAACGTCGGGAGACGTCTCCGGCAATCCAAGCAAGGCCGCCGCAGTGGCACCCAGCGCTTCACTCAAGGCCGTGTAGCTCACGCCCAGGTCGCGGTTGTCGCTGCCCGACTGGCGCAGCGAGCTCCCCGGACGCAGCCGATAGTCGTGTGCGGCGACGTTCTGGAACTGGTCCCAGAGCCAGTCGACCGCCGGGAACGAGTTGTCGGGTGGATACCGGGAGGCGTTGCCGCCCGCCAGAACGTTGCGATAGAACGCTGCGCCGGGAAAGTACTTCGACAGCGTGTCGTTGCCGATGGCGAGCCCCGTACCGATCACCCCGTTGGCATTGTGCAGGACGATGTTGTCCCGAAAGACGAAGCGGTCGGCCGCGCTTGGCGCCCCGCTTGTCCCACCGTAAGCCGTGATGATGTTCCCGGTCTGAATGATGGTGTTGTGCTCGATCGAGATCTCGGCTGGCCCTTCACCGATCTGGAGGAAGAGGCCGTTGCCGCCCCAGGCTGCGCGGTCCACCCCGTAGAACAGGTTGTCGACGATCTTCACGCGCCGGAGCGGGCCACTCGCAGCGGCGTTGTCGCGAGCGAGAAAGTTGAAGACGGCAGCCACGTTGCGAACGACGTTGTAGCGAAAGGTCACGTCTTCCACGACCGCCCAGGGGGCGGCGCCGCCTTCGCCTCGCGGGGTAAAGACGATGGCATAACCTGCCTGCGCTCCCTGCCAGTGCGTTTCGAAGAGGTTTCCTTCCACCAGCACGCGGCGGGCGTTCTTCAGTTCGAAGAGGTTTTTCACGCTCCAGCCGCCGGTGCGCCAGGAAGCCGGCCTGGTCACGTGGTTCCGCCTGAACACGACGTCCGACGGGACCATGCCGTTGATGCCCGGGGTCGCGCCTCCGAGCATGAAGTTCTCGCCGGAAGCCTCGAGGTAGTTGTTCTCGATCAGAAAGGGGCCGGGGCCGTTCCATCCGGCAATCGCCTGCGCATCCTGGCTCGTGGACTTGATGTCGGAGATGTACGAGCCAATCACCGTCGTCGACGCGCTGTTCAGCGCGATCCCGCGCTTCTGACCACGCGCAGGATCTCCGTGGATGTAGCAGCGATCGACGACGAGATCGGAGGGCACACGATCGAGGTTCGATTGCGCGGAGGATCCGTCGCCGAGCAGGATGATGTCTCCGACGCCGCCCTGGTTCGGACCGAACTCCAGCAGCACCAGCTTCCAGTGGCGCGCGCCGGGCGCTGTTCTCAGCGCCGCCTGGCTGCTGCCGGACTGGATGCGGGCGAGCTTCGGGCTGTGAGCGGGAGTGACCCGCTCGTTGGCATTCGGCTGGCCATCCGCCGCAGCGGTTCGAATCGTGATGTAAGCGGTGCCGTTCTTCTCCGGAAGAACGTAGTTGCCGGTGAAGGTCGCACCGGGGGGAAGCTCGATGACGTCGCCAGGTGCGGCGCTGTCGAGAGCCGACTGCAGGTTCGCGCCAGCCGTGAGTTGAACAATCCTCTCATGCGCGGCTGAGAGCGTGCCCGCAGCGCCCTGGCCGGCGGCGTTCACAGGCTGAGCTGCGACCGAGAGCCATACCACCCACCCGATTGCTCGCATGTCAATCCCGACTGTTCGCAGAGACTCGGATGTTACCCGGACTCAACGGGGGAATCGAGCTCAGCAGAAAGAACGATCAGCCGACAGTTGAGAGCTACGCTTGCAGTCTCGTGCCCCGGACTTCCTCGGCGATCTTTTCCGCCGCCGCGCGGGGGTCGGGTGCGGCGATCACCGGTCTCCCTACGACGAGGTAGCTCGAACCCGCTGCGATGGCGCTTGCGGCCGTCATCGTGCGTTCCTGATCGTCCTTCGAAGTGATCGCCGCGCCGCCGCGGATGCCGGGTGTGACGATCGCAAACCCGGGGCCGCACAGCGCCCGAATCGCGCTCGTCTCCTGCGGCGATGCGACCACGCCATCGAGGCCGGCCTCCTGCGCGAGCCGCGCCAGTCGCGAGACCTGATCGATCACCGGCACGTTCGTCCCCGCCTCCGACATGGCGGCTGCGGTCATGCTGGTCAACACCGTCACCGCGATGACGAGCGGCGCCGCGCGGCCTTCGGTACTGGCGGTCTTCCGCGCCGCTTCGGCGGCCGCCTGCATCATCTTCGTGCCTCCCGAGGCGTGGACATTCACCATCCAGACACCAAGCGAGGTTGCCGCGGCGACCGCGTTGGCCACGGTATTCGGAATGTCGTGAAACTTCAGGTCGAGGAAGACCCTGTCGCCTCTGCCGGTAAGCGCCCGGACGATGGCGGGCCCTTCGGCCGTGAACAGCTGGCTGCCGATCTTGAACCCGCCGACGCTTCCTCGCAGGAGATCGGCGAGACGAAGCGCCTCGCCGCCGGTCGGCACATCGAGGGCGATCAGGAGCTGATCCACGCGTGCTCCTCCCTGGTGGTGTCGAGAGTGCCGGTCAGCTCTGACAGCCGGACGATCCCGTGCCGGTTCATGTAGCTGGTCAGGCCGTCCAGCAGCTTCGGCCAGAGCATCGGATCGACGAAGTTGGCAGTGCCTATCTGCACTGCGGTTGCGCCGGCAATCAGGAACTCGAGGACATCGCTGGCAGTGGTGATCCCGCCCATCCCGATGATCGGCAGCCGCACCGCCTGACGGCATTCGTATACCATGCGGACGGCGATCGGCCGGATGGCGGGTCCGCTCAGCCCCCCGACAATGTTCGAGAGCCGCGGCCGACGCGTTTCGACGTCGATCGCCATCGCCAGGAACGTGTTCACGAGCGACACCGCGTCGGCTCCGGCATCCTCGGCCGCGCGGGCGAACGACGCGACATCGGTCACGTTGGGCGTGAGCTTGGGAATGACCGGAAGGCGCGTGACCTTTCGGACGGCACTCACGACCGCGTGCGTCCCGGTCAGGCTGCAACCGAACGTGATGCCGCCTTCCTTGATGTTCGGGCAGGAGATGTTCAGCTCGAGCGCGGCGACGCCTTCCGCCTCGGAGAGAACTCTCGCCAGCTCCACGTACTCGTCGATGGTGGTCCCGCAGATGTTGACCACGACCACCGCGCGGTGCCGGCGGAGCTCGGGCAGCTTCTCGGCGATGAACCGGTGCACGCCGATGCCCTGCAGTCCGATCGCGTTGAGCATGCCGGACGGCGTTTCGACGATGCGCGGGGGAGGATGGCCCTCGCGTTCGGAAAGAAACAGGCCCTTCACCGCGATCCCGCCCAGCGAGGCAAGGTCCACGGCATTCGCATACTCGACGCCGTAACCGAAGCAGCCGCTGGCCGCGATGAGCGGATTGGCGAGCCGCAGCGTGCCGATCGAGACCGACAAGTCCATCAGATTAGTTCCAGAGCCTCGAGCCCCGACCCTTCGACTTCGCTCAGGGTCGGCCCCGAGCATCGTCGAGGGGCCGAGTCAATGCGTCAACGCCTCCCACACGATGCGCGTCGAGTCAAAAACCGGACCGTCGATGCACGAGCGGACGAAGTGCGGCGCGTGGCCGGCCTCGCGGGTGAGCACGACGCAACTGTAGCAGCCTCCCATGCCACACCCCATCACCTGTTCCAGCGAAACGTCGCACGCGCGCTGATTTTCAGCCGCGAGCCGCGCCACTGCACGCATCATCGGCGTTGGTCCGCAGACATACAGCTTGACCTCGCTCTCGGAAGCGACTGAGGACAAGGCGTCGGCAAGTGGCGCCGTGACCCGTCCGGCAACGCCGCGCGAGCCATCTTCGGTGGCGAGCACCACGTGGACGCCCAGACGCTCGAAGATCTCGGCGTAGTAAAGCTCCGCCGCCGTGCGCGCTCCATAGAACAGCGTCGTCGGCGTTCCCAGCTGCTGCAGCCGGGAGGCGAGCGTCACGAATGGCGCCAGGCCGACGCCGCCAGCAACCATCCACGCCTCCGCGGGCGGAGTCACTGGTTCGAACGGCCGCCCGAGCGGCCCGAGACATCCGAGCGTCGCGCCCGGTTCCACGTCGTACAGCAAGGCCGTGCCCGCCCCGGTGCGCTTGTTCAGAATTGAAAGGGCTGACGGCGTCCCGTCGTCGTTGCGAATGACTTCGAACACGGAAAACGGTCGCCGCAACAGCGGATCGGTCGACCGTGTCGGCTTGAGCATCACGAACTGCCCGGGCTGTGTCGCGGCGGCGATCGCGGGAGCTTCGAGGACGAGCACGCTGTAGTGCTCCGACAGCCGACGGTTCTCCAGGACCGCGGCGTCGATGTCGAAGAGCATGCCTTGGAGTATATCGTCAGCGCTCCGCCCTCGTGCTTCGCGCTTCCACCTTCGCTGAAGCTACGGCGGACAAGACGGCGAGACAGGCTCGGCCGAGACGGTGATGTGTTAAGATTCTTCAACTCTTTAACCGCGGTCCTGAGAGGCCGCGAAGAGGTGAACACGTGGACTGCCTTCCGATTGAGCGGCTGCCTGGCCGCGGATTGACGCTCCCTGCGACAACCCTGGTAATTTCTTCCGGCGGAGCCCTCGATGTCTGAGGTCATGGACGGCGATCGCATGTCGCGCGCCATTACGCGGATTGCGCACGAGATCCTCGAGCGGAACCGCGGCGCCGGCGAGCTGGCGCTGGTCGGTATCCGCACCCGGGGCGTGCCCATCGCCAGGCGTCTGGCCAGGGCGCTGAAGGAAATCAATGGCGAGGACGTGCCGACCGGAGCGTTGGACATCACGCTCTACCGCGACGACCTGATGCGCAACCCGGTGGGGCCGCAACCGGTCATCCGCCGCACCGAGATCCCCTTCTCCATCGACGACAGAAAGATCCTGCTGGTCGACGACGTGCTCTACACCGGCCGGACGATACGCGCAGCGCTCGATGCGTTGATTGATTTCGGGCGGCCGCGCGCGATCCAGCTGGTGGTGCTGGTCGACCGCGGTCATCGCGAGCTGCCGATCAAGGCCGACTACGTCGGGAAGAACCTGCCGACCTCACTCAAGGAAAGCGTGCAGGTTCGGCTGCAGGAGATCGACGGTACGGACGAAGTCGTGCTCGAGTCCACCGAGTTGCACGGGCCGGAGGTGAAGTCATGAACGTTGACGCGCCGGTTTTACCCACCAGTTCGAAGAGCGACGGCGCCACTCAGCTGAGGAGCCGGCACCTGCTCGGCATCGCCGGCCTCGGCGCCGGCGAGATCGCGCTGATCCTCGATACGGCCGAAGCCATGAAGGAAGTGGGAACGCGCCCGATCAAGAAGGTCCCGGCGCTCCGCGGCCGCACGGTCGTGAACCTGTTCTTCGAGCCGAGCACGCGGACGCGCACCTCCTTCGAAATCGCGGAGAAACGCCTGAGCGCCGACACGCTCTCGATCGCGACCGCGACGTCCAGCGTCACCAAGGGAGAGACGCTGATCGACACGGTGCGCAATCTCGAGGCGATGTCGCCCGACATGATCGTCATGCGCCACGCTTCGTCCGGGGCACCGCACCTCCTGTCGCGAGTCGGCAGGGCCGCAGTGATCAACGCCGGCGACGGCATGCACGAGCATCCGACGCAGGCGCTGCTCGATGCCTTCACGATTCGCGAGCACAAGGGCCGGCTCGCCGGCCTGAAGGTGGCGATCGTCGGCGATCTGCTCCACAGCCGGGTGCTGCGTTCGAACGTGCTGCTGCTGAACACGATGGGGGCCGACGTGTGTCTCTGCGGTCCATCGACGCTGATGCCGGCAGGCATCGAGCGCTTCGACGTCAGGAGCACATCGGCGATCGATGAGGCCGTCGAAGGCGCCGATGTCGTGATGATGCTGCGCATCCAGCAGGAGCGCATGACCGGGCACTTCATTCCGTCGCTGCGCGAGTACTTCGCGTTGTTCGGCCTGACGCCCGAGCGCCTGCGCCGGGCCAAGGACGACGTCATAGTGATGCACCCCGGACCGATGAACCGCGGCGTCGAAATCGATTCGGAGGTCGCCGACGGCCCGTATTCCGTCATCCTCGAGCAGGTCTCGAACGGCGTGGCGGTGCGGATGGCAGTGTTGTATTTGCTGGCGGGGCACGACTCCGCGGAGCCACTGAAGGCATGAAGCTGTTGTTGAAGGGAGGCCGGGTCATCGATCCCGGCATCGGGAAGGACGGAGAGTTCGACGTCCTGGTAGAGGACGGGCGGATCGTGAAGATCAACAGGAGCATCGCGCCAGACGGGGCGGAGGTGCTCGAGCTCGGCAAGGGCTGGATCGTTGCTCCCGGCCTGATCGACATCCACGTGCACCTGCGCGAGCCGGGCCAGGAGCACAAGGAAACCATCGCCAGCGGCGCCGCCGCGGCGGTGGCCGGCGGTTTCAGCGGGATTGCCTGCATGCCGAACACCGATCCGGTGAACGACCATGCCGGCATCACCCAGTTCATCATCAAGAAGGCAACCGACGCGAATCTCGCCCGCGTCTATCCGATCGGTGCGGTGTCGATTGGCTCGCGCGGTGAACAGTTGGCAGAGCTCGGCGAGCAGAAGTCCGCGGGGTGCGTGGCGTTTTCCGACGACGGGCGCCCGGTCGCGACCGCGCTGTTGATGCGGCGCGCGCTGGAATACGCGGGCATGCTTGGCGTTCCAATCGTCGACCATTGCGAGGATCCGTCGCTCAAGGGCGACGGCGTCGCCCACGAAGGCTTTCACGCTTCGGCGCTGGGCCTGCGCGGAATCCCCGGGTTGGCCGAGTCGTTGATGGTCGAACGTGACGTGTCGCTGGCGGAGCTGACCGGCGCACACGTGCACATCTGCCACATGAGCGCGCGGCAATCGCTGCGGGCGGTGCGCGCCGGCAAGGAGCGCGGCGTTCGTGTGACCTGCGAGGTGGCGCCACACCACTTCACGCTCACAGACGAGGCGCTCGACGGACCGATCAAGTACGACACGAATCTCAAAATGAACCCGCCGCTCCGTGAACCGGCAGACCGCGACGCGATGCTCGAAGGGATTGCGGACGGCACGGTAGACGCGATTGCCACCGATCACGCCCCGCACCATGCGGACGAAAAGATGGTCGAGTTCGACCGTGCGCCATTCGGCATCACGGGACTGGAGACCGCGGTGCCACTCGTGTTCGACCGTCTCGTCCACGCCGGACGAATCAGCGTGAAACGGGCGATCGAGCTGCTCTCGACCAACCCTGCACGGGTGCTCAACCTGCCTGGCGGGTCTCTCGCCGAAGGTGCCCCCGCCGACATCGTCGTGATCGATCCCGACCGGAGAGTCACCATCGACGCGAGCAGGCACGTGTCGAAGTCGAAGAACACCCCGTTCAACGGCTGGGAGCTGCGCGGGGCCGTGGCATACACACTCGTCGGTGGACGCATCGTCCATCGGTCGGCATGAAGAGCGGCCGGTTTGGGCTGAAACCGGACCCACCAGACTGTGGCGGATTTTGGGGCGTAAACAAATTGTCTAGAGGAACAGCAGTGGCGATTCGTCAGGAAGAACGCAAGCGTCAGGCGCTCCGGCAGCTGCAGGAGGTCGGCGTGCTGATGCAGGCCGGTCATTACGATTACGGCAACGGCTATCACGGCCGCGCCTACCTGAACCCGCATCAGCTCTTCCTGCACCCATCGACGATCTGGCGCCTGGCGCAGGACCTGCTCGACGTGCTGCCCGGGGAGCTGCTGGAGCGCACCGAGGTCGTCGCCGGACCGGCGACGGGGGGCGCGCTCCTGGCCCACACACTGGCCGGACTGCTCGACGGCCGCCGCTCGCTCTCGCACCCGCCCTCCAGTTTCGCACCCTTCACTTACGTCGATGGCGAGTTGGGCCTGCGCAGCTTCTACGCCAGCCACCTCGACGGCCGTCGGGTGCTGCTCGCTGACGACGTGCGGAACACTGGCGCGACGTTCGAGCGTTGCGCGTCGCTCGTCCGGCGCGCGGGAGGCACGGTCATCGGCACGGTGGAGATTTGCGATCGCCTCGAAGCCGTGACCCGGTTGGATGTTCCCAACTACGCGCTCACCGAGTATCAGGCGCCTGAGAACTACCCGGTCAACGGGTGCCCGATGTGCAAGGCCGGCGAGCCGATTACGACCTTCTAGCGGTGCCCGCTCCGAGCAAGCCACGGCTGGCGTCTGCACTCGATCGTCTGTACGCCGACTACAACAGGGAAGATTCGGCGGCCGATCCGGTAAACCTGGTGCGCCCCTTCGCACGTCGTGAAGACCGGGAGATCGCAGGGTTCTGTGCCGCTGCACTGGCGTTCGGCCGGGTCGCGAGCGTGCTCGCCTCGATTTCGACGCTGTTTCGTATCCTCGGGGACCGTCCGGCGGACTACGTCCGCTCGTTTGATCCTTCCGCTCCGCACCCGGAGCTCTACGCGATGGTCCACCGCTGGACGCGCGGGCGGGATCTGGCCGCGCTCCTCTGGATCCTGCGGCAGATGCAGGAACAATCCGGGTCGGTCGAGGGGTTCTTTGCCGAAGGCTTGAGCGAGGACGACGTAGACGTTGGCGCTGCGCTGGAGGGCTTCTCCCGCCGTGCCCTGGCGCTCGACGTCCGCCGCGTCTACGGCCGCGTCCCGAAACGCGCCGGCGTCTGCTACTTCTTTCCGCGGCCCTCGGCGGGCAGCGCCTGCAAGCGGCTGAACCTGTACTTGCGCTGGATGGTGCGCAACGACGCCGTGGACCTGGGCGTCTGGCGGACGGTTCGTCCCGGCCAGCTGATTGTTCCACTCGACACTCACGTCATCCGCCTCGCCCGATGCCTGCGCCTCACGCGGTATGCCAGCCCGGGCTGGAAAATGGCGGCCGACATCACCAGCCGTTTGCGGGAGATGGATCCGATCGATCCGGTGAAGTTCGACTTCTCGATCTGTCACGTCGGAATGATGAATGCCTGCGGGTTCGGCCGCCGGCAGGGAGACAGTCAATGTCCGCTCAAGGGTCACTGCCATCCTCGTCGGCGCGCCGTGTCCTGACGTTCGTGCCTGTGGCGGGTTTGATACTAACCAGTACTCTGCTGCTCTCGTGCCGGAGCGGGCCTGATGGTTATCTCATGCACTCGCGGACGGCGCCCACCGCCAACCGGACCGCGGCGGTCACGTTGACACGGTGCGAGGCCGGCTGGTGCGAGGCGTTGTGGGCCGGCGCTACACCGGACACCATGAAGCTGGTGACGACCTTGCCCCAGTCTGCCGAGCGCTGCACCGAGATTGTCTGGACGCGCGATGCTGCCCGCGTCGGGTTCGTCATCAACGGCCAGCAGCTTCGTCTCTACGACACGGCCACGAACGCACCGGCGGGTCTCGTCGACCTCGTTCCGCGAGATGCCGAGCCGAGCACGCGAATCGCCCGCGGGCTGACGTTCTCGGACAACGGCGCCGCGCTGACGTTCGATGACTGCCCGCGCGACCGATCGGGATGCCGACCGGGCATCGTTGCGATTCGCTAATCAGGCTGGAAGTCGCCCGCCTTCACGCTTCGCGCTCCGGCGAGGCAGGCTCTCTCCCTGGGTGGCTTCCGGCTTTAGCCGGAAGGCTGCGTGAGGCGTTCGTACACCTCCAGCGTCTTCTTGACCATGATGTCCGCGCTGAATCGCTCGTGAACCCGTGCAAGACCGGCCGCGCCCATTCGTTCACGCAGTGCCCGGTCCGACAGCAGCCGGGTGATCGCGTCGGCCAAGGCTCGCGGGTCACGCGGCGCCACCAGCAGCCCCGTCTCGCCGTCGGCCACCACCTCCGGGATCCCGCCCGCCGTGGTCCCCACGACCGGCTTCCCGCAGGCCATCGCGTCGAGAATCGACGTGCCGAGGCCCTCGGTGACCGAGCTCATGACGAAGATGTCGAAGGCTTTGTGCAGTGACAGGATGTCGGAGCGGAAGCCGGCCAGGATGACGTGTTTCTCCAGATGATGCTGCCGGATCTGGTGCTCCAGTTGCGGCCGCAGCTCGCCTTCGCCGGCGATGATGAACCGGGCGTCGGGCTGTTTCGGCAGCACGAGCCCTGCTGCGTCGACGAGATGCCGCTGGCCTTTGTGCGGCACCAGCGCCGCGACGTTGCCGACGAGCGGCGCGTCGTGCGGCAGCCAGAGCTCCTTGTGGAGCTCGGCCCGCGGCGCTGCGGCGACACGGCCCAGATCGATGCCCTCGTGCACCGTCACCGTACGATTGCGGGGGATGCCGTCGCTCACGACGATCTGGCGGATCGCGTCCGAGGCGCAGATGAAGCACTCCACCTGCCGATACTTCCATCGCGAGAGCGCCGACTGGCGCATGTGAAAGTCCACGCGCCGTGACGCCACGAGTCGAGGTGTTCGCGGCTGCGTGCTCATCGAGAGTGCGATCGACGCCATCGCAACGCCATGCGGATCGTGCGCATGGACGATGTCCGGCTTCAACTGTTTGACCACGCGCGACAGGCGCCACGCGGCCGCGAGATCCAGCTCGGCACGGGGCGCCAGCGGGATCAGATCGAGCCCCTCTTCCGCGCGCCTGCGAAGCTCGCCGGTCGGGTGTGCCACCAGTACGGCGCGGTGACCGAGGGCCCGAAGCCCCAGCACGGTCACCAGCACCTGGTTCTGTCCGCCGCGCCAGCTCCGCGCGGTGTCGACATGCAGAGAGAACATGCTCGGGACTCGGGGCTCGGGGCTCGGAGGTTCGGCAGGTTAGCGGGACCGAGGCTGGGCCTTGGCAGCCGCTGCTTGCGCTGGCGCCTCCGGTGCGCCCGCCAGCCGCTGCATCTCGAACAGTTTCACGTATTTCAGGAACACATAGTACGAGTTGAGCTTCGACACCAACAGGCCCGCTGCCCCATCGCGGAAACCGCCGCGGAGGATGTAGTTCCTGAGGAACGCCAGCCGCGGGTACACGAGCGCCTGCCACGCCGACGAGCGGCGCCCTTCCGCCGCCCATTGTTCGGCAACGAGCGTGGTGTAGCGGTCGATTTTCGCGAGGTGCTCCGAGACATTGCGGTAGGGATAGTGCAGCAGCTCGCCGCGAAGCTTCTCGACCCGCCCTCGGCACTCGATGGATTCGTGGACGGTATGTTCGCTCCAGCGCGCGGTGCGACGATCGTAGAGCCGGACGTGATAATCCGGGTACCAGTCCGTGCTGCGAATCCACTGCCCCAGGTACTTCGACACCCGCGAAATCCTGTAGCCGCTGGCCACCGGCCCGTCCCGCAGCACTCCCTGGATCTCGGCGGCGAGCGCCGGGGTCACGCGCTCGTCGGCATCGAGTGAGAGAATCCAGTCATTCGAGGCGAGATCCTGCGCGTGGTTCTTCTGCGTGCCGTAGCCCGCCCAGTCGCGAGCCTCGATCCGGGTCACGTACGGCCGGGCGCGCGCGACGGTGTCGTCGGTGCTGTGGGAGTCGACGAGGATGATCTCGTCGGCCCACGACACCGACTGCAGCGCCTCGACGATGTGAGGACCTTCGTTGTAGGTGATGACCGTGACGGTCAATTTCGTCACGGCACAAGTATCGCTTATCGGGGGTCCGGGATCCGGGATCCGGGGTCCGGAATCCCGGATCCCCGACTTAGCGCCCGCCGCCGCCCGAAGGCGCGATCTGAATGCTTTCGAAGTTGATGACCGAGCGGTTGTAGTCGATCATTGCGTTGACTTCCTGCTGCCGCTGGCGCGAGAGGTCCCGCTGGGCCTGGAACAGCTGGAAGGTGGTCGAGAGGCCGACGGTCATCCGCTTGTTCTCGGCCTCGAGCCGACGCTCCGCGCGGTCGCGGGCCTTCTTGGTGGCCTCGACGCGTTTCAAGTTGGTTTCGACCTGGCGTGCGGCATCGCGGACGGCCGTCGCCACCTGGAGCTCGAGATCGCGCAGGTTCACCGCGCCTTGCTGGCGCTGGAGCCGGTTCGAAGCCAGCGACGCGTCTGCCTGGCTGGTCCCGAGCGGATAGCTGAACGCCAGTGCCACGCTCCACGTCCGGAAGTCCTGCCCGAGGACGTCGGTGAGCGCGTCCTTGAACGATCGGATCGACGTGTTCAACACCGGCGGGGGGAAGCCCTGGCCGAACTCCAACTGCGTGCCGGCCACGCCGATCACGTTGTAGTTGGCGGTCAGATCGAGGCCGGGCATCTT
>Ga0075420_100000503_pt1 | contig 31107 bp, 34 predicted proteins | sample SoiMetdeltSBSDD4_FD_75296 | JGI IMG/M metagenome (GOLD analysis project Ga0075420, IMG submission 75296) | Bulk soil microbial communities from a Populus tree surrounding site in Tennessee, USA - Soil MetaG P. deltoides SBSDD4 | ecosystem: Environmental > Terrestrial > Soil > Tree plantation...
GCGGCTGGTGCCCAGCGCGCCGGGATTTCCGGGGCACTCGGACGCCGAGGCCGGCGCGGCAACGATCAACGATGCCAGCAAGCCGTATAGCGCGACAGCACTTCGCATGCGCCCGGTGATCCCCGCCCCAAATCAACAGCCCGGAGAGAGGTACCCGGACGACAGTGGTCCCACACTGTACCGAGAGAGTAGGTGGTCGCAACTTAATGCGCGCTTAATCCGGTGGACTGGTAAAAATTCGCGCGCGGCTGTCACCCCATTGCCACGGTTACTTAATGGGCAAGATGAATTGCCTCGGTGAAAGCCCCGGCGTACAAGCACGAAAGACCCTCCAGCGGCATTGATTTGAAGCTCCGGCATGCTCGATGAGAAGGACATGACCGCGACCCTGCCCGCCGTTGCGCCACGCGACGACGACGGCAATTTGCGTCCGGATTATGTCGAGCGGGTCGTCGAGGCGCTCGACGCCGGCGACGCCAACGCGCTGCGCGAACTGGTCGGTGAACTGCATGAGGCCGACGCCGGTGCGGTCCTCGAGGCGCTGGACCCGGAATTGCGGCCGCGCCTGATCGCGCTGATGGGCGCGGACTTCGACTTCACGGCGCTGACCCAGGTCGACGACACCGTCCGTGAGGAAATCCTCGAAGAGTTGCCGCCCGAAACCGTCGCCGAGGGCGTGCGCGATCTCGATTCCGACGACGCGGTCGCCATTCTGGAGGACCTGACGGAAGAGGATCAGGCCGAGATCCTCGACCAGTTGCCGGCGGGCGAGCGCATCGCGCTCAAGCGCAGCCTCGACTATCCGGAACAATCCGCCGGCCGGCGGATGCAGGACGAGTTCATCGCGGTCGGGCCGGATTGGACGGTGGGCCAGACCATCGACTACATGCGCGAGACGCCGGATCTGCCCGAGCGTTTCTGGGAAATTTACGTGGTCGAGGGGGATCAGCGGCTGACTGGCGTGGTGGCGCTCGACCGTCTGCTGCGGACCAAGCGGCCGGTGCCGATCAAGGATCTGTTCGAAGACGATCTGCGGCCGGTGCACGCCACCGACGACCAGGAGGAGGTCGCGCGCCTGTTCGAGCGCTACGATCTGGTGTCGGCGCCGGTGGTGGACGACAACGACCGGCTGGTCGGCGTCATCACCTTCGACGACATCGTCGACGTCATCGAGGAAGAGGCCGAGGAAGACATCAAGGCGCTCGGCGGCGTGAGCGGCGAGGAAGAACTCTCGGACTCGTTCTGGACCATCGCCAAAAGCCGCTTTCCCTGGTTGCTGGCAAACCTCGGCACCGCGCTGGTTTCGGCTTGGGTCATCAGCAACTTCGAGGGCGCGATTGCCAAGATGGTTGCGCTTGCGGTGCTGATGCCGATCGTGGCCAGCATGGGTGGCAATGCCGGCACCCAGACCATGACCGTGACGGTTCGCGCGCTCGCGACCCGCGAGTTGTCGAGTTCCAACGCACTGCGCATCATCCGGCGCGAGATGTTGGTCGGTCTGTTCAACGGGATCGTGTTTGCGACCATCCTCGGTTTCGTCGCGGCGTTCTGGTTCAACGTCACCGATCTCGGGCTGGTCATCGCGCTCGCCATGGTGACGGTGCTGTCGGCGGCGGCGATCGGCGGCATTCTGATCCCGCTGCTCCTGACGCGGCTCGGTGTCGACCCGGCGGTATCGTCCGGCCCCTTCGTCACGACCGTGACCGACGTCGTCGGCTTCCTGTCGTTCTTGGGCATCGCCACGATCTGGTTCGGGCTCCAGTAACGCCACTCAGCCAGCGGCTCAGCCGCCCGCCGGCATTGTCCGAACGGCGACTTCGGCGATTTACGCCATTTTCACCATCTCCCCGTAATGCTTCCGCCCGGGAAAAGTCTTTGTAACGCGTGGCTTTAACCGGAGTTCCCGGTGGAATTGAGTGACGAGAACGCGAACCGCGGCCCGGCGCCGCGGCCGCGCGATGCGTCGTTAGGGGGTCGGCTTCGGAAGCCGGCACGCAGGGGGCGTGGCGAAGCCGCGCTCCTGAAGCTGATGTCACCGTTGGCGATGATCGTCGTTGCCGCGACGGTGTTGTGCTGCGTGCTCGGCTACGTCCTCGCCAAGCAAGCTGACGACTATCTGGAGAACGCCCACCGCCAGGCGTTGCGCGGCGCGATCGAGGCGCTGCAGGCGGTGTCGCCTGATCTCACCGACGTCGATCCGAACCTCATCCATATCCTCGAGAGCGCTTCGGGCCTCAAAGGCCTGCGGCTCGCGGAAGAGCCGCCGGAGGGCGCGCACGAGGTCCAGTCCCTCATTGATTCCAAGGGCCGCATTGCCGGCTGGTTCACCTGGGAGGCGGAGCGGCCCGCAACTGCGATGGTCACGCGGCTGTTGCCGTTCGGTGGACTGATTGCGCTCGGGTTGTTCGGTTTCGCGGTGCTGGCGATGTGGCAACTGCGCCGGCTCGACAAGCTGCTCGCGAAGAGCACCCGCGAGGTGCAGCGGCTCGCTTTCGAGGACGCGGTCACCGGCCTGCCGAACCTGCACCGGATGCGCGAGGTGATCGATCAATCGCTCGCCGCGCGCCGGCCGAACGAGCTGGTGGCGGTCGCGTTGATGGATCTCGGCGGCTTCGATGAAATGAAAGACGCGATCGGCGACGCCGGCGAGGAAGAGGTCCTCACCGAAATCGCCAACCGGTTGCGCCGCGACGTGCCGGAGGGTGTCCTTGTCGCGCGCCTGCGCGGCGATAAGTTCGGCCTGGTGATGCGGGCCGGTGGTGTCGAGGAAGCGCTCGCGGTCGTGCAGTCGACGCGTGACGCCATCTCCCGCGCTATCTGGGTCGATCAGGTGGTCCAGGTGAGCGCCAATGCAGGACTGGCGGTGGCGCCGCGCGACGGCGCCGCGCGCGACGAGCTCATGCTCCGCGCCGATCTTGCGCTGCGTGCCGCCAGGCGGCGCGGCCGCGGGCTCACCATGGAGTTCTCCGACTCTATGGAAGGCGATTTCGACGAGCGGCGCTTCATCAAGCGCGAGTTGTCGAAGGCGATCGCGACGCGCGCGTTCGATATCCACTATCAGCCGATCGTGAAGGCGGACGGCGGCGGCATTGTCGGCGTCGAGTCGCTCGCGCGCTGGAACCATCCGACCCGTGGCTTTATCCCGCCGAGCCTGTTCGTGCGGGTCGCCGAGGACGCCGGGCTGATGGACCAGATCGGCGCGTTCGTGCTGCGCCGCGCGCTAGCGGACGCGGCGCGCTGGCCGAACCTCTACGTCGCGGTCAACCTTTCGCCGGTGCAGGTGCGCGACCGCCGGTTCGTGGACCTGGTCGGGCAGGTGCTTGCCGAGACCAAGATCGATCCTTCCCGCGTGGTCCTGGAGATCACCGAAGGCGTGCTGATCGACGACCCCCTGACCGCCAAGGCGCGGCTGGAGGATTTGCGCGCGCTCGGCGTGCAGCTCGCACTCGACGATTTCGGCTCCGGCTATTCGAGCCTCGCTTATCTGCAGCAGCTTCCCTTCGACAAGCTCAAGATCGATCGCGGCTTTGTCGCCGCGCTCGACCAGTCGGCGAACACCGGCGTGATCATCCAGGCGATCGTGACGCTGGGGCGGGCGCTCGGCATGAGCGTACTGATCGAGGGCATTGAAACTGAGGAGCAGCGCGTGCTGCTGCGGCTTGCCGGCTGCAACGAGATGCAGGGCTTCCTGTTCTCGAAGCCGGTCGTGGCGGATGAGATCGATCGGCTGGTGGCGGCGGGCCAAGCCTTGCCGTCAGTCGCGATCAAGGCCGCCGGTTGATGGAGTGGGACCAGCAAGTAATCAAGCAAGTGCTTGGCGATTCGGAAGGAATCACATAGGCCATGAACACCATGATGCGCGTTCGACTGAAGGCTGACGGCCGGATTGTCGAAATCCTGGCTGACGGCACCGAGCGGGACCTCACGGGCACCGCGGCCCGTGCGGGCGGCGCTGGCGCAAACGATGCCGGCGATGCTGCCTATGCGCGCGGGGTGCGCGCGCAGACCAAGCTCACCCAGGTGGAGTTCGCGTCCCGCATCGGCGTACCGATCGAGACCGTGCGCAATTGGGAGCAGGGCAAGCGCTCGCCGCGCGGACCCGCCCGCGCGCTGCTCAAGCTGATCGAGAAGGCGCCGCAGGTCGCATTCGCCGTGCTCGGCCGGCCGAAGACCACGACGCATTGATCCCACAAGGATCACCCAAACCGCTGTCGAAGCTGCCCGCCGAAACGGGTCGGGCGCGAGAAGCGTGTATTCCGCGTGAAGGTGCCATTGGAGGCAGCCTGCTGACGGCACCTCGACAATTCGATATACTGCCGCAGCGGAACTGACCGGCAGCGCCGGCATTTGAGGGGAAGGAGAGGGGCGGCAAGCAGACGACTGGAGGATGCTATGTCCGTCGAAAATATTCTGAGGCAAAAAGGAGCCGACGTCGTAACAATAGCCCCGGACGTTAGCGTCAAGCGGGCGGCGGACTGGCTGCATGCAAAGAACATCGGCTCGCTCGTGGTGACTGATGGCGACGCCATCCTCGGTCTCGTTTCCGAACGTGAAATCGTCCATGCGGTTTCTCGCTATGGCGAGGGCGTGACGTCGATACCCGTCCGCGAGATCATGCGACGCGGCGTGATCACCGTTTCCCCGGCCGAGGCCGTTTCTCACGTGATGAGCCTGATGACTCTGCATCGGGTGCGGCACATGCCGGTTCTCCGCGACGGCAAGCTGGTGGGCATCATCAGCATCGGCGATGTCGTCAAACATCGCCTTGGCGATCTGGAGCTGGAGAACAACGTCCTGCGCGATGCCTATATCGCCGCGCATTGAGCGCTGATCGTGCAGGTAGGATGGGTTGAGCCAATAAGCGCGGTTGCGCGCGTCCATAGCCCGTCGAAGACGGGCGTGAACGCCCTTATGACGCGCTATGGCGAAACCCATCACCTCTCTAGAATTGGATGCTGATTTCCAGCGCGCGGGCCTTTTCAGCGCTTCTTGCGCGGCTGAGAGCGGCCCTTGTCGTCGACAGCATCTGAAAAGTCCGACTTCGTGGAAAACGAAATCGGCAATCGATACTGAATGACCAATTTGACGACCGCCATTGCTTGCGGCGTGGGTTCGGCTTGAGCGTTCTCACTATAATACCAAACCTCACCGTCGTTCGTACGAAGTCTCTTGAACTCCGCTTCAATTGAAACGAGGTCGGACGTCTGTCCGTTCAGCAGCAATGCGCCCGATGCGAGAGCACTTATTTTCGCATTCGGCGGTGTGGCGATCCACCCCGAGCGCCTGTCGGCGCTCCGCTCCCTCGTTTGCGCGAGGGGCAATTGGCAAACCTCGGAGGTCTCATGACTCGCGAGAACGATAACGCGTGCGCGAATTTCGTAGCCCGGGTTGAGCGCAGCGAAACCCGGGACCGGCAGAGCGATATGCTCCGGATTTCGCTACGCTCAATCCGGGCTACGCACTCGCTCTCTCGCCGTCATTCCGGGGCGCGAGCGCAGCTCGCGGGCCCGGAATCCATACTCCGCAGCCGTGGTTATGGATTCCGGGCTCGCCGCTCCGCGGCGCCCCGGAATGACCGAAGCGAAAGGAGAAACCGCCATTGCCGAGGATGGGTGCGCGCCGTTAGAATCCCGTCCTGATTGCATCGTCTCGTGTCCGAACGGCTCGCGTTTACGAGCCTCTCAGACGCTCATCGACATCCGTACACATCGTCACCAGACAAGTCGCCACCAAACAATAAGCGAGAGAGTGAAACGGCCATGAATTCCATTGAAGCCAACGGCGCGCGTATTCCGGCCATCGGGCTCGGCACCATGACCTTGAAGGAACAGGTGTGCATCGATGCCGTGAAGACCGCGCTCAAGCTCGGCTACCGCCATCTCGACACCGCCGAACGCTACGGCAACGAGGAGTGGGTGGGCGAGGGGCTGCACCAAGGCCTCGCCGAGCAGGGTCTCAAGCGCGAGGACGTGTTCGTCACCACGAAAGTCTATTGGGACAAGCTCGCGCCCGGCGATTTCGAGAAGTCGGTCGAAGACAGTCTCAACAAGCTGAAGCTGCCGTGGGTCGACCTGCTGCTGATCCACTGGAACAACCCGAAGGTGCCGCTCTCGGACAGCATCAAGTCGCTGTGCAATGCGAAGAAGAAGGGCCAAGCCAAGCATATCGGCGTCGCCAATTTCACGACCTCGATGCTCGATGAGGCGGTGAAGCTCGCGAGCGAGCCGCTGGTGAACAACCAGATCGAGGTGCATCCCTTCCTCGACCAGAGCAAGGTGCTCGCTGCCTGCAAGAAATATGGCCTGTCGGTGACCGGCTATTGCCCGATCGCGCGCGGCAAGGTGCCCGGCAACGAGACGCTTGAGCGTATCGGCAAGGCGCACGGCAAGAGTTCATCGCAGGTCGCGCTGCGCTATCTCGTGCAGCAGGGTGTCATTCCGATCCCGCGCACGGCGACGCCGGCGCATCTCGAGGCCAACCTCGCGCTGTTCGATTTCACGCTGACGCCTGCCGAGATGGCCGATATCGCCAAGCTCGCGAAGCCCGACGGCCGCGTGGTCAATCCCGCGCATTCGCCGCAATGGGATAACTAGAGCATGTGTCGTTCTACTCGAGCCTCTCCGCCGCTCATTCCCGCGCAAGCGGGAATCCAGAATCTTCTTTTGTGGCCCTGGGTCCCCGCTTTCGCGGGGACGAGCGGAAAGAGAGGGCACGATTTCAAGCGATGGAGTTTGCAATGACTGCGATCCGCTTGGCGTTCTCCGCGCTTGTCGCCGCCGGCGTGCTGCTGGCGGCTGCTACTGCCGACGCGCAGAAGGCTAAACAGGTTGATCCAAAGCAGGCTGACCCCAAGCAGGCTGGACGGGACTCGCAAACGATCCAGGACTGCGTCAAGTCGGTGAAAGGCGCCGCGACCAACGCCGAACGCTGCATCGGCAGGGTCGCGGACCCGTGCCTGAAGCGGCCCGGTGCCGTGTCTAACGCCGACATGGTTGCTTGTATCGGTCGGGAGTCCTCGGTCTGGGACGACATCCTCAATGAGACGTTCCGCAGGCTCAACGACAAGCTGGACGCCGAGCAGAAGGTCAAGCTGCGCGACATGCAGCGCGCCTGGATCGACTCGCGCGACCGCACTTGCGCCTTCTATTACGATTACCACCAGGGCTCGATCGCGGTGCCGATGGGCGCGCTCTGTGTCAACCGCGAGACTGCGCGACGCGCGCTGTTCCTACTCGACTTCCTGAATGATGCCGAGGGCCGTTAGGAGCCAATGCGTCGCTAGGAGACAACGCCATGATCCCCGCCGTTGAAGCCAAAGGCGCTCGTATCCCGCTCGTCGGTCTCGGTACCTGGGATCTGCGCGGACGCACCTGCGCGCGCGTCGTGGAGCAGGCGTTGCGCTTGGGCTACCGGCACATCGACACCGCGGAAATGTACGACAACGAGCGCGAGATCGGGGAGGGGCTGCGCGCCTCCGGCGTGCCCCGCGGCGATGTGTTCGTCACCACCAAGGTCTGGCCTTCGCATTTTGCGCCGCGTGAACTCGTGCGGGCCGCAAAGGAGAGCCTGGTGAAGCTGCGGCTGTCCGAGCTCGATCTCTTGTTGCTGCACTGGCCGAACCCGCAAGTGCCGCTTTCCGAAACGCTTGGCGCGCTCTGTCAGGTGAAGGAAGCCGGGATGGTGCGGCACATCGGCGTGTCGAATTTCAACATTGCGTTGCTCGACGAAGCGACGTCGTTGTCGGCCGCGCCGCTGGTGTGTAATCAGTTCGAGATGCATCCGTTCCTCGACCAGTCGAAGCTTGTCGCTGCATGTCGTGCAAAAGGCATGGCGGTCGTGGCCTACAGCCCGATCGCGCGCGGCAACGCCAAGAACGACGCGGTGCTCGCTCGCATCGGCCAGGAGCACGGCAAGACCGCGGCGCAGGTCTGCCTGCGTTACCTCGTCCAACAGGACATCGTCGTGATCCCGCGCACCAGCAAGATCGAGCGGCTGGAAGAGAACATCTCGATCTTCGATTTTGTGCTGACGGATGCTGAAATGTCGGAGATCGCAGGCCTCGCGCGGCGTGGCGGCCGGATCGTCGACTGGTCGTTCTCCGGATCACCGAAATGGGATTGATCGACGAAACCGCCCTGGTGCTGTTTTCCGGCGGGCAGGACTCCACCGTCTGTCTGGCCTGGGCACTCGAGCGCTTCACAGCGGTCGAGACGATCGGCTTCGACTACGGTCAGCGCCACCGCGCCGAACTCGATGTGCGGCCGGGCATCCGCGAGCGTATGAAGGCGTTACGCCCGGATTGGGCGGCGCGGCTCGGCGACGACCACATGGTCAAGCTCGACGCGCTTGCCGCGATCTCGGAAACCGCGCTCACCCGCCATGTCGCGATCGAGGTCGCCCAGAACGGCCTCCCGACCACCTTCGTGCCCGGCCGCAATCTCGCGTTCTTCGCGTTCGCCGGCGCGCTGGCCTATCGCCGCGGCGCCAAGCACCTCGTCGCCGGCATGTGCGAGACCGACTTCTCCGGCTATCCGGATTGCCGCGACGATACCGTGAAGGCGATGCAGGTCGCGCTCACGCTCGGCATGGACCGCCGCCTTGTCATCCATACGCCGCTGATGTGGATCGACAAGGCCGCCACCTTTGAAATGGCGCAGGAAATCGGCGGTGCCCCGCTGGTGGACCTGCTGGTCGAGGAGACCCACACCTGCTATCTCGGCGACCGTTCGCGCCGCCACCCCTGGGGTTACGGCTGTGGTACGTGCCCGGCCTGCCGCTTGCGGGCCGACGGATTTGCGAAATGGAAGGCGTAATGTTGACGAAGGACAGTACCGACACCCGGCGCAGGGCCGAGGGCATCGTGTTCCTGATCCTGTTCGCGCTGACCATCCCCGCCGCCAATTGGCTGATCGGCAACGCCGGCACCAAATGCGTGCCGAACGGCCCGTGCCTCATCCCGGTGGCGCCGGGGCTGATGGCGCCGTCCGGCGTGATCATGATCGGTGCCGCGCTGGTGCTGCGCGACCTGGTGCAGCGCCGGCTCGGTCTGGCGGTTGTCTCCGGCGCTATTCTGTTCGGTTCGGCATTGTCGGCCGTATTCGCGCCGCCGTCGCTGGTGATCGCCTCGACGCTGGCGTTCCTGCTGTCGGAGATCGCCGATCTCGCGGTCTATACGCCGCTCGCCCGCCGCGGGCTGATCTTGGCGGTGGTCGCCTCCAGCGTCGTCGGCCTCGTTGTCGACTCCATCGTCTTCCTCTGGCTCGCTTTTGGCTCGCTCGAGTTCCTGGCCGGGCAGGTGGTGGGCAAGGCCTGGATGGTGCTGCTCTCGATTCCGTTCGTCGCATGGCTGCGCCGCCGCGACGAGCGAACCGGCGTTGAGCCGGCCTGACACGTGATTCAAAATCAAACGAGGTGGCGATGAGTGCCGCGCTGTATGAGAGGTTGAAGACCGTCACCACCGGCACCATCACCACGATGCTGCTCAAGAAAGGCATCCGCCGTTGCTGGATGCAGGGGCCGATGCCGCTCGAAGGTTCGGGCCGCCGCATCATCGGTCCGGCCTTCACCATGCGCTTCATCCCGGTGCGCGAGGACCTCGCGACGCCGGAAAGCTGGTCGAAGCCGATCTCGACCCGCGGCGCGATCGAGGCGATGCCGGAAGGCTGCATCGCGGTCGCCGACGCCATGGGCGTCAGCAGCGCCGGCATCTTCGGCGACATCCTCACCATGCGGATGATGAAGCGCAACGTCGCGGCTTTGGTCACCGACGGCGTCATCCGCGACAAGGCCGGGGTGCTGGCCTCGAAGTTGCCGACTTGGTGCGCGGGCGTCGCCGCACCGGCCTCGGTCAACGGGCTTACCTTCGTCGGCTGGGAAGAGCCGATCGCCTGCGGCGGCTGCGCGATCTTCCCCGGTGACACCATCGTCTGCGACGACGACGGCGCGGTCGTGATCCCGCAGAACCTGCTCGCGTTCGTGGCTGAAGAAGGCCCCGAGCACGAGCTGATGGAGACCTACATCGTCAGCGAGGTCGAGAAGGGCGCGAAGCTCCCCGGCCTCTATCCGATGAACGACGAGAGCAAGGCGCGCTACGAGGCCTGGAAGAAAAGCCGCTGAAGCGGCCGACGCGTCAGGAGCAACGATGTACTACGCGTCCAAGGCGTTCGGCTTCTTCGCGATCCCGTCCAACTTCGTGATCCTGACCGGCATCTTCGGCGCGCTCCTGCTGCGCACGCGGTTTGCACGCTGGGGCTGGCGGCTCGCGATCGGGAGCCTGGTGGTCCTGGCGGTGATCGGGCTCTCGCCGGTCGGCAATGCGCTGATCGTGCCGCTGGAGGAGCGCTTCCCGCCGTGGGACGACCGGCGCGGGCCGCCGCAGGGCATCGTCGTGCTCGGCGGCGCGCTCAGCCCCGACGTCTCGCATGCCCGCAACACGGTCGCGCTCAACGAGGCGGCCGAACGCCTGACGGTGGCGGCGGAGCTTGCACGCCGCTATCCCGACGCGCGGATCATCTTTTCCGGCGGCTCAGGCTCGGTGATTTTCGCGGAGCGGCCGGAGGCGGAATTCGCGTTGCGGCTCTTGGAGAGCCTCGGTGTTCCCAAGGGCCGGATCGTCGCCGAGGACAAGTCGCGCAACACAGTCGAGAACGCGCGATTTTCGCGCGACATCGCACGGCCGAAGCCGGGAGAGCGCTGGCTGCTCGTCACCTCCGCGTACCATCTGCCGCGCGCGATGGGTATCTTCCGCAAGGCCGGCTTCCCGGTCGAGGCCTATCCGGTCGACTGGCGCACCCGTGGCACCGGCGACGTGCTGCGCCCGTTCCCCACCCTGGGGGAAGGGCTGCGGCGCACCGATACCGCGGTACGGGAGTGGGTCGGGCTTGTGGCCTATTGGCTGAGCGGCCAATCGTCGGAACTGTTTCCCGGTCCGATGCCGCGGGGCGAATGCGATCGCGCCGGCGCCGGTCTCGACAACTGCCGGCCGTAGCTCGCAAATCCGGCGCTGCCCTGAGGGTTGTCACCTGTAGAGCACAGTCCGGATCAATTTGAGCCGCCAACCCCCGGAGCAATAAAGGAAAGCGAGAGTTGCGGTACGCTGATGACGTCAAATGATTCTGACGGGGGTCGGGATCGTCGACTGACGGGCGATTGGCGCCAGGAATTGGACTGGCGTGTTGGGGGATTTGATCCGATGCGCGCATTTCGCGCGGCTTTGACGTCCGTGTCCACGACATGGGCCGCCGCCGATCATTCCAGGATCTGGCGGACGCTCAAGATCACAGCCAGCATCGTCGTGACCACGGCGGTCGTCGCGCTGGCTTCGTTCGTTGCGGTCGCGCTGAGCCTGACCTGACGACTACTCAGGATTGCTAGTCGACTGCGATCTCAATGCCCGGCAGCGGCCACCGCTGTCCGCCGCGATGGCGCATTCCAAACATTGATTACGATCGTCGATGTCGCGGTCATCAAATTGACAATCCGTATGCGCAACACTTGTGAACCGTTGCGCTCAGCGCCAATCCGGAAACACGGGCCGGTCGGCGGAGGTCGGGCGCGGCGGCTGTCAGTCAGTGTGTCAGCAGTCAGTGTGTCAGTAAGTCTGTTGCGTATTGTTGCGTAGCGGGGAACTGCGTATGCGTGCCATTCGCGCTGCCGTACTCACGGTACGGCTCTCGATCGACTATTCACGCATCACCGACAAGCTTGTCGTCGCCGCCAATCTTTTGGCCGGTGCGACCGCGGTGTTGCTTGCAGGTTTCGTGGCGGTGGCCACGGGCCTGAACTAACGCGTCAGCGTTAGGAGGACGAACCGGCTTCGCTCTGCGCGACGGCGCGCAGCGAGTCCGATTTGTATTGGCGCCACCACATCACCGCGACCACGATCGTCGTGGTGGCGATGAGCACCAGTGGCCCGGCGAACCAGCCGAGATAGCCGAGCGCAAAGAAGAACGCGCGCTGGCCACGGTTGAAGTGCCGACCGGCAGTGGTGAACAGCCCCGCAGTGCGCAGCACGTGGGTCCCGGCCTCCGGCGTGTCCTTGTCAGCCGGCATCGGCGTGGCGCCGAGCAGGATCGCCACGTAATTGTAGAGCCGGTAAGCCCAGGCGAACTTGAAGAAGGCGTAGACGAAAACCACCGTCAGGCCGATCGCCTTGGCCTCCCATAAGCCGCGCGAGGTTTCGATGTCGACGGGAAGGTGAGCGGCGATGGCAGTCATCTCGCCGCTCGAACGCAGGATCGTCAGCGCGCCGCCGATCGCGAACAGGGAGGTCGTGGCAAAGAACGCGGTGCCGTTCTGCAGGGCCGCCATGATCTGCATGTCGACCATCCGCTGCTCGCGCTCGAGCATGCGGCGCATCCAGGTCACGCGGTAGCCGTCCATCAGCGCGTTGAGGCCGCCACGGCTGAACCGGCTGCGCTCGTTCATGTAGGCGTAGCCGCTCCAGGCGACGATGAAGAAGCCGAGGGCGACGATGTCCAGGGTCGAAAACAGCCGCATAGGATGATTCCCGGAGCTAGCGCTTCGCGCTAGCATGTTGTTTGCGCATGACCTTATCCGAAAACCGGTGCCCACTTTTCGGGGTCATGCGCAGATGCTGCCACTCGTCTTGCTTCGCGGCAATGTGGTAAGCAGGTGTGCTGCTTGGCGAGGGCTCAATCACAGGGTTCTAACTGTAGGTGTCATGGCTCTTTCACTGATCATCGGAAACAAGAATTATTCGTCCTGGTCGATGCGACCGTGGATCGCGATGACGGTGGCCGGCATCGGTTTCACGGAAGAGGTGATCTCGCTCCACGCGCCTGATTTCAAAGCACGTGTTTCCAAGGTGTCGGGCACAGGCAAAGTGCCGGTGCTGTCCGACGGCGACGTCCACGTGTGGGAGTCGCTCGCGATCCTCGAATATCTGGCCGAGAAGTTTCCCGCCGCCGGCCTATGGCCGTCCGATCCGGCTGCGCGCGCCCACGCGCGGACGATCGCCTCGGAGATGCACGCCGGCTTCGTGCCGATGCGCCGTCACCTGCCGATGTGCATGTGGCGTCCGGTCATGCGGCGGGAGCTGCCGGACGACGTCGTCGCCAACGTCCGGCGTATTGAACACATTTGGACAGATTGTCGCAGACGCTTCGGAAATGGCGGGCAATTCCTGTTCGGCCGCTTCGGTGCGGCGGACGCGATGTACGCCCCGGTCGTGTCCCGTTTTCACACCTACGCGGTCGAGGTCGCCCCGGTTGCGCGCGAATATATGAACGCGATGATGGCCTTGCCGGCCTGGACCGAATGGCGCGAGGCGGGAGTCAAAGAGCCGTGGGTGCTGCCGGAAGACGAGGTCGACTGGCCTACGGTACTGCGCGAGTAACGTCTTAAGCATCGTGGCAACTGGCCTAAAAAATGTCGCCGAATTGTATTGAAAGGCTTGCGGGGACCAAGAATAGTCGCCCTGCCTGCGGCACCCTTGATCTTGCGGTGCAAGGGCAGGGGTCTTAAAAGCGGGATCAAACACCTTATCGCCCGGGAGCTTTAGCTATGCGATATCGTCTTATCGCCCTTATTTTGCTCGCCTTCTCTGTGTTGACCGTTGGCGGTCCAGCGGTGTCGCAAGACACGTCGAAGCCCGACGTCAAAGGGCTGTTCCTCCTGACCGATTATCCGGCCATCAGCGTCCGTCCCGGCACCACCGCGACGGTCAGCCTGCGGCTGCAAAATTACGCCATGCCGCCCGAGCGCCTGCAGATTTCGGTGTCCGGCGTTCCGCAAGGCTGGACCTCGACCGTCGTCGGCGGCGGCCAGCCGATCGAGGCGGTGCTGCCGGCGACCAACGCCAGCGTCTCGTTCGAGCTTCGCCTCGACATCCCGAAGGATGCGGCGCTGGGCACCACCAATCTCACCGTCACCGCGAAAGGCGCCAGCACGGTCACGCTGCCGGTCGCGATCTCGCTGGTGAAAGACCTGCCCGCCAAGCTGACGCTGACGCCGGCGCTGCCGGAGCTGCGCGGCAACTCGCGCTCGACCTTCGAGTATCAGCTCACGATCAAGAACGAGAGCGGCAAGCGCATCGTTGCGAACCTCGCTGCGACCGCGCCGCCGAACTTCGAAGTCTCGTTCACTGAGCAGTACGGCAGCCAGGAGCTGAACGCCGTTCCGCTCGACGCCAACCAGTCCAAGGACGTGAAGCTCAAGGTCCGCCCGCCGAACACGATCGGCGTAGGCCCGCAGAAGATCGTTGCCCGCGCCAGCGCCGAGGACACCACCGTCACCACCGACCTGGGCATGGAGATCACCGGCACGCCGAAGATCGAACTGTCCGGCAAGGATGGACGGCTCAACGCCCAGGCCACGGCCGGGCAGGAGACCACGATCCCCGTTACCGTGACCAACACCGGCACGTCGGCGGCGGAAGCGGTCGAGATTTCGGGCTCCGCACCGGGCGGCTGGAAGGTTGAGGCCGATCCGAAGACGATCGACCGCATCCCGCCGAACGAGAACAAGGAAGTCCAGTTGAAGTTCACGCCGACCGCCAAGGCCGTGGCTGGCGACTATGTCGTCACCGCACGCGCCAACGCCCGCGGCGACTCCGCCTCGCAGACCTTCCGCGTGGCGGTTGCGACCTCGACGCAGTGGGGCCTGATCGGCATGGGCATCATCGGCATCGCGTTGCTGGTGATGTTCGGCGCCGTGATGAGGTACGGCCGCCGATGAGCCAAAACGTCATCGAGGCGCAAAACCTCACCAAGCGCTATGACGGGGTGCCCGTGGTGAAGGGCATCTCGTTCTCGGTGGCGCAAGGTGAGATTTTCGGGCTGCTCGGTCCGAACGGCGCCGGCAAGACCACGACCATCCTGATGATGCTGGGGCTGACCGAGGTCTCGGACGGGCAGGTGCGCGTGCTGGGTTACGACCCTGTGCGCGAGCCGCTCCAGGTGAAGCGCCGCGTCGGCTATCTGCCGGACGCGGTCGGCTTCTACGACAACCTGACCGCAGCCGAAAACCTGCGTTATACCGGCCGCCTCATCGGTCTCCGCGCGCAAGAGTGCGAAGACAAGATCAGGGAGGCGCTCGACCATGTCGGGCTGCACGACGTCACCGACCGCAAGGTTGCAACGTTCTCGCGCGGTATGCGGCAGCGGCTCGGGATCGCGGAGATCCTGCTGAAGGACGCGCAGATCGCGATCCTCGACGAACCGACGTCCGGTCTCGACCCGCAGGCGACGATCGAGCTGCTGGAGATCATCCGCAACCTCAAGCACAAGAACGTCACCGTGCTGCTGTCGTCGCACTTGCTCGACCGCGTGCAGAGCGTCTGCGACCGCGTCGCGCTGTTCAGCCAAGGCAACATCGTTCTGCTCGGCAGCGTCGAGGAGCTCGGCCGCAAGGTGCTCGGCGGCACCTTCAATCTCGAAATCGAAGCGGACGGTCCCGGAATCGACGCGAAGCTCCGGGCCATTCCGGGCGTCGGCGACGTCGAAAGCCTGGGCCCCAACAAGTGGCGCCTGAAGACGGATCACGACGTTCGCGCCGAGGCGGTCGCCGCGGTGACGGCGTCGGGTGGCAAGCTGCTGCGGCTGTCGCCGGAAGCGCCCACGCTCGAGACCATCTACACCCGCTATTTCCGCAACGAGCAGGAGGGCGGCCGCGATGCAGCGTGAAGGTTCTCCCTGGCGCGGGCTTGGCGTCGTCACCCGCAAGGAACTCTCGGATCACCTCAGCAGCGTCCGCATGCTGGTGATCGAGCTGCTGGTGGTGGTCACCGGCGTGGCCATCGTGCTGGTGTCATTGCAGCAAATCCGTGACGTGACCGCCGAAGACCCGTTCCTGCTGCTGCGTGTCTTCACGCGCTCGGGCGAGGGGATTTCGTTTGTGTTCGTGCTGACGCTGCTGGTGCCGCTCATCGCCATTGGGCTGGGCTTCGACCTGGTCAACAGCGAGTACAATCAGCGCACACTGAGCCGGATCCTGTCACAGCCGATCTATCGCGACGCGCTGCTATTCGGAAAATTCCTGGCCGGCCTCGCCACCATCGGCATCAGCCTCACCGCGCTGTGGATGATCGTGCTCGGGCTCGCGCTTGCGACGCTCGGCGTGCCGCCGAATGGAGAGGAACTGCTGCGGGCCATCCTGATGCTATTCGTCACCATCGCCTACGCCGGCGTCTGGCTGGCGCTGGCGATGCTGTTCTCGGTGCTGTTCCGCTCGGCCGCCACCGCGGCCCTGAGCGCCCTCGGCTTGTGGCTCTTCATCTCGATCCTGTGGCCGATGCTGTCGGGCCATTTGGTCAACGTGTTCGCGCCGTTGCAGGCCGGCTCCGCCGATGAGCTGCTGGGCGGTCTTGCGATCCGCCAGGCGGTGATGCGGCTGTCGCCGGGCGCGCTGTTCGGCGAGATCGTGACGGTGCTGCTCGATCCGGCGGTACGCTCGACCCAGCAGTCGCAGCTTGCGGCGATGGGCCTGGCGCTGGTTGAGCCCGGCTCGATCCCGGGTGCGCCGCTGCCGTTGCTGCAAAGCCTGCTGATCGTGTGGCCGCAGATCGTGAGCCTGATCGCGGGCACCATCGTGTTGTTCGTAATCGGCTACGTGATCTTCCAGCGTCAGGAAGTGCGCGCCTAGCGTTCGACCGCATGAGAAAATCGAAGGGCGGCCGCATCGTCGATGCAGCCGCCCTTTTCATTTCGACCGACGATCGCGTTAGACGATCGCGTTATATGACCAGAACGGCCACGATCTCGTAGCTGTTCGGGTCGACGATGACGATCCGCTCGCCGACGATGAAGTATCGGTAGCCGGTCCACGCCGGATAGATCTCCACCAGCGTCGGCGGCACCGCTACCAGCGTCACGCCGGTGCGCGGCACGACCGTGCCGACATTGACCGAGAAGTTGACGTTGCTGACGCGCGGGGCATTGCTGCCCTGGATCACCGTGGTGCGGATGGTGGTGCGCTGCTGATCGGTCAGTTTCACGTTGGCGCCTGACTGCGCGCCGCCGCCTTTGCTCTCGGCGCCTTTCTGGCTGTCACGCGGCGCCTGCTGGCCCTGTTGGCCCTGCTTGGGCTGCTGACCCTGCTGCTGCTGGCCCTGCTGCTGGCCCTCACGCTGACCTTGCGTCTCGCGCTGGCCCTGACCGCCTTGACCCTGCGTCTGCGGCTCCTTGGACTGAGCCTTGCCTTTGCCTTCGGGCGCGGCTTGACCCTGTTGGCCCTGACCCTGCGCTTGGCCGCCTTGACCCTGGGTGCGCGGTTCCTTGGACTGCGCCTTGCCTTTGCCGCCGTCCTGCTGCGGCGCTACTTGCGCACCGCCTTGGCCTTGCGCGCCGCCTTGGCCTTGCGCACCGCCTTGGCCTTGCACGCCTTGCGCGGCGGCGAATACCGTCCCGATCAGCAGCGCAGCCGCTGCCGTCGTGATCGACAAGTTGCGTTTCATTTAGAACGTTCCTCCAGAAGGGGTTGACCCGTGCCGCCGCTTATCGGCTGGACATGCAACGGTCAGCGCACGTAACGGGTTCCTGCTGATGCAGCTTGTCCGTTGAAATAACCCGCGGACCTGGCGATGGGTTCATGGAACTAAATCCATTTGGGGCAACGCTGCGTGCAGCGCATCTGTTGAATGCAGCGGGTATAGCGAATCCTAAAATGCGAAAGGGCGGCCAACAGGCCGCCCTCGATCGTTGTGCGTCGAAGAATGCGCGCTGCAACGCGCCGGCGATCAGCCGCTGATGCGGCGCCAGCCGTCGCGCGCCATCACGGTGAGCTGGTCGACGTTCTTCGCCACGACGTCCCAGTTCACCATCGGGCGGGCGTCCGCGCGGGTGCTAGCCTGGTCGGCCACGTACACGCCGCCGACCGTAAGCGCGAAGCCAAGGATGATGCCAAATAACAAGCGCATAGTATTTCCCCTAATAGTCCCGTCAGGTTGTGAAGTAGGTGAGGAACGCGGCGTCAATGTGATGGGTTCCACCACGTTCCCGCGAGCATTCAAGGCGCAGTTCAACAGGTCCTGGTAAGTAACTGAATTAGTTAATTGATCGTCCTTCGCTTAAAACGGTCGCGATACTGCATCCAGGCTATGCAGTCCGCCGATTTTTTGCCCGATTCTGCGAAATCACTGCTATATTCCCGCATTGTGAGAGAGGACAGGCAAGTATTCGGGGTGTCGTTGAGTAGAGTTCGGGAGATGGCGTTGAACGCACACGCACATAAATTTCGGCTCGGTCAGACGGTCTATTTCACGGCGAAGCCGCTCGGTCACATGACTGCCAACGGTTCCTATCAGATCGTGAAACTTCTTCCGTCCGACGGCGAGGAGCATCAATACCGCATCAAGAGCACCGACGAAGCCTTTGAGCGGGTTGCCAAGGAAAGCCAGCTCGACCGCTCACGCTGAGCGCATCGACTGATCGAACATAGCCACGTACCGCCTGCCACGCTCGCCGCCGGCTTGAGTGTGGCATACAGGCATCACTCCGCCGCGTAATTCGCCGATTTCGCGTCCGCTGGTAGAAATGTCCCACAGCCGTCCATATGCTTTTGCATTCGGTCGTGTGTGGCGTGTGGAAAGCTGATCATGTCCGATTCATTCGGAAGCTGGATACCGGGGCTTGATCCCGTGACGGGCACGTTGTCGCTGCCGGTTTGGACGGTGGGCGCGCTGGCGGCAGTGTTCGTGGTGTTCTGTGCGATGGCGCTCGGCCGGGCTGGGCGCGAAGGCCTCGTCGGCGGCGTCGGACGCATTGCGCTGGTGCTGGTGGGTGCCTTCGTCACTTGGTTCTTCCTCGAAGGCACGAACAGACAAGATGCCGCCGCGGAGCGCCGCTCACTTGAAGCGCGCGCCGATGTGCTTGCGACTCGCGCAACCATGCCGGGTTCGCCGCTGGCCTGCCTCGATGCGCTGGCCGGTGATTCCGTTGAAGGGGCGTGTGAACGGACATTGTTCGCTACACCGGAGGCGATGGCTGCGGCGGTGTCCTACACGGCGGCGAAACTGACGCTGTTTGCGGACGTCAGTGACTTTGCCAGTCGCGGCAATACCGACCTCGAGCCGCTGCTGGCGGGTCTGCGGCGCGCGGTCGAGGCCGACCGCTTCGGGCTGGTCGCTCATGTGCTGGCGACGCGCGATGGCTGCACCACCGAGCAATGTCCGGCCTTGGCGATGATGCGCGATGCGGCGCGGCTGAACGCCAATCTCGCGCAGCGCACTTACGACGCCTACGTCACGCGCCATTCCTCGATTTGGCCGGCGTCAGCGCCGCGACCGGTGGCGACCGCCGTGCCGGGTGCAGCGCCGGCTGCTGCCGTGCCGGGTACGCCGGCGTTGCCTGCCGGCGCGTCGGCGTTCGCCGCGCCCGGATCGCAGCGGGAACTGTTCTTTCCGTCGTCGGACTCGATCCCGCCGGTCAACATCATGACCGCGGAACCGGCCGGACCGCCTGAGACCACGGGGGCCGCGCCGGCGCGTCCGCCGCAGCGGCGGCCGGCCCAAAAGGACCAGCCCAAGGCGCAGGCGCCGATTGACCTGAACGCCGCGCGCGGTGGCGCGCCGCTGGCGCCGCCGCAGTAATTCATCCCTGAGGATAACCGCGCGGCCCTTGCTGGTGACGTCCGCTGGGCGCGCTAACATGTCGCTACATTGTGAATGGCAAGAACAACAGCAATGGTAAGACGTTCGGCGTGACACTGCACCTGATCAAACTCTGCGTCGGTTGTGACTCGATCCAGGACCTCGAGGACTGGATCAAGGAGAAGCGTCGGCGCACGCGCGGCAAGAAGACCGAGCACATCCACACCACGCGCATGGTGCCCAAGCGTGTCGACGAGATCGTCGACGGCGGCTCGCTCTTCTGGGTGATCCGGGGGCAGGTGATGTGCCGGGAGCGGGTCCTGGCGGTGCGCCCGTTCGTCGACAAGGACGGCGTCGGTCGCTGCCGGATCGTGCTGGAACCGAAGGTGACGCCGGTCGAGCCGCGTCCGTGGCGCGCGTTCCAGGGCTGGCGCTATCTCCCGGCCAAGGATGCGCCGCGCGACCTGACGCGTGTCGGCGCGGGCCTGCGCACCTTGCCGGAGGAGATGCGCCGCGAATTGAGCGATCTCGGGCTGCTCTGACCGTGGCCGGCAATTTCCGGGCTGTGACCGCGCCTTTTGCCGTACATTGCCCCCGGTGACGGCGCTCTGCTATAGCCCCCGCCACGATCGAGAAATGGCCAAAAGGAACGGCTGATGTCCGTTGACGCCGCCACCGTCCGACGCATCGCACATCTGGCGCGGATTGCCGTCGCCGAGGACGAGGTCGCGCACCTTCAGGGCGAACTGAACGCCATCCTCGCCTTCATCGAACAGTTGTCCGAAGTGGACTGCGAGGGCGTCGAGCCGATGACCTCGGTGACGCCAATGGCGATGAAGCAGCGCGCGGACAAGGTCACTGACGGCGGCATCGCCGAGGATGTCCTGCGCAACGCGCCCACCCGCGAGGGCGACTATTTCCTCGTACCCAAGGTGGTGGAGTAGGGGCATGTGCATGGCCTGCGAGGAAGAGGCGCTCTGGCGGCGCTACCAGCTCGAGGTCGCGGTCGCGCGCGGCGAGATTCCGCCCGGCTATGAGCCGGAGGATTTCGAGGCCGCGGGCCTGCCAGTGCCGCCCAAGCGCGCGGCTGAAACCGCGAACCCCTTTGGCTGCGACGCTCCGGACCCGGCATGACGGAGCTCACGTCACTCACCATTGCCGAGGCGCGCGACGGCTTGCGCAAGCGCGCGTTCTCCGCGGCTGAGCTCGCCGACGCGCATGTCGTGGCGATCGAGCAGGCGCGTGCGCTCAACGCCTATGTGCTGGAGACGCCGGATGCGGCGCGCGCGATGGCCAAAGCCGCCGATGCGCGGCTCACGGCCGGCGACGCGCGGCCGCTCGAAGGCATCCCGCTCGGGATCAAGGATCTGTTCGCGACCAAGGATGTGCGCACCACGGCGTGCTCGCGCATCCTCGACAACTTCCTGCCGCCCTACGAGTCGACGGTCACCGCGCAGCTCTGGCGCGACGGCGCCGTCATGCTCGGCAAGCTCAACAACGACGAATTCGCGATGGGCTCGTCGAACGAGACCTCGTGCTTCGGCCCGGTGATCAATCCATGGCGGCGCAAGGGATCGAATGTCGGCATCGGCGCCGACGGCAAGATCGAGGGCACGCCGCTGGTGCCGGGCGGTTCGTCCGGTGGCTCGGCGGCGGCGGTCGCCGCCTATCTCTGCCTGGGCGCGACCGCGACCGACACCGGCGGCTCGATCCGCCAGCCGGCGGCCTTCACCGGCACAGTCGGGATCAAGCCGACCTACGGGCGCTGCTCGCGCTGGGGCATTGTCGCGTTCGCGTCGTCGCTCGACCAGGCCGGGCCTATTGCACGTACAGTTCGGGATGCCGCAATCCTGCTGCGCTCGATGGCCGGGCACGACCCGAAGGATTCGACCTCGGTCGATCGTGCGGTGCCGGACTACGAGGCGGCGCTCGGCAAGCCGGTCAAAGGCATGACCATCGGCATTCCGAAGGAATACCGGCTCGACGGCATGTCCAAGGAGATCGACACGCTGTGGGAGCAGGGCGTCGCCTGGCTCAAGGACGCCGGCGCGAACATCGTCGAGGTATCGCTGCCGCACACCAAATACGCGCTGCCCGCCTATTACATCGTGGCGCCGGCGGAGGCGTCGTCGAATCTGGCGCGCTATGACGGCGTGCGCTACGGCCTGCGCAAGCCGGGCCGCGACGTCATCGGCATGTACGAGCAGACCCGCGCCGAGGGGTTCGGCGCCGAGGTGCGGCGCCGCATCATGATCGGCACCTACGTGCTCTCCGCCGGCTACTACGACGCCTACTATCTCCAGGCGCAGAAGGTGCGCACGCTGATCAAGCGCGACTTCGACGAATGCTTCGCGAAGGGCGTCGACGCGATCCTGACGCCGGCGACGCCGTCGGACGCGTTCGGTATCGGCGAGAAGGCGGGCGCGGACCCGATCGAGATGTATCTCAACGACGTGTTCACGGTGACGGTGAACATGGCGGGGCTGCCGGGCATCGCGGTGCCGGCGGGATTGTCGTCCGACGGTCTGCCGCTTGGTCTGCAACTCATCGGCCGGCCGTTCGATGAGGAGACGCTGTTCGCGCTCGGCGGAACGATCGAGCAGGCGGCGGGGCGGTTCAAGCCGGAGAAATGGTGGTGAGGCGATCGCTCTCTCGGGAGAGCAGTGCCTGCCCAATGGCGATTCCGGCGTCGTTCAGTCGTGGGCGCTGAAACGGAAGCGTCGCGCATCCGCCATCAGTCTGGCGAACTCCGCCTGACTCAGGTGGATCACCGTCGTGTGATCCCCGCCTTCAAGATAGATATCAGGCGGCTCCTGAATGCGGTCGTCGACAATCACGTCCAGGTCGTAGCACTGGCCGACGGGAGGAACGGCACCGGGAGTGCAGTCCGGGAACAACCGCTGAAGCTCCTGCTCGTCAGCCAGTTCGACGTCGTCCCCGAGTTGCGCCTTCAACTCTGCAAGACGGATATGATGCGAAGCCGGCACCACGGCGAGGAGATAGCTCCCCTCGCGGCGCAGCACGATCGCCTTGGCGAGCCGGTCCCCCGACACATGACAGGCCTGAGCGGTGCGTGCGGACGATGGTGTCGGTTCGTGCGTGATCACGTCATAAACGACGTTCTCGTCGAGATACCTTCGCAAGATTGGGGCGATGGCCATGACCTTACCTCCATGCGATGTGCACGCGGCGCAAGGCCGGCGCCTGATGATGCGCCGTCATTGGGTCTGAGGTAACGTATGTCTGATTTCGAGGGACTCAACGCCCAGCGCTCGTACCGCGAAACCAAATTCAGAGTGGCAGTGGGACATCAATGACCCTTGCCGAGTTCAAACGTAGGCTCGCGAAGCGAACGCCGCCGGCGCAGTTGTCGCCGGCGCTCGCCGGCGCTCGCCGGGTTGTGGTGGGCGGGCAAAGACAAGCGGGACACCGCGCACGCGCTGATGATGGACGGGGGCGGCAAGGGTTGCGCGCGGTGCATGCATACCTCCACCGCGTCGAGAAGGATGACGAGAACGCGCGCTACTGGTACCGCCGGGCAGGCGTGCCCATGGCAACCGGCGCGCTCAAGGCCGAGTGGGCCGCGATTGCCCGCGATCTGCTGGCGCAATCGCGTTAACCATAAGTTCGCCTCGAAGATTGATTGACCATCCAGCAAGACCCCGCTGATAGGGTGGGGTGTGGGTAGGGGTTTGTAGCGTGCGTGTGTGGGGGCTGATTGCAGCGATAGGCGCTGCCGCGCTTGGCGGCTGCACGAGCGTCTATAACCTGCCCAACAATCAACCGGTGACGGGGACCATCCAGGCGCAGCCGCTCGGCAGCGAAGTCCCGTTGTCATCCGACGACGTCATGGTGAGCCTTGCCTTCTCCGGCGGCGGCACCCGCGCGGCGGCGTTCTCGTTCGGTGTGCTCCAGGAGCTCGACCGCACGCGCATCCGCGACCGCGGCAAGAACGTATCGCTGCTCGACCGGGTGGATTTCGTGTCCGGCGTCTCCGGCGGTTCGGTGCTCGCGGCGTACTACGGCCTGCGCCGGCGCGAGGCGCTGACCGACTTCCGCGAGCGCTTCCTGCTGCGCAACGCCGAAGAGTCGCTGAACACCCGGGTTTCGATCATGAACCTCGGCCGCGCCATCGGCGGCGGCCTGAACGATGCCACGCATCTGCCGCGCTGGCTCGACGACAATCTGTTCGGCGGGGCGACCTTCCGCGACTTCCAGCGCAACCAGCGCCCGCGTATCTGGATCAACGCCTCCGACATCTACAACCGCACGCCGTTCGTGTTCGGCAGCGTCGCATTCGATGCGATGTGTAGCGACCTGATGAACTATCCGATCTCGGAAGCGGTCGCGGCCTCGGCGGCGGTGCCGGTGGTGTTCGCGCCGATCGTGCTCGAAACCTTCCCGGGCCGCTGCCAGACGCGGTTGCCGGACTGGATCGCGCGCGCGCGTGCCGATCGCAATACGCAGCCGCTGCTGCGCGACTTCGCATCGGCGATCGAGAGCTACCACACCGGGTCGCTGCGCTACGTGAAGCTGCTGGACGGCGGCCTGGTCGACAATTTCGGGCTGTCGGGATTCAGTATCGCGCTGCTGTCGGCGACACGGCCGTACGAGCCGCTGATGCCGGCGCAGGCGGCGCGCATCCGGCGCATCATGTTCCTGATCGTGGACTCCGGGCGCGGCCCGTCCGGCAATTGGGGACAGGAGCTTCCAGGGCCGACCGGCGTCGACCTGGTGATGGCGACCGCCGACACCGCCACGGAAGCGAGCACGCGCGCGAGCTACACCGCGTTCGTGTCGCTGATGAACGATTGGGTGGCCAAGGTTCGCCGCTGGCGCTGCGGCCTGTCGGCGGCCGAGCGGCAGCGCCTGGGCGTCGGCGCCAACTGGCGTTGCAACGACATCAACGTGTTCGTGGAGCGCGTCGGCTTCGACCAGCTCGACCGTCCGCGCGCCGACGTGCTCAACGCGATCCCGACGCGGTTCCAGCTTCCGCAGCAGTCGGTCGATGTCCTGATCGAAGCGGGCGGAGAGGTGGTCCGCAACAATCCGACCTACCAGGCGTTCCGCAAAGGTCTCTGATCAGTTCGCCGCGGCGCCGCGACGCCGGATCAACTCACCCGCGATCGCAGCACCACGACCTTGGCGCCGAGCGGCGTGCGCTGGTAGAGGTCGATGACGTCCTGATTGAGCATGCGAATGCAGCCGGACGAGACGCTCTGGCCGATGGTCGACGGTTCGTTGGTGCCGTGGATCCGGTAGAGCGTGTCCTTGTTGCCCTGCCACAGATACAGGGCGCGGGCGCCGAGCGGGTTGCCCGGACCGCCGGCCACGCCGAGGCCGCTCTGCAGCGTGCTGAGTTGCCGCTTCAGCTCCGGCTGACGCTGGATCATTTCCTTGGGCGGATACCAATCCGGCCATTCCTGCTTGGTGCGAATGGTTGCGACACCGAACCAGCCGAAACCTTGCCGCCCGACTCCGATGCCGTAGCGGATCGCGCGGCCACCGCCTTGCACGAAATAGAGGTAGTGCGCCTGCGGATCGATGATGACCGTGCCGGGCGGTTCATTCGAGGGAAACGACACTGCGCGGCGCAGATAGTTGGGATCGACCTCGGACATCGGCACCGCCGGGACCGGGAAGCGCTCGCTGGCGACGGGGCCGTAGATGCCGGTTTGTTGCCTCTCGACGCCGGGCCGGTAGGAGGGCGCGACGTCGCGCGGCTCGTAGGTGGGATCCGGTTGCAGCCTTGGATCAGCCGGCCTCGAGTCCAGCCTTGGGTCCGATCTTGGGTCCGATCTTGGGTCCGATCTTGGGTCCGGCCTTTGCGCCGGGGGCGGGCACAGGAACAGAAAGCAGTCCTGCGCCGCCGCGCGATCAGGGATCGCTGACGCGCTGGCGGAAATGACAACGAGGCAAAGGGCGAATACGCGATTGTCCCACATCTGGTGACCTCAACGCCGCACGCTACCCGACCGGTCGATTATGCCACCAACGCCCGTCGCGGGCGCGGGATCGGCATACCTCTCGGCGGCAGGATCAAGTTCGGTCCCTTTGCGGCCCGCCGATCAGTTCGCGGCCGTGCCGGAAATGCCGGCGGCCTTGATCACCGGCCCCCACTTATCCATTTCGGCCTTGAGGAAGGCGCCAAGCTCGGCGGGCGTCGAGCCCTGCACCACGACGCCGAGCGACTCGAGCTTCTGCTTGGTGGCGGGGTCTTGCAGCGCCGCGACGGTGTCGGCGCTCATTTTGCGGACGATCTCGGGCGGGGTCTTTGCCGGCGCGAAGAACGCGTACCAGGACGACACGTCGAAGCCGGGCACGCCGACCTCTGCGATCGGCGGCAGATCGGGCGCCGCCGGCGTGCGCTTGGCGGTGGTCACCGCCAGGCCGCGCAACTGACCGCCCTGGATCATCGGCAGCACCGCGCCGATATTGTTGAACATCACGTCGACGCGGCCGGGGATGAGATCGGTGAAGGCGGGGCCGGCGCCGCGATAGGGCACGTGCAGCATCTCGATGTCGGCCATGCGTTTGAACAGCTCGCCGGAGAGATGCACCGACGTGCCGTGCCCGGACGACGCAAAGGTGATCTTGCCCTTGTTGGCCTTGGCATGGGCGATGAACTCGGTGACCGAGCGCGCGGGCGATGAGTTCGGCACTACCATGATGTTGGGGTAGTCGCAGATCAGCGCCACCGGCGCGAGGTCGGCGACCGGATCGTAGGGCAGGGTCGCGAACAGGAACTTGTTCACCGCGAGCGGCATCGAGTGCAGCAGGATGGTGTAGCCGTCGGGCTCTGCGCGCGCGACCGCTTCGGTGCCGATATTGGTGGCGGCGCCGCCACGGTTCTCGACCACCACCTGCTGGCCCCAGATGTCCGAGAGCTTTGCCGCCATCACGCGGGCGATGGCGTCGGTGCCGCCGCCCGGGGGGAACGGCACCACCAGCCGAACGAACCGGTTCGGCCAGCTTTGTGCTTGAGCTTGTGTTTGAGCCTGGGCCGGCGTGCGGCCGATGACAGCGGGAGCGAGCAGGGCGGCAACTGACGTGGCGATCAGGTGCCGGCGATCAATCGTCCCGCGGTCGCTCATGGCGCGCCTTGCTCCATACCGGTCTTCTTGATGAAGGGAAGCGCGGCCGACGACGCGATGAACTTGATGAACGTCCGCACCGCGTCAGGCTGACTGGCGCCAGCGTGGATGCCGCCGGCGAATACGCTGACGGTGTCCATCTCCTTGGGCACCGCACCGACATACTGGATGCCGGGATACAACATGAGCTCGCTGACCTGCTGGAAGCCGATGTCGACGTCGCCGCGCGCCAGGATCGAACCGACCGGCGTGCCCGGCGGCGTTTGCTTGATCCGCGGCGCGACCTGATCCCAGATGCCCCATTGCTTGAACAGGCTTTCGAGGAACACGCCGCTCGGACCCGACGAATAGCCGATGCCCTTGGCGGCGAGCAGCGCGCGCTTCACCGCGTCGGTCGTGCTGATGTCGGGCTTCGGCGCGCCTGCTGGCACGGCGATGGCGATGCCGGAGCGCACCAGGTCGACGCGGGTGCCGGCGACGACCTTGCCTTCCTTCATCATGTCTTCCATCGACGGCGTCACCAGGATCACCATGTCGAAGGTCTCGCCGGCGCGCAGCTTCTTGAGGATGTCGTTGGTGCCGTTCCAGGTGGTGACGAGCTTGTATCCGCTCGACTTCTCGAATTCCGGCGCAAACGCCAGATAGGCCTCCTTGATCGCCTGAGAAGAGATGACCTTGATTTCAGTCGCATTCGCCATTGCCGAACTCCAGAGCGTACCGCCGATCACGGCGGCCAGGATTGTCTTCCATCGCTTGCCCAAGGAGTTCGTGTCAGCGCAATTCGTGCCAACGCAACGCGTGCCAACGGATCGCCTCGTCAAGACATCCTCCCTTAACCGCTTATGGGTTGCGGTCGCTAGCTCATTCGCTGACCTTGATATTGGCCGCTTTGATCACCGGTCCCCACTTCGCCATTTCTTCCTTCAGGAATGCCCCGAGCGCCTCGGGTGTCGAGCCGGCGGGGACCACGCCGAGCTTGTCGAACCGTGCCTTGATCGCGGGCTCGCCCAGCACGCTGTTGGTATCGGTATTCACCTTGCGGACGATTTCCGCCGGGGCCTTTGCCGGCATCACGAAGGCGAAATAGGACGACATCTCGTAGCCCGGCACGCCGGTCTCGGCGACGGTGGGCACATCAGGGACGGAGCCCTGACGCTTGGCGGTGGTGACGGCAAGCGCGCGCAACTGGCCGGCCTCGACCAGCGGTAGTCCGGAGGCCATCACCGCGAAATGCAGATCGACGCGACCGGCGATCAGGTCAGTGTAGCCCGGCGAGGCGCCGCGGTAGGGCACGTGGGTGATATCGACCTTGGCCATGTACTTGAACAGCTCGGCGCTCATATGCGGCGAACTGCCGTGTCCCGGCGACGCATAGGTCAGCTTGCCCGGGTTCGCCTTCGCGAATGCGACGATGTCGCCGACGGTGCGGAATTTCGAGTCCTTCGGCACCACGACGAGGTTCGGAAACAGGCAGAGCAGCGCGACCGGCGCGAAGTCGTTGACCGGGTCGTAGTTGATCGAGGGGAACAGGAACTGGTTGACCGCCAGCCCGCCCGCGGTGATCAGCATCGTGTAGCCGTCCGGTGTGGCGCGGGCCACGAACTCGGTCCCGAGATTGGCGCCGGCGCCCGGCTTGTTCTCGACCACCACTTGCTGGCCCCACATCTCCGACAGCCGGCCGCCGACGATGCGGCCGATCGCGTCGATGCCGCCGCCGGGCGTGAACGGCACCACCAGCCGCACGTTCCGGTTCGGATAGGCTTGGTTCGAAGAGCCTTGCGCCCAGGCGCGGCCGCCGACGGCGGGCGCCAGCGCGGAGGAGGCTGCCAAGGCGGCGAAACTCCGACGCGTCAGCATGATGCTCATTCCTCGCTCTTGATGCCGGCGGCCTTGATGACCGGCCCCCAAAGCTCGCTCTCGGATTTCAGGTGCGCGCCGAGCTCTGCCGGTGTCGAAGCGACGATCTGCACGCCGACCTGCTCCATGCGCTGCTTGACGGCGGGCTCGGCCAGGACCTTCGCCGTGTCGGCGTAAATCTGCTGGATAACGTCGGGCGGGGTCTTGGCGGGAACGAACAGCGAGTACCAGGCCGAGACGTTGAAGCCAGGCACGCCGGACTCCGCCACGGTCGGATATTCGGGCGCGGTCGGAAAGCGTTCCGCCGAGGTCACGGCGAGCCCGCGCAACTGGCCTGACCGTGCCGCCTGCAGCACGCCGGCCATCGTGTTGAACATCACGTCGACGCGGCCGGGGATCACGTCGTTCAGCGCTGGCGCGACGCCGCGGTAGGGAATGTGAGTCATCTCGATGCCGGTCCGGCGCTTGAACAACTCGCCCGACAGATGCGGCGATGTCCCGGTGCCCGACGATGCGAACGTGATTTTGCCCTTGTTCGCCTTCGCGTGCTCGACGAACTCCATCACCGATTTTGCCGGCGACGAGTGCGGGACCACCATCAGGTTGGGGTAGAGGGCGACCAGCGACACCGGAGCGAAGTCGGCGACCGGGTCGTAGCTGACTGACGGATAGATGTAGCGGTTGATGGCAAACGGCAGCGACGCGATGAGCACGGTGTAGCCGTCCGGGTCCGATCGGGCGACCGTCTCGATCCCGATATTGCTGCCGGCGCCGCCGCGGTTCTCGATCACCATCTGCTGTCCCCAGATCTCGGACAGACGGGTGGAGAGAATGCGGGCCACGGCGTCGGTGCCGCCGCCGGGCGCGAACGGCACGATCAGCCGGACGGTGCGGCGCGGCCAGCCCTGCGCATAGGCGACGTGGATCGAAGCCGTTTGGACCGAAGCGGCGGGGGCGAGCGCCGACGCAGCGGCAAGCCCCACCAAGCGGCGGCGGGTGATCATGGCGTCTCTCCCTGCGGCGGCGGGCGCTTGTGCGCTGTGATGCCGTCCTTATCTTGGAAGCCTATAATGCTGCGTGTGGCGCCACAACCAGCCCGCGACCCCGTCAATTGACGCAGGCAAACCAGTTTGCGATGACCGCCTCATGAGCGAAACCGTACGCAACCGCAAACTTCTCCGAGGCGCCACCGGCGACTGGGAGGTCGTCATCGGGCTTGAGGTCCACGCCCAGGTCACCTCCGAGGCGAAGCTGTTCTCCGGCGCCTCGACCGCGTTCGGCGGCGAGCCGAACGCGCATGTCTCGCTGGTCGACGCCGCGATGCCGGGCATGCTGCCGGTGATCAACGAGGAGTGCATCCGCCAGGCGGTGCGCACCGGCCTCGGCCTCAACGCCAGGATCAACCTGAAGTCCGTCTTCGACCGGAAGAACTATTTCTATCCGGATCTGCCGCAGGGCTATCAGATCAGCCAGTACAAGTCGCCGATCGTGGGCGAGGGCGAGGTCGCGGTCGACATGGCCGACGGCGAGACCGTCACCGTCGGGATCGAGCGCGTCCATCTCGAGCAGGACGCCGGCAAGCTGTTGCACGACCAGCATCCGAACATGTCGTTCGTCGATCTCAACCGGTCGGGCGTCGCGCTGATGGAGATCGTGTCCAAGCCCGACCTGCGCTCCGCCGACGAGGCCAAGGCCTATGTGTCGAAGCTGCGCACCATCCTGCGCTATCTCGGAACCTGCGACGGCGACATGGAGAAGGGCAGCCTGCGCGCCGACGTCAACGTGTCGGTGCGTCGTCCCGGCGATCCGCTCGGCACCCGCTGCGAGATCAAGAACGTCAACTCGATCCGCTTCATCGGCCAGGCGGTCGACTACGAAGCGCGCCGGCAGGTCGACCTGATCGAGGACGGCAGTACGGTCGTGCAGGAGACGCGGCTGTTCGATCCCGACAAGGGTGAGACGCGGGCGATGCGCAGCAAGGAAGAGGCGCACGACTATCGCTACTTCCCCGATCCTGATCTGCTGCCGCTTGAGATGTCGCCGGCGCTGGTCGAGGAGCTGAAGTCGAAGCTGCCGGAACTGCCGGACCAGAAGAAGGCGCGCTTCATTCGCGACTACGCGCTTACCGTCTATGACGCCAACGTGCTCACGGCTGAACGCGAAGCCGCCGACTATTTCGAGGATGTCGCGCGCGGCCGCGACGCCAAAGCGGCGGCCAACTGGGTGATCAACGAGCTGGCGGGGCGCCTCAACAAGGAAGGCAAGGACATCCTGGCGTCGCCGATGTCATCGTCGCAGCTCGGCGCGGTCCTCGATCTGATCGCGGCCGGGACGATCTCCGGCAAGATCGCCAAGGATCTGTTCGAGATCGTCTGGAGCGAGGGCGGCGACCCACATCAGATCGTCGAAGCGCGCGGCATGAAGCAGGTCACTGACCTATCCGCGATCGAAAAAGTGGTCGACGAGATCATCGCCGCCAATCCCGACAAGGTGGAACAGGCAAGGAACAATCCCAAGCTCGTCGGCTGGTTCGTCGGGCAAGCGATGAAAGCGTCGGGTGGCAAGGCCAACCCGCAGGCCGTGAACGATCTGCTCAATCGCAAGCTCGGC
>Ga0075420_100000505_pt1 | contig 31061 bp, 36 predicted proteins | sample SoiMetdeltSBSDD4_FD_75296 | JGI IMG/M metagenome (GOLD analysis project Ga0075420, IMG submission 75296) | Bulk soil microbial communities from a Populus tree surrounding site in Tennessee, USA - Soil MetaG P. deltoides SBSDD4 | ecosystem: Environmental > Terrestrial > Soil > Tree plantation...
CCCGAGCTCTGGGACGGTCTTGGGAGACCCAGGGGGTGACGGGCTCCCGCCCACCTTCACCCGGCTCAGCTTACTGCTGCGCCGCTCACGAGAGATACAAGGGGGTTGTAGATGGCGATTCAGTCGTCGGCGACGCGCTCGTCGAGGCCCTCCGCTCGAACGGCGACGACGGCTCGCCATCAAGTGGCGCACGCGGGAGCCCACCTCGGGCCCGCCCCGCCCACGTCGAGTGGCGTGTTGGCCGAACCTCGGCTCCGTGAGACTAGCGGGCGGCCGGGGCGAGCACGCGCGCGACCATCGCGGGCAGGTCGCGCGGGGTCGCGCACAGGGCGTGGGCGCCGGCGGCCTGGAGCTCGTCGCGGGAGCCGTAGCCCCAGAGCACGCCGATCGCGCGGACGCCGTTGGCGTGGGCGGCGGTGATGTCGACGGCGCGGTCGCCGACCATCACGACGGCATCGGGGGCGAGGCCCTCCTTCGCGAGCAGATGGGCCAGGAGCTGGCGCTTGTCGTCGAGGCGACCGTCGAGCTCGGGGCCGTAGACGCCGGCGAGGTGGTGGTCGAGCGCGAAGTGGCGCACGATACGCTCCGCGAAGACCGTCGGCTTCGACGTCGCGACGAAGAGCCGCCGTCCCGGGCCGCCCAGCGCCGCCAGCATCGCCGGGACGCCGGCGTAGACCTCGTTCTCGTAGAGCCCGGTCTCTGCGAACCGCTCGCGGTAGAGCGCCATGGCCCGCTCGATCAGCGCCCCGTCGGCGGTGGCGAGCAGCGCGCCGAACGTGCCCCGCAGCGGCGGGCCGATGCACGCCGCCAGCGCCTCGTCCGGCGGGCTCGGCCGATCGAGCCGCTCCAGAGCGTGTCGGATGCAGCGCACGATGCCCGTGCGCGGATCGGTGAGCGTCCCGTCGAGGTCGAGGAGCACCGCCTCGTTCGTCACGCGCGGCTCCGGCGACGTCGCAGCACGGCGCCCAGGATCGCCAGCCCCACCGCCGGGAGCCAGATCAGCACGACCTCGACCCGCATGATCCGCACGCCGCGCTGCGAGAAGAAGCGCTCGGGGTCGATCGGCGAGACCGGGATTGGTCGCCACGGCAGGAACCACCGCGCGTCGTCGAAGGGCGCGAGGAACGCCACACCGGAGCCGCCGTTCGTCATCGCGTCGAGGACGCCGTGGGACGCCGTCGCGAGGAACAGGACGAGCCAGACCGCGCCGCGCCGGCCTCGCCAGGCCGGGCCGCGAAAGAGCAGCGCGGTCAGCCCGGCCGCCAGGACGGCCGCGAACGGCAGCGAGTGCGTGAGGCCGCGGTGGCCGAGCACGTGGCCCCACGGCACACCGAGCGAGAGCCCGAGGACGTCGAGGTCGGGCGCCGCCGCGCAGACCGCGCCGACCAGCGCGAGCCGTCCGAGGCCGCGCGGGGACCGGACCAGCGTCGCGATCGCGAGGCCGGCGACCGCGTGGGAGAAGACGGTGGGCATCGGGGCTCAGGGACGCAGGATCAGGTAGACGTCCAGGAGGTTCGTGTTCGTGGGCCCGGTCGCCACGCTGTCGCCGGCGGCGGTCAGCAGCGCGTGGGCGTCGTTGTCGGCCAGCGCGCTCGCGGCGTCGAGGCCGGCCGCGCGGCTCCGCGTCACCGTGCCCGCGTCGACGAGCCCGCCGGCCGCGTCGGTCGGCCCGTCGGTGCCGTCGGTTCCCGCCGCCAGCACGACCAGGTCCTCGCCGGCGCCGAGCTCGAGCGCCGCCGCCAGTGCGAACTCCTGGCAGCGTCCGCCGCGGCCGCTTCCCCGCACCGTCACCGTGGTCTCCCCGCCGGCGATCAGGCACGCCGGCGCCGGCAGCGCCCGCGCCCGGGCGAGCAGCTCGCGGGCGACGTCGCGCGCCTCGCCCTGCAGCGAGCGCGTCAGGACGTGGGGGCGATAGCCGACCCGCGCGGCCTCCGCCGCCGCCGCGTCGACGACGAGCGCGTTGTTGCCGATGACGAGGTTCGTGACCCGGGCGAACACGGGGTCGCCGGGCTTCGGCGTCTCGGCGAGCTCGCCGCGAGCGCCGGCCCGCAGGCGGTCCAGGATCGACGACGGCGTGCGGTCGACGATCTGCCGCCGCTCGAGCACAGCGAGCGCGTCGGCGTAGGTGGTCGAATCCGGCGCGGTGGGGCCGGAGGCGATGACGTCGAGCGGGTCGCCGATGACGTCGGACAGCGCCAGGGTCAGGACCGTCGCGGGGGCGGCCGCCCGCGCCAGCAGGCCGCCCTTGAAGCGCGAGAGGTGCTTGCGGACGGCGTTGAGCTCGTTGATCGTCGCGCCGGCCGCCAGCAGCAGGCGGGTCACGGCCTGCTTCTCCTCGAGCGTGATCGGCGGGGCCGGCGCCGGCGTGAGCGCCGAGCCGCCGCCCGAGACGAGGAAGAGCACCAGGTCCTCCGCGCGCGCCGACTCGGCCAGGGCCAGCAGGCGCGCGGAGGCGGCGAGGCCACGGCCGTCGGGAACCGGATGCCCGGCCTCGGCGATCTCGATCCGCGCCGTCGGCAGGCGGTACCCGTCCTTGACGACGACGAACCCCTCGCGCACGCGCGCGCCGAGGATCGCCTCGACGGCCACGGCCATCGCGGCGCCCGCCTTGCCAGCGCCCAGCACGAGCACGCGTCCGACGCGGTCGAGGTCGAGCGCGAGCGGGCCGGCGGTCAGCCGGGACCCGGTGAGCTGGACGTGACGCCGCAGGAGCGGGGCGACGTCGCCCGCGGCCAGGGCCGCGCGCCAGATGGCGGCGGCCGCCTCGCGCGGACTAACCGGCAAGCCCGCGCAGCTTCTGCAGGCGCTCCCCGGCCTCGATCAGGACGTCGTCGGTCTTGGGGAAGCAGAAGCGGATCTTCGTCCGCCCCAGCTCGGGGTGCGCGTAGAACGAGGAGCCCGGCACGGTGGCGACGCCGACCTCCTTGATGAGCCACATGGCGAACGCGGTGTCGTCCGCGAGGCCGAGTCGCTTGATGAAGTGCCCTGCGTCCGTGAGGATGTAGTACGCGCCGCGCGGCCGCCACGCCACGAACCCGGCGCGCTCGACGTGACCGAAGAGCAGGTCCCGCCGGGCCTGATAGGCGGTGCGCAGCTCCACGTAGTAGTCGTCGGGCAGCCCGAGCGCAACGACCGCCGCCTCCTGCAGCGGGTGCGGCGCGCCAACGGTGACGAAGTCGTGCGCCCGACGGATGCCCACGCTGAGCTCGGGCGGCGCCACCGCCCAGCCCACCCGCCAGCCGGTGACCGAGTACGACTTCGACGCGCCCGAGATGGTGATCGTCCGCTCGGCCATCCCCGGCAAGGTCGCGATCGGGGTGTGGCCGAGGCCGTCGTACACGATGTGCTCGTAGATCTCGTCCGTGATCGCCAGCAGGTCGTGGCGCAGGCAGAGGTCGGCGATCGCCTGGAGGTCGGCCCGCGAGAAGACCCGGCCCGACGGGTTGTTCGGGCTGTTGAAGATGACGGCCTTCGTGCGCGGCGTGACCGCCCGGGCCAGCCGGTCGGGGTCGAACGAGAACTCCGGCGGCTCCAGCGGCACCCAGATGGGCACGGCACCGGCGATGATGCAGCCCGGGGCGTAGTTCTCGTAGTACGGCTCGAAGACGATGACCTCGTCGCCCGGGTTCAGGACGGCCAGGAGTGTCGACAGCATCGTCTCGGTCGACCCGCAGCAGACGGTGACGTGGCGGTCGGCGTCGACGTCCATGCCGTAGAACCGGCGGTACTTGTCGGCGATGGCGCGCCGCAGTCGCGGCGTGCCCCAGGTGATCGCGTACTGATGGAAGTCGCCGTCGAGCGCCCGGTGGGCGGCCTCGACGAGTGTCGGTGGCGGCCGGAAGTTCGGCATGCCCTGCGCGAGATTGACGCCACCGACCTGGTCCACCACGCGGGTCATCTCGCGGATGACCGACTCGGTGAACCCCTGCACGCGCTCGGAGATGCGCACCGGTGCGACCGCGCCGGCTCAGCGGCCTCCGGCGATGGCGGGGACGATGGCGACCTCGTCGCCGTCCTTGAGGACGGTCTCGCGGTTCTGCATGAACCGGATGTCCTCCTGGTTCACGTAGATGTTGACGAAGCGGCGCAGCTCGCCGGTCTCGTCCAGCAGTCGCTCGCGGAGCCCGGGATACTGCCGCTCCAGGTCGACGATCAGGTCGGCGACGGTGTCGCCCTTGGCCTGGACCTCCGCGTTGCCCTTCGTCATGGCGCGCAGCGGAGTCGGAATGCGTACCTTCACGGCCATCAGCGTCTCCTCCGGGAGATTGGGGATTCGAGCCCCGCGTCGGGCCGGCAGCAGCCAGACATTTGCATCAATAAACACGCAACGCCGCGCCAAGTCAACGGACGCCGCCTCACCCTACGCTATGATTTCGCCGTGGCACGTCACGCGCACGGGACGCGCTCCGCGGCCCCGGCTCCCCTGCTGCTCCTCCTCGCCTACGGCGTCGCCTTCGCGTCGGCCGCGCTGGGTCGGTCCACGCCCGCCTTCGACGATCATCCCGGCCAGCTCTACCGGATCTGGCACGTCGTCACGCTCGGACCGGCGCCGTGGGCGTGGAACTGGGCCTGGTGGGCGGGCTACCCGGAGCTCCAGTTCTATCCGCCGGGCTTCGCGTACGCGGGAGCGCTCCTGCACGTGGCCTCGCTCGGCACCCTCACGGTCGACGCCGCCTACCTCGCGCTCGTCTGGCTCGCCTACCTGGCCCCGGGGCTGACCGTGTGGCTCGCCCTCGAGCGCGCGCTCGGCAACGGGTGGCTCGCGCTGCCGGGCGCGTTCGTCGTGCTCACGCTGTCGCTGTGGCCTGGGCTCGCCAGCGGGGTGGAGGGTGGCGTGCACGTCGGCATGGCGCCGGCGCGCCTGGGCTGGGCGCTGGTCCCGCTGCTGGCCCTGGCGCTGGCTCGCTGGAGCGAGGGCGATGCGCGGTTCCCGATCCGCTCCGCGGTGCCGTTGATCGCGGCGATCGTGCTCGTGCATCCGGCCCATCTGCCGGCGGCGCTGGTCCTCGTCGCGCTGGCCGCGGTGGCCGCGCCCGGACGCGCCCGCCGCGCGGCGCTCGCCCTCGGCGGGCTCGGCGTCGCCGCGCTGGTCACCGCGTTCTGGACGCTGCCGCTGCTGGCGCGGCTCGAGCACACGCGGGCCCTGGCGTGGGGCGCGCTGACGCCGGAGAGCCTCGTCGCGACCTTCGCCGCTCACCCCCTCGCGATCGTCCTGACCGCCGGCGCCGTCGCCGCGCTGTGGCTCGCGCGCAGCCCGTACGAGCGCGTGCTGGCGCGCGCCCCGTGGGTGATGGCGGTCGTGGTCGGCGTCGACGCGACGGTGCTGGAGCCACGCGGGCTGGCGTGGCTTCCGGCCGATCGGGTGATGGATGGCCTCTGGCTGACCCTCACACTCGCCGCCGGGGTGAGCGCCGGTCGTCTCGCGGACCGTCTCGCCCGGTCGTCCCGCGTTCGACGACCCGTCGCGGCCCTCGTCGTGATCGGCGCGGTCATCGCCGTCTCGCTGGTCGGCCGCGACACCCTCACACTGTGGCCGCGCGCGGGCGCCTGGCCCACCTACGCGGAGACGGAGCGCGGCCTTCGCCTGCCCGCGCTCTGGTCCGTGCTGCGCGACGCGCCCGAGGGCCGCGTGCTGTTCGTCCGCTCAGGGGTGCCGCTGGTCTACGGATCGCAGTGGTGGCGCCCGCACACCCACGTCACCGCGCTCACGCCGCTCACGACGGGGCGAGCGATCGTGAACGGGACGTTCACGCATCCCTCGCCCGTGGCGGCGCTCCTCTATCGGGGCGACGCGGGCCGCGGCCCGATCACACGGCTGGTCGAGCAGCTCGACGGCCACGAGCTGTTCGGTCAGCCGCTGGCGTCACTCGACGCCGCGGCCTTCAACGCCCACGCGCGGCGGCTCGGCATCAGCGTCGTCGTCGCGCTCGACGAGGACCTGCCGCGCCTGACCGCCCTCACCGACAATCCCCTCTTCCCCCGACGCCAAACCGAGCCACCCTTCGTCATCTGGCTGGGCGCGCCGTCGCCGCTTCCCCACCCGCTCGAGTCCGGCCCCTGGCGCTTCCCTCTCGGGACCGCGTCGGAAGGCTGGACCTCGCTCCCCGTCGCCTACTACCCGCTCTGGCGCGCCACCGCCGCCGGCGTCCCGCTCGAGACGCGCCGCGGCCCGTTCGCGAATCTCGAGGTCCGCCTTCCCGGGGCCACGACGACCGTCGACCTGAGCTACCACCCTGGTCTCGTGGAATGGGCGGGCGTCGCGCTCACCGTGTTCGGGCTGCTGGCGTGGATCCTCTCTGGACGGAGGTGGCCGGCCCCGCGGCGGGCACGTACCGATCAGTGATCCCGGATCCACTCCCGTCGCGTCACGTTGCGGGCGCGGCCATGTACCACTGGTTGCCGAACGCGTCGCGGACCGCGGCGCGCCGCTCGCCGTAGGGCTGCTGCGCCGGCACCTCCTGCGACGTGCCGCCGGCCGCCAGCGCACGCCGGTACCAGGTATCGACGTCGTCGACGTACAGGTAGAACATCGTGGGCATCGGCATCCACTCGCCATGGGCCTCGCCCATCTCGATCACAGAGCCGCCCACGCGCATCTTGGCGTGGACGATGACGTCGTCGGGTCCGCGATGGACCGCCATCTCCTCGGCGCCGAAGGCCTGCTTCAGGAACTCGATTAGCGCAGTGGCGCCGTGAGGATGCAGATACGGCGTCACGGTGCCGAGCCCGACGGGGACGTGGCTGCCCGATCGATGCGTCGCGATGTACCAGTGATTCCCCGCGAGATCCTTCACGCTCGCCTCGCGGTCGCCGTACGGCTGGTCCACCGGCGCGTGAAGCGACTCGGCGCCGGCCTCGAGCGCCGTCCGATAGACCGCGTCGGCGTCCGTCACGTAGAGGTGGAGGCCCGTCGGTGTCGGCGTTCCACTCCACGAACCACCACCACCGATCATCACGCGGGAGTCGCCGATCCGCACCTCGGCGTGCACGCCCCCTCCCGAGCCAGTGGTACGCAGCAGCTCCTGGGCGCCAAAGGCCCGCTTCACGAAGTCGATCAGCTCGACCGCGGGCTGGACGGCCAGATACGGAATGACGCTCGGGATGCCCCGATGCGTGACGGCAGCGATGGTAGCCATGGCGGCCCTCCTCTCGAGATCGGCGCCGAGCCGTGCCTTGAACTCCGGACGGGGCAGATCGCGCAGATCGCGGGCGATGGCGAGCAGTGCGGCCAGCTCCCGATCGTGGGACGGGTGCGGGGCGCGTGGGTCGGCCACGAAGCGCTCCACGGCCTCCGCGAGCCGGTCGATCCGGGCCTGCTCAGTCATGGACGTCCCTCAGCCGGGCCCGCAGGGTTTCGAGCGCTCGAAACTGCAGCTGCTTCACGGCGCCTTCCGTGCGCCCGAGCTCGTGCGCGATCTCTCGGATGCTCCGTTGCGCCACGAACCGTTGCAGGACGACGCGCTGCTGATCCCCGGGTAGCCGCCCCACCAGATCGGCGAGCATCGTGCGGCGGTCCACGTCGGCCACGTCCCCGTCCTCGGCACGCTCCGGCGAGGGTGTCCCCCGCTCGCGCGCGAGCCGTTGCCAGCGGTCTGCGACGGCGTTCCGGGCGATCTGGAGCAGCCAGGCGACGAAGGGAACGCCCCGCCACTCGAAGCGCCCGAGATGGGCCAACGCATGGTGAAACACCTCGGCCGTGAGGTCCTCGGCCTCGGTGCGGTCGCGCGCGCGGCGGGCGACGAACGCGTACACACGATCGAAATGACGCTCGTACAACACACCGAAGCGGCGGGAATCCGCCTGGGCGGCCTCGATCAGACGCCGCTCGCTGTCGTCGCCCAGGGTCTCCGTCGGCGCCTGTGGCTCCATGGCCCTCACACCCTATAACGACCGGGGCGAGGCATACGTCACGGTGGGGCCGGTCGTACCGGCGGTGAAGTCGCCCCTCGCGCTACTTCACCGCCGTCGCGCCCGCGTCGGCGCACTGCTGGTCTTGCTCGCCCGTTCCTCCCCCGCAGCCGATGCCGCCGATGATGCGGCCGCCGCGGAGCAGCGGGGCGCCGCCCGGGGTCGGCAGGGCCTGCCCCTCGAGAATCACCGGCACCGTCTTCCAGAATGCCGATCCCTTGCTGGCCAGGTCAGCGAGCTCCGTGGTCGAGCGGCGGAAGGCCGCGGCGGCGACCGCCTTGGCCTTCGACGTCTCGGGAGTGAAGAAGCCGGTGCCGTCGGCGCGGGCGCACAGCACCAGGCGGCCCCCTTCGTCCACGACGGTCACGGTCATCGGCGTGCCCAGCTCCCGGGCCTGGGCCTGGGCGGCCCGCACGGCCTGCTCGGCCATCTCCAGCGTCAGCTCGACCATGGTGTCCTCCTACTCGGGGGAGATCGCGTGGGTGAAGAGCACAGTGCCGTCCTCGTCGAGGACGCGCACCGTGAGCTGGGCGGGGTCGATCGTGACCTCGCCGAAGGTGTAGCTGCCGCCTCGCGCGAACAGGGTCCGCGGGCCCAGCCGCCAGTCCAGCGGGCGCGGCCGTCCCATCGGCGCCGACAGCGGGCCCGCGATGAACTCGTGGAACTCCCAGTCGCGGTGGGGCTGGTGCCGGACGATCTCGGCGTGGTGGACGTCGGCGGCGACGACGATCAGGTTGTGGACGTTCTGCTCCCGCAGCTCGCGCAGGATGGCGTCGCGCTCGGTCACGAAGCCGGTGCCGCGCTCGGGGGACAGCCCGAAGACGTTCGCGTTCGACCAGCCGTCGCGGCGCTCCGGCCGCCCGGTCGGCACCGAGAGCGTGACGCTACTGACGACGACCTTCCACGTCGCCGTCGACGCGGGCACCGCCTCGAGCAGCCAGCGACGCTGCGCGGCTCCGAGCATCGTCTTGTTCGGGCCGTCGGGCAGATGGTTGTCGCTGCGGTACTGCCGCGTGTCCAGGACGAAGATCTCGAGCAGCTTGCCCCAGCGGACACTGCGGTAGAGCCGGGTGGGATCGTCGCCGGCCGCGACGGGCCAGTAGTCGAGGAACGCTTGGCGGCCGACCGGCATGCGCGGCTCGGTGGGCCCCGCGAAGTCGTTCCGGACCTCGTGGTCGTCCCAGATCGCGTAGACCGGCGTGCGGCGCAGGAACGCCTGGAAGGCGGGGTCCTCGCGGTTGTACCGATGGCGGGCGCGGTACTCGGCCAGCGTGTTCGCGCGGAAGTTGGCGCCCGGCACCGTGTCCGGCCGGTTGCACGCCACGTCGGCGTACGCGGTGTCGCCGACGAACAGGAAGAAGTCGGCCGGCCGACGGGCCATCGCCCGGAAGATGCGGTACTCGCCGCCGACGGGGCGGCACAGGCCGCCGCCGCCGAGGTCGCCGCTCCACAGGAACGTCACGCGAGCCGGGTCGTCGGGGAGCGGCGCCGTCGTGAACTCGCCGTCCACGCGCTCGGCGCCCTGCGCCACCTCGTAGCGGTGCCGCGTGGCCGGCGTCAGCCCGTCGAGGGGCACGCGGACCACGAGGTCCTCGGCCGCCGTCGCCGCGGACGTCAGGCTCCGCCTCCCGTCGCCGCTCACCGGGGCGACCGCGATCGTCACCGGGCCGGCGCCGGCCGCGCGCGCCCAGACGATCGCCGCGGTCGGGCGGACCTCCGTCACGGTCACGATGAGGCGAGACGCCGGGATCGCGGCGCCGGTCAGGCACGCGAGGGCCAGCAGGGGCCCGAGCGCCCGCCGGAGGACGCTCAGCGCAGCACCTGCCCGAGGTGGTCCAGCATCTCCCGCTCGAACTCCGCGAGGCTCTGGCCGAACGCGCTCCGGAAGCTCTCGTGCCGCGTGCGCCCCGCCGCGAGCTCACGGAAGTAGCGCGGGAGCGACGCGAACCCCTGACGACGGATCAGGTAGTCAGTCATCAGGAACGCGAGCTGGTAGGTCGCCAGCGAGCCCTCGCGCAGGTGACGCACGGTGAAGCCCCGCGAGGTACCGAGGCCCTCGAGGTCGAGGCGACCCTCGCGCAGCGCGGGGTGCTCGCGCACGTGCCCGATCGCCGCCGCGCGCCGCTCGAGGAGGGTGTCGACGCCGAGCCGCTCGAGCACCCTGAACGCCGCCCACTCGGCCATGCCCTCGGCCAGCCACTGCTCGGCCCGCCCCTCGCCCTGGGCGAGCTCGATCTGGGCGACGTGCGTGAGCTCGTGGGCGATGAGCCGCAGCCACTCGCGCGCGGCGGGCGGACCGCCGGAATCGTGCAGGAGCAGCTGCCGCCGCTTGCCGACGCCGACGGCGAACTCGCTCAGCTCGGCCGCGCGCACCTCCGGCAGCCGGCCGTCGCTGATCAGGCCCCGCTCGAACACCGCGCGCGACGAGTAGATGTAGACGGTGATGTGGTCCGGCACCGGCAGGCGCAGGTCGCTCGCCAGCAGGGTCGCCACGCCGCGCACGACGGCCTCGTGGCTGCCGAAGTCGGCGGGATAGTGCAGCGCGGGCGCCGGCTCGTCGAGCGCGACCGGCAGCACGATGCGCCCCCCGCCGCGGCAGGCCGTCGCGCCCAGGATCACGAGCGCGACGGCGACCCCCAGGCGAGCGGCGCGACGTGGACTCACACGAGCGGATCGTAGTTGAAGTACTTCCGATCGTGTGGAGTGAAAGGCGCGGAAGTTGTTGATCTTCCTGAAGAGCTGATGTCGCAGCGAGACGCAGGACTTCTCATCTCGTCTCGATGCACCGGAGTAGAGCGGCGCGGGTGGAGAGCCCGCGCCGCTCGCGTCATCGCCCTCCATCCGCGCCTCCCGGCGGCAAGCCTACGGGGCCCTGCCGGCAGGCGTCAAGACGCCCGCGCGTCGCTCCTCCTCACCGCCGCCGCTGCGGCCATCTGGACCGCACCCCACGGCGACGCCGCCACGCCGTACCCCACCGCTGCCAGCTTCTGGTTCTCACCCGTGAAGCACGCGCGCCACTCCCCGTCCGCGATGTGCGACAGCGACAGCCGGTAGCCGAGCCGCTCGACGCCGACGGTCACCATCCCGAGCCCGTGCCAGTTGTCGAACGTCTTGTGGAGGAGCTGCAGCTCGGGCGCGGTGGGTGGCAGGCGCAGGAAGGCGAGCGCAGCGCGGAGGTTGGCGAGGCGGAGTCGGTCGTCAAGGTAGGGATCGACCAGCAGGCGCACGCTACACCGGATCTGCGTCAGCTTCGCGCTCCGCCGCCTCCTCGGTCCAGAGGCGGAAGCACCGCCGATGCACGACTAACACCTCGCCTTCTGCTGGCGGCATCCCGAAGCCGCCCTCACCGGCAATCTTGACGCCGCAGATGGTGCAGTCCTGCTGCGCGTGGGCCTCCTCGCCCCGGATCTCAGTGGGGCGGATGCCCGGCAACACTGCCCGGTCCAGCAGCCCGCGAACTCGCTGGCGGACGGTCGCCTCGTCCGGGAGTGGATCTGCGCCCGTCCCGGCCATGGCACGGCGGTCTGTCATGTCCTCACCCATCGTCCCATTCTCACACAGCGACACCAGGCTGCTACGATGCACGCGCCTTCCAGGGTGGTCGTCGACAGACGCGCCGAGCGTCGACACCTCTCGCAACTGGCTTGGCCCATCCCATCGGGTCGTCGGGACACCGACGTGCGCGAGGGTCCACATGCCAGATCAGGAGATCTTGCGTGGGAAGGCACGCCACGCCGTACTTTGCGGCAAGCTCCCGAGCCGTAGTCCTGACCGGATGTCGAACGGGTCGGGGGGCGGCGCCGAGTGACCCATCTGCGAGCTGCCGGTCACCACTGAGCAGATGAAGTTTGAGGTCCAGTTCGCGCGCGACGGTGACACCCCAGGACTCGACACGTTCTACCTCCACTTCCGCTGCTTCGCGGCGTGGGAGGCCGAGCGGCTCACTAAGCTCCCGCGCTGAATTACCTCGGCTGCGGTCGGGATGCGCAGGAACTCTCAGCGGTGAGGCTTCACCTCGCATCTTGGTCCGGCTCTGTGTGCGTCGGCGAGAGCGTACCGAAGGGCGGTGAGCCGGGTTCCGGTACCCTTCCCACATGCCGGCCTCCTACCGCATCGACTCGCATGCGGGCGTCGTGTTCACCGTGTGTGAGGGCCGCGTCACCAACGAAGAGCTGATGGACCATCAGCGACGACTGTCGGCGGACCCGGACGTCCGGCCGACGATGAACCATGTCATGGATCTTCGGGGCGTTACGGAGGTGGCATTGACGGCCCTCGGCGTGCGCAGCATCGCCAGCCGTCGAGTCTTCGCTTCGGGGTCGCGTAGCGCGATCATCGCGCGCGACGCCTCCTCGTATGGCTACCTCGAGATGTTCCAGACCATACGGAGTCAGAGCGGTGAGGACGTCAGGATCTTCTCGACGGTCGAGGACGCGCACCGCTGGCTCGGGCTGGAGTAGCACCGAAGCCCAGAGCCCTGACCCCCGTGTTGACGGCCGACGAGCCAGACCCTGCCAGCCAGCCCCCTCCCCCCGCAGCCGCCGGCGCGACATCTGGGGCTGGCTCGGCATCGTAGCGGGGGCGGCGGTGTTCGTCGCCGCGCTGGCGGTGCCGCTGGACGATCCGGCGCTGGTGATGGCTTGACGCTGACTGTGCGGGCGGGCGGACGATCCTTGACGCGGCGGCGCTGCCGTTGGCCCCTGCTTCCGACAGGCCTGCGGCTCCCCCGGCCTCTTCACGACGGCGTGAGCCGCTTGAACGCCTCCCCCAGTGGCACGTTGAAGGCCGCGCCTGCACGCTCCGCCAACCCGCGCATGAGGCCCTCGACATCCGGGTGCCTGCCGAACTGGCTGGCGTGGGCGCGTACGGCCTGGACCTTCCGAGCGAACGTCGAGCTGATGTCCACGACGTAGTCCCGATGCTCGCCCATGATGAGCAGAAGCTCATGGACGCGATGCGGAGCGAGGCCTGCCGCGGCGTGTGCGGGGTAGTAGAGCGGTCCAGGAGCGCGGAAGTAGCAGGCGTCCACGACCGCTGCGCCGACAGCGCGGTGATCGGGATGAAGTTGTGGCACCCCGTAGCTCGGCGCCCCGGCGTACGGATCGTGCGTCACGATCGCATCTGGCTGATGCTCCCGAACGAGCCGGGTCGCAGCCTCGGCCAACGCCGATCCCTCCCAGGGCAGTTCGCCGTCCTTGAAATCGAGGAAGGTCAGCTGCTGGATGCCCAGGATCCCGGCGGCGGCACGCTGCTCGGCGTCCCGCATGGCTGCGACCCGTTCCGGCGTGATCTCGGGGTCGTCGTGGCCCTTGTCGCCTCGGGTGAAGATCACCGAGTGGACATCGTGCCCCTCCTCGATCCACCGAGCCACGGTCCCGCCCGCCATGATGTCGGCGTCGTCAGGGTGAGCGGTCATCAGCAAGATGCGTCTCCGTGAGCCGTGCCCGTGGCGCGAAACGTCGTTCGTCACCGGGCGGTCGTCCTACACGAGTTCTCGTCCACATCCAGGCACCGGCAGACACCGGCATCGTCGGGACTCGGGGAGAACGAAATGCGGCGCACGATCTGTTCAAGCTCGTGCTTCAGCACGTTCAGCTCGGTGATCTTCTGCTCGACTGCCGCCAGATGCTGGCGGACGACGGTGAGCAGCGTGGATCGAACTCCTCCACGCCGCTCGCCTTTCGCCGCGTCCCACAACTTCCCCAGATGGCGCAGCGGGAGCCCGAGAGCACGAGCCCGGCGGATGAACAGCAGCTGCTCAACGGCCTGCCGCTCGTACTGGCGGTACCCGCTCCGAGTCCGCCCCGGCGGTGGGAGGACGCCGACCGTCTCGTAGTAACGGATGGTTCGGGCTGCCACGCTCGTCGCCCTCGCGAGCTGGCCGATGCTGAGCATGCGCGTCATGGCCTTCTCCTCCTCGACGGCCCCAGAACAGGAATAGACCTTCCAGTAGATGGAAGGTCAAGTCCGTCCGCGCGTACCTCGGTGGGTCTATTCTTCTGCTTGGCGGGCTTGGACGGACGAGCGAATGGAGTCGCAGGACCCAGCAGAACTGGGGGCCACGATGGCCGCGACAGTGCGTGAAGCGGTGCGCGAGCTGCTGGAGCAGGCGATGTTGACGATGGACGCCTTGTTGGCGGCATCGGATGAAGAACTCACCCGGCACTCACCCCATGCATGTGCGCAGGGCAAGGACTTGTGGACTCTCATCACCAACGACATCGATCACGAGAAGATCCACACCGGGCAAGTCCTCGAGGGGCGCTACGAGTCGCGGATCACCGCGTCACCCGTACAACGGCTGCTTGCAGAATGGTTGGTGGAACGGGCGCGGTTCATCGGATCGTTGGTCGGGCTGACCGATGAGCTGTTCAACACCGAGACGGCACCCGGCCAGTGGACGTATCGTGTCGTGGCGAAGCACGTCCTCATGCTTGAGCGGGACTCGTTGAAGACGATCGCCTCAGACCGCGTACAAGCCGGTGGATGAAGCACGCGATCGACTTCACTCCTATCGCTCGATACGCACCACGGCGACGAACGTCCCTTCGCTGTTCGCACGCGCGTTCGGCGTTCGTTCCAGTGACGCCACGTTGCGGAAGCCCGCCTCGCGGAACTGAGCCAGAAGCGCCGCTTCTGGCAGAGCGCCCGCTATTCACCTGAACCAGTCGTCAACCGTGCGCAGCTCGCGCGCCGGGAGAGGCGTCGTGAACGTGATCTCCGCGACGACGGCGCGGCCACCGGGCTTCATGACACGGCACAGTTCGCGGGCCACGGCAGGCTTGTCAGGGCAGAGATTGAAGATGCCGTTGACCAGCGCGGCGTCGAACGTCCCATCGGCGAAGGGCATCGCCTCCGCTTCTGCCTGCTTGAAGCGCACATCAGGGGCGCCTACCGAGGCGGCGACGGCGCGAGCCTTGGCGATCATGGCCGGCGAGAGGTCGAGTCCCGTGACCGAACCATGAGGCACTACAGCGCGGCTGGCGATCAGCGAGTCGAGCCCCGCTCCACATCCGAGGTCGAGGACATGGTCACCGGGCTGAAGAGCGAGGTGGGGGTGAAGATAGGCGAGTCCAGTGAAGGACTCGAACGCGCAAGACGGCAGCGAGTGCAGAAGTTCGACAGGGTAGCCGACCGCCCGAGCAAGGGCCTGCCCGACCTTGAACCTGAATTTTTCGCTCGGGGCGTCCGCCACACGGTCGAACATCTGCCGAACAGCGGCCTTGATCTCGGGGACGGGCACAAGCGATGGCATGGGCGCCTCCCGACCTGGATAGATCAACGCCCTACCGCTTGCGGGCGCGGATGTTGATGCCTTCCGACTCGTACTTGTCTGCTCTCCTCTGCCCCGCAGCTCCCTGGAACGGCTTCCCCCGACTGACTACTTCCACATCAACGAACCCCGCCGCCTGAATCTTCGCGATGTACTCTCCTTCCAGGAGAGCACCGCCAATTCAGGCCGTCCAGATGGCGACATCTTGTCGGCCTGTTGCAGGTATTTCCTTGTGGACCACAATGTCGGCAATCTGGAGGCGGCCGCCCGGTCGGAGCACCCGGTACGTCTCGCGGAAGACGCTGTCCTTGTCGGGGCTGAGGTTGATGACGCCGTTCGAGATGATCAGATCGACACTCTCGTCGTCGAGGGGTAGTGCCTCCGCGAGTCCCTGGCGGTACTCGACCTGACGCATGCCCGTGAGGGCCACGTTCGCTTGTCCGCGCTCAAGCATTGCGGGAGTCATATCGACGGCCACCACACGCCCTGACGTCCCCACATTGCAGGCGGCCAGGAACGTGTCCATGCCGGCGCCCGCGCCAATGTCCACGACGGTCTCGCCGGCACGCGGCCGTCCCATCGAGAGCGGGTTGCCGACCCCAGCGAAGGGCGCCGTCACCGAATCGGGCAGCGCGGCGATCTCTTCCGGCACATATCCGAGCAGGCGGGCCGCGTACTCCCGACCTGTGTGGAAGTGGTACCCCTTCTTCGGGTCTTGAGCGACGTCGGTGTAGACCTTCTGGATCTCCTCTCGGAGGCGCTGGACATCAACCATGAGCCTCTCCTCCTCCGGCCGCGATCAGGGCGTGCGCTTGTCATACGCCCACGCGTCATATAGGGTCCAATACGAAATCTGGATGCATCGGATAGGGAAAAGCCGAATTGACCCTGCGCCAGCTTGAGGTCTTTGTCGCCATCACTCGCGAGCAGAGCTTCACGCTTGCAGCGAGACGAATCCGTCTCTCGCAGCCGACGTTGTCACAGCACGTCCAGGAATTGGAGCAGGAACTCGGCAAGCGCCTCTTTCTACGCTCTGGACGCGCCGTGACGCTCACGGACGCCGGTCGCGCGTTCCAGCCGTACGCCACGCGGATTGTGATGATGGTCGGGGACGCTCGTCAGGCCGTGGCCGAGGTCGATGGCCTGACGCATGGGTCGCTCTCCATCGGCGCAAGCACGACGCCCGGTATCTACGTCTTGCCGGGTGTCGTTGGCGAGTTCCACGAGCGGTACCCGGGTGTTGACGTGAAGCTCAGGATCGCCAATTCGCGAGCAATCGAAGACGCCGTGCGCGCCAACGATGTGGACTTGGGAGTTGTGGGCGGCCACGGCCTGGCACCTGGGGAGGAGTGTCTGGCCGCTGGCCTGCTTGATGAACTGGTGTTGATCGTCCCCCCCAACCATCCCTGGGCGGGTCGGCGCACCGTGGCGCCAAGCATGCTCGCGCGTCAGCGCCTCCTTGCACGGGAGGAGGGTTCAGCCACTCAGGGGGTAGCCCAGCGCGCCCTCCAGCGAGCGAACGTCCCGTTCACCGTCGCGATGGAGCTGGACCATCCCGAGGCGGTCAAGCAGGCTGTGATGGCGGGTCTTGGCGTCGCCTTCATGTCGGTCCATGCCATTCGCGGCGAAGTAGAGTCGGGACGGCTCAGGGCAATCCGCGTTCAGGGCGTCCGCATACAGCGGCACTTCCACGTGATCCATCACGAGGCGCGCACACTGAACGCAGGCGCTCGAGCCTTCCTGCAGTCGCTTGAGCGTGCACGGCTCGGCCGCTACGGCCTGCATGGAAAGCGAGGCGGCAGTCGGCCGCGCCTCGGTTGATTCACCGCGACAATCTCGTCGCCTGATCTCAGGAGCTCCGCAGACGAGCCAGGGCGGCGGCGAGGCACCGCATCCACAGGTCAGCGTGCGGATCGGCCGGCGCCAACCTGTTCGTGATGCCCATCAACCAGTCAGTCAGCACCTGAAGGTCCAACTCGGTCATCTCGATCCGCAGGTGCAGGTCGCCAGACGAAGCTCGTCGTCCGACTACCGGGACGGCTTGAAGAGCGGAGCGAACGTCCCCTGGTACGGGTGGCGCGGTGGCCTTCTCCAGCGCCGCCTGCAGAAATGACCAGCAGTCCACGGAGAAGTGGACCCAGAGCCGCCTGTTCTGCAGTGGGAGTCCTCGCTTTCGACCAGCAGTCGCCAGACTGTGCTCCGAGGAGCATACATCAGCCCCGCCTCGGCTTCAGGTCATCGACTTGACGCCGGACGGTCAGCGGCCCGCGCTCGACCGGCATCTGCTCCCCGTCTTCGGGCGGATGGTGCTGGCCGAGATCGAGCGCGCCGACGTGGCCAGCTTCATCGCCGCGAAGCACCGCGAGGGGCTCGCGCAAGGGACCATCAACCGCATCGTGGCCGCGCTCTCGTCCATCTTCAGCATGGCCGTGCGCGAGGTCGACACGACCGGCATCAACGGCAACCCCGCCGCTCGGCATGGTGGGGCGCGCCGACCCGAGATCAAGGCGCGCGCGGTGCGGCCCGTCGACATCTACGACGACGAGCAGGTGGCCGACCTTCTCGATCACGTCGAGCGCGACCCGCGCGTCGCCAAGCACGCCACGCTCGTCTGGACCCTCTTCTACACGGGGGCGCGCATGGGCGAGATCTTCGGGTTGCAGCCGGGCAACTTCGACTTCCCGCGCGGCGTGGTCGACATCCAGCGGCAGGTGCAGTGGATGCGCAACCGCGACGCGCCCGAACACCCGCCCGCAAGTTGGGGCAGTCCAAGCTGCACGTCCACGAGCCGAAGCACGGCCCTCGACTGGTGGGGCTGTCCGACGACTACCTCGCCCGCGTCCGCAACTTCATCCGGGCGACCGACCCCCGCCTCACCGGCACCAAGCCGTCACCGTGGCTCTTCCCCGGCCCCAGCAACCCATGCCAGCCGTGGCGGCCTGACGTGTTCCGGGCCGAGGTCTGGAAGCCGCTGCTGGAGGCGGCGGGCCTGCCCTACCTGAAGCCCACGGCGCCCGGCACTCGTACGGGACGACCCTGCTACGGGCGGACGGGGAGATCCACTACGTGGCCCAGCAGCTTGGCCACTCCTCGGTGAAGGTCACCGAGGACTACTACTACCTCCACCTCACGGCCGCCGACCGCCGGCACAAGGTCGGCGCCTACGGCTGCCATCGCGGCGAAGCGCGCGAACCGGAGTACCACCGGAGTAGGACCGGAGTTGAGCCGGAACCGCTCAGGGGCACCAGCAACAACGTCGCGGAGTTGACCCCCCGCTCATACGAGCGGGTCGTAGTTGAAGTACTGCCCCGAGGTCACCATCGGCACGAGGTGCTGCTGCAGCGTGCCCGGGAACATCTCGGTCAGGCGCTCCACCGTCCAGCCGTCGCCGTGGTGCACCCGCATGATCGGCCGTTCGTGGCTGAAGAGCATGATCTCCTTGCCGCGCACGCCGAAGACCTGGCCCGTGATGTCCTTGGCGGCATCGGAGGCGAGGAACGCCGCGACCGGCGCGATGTGCGCGGGGGAAAGCTTCTTGATCTTCTCGACGCGCGCCTTCTGGGCGTCGGTCTCGGTCGGGATGGTGCCGATCATCCGCGTCCACGCGAAGGGCGAGATGCAGTTCGCGGTAACGTTGTAGCGCGCCATGTCGAGCGCCACCGCTTTCGTGAGCCCGAAGATCCCGAGCTTGGCGGCCGCGTAGTTGGCCTGCCCGACGTTCCCGATGAGGCCGGAGGTGGAGGTCATGTTGATGAAGCGCCCCCACTTCTGCTCGCGCATGAGCGGCGCGGCGGCCCGCGTCACCGCGAAGGTCCCCTTGAGGTGGGTGTCGATGACGGCGTCCCACTCCTCCTCGGTCATGTTGAAGATCATGCGGTCGCGCAGGATACCGGCGTTGTTGACGATGATGTCGACGCGCCCGAAGGCGTCCACCGCGGCCTTCACGATGGCCTGGCCACCGCCCATGGTGGCGACCGAGTCGTAGTTGGCCACGGCCTCGCCGCCGGCCCGGCGGATCTCGTCCACGACCTCGTCGGCCGGCTTGCGGTCGGCCCCGGTCCCGACCTCGCTGCCGCCGTAGTCGTTCACCACGACCCGCGCGCCCTGCCGAGCCATCAGCTGGGCGACCTCCCGCCCGACGCCACGCGCCGCCCCCGTGACCACCGCCACCTTGCCTTTGAGGACCATCGATGCCCCTCCGGAGTCGCCACCTTGAAAAGCGCCGCCACCATACCATAGGGAGGACCGGGCGCCGGTGGCGACACCCCTGCCCCGGAGGGCGCCACGCGCCTCGTCTCAGGGTGTGCGGCGACGGGCGTCGAGCGAGGCCACGTACGCGGCCCCGAACACGAAGACGATGGCCGAGTAGTAGACGAACATCACGAAGGCGACGAGGACACCGAGCGGGCCGTAGATCTGGTCGTACACGCCGACGTTACGGATGTAGAGGCGGAACAGCTGCTTGGCGATCTCCCACAGACCCCCGGCGAGCAACGCACCGATCAGCGCCGCCCACCAGCGCGGACGCCGGCGCGGCACGTAGCGGTAGCCGAAGTAGAACATCAGCGTGGACAGCGCGATGCTGAACGACAACGTCACCGCGTACGCCCACTGGGAGGCCAGGTGGTGAGGCTTAACGACGAACTCCTGGAACCAGTGGAAGAGCCACGTCACTGACGTCGACGCGAACAACAGGATGGTCAGGATCAGCACCATGCCGCTGTCGAGCAGCAGGTTGCTCACGTAGCCGCCGCCGGCGCGGACGCCCAGCATCCGGTGCAGCACCAGCCGGGTGGCGCCGAACAGCGGCGTGGAGAAGAAGATGAGCGTCAGCGTGCCGGCGATCCCCGACACCGCGCGGGTCTCGATGATGCGGAGGATCGTGTTGGTGATCTCCCGGCGGTAGACGGGGAAGTTCCGGGTGAGCTGGTTCACCGCCTCCTGGGCCGCCTCCTGGCTCGACAGCACGAAGCCGAGCGTGGAGGCGGCCAGCAGGAGCATCGGCACGACGCAGACGAGGAAGAAGAAGGCGAGCCCGGCGGCGAGGAAGAACCCGCTCTCCGCGAAGAATCGCGAGACCGCCCCTCGCAGCCCAAGCACGCCCCCTACAGTAGGCCGCGCACCAGCCCGCCGTCCACTTGTATGGAGACCCCCGTCACGTAGGAGGCCCGCTCCGAGGCCAGGAAGACGGCCACGCTGGCGAACTCCTCCGGGGTCCCGATGCGGCCCACCGGGATGTCCTCGCTGTTCTTCTCAAGGTACTGCTCACGCGAGAGCCCCGAGGCCTTGAGGCCGCCGAGGAATCGGTCGGTCATGATCTTCCCGGGGCACAGCGTGTTGACCAGGATGTTCTCCTTGCCGAGCTGCAGGGCCAGGGTCTTCATCATCCCGGCCACGCCCGGACGGACCGCGTTGGAGAGCAGGAGTTCGGGCAGCGGCTGCTTCACCGAGACCGACTGGATCGTGAGGATGCGGCCCCAGCGGCGGGCCCGCATCCCGGGCAAGACCTCGCGGATCAACCGCACGGTGGACATCAGCGAGACGTCGACGGCGCCCTGCCACTGCTCGTCGGTCATCTCGTCGAAGTAGCCGCGCGGCGGCCCCCCGCAGTTCGCGATCAGGATGTCGGGCGTGCCGAACGCGTCCTTCACCCGCGCCACCAGCATCCGTACCTGGTCGGCCTTCGTCACGTCCGCAACCACGCCGAGTGCCTCGGCCCCCGTTGCCGCCTTCACCTCGTCGACTGCCGCCTTGAGGTCGGCCTCGTTGCGCGCGCACATCGCCACGCGCGCCCCCTCCGCGGCCAGCCCCCGCGCGCACGCCTTGCCCATCCCCTTGCTGGCCGCCGTCACCAGCGCCACCTTCCCCTTCAATCCGAGATCCATGCCCGCCTCCTCAGCTCGGCCACACGGCCGACGAATTCGAGATGACGATCGAACACCGACGCGAGGTCGTCCGGACGAGCGTCCGCCGCGCCCTACAGCGGCTTGAAGAACTCCGCGCGGTCGCCCCCGGTGATCTCGAGCCGGCGGACGGCATTGTCGCGCATGACCTCGAAGGTCAGCCGCTCGCCCGGCTCGTGGCGCCACAGGCTCGTGTAGAACTCGCGCCGCGTCGAGAGCTCCTGGGCGTTCAGCGACACGATGAGGTCGCCCTCGCGCAGGCCCCCTTTCTCGCCGGGGCCGCCGGGCACGATGCCCGCGATGATCACGCCGTCGTCCAGCGCGTGGGCGAAGACGCCGAGCCAGGCGCGGCGCGGGCGACTCACCACCCGTCCGTAGCGTAGGAGCTCGGCGGCGTGCTCGCGATAGCAGTCCACGGGGATCGCCAGCGAGTTGCGGGCCACCTCGTTGAGGTTGACGTAGACGAGCCCGACCGCGTGACCGGACAGCGAGAAGAGGCCGCCGCCTCCGTACCCCGGGTTGGAGGCGTTGGAGACGATCCCACGGTCGAGCAGGTACTCCCAGTACGCCTCGAACTCGCCGAGGTAGGTCACGATCCCGCCGCTCACGCGCACCTCGTGCACGCCGGTCGAGGCGACCGCGACCACCGCGTCGCCCCGCTCCGGCGTCTCGGTGGCGAGCGTCACGGCCGGTAGTCCCTGACGCTTCACGCGCAGGAGCGCCAGGCCCACCTCGTAGTCCAGCGCGACCACGTCGGCCCTCGCGCGGCGGCCCTTCAGCGGCACCATCTCGACGGTGCCGGCCCCCATCACCACGTAGTTCACGGTGAGCACGAGCCCCGCAGGATCCACCACCAGGCCGCTGCCCATGCGCTCCTCGCCCAGGATGCGGGCCGACGGATGCTGGCGGGGCACGGTGACGTGGATGTTCACGACGCTGGGCAGCAGCTGCTTCACGAAATCGACGGGCGCGTCCATCGGCTACCGGGGACCCAGGTATTGTGCGAAGAAGGCCTCCACGCGGCGGCGGGCGTCCGTGTCGGCAGCGGGGTCGTAGCCGACGGTGGCGCCACAGCAGCCGCCTGGCCGGTTCCGGTTCTCGACCTCCGGCAGCACGATGCGCGGCTGCCCGACCACGTCGAAGTAGTGCACGGCGCCCGGATAGCGCACGATCGTCGCCGCGGCGCCGCGCGCGCGCATTGCCTGCACCATCGCGTCGCACTCGCTCGCCAGCGTCCAGTCGTCGGCGTCGCCGATGAGCAGCAGCAGCGGCCGCACCACCTGCTCGTTCACCAGCGAGTAACACCCGCCGGGGTACATCGCCACCGAGGCGGCGAGGCCCGGGGGCGGCAGCTCCACGCCCCGCGCGCGGGCCCGCTCCAGGCTAGGCCCGTTGACGAGCGACATGGCGAACACACCGCCGTTGGACCAGCCGATCACGCCGACCCGCGCGCGATCGACGTAGGGCCGCGCGTGCAGCCAGCGCAGCGCGCCGACGGCGTCGTCGAAGCGCTCCGTCGCCGGGAGCTCCGGACCCGGCACGCACCCGTCGCGGATCCCGCGAGCCGCCCACGAGTCCACGATCAGCGCGACGTAGCCGCGGTCGCGGAGCCAGTCGCCCCACGCGCGCGTGGACGCCGACACGCCGTGGCAGCCGTGCATGAGGATCACCGCCGGAAACGGTCCGTCCCCTCGCGGCCGGACTTCCTGTGCGGGGATGACGCGTGCCGCGTTCGGAGTGGCGTTGAGGAAGGAGACGGTGGGCGTGGCGCAGGCGGCGAGGAGGACCGAGGCGGCGATCGCCGCCCAGGTTTCGCGAAGCATGCGTCGAGCATACACCGGACGGCAGGTATAGAATTCGGCCATGGCGGTCATCGAGGACGCAGCCGGCTGAGTCAGCGGGCGGCCCTGCTCTTCGGCGCCGATCCCACACCCGGGCTCCTCGCCTTCGCCCTCGCCGCCGACGGTCGCGCCATCCGCGTCTGGCGCCGCGACGGCGACGCGACGGTCTCGGAGGTCGTGCCGTTCTCGCCGTTCCTGCTCCTCGCCGACCCCGCCCTCGTCGCCGACGCCCCGGGCGTGCTGGCCGTGGAGCCGCTCGCCGGCGGTGGGACCCTGCGCTGGCGCGCGTGGTGCGCATCGTGGGCGGATGCGCTCGCCACGCGCGATCGCTGCCGCCTGCGCAGCGGCCTCGCGCCCGACCTGCCGGCCGCCCCCTATCGCTTCGTCCCCGATCCGGTGCAGCAGTACCTGGTGGTCAGCGGCCGCACCTCGTTCGGGGGCATGCGCTTCGGCGACCTGCGACGGCTGGCGCTCGACATCGAGGTCGTGACGGGCGACGCGCACGAGTTCCCCAATGCCGCCCGCGAGGCCGACCGCATCGTCGCCGTGGCCCTGGCCGACACCACGGGCTTTCGCCACGTCGTGCGGGGCGACCGGCTCGACGAGCGCGCGCTGCTCGAGGAGACGACGCGGATCCTCCGCGAGCGCGACCCCGACGTCATCGAGGGACACAACATCTTCCGGTTCGACCTCGAGTACCTGGAAGCGCGCGCGCGCCGTCACCGGGTCCGGCTGGACTGGGGCCGCGACGCCAGCGAGCTCCGCAGTCGCCCCGCCCGGCTCCAGGTGGCCGAGCGCAGCGTCGGCTACCGCCGCTATGAGATCGCCGGCCGCCACGTCGTCGACACCTGGATGCTCGCCCAGCTCCACGACGTCGGCGCTCGCGACCTGCCGTCGTTCGGCCTGAAGGACATCGCCCGACACCTGGGCGTGGCGGCCGCCGACCGGACCTATATCGATGCGTCCGCGATCGCGCGGGAGCTGGCCGAGGCGCCCGAGCGTCTCATGGCCTACGCCGCCGACGACGCGGTGGAGACGCTGGGGATCGGCGGCATCCTGGCGCCGCCGTACTTCATCCAGGCCCAGCTCCTGCCGTTCGACTACCAGGCCAGCGCCCTGCGCGGGGCGGCCGCGAAGATCGACGCGCTGCTCGTGCGGGAGTACCTGCGCGTCGGCCGCGCCATTCCGACGCCCGGCGCCAGCCAGTCGGTCGGCGGTGGGCTGACCGCCATCTGGCACCAGGGCGTGGGCGGGCCCGTGCTGCACGTGGACGTCACGTCGCTCTATCCCTCGCTCATGCTGGGCCAGCGCGTCGCGCCGGCCTCCGACGAGCTCGGCGTGTTCCTCCACTTGCTCGCCCACCTGCGCGACGTGCGTGTGCGCGCCAAGCGCCTGGCCCAGACGGCGACCGACGACGAGGAGCGCCGTCACCAGCACGCGCTGCAGCAGACGTTCAAGATCCTCATCAACGCCTTCTACGGCTACCTCGCCTTCGGCAGCGGCCACTTCAACGACTTCGCCGCGGCCGACCGCGTCACCGCCGAGGGGCGCCGGGTCGTCACCGCCATCGTGGACCGACTCATCGCGCTGGGCGCCACGCCGATCGAGGCCGACACGGACGGCGTCTACTTCCTGGCGCCACCCGGTCACCTGGGCCCGAGCGATCCGGCCCTGCTCGAGACGATCGCGGCCGGCCTTCCCGAGGGCATCGCGCTCGAGCTCGACGCCCGCCACGCCGCGATGCTCTCGTACAAGATGAAGACCTACGCGCTGCTGGACGAGCGGGGGCGGGTGCACCTCAAGGGCTCGGGCTTCCGCTCCCGCGGCCTGGAGCCGTTCCAGCGCCGGGTCATCGAGGAGGTCGTGCGGCTCCTGCTGGAGGGCAAGCGGGGAGAGGTCCGGTCGGTCATCGACCGGTGGCTGGCGGCCTTCACCACCCACCAGGTGCCCGTCCGCCTGTTCGCGAGGACCGAGACCTTACAAGATACGGTCGATGTATATAGACAACGGGTCGAGGCGGGGTTGCGGCCCCCCTCGGCCGCCTACGAGCTCATGATCGCCTCGGGACGACCCTGTCAGCCCGGGGACCAGGTGTCCTACTACGTGGCCGGTCGGAGCCGCAACGTGGTGGTCAACGAGCAGGCCCGCCTGGTCGGCGAATGGAACGCCGATCGCCCGGACGAGAACGTCGACCACTACCAGGGCAAGGTGCTGGAGATCTGGGAGCGGTTCCGACGGTTCACCGAAGTGGAGGGCCTCGTCCCCTACCGCGACGACACGTTAGAGGACGAGGCCCAACTCTCGCTTTTCTAGGTTGTTACCTAGATCTCGCTGAGTCTGCTCTCTAGCTTACCGGCGCCACCCGCCGCCGCCGCTGCCGGCGCGCGGACCGCGGTCACCGCGGGGCCCCCCGGCGCCGCGCTGGGGCTGCGGCCGGGCCTCGTCGACGACCAGGTTCCGGTCGCGGAAGAGACGGCCGTTGAGCATCTCGACCGCCTTGGAGGCCTCGTCCTTGGTGGCCATCTCCACGAACCCGAAACCCCGTGGGCGGCCCGTGAACTGGTCCGTGATGATGCGCACGGTCTCCACGTTGCCGGCCTGGGCGAAGAGCTCGCGCAGATCCTCCTCGGTGGCTTGGAAAGAAAGGTTTCCGACAAAGAGCTTAGCCGACATCGTGGGACCTCCTGCCCTCGTGCTAGGGGCTTTTAGGACACTGCCGAGCCTGCACTATGGGCACAGAGAGTAGTGACAGGAGGTAACGCATGTCAAGGCCCCGAAATAGTCCGGTTTCCGCTAGGGATACACGCCCCGGGTCGCCCCTCCGTCCACCGTGATGCAGATCCCGGTGACGAACGATGCGCGCGCCGATACGAGGAAGCAGACCATATCGGCGATGTCCTCGGAGGTCGCGATCCGTCCGAGCTTGTAGGGCGCCTCCGCCTCGGCCTGCAGCTCTTGAGCGGTGCGCCCGCTCGCCGCCGCCTGCTGCGCAATGAGCGCGTCCCACCGCTCCGTCTTCGTCGCCGCCGGCGACACCGCCGTGACCAGGATCTTCGACGGCGAGCCGAGATCCGCGAGGCCTTTCGTGAAATTGACGAGCGCCGCGTTGGCCGCGCCGCCGGTCAGGTAGGCGGCCGTCGGATTGCGCGCGGCCGCGCCGACCACGTTGCAGATGCGCCCGCCTCCCTGGGCTTGCATCAACGGGAAGACCGCACGGCACATGCGGATATAGCCGAGCAGCTTGAGGTTCCAGTCCTCGATCCACTGCGCGTCCGGAATCGCCGTGAACGCGCCGCCACGGATGGCGCCGGCGTTGTTGACCAGGATGTCGATCCGGCCCAGCCGCGCCTTCACCTCACCCACGACGCGCTCGACCTCGTCGAGACGCGAGAGATCGGCCGCCGCCGCGACGGCGTCGCGGCCGGATCGGTCGCGGCACTCCGCGGCGACCTTGTCGAGCATGGCGGCATCACGCGCTACCACCGCGACGCGCGCGCCCTCGGTGGCCAGGCCGAGTGCCACGGCCTTGCCGATGCCCTTGCTGGCGCCGGTCACGAGCGCAACTTTGTCGTTCAGTTCCAGATCCATGGAGGCTCCTTCGTGGTCAGTGAGGGAACGGCGGTGGTGTGGTGGAGAGACCAGTCTCGACGCGCGCCGCGGCCTCGAGGGCGGCACGGGCGAACGGATCGAGGTCGAGGCCGAGCAGGCCGGCCCTGTGCAAACGGGTTCCGCCCTCGACGAATAAGGAGCGGGCACCGGCCACGTTGCCGTTGACGAGGTGTTGCCAGGCGACGGCGACCTGGATCAGCCCCTGCAGCGCCTCGCGCGTCTCGCCGCCGGCGGCCACCCAGTGGGGCTCGAGCACCTCGTGCACCTCGAAGTAGAGGCCGGCGTCGAACAGCGTGGCAGCGGCGGCGAGCGTCTGGCGCAGGTCGGCGTCGGGCGGCAGCAGCGGGCGGTCGGCCAGTGCGGTGCTGGCCGCGCGAGCCCGCGCGGCCAGCGAGGGCGCCCAGCGCGCGTCCTCGCCGGCGAGCCACGCCCGCGCGGCGTCGTCACCGGCGAGCGCGGTCAGCTCACCTCGCGCCGTCCGGTCTCGGAGCGCGGCCAGGATGGTCTCCGCCAGGCGGTTGCGGAGCCGGAGCGGCAGGGTCGCGGTCACGCCCCGGGCTCGGCGTCGGCGGCGCGCGGCACGGCGGGCTCCTGCAGCGTGCCGACCGGCGGCCGTACCGGGACCGCGCGCCGCGTGCGACGCGACACCAGCCGCTCCACGCGGCTGCCCGCGATCAGGTCGTGCAACGCGCGCTTGTCCCGCCGGAGGGCGGCGACGAGGAAGCCGAAGCCGAGCGGGATCGCCGACACGTAGTACGCCAGATACCGGAGCAGGGCCGTCCCCGGCGTGAGGGGCGCACCGTCCGTGCCGACGACGCGGATGCCGACGAGGCTCTTGCCGATGGTCTGGCCGGCGATGGCGTGGAGCACCGTCGTGTAGGCGGCCATGAAGATCAGCGTGAAGAGGAAGACCGCGGGCGGCGAGCCGCCGTCCCCCTCGGCGGCGGCGCCCAGCAGCAGCGTGGCCAGGGCACCGAACGACGCCTGCACGAGGGCGAAAATCACCAGGTCGATGGCGAGCGCCACCGCCCGGATCCAGAAGCCGGCCGGCCGCGGGGCTGGCGCCTCGTCCATGGCTCGTATAATGGCACCTGTGATTGCCGTGCGCGAGGGGCAGGAGCGCATCCTCGGCCACATCGCGGGGCCGGTGCCGCCCGAGGTGGTGCCGATCACGCGCGCGCTGTCACGCGTCGTCGCCGACGACGTGCAGGCGCCCTTCGACGTCCCCCCCGCCGACAACTCGGCCGTCGACGGTTACGCGGTCGGCAGCGCCGACATTCCCGCGTCCGGCACCCGCGAGCTCACCGTCGTCGGCGACCTCGCCGCCGGCGTCGTGTTCGAGCGCGCGCTACGCGCGGGACAGGCCTTGCGCATCATGACCGGCGCGCCCATGCCCACCGGTGCCGACACCGTCTATCCCCAGGAGGTCGTCGAGCGGACGGCCGATCGCGTCCGCGTGGGCGCCATCGACAAGGGCGTCAACGTGCGCATGCGCGGCGAGGACATCGAGGCCGGCGGCATCGTGATCGAGCGCGGCACCGTGCTGCGGCCGCAAGAGATCGGCCTCATCACCTCGCTCGGCCTCTCCCAGCTCAGCGTGTACGGGCGGCCGCGCGTGGCGCTGCTCTCGACGGGCGACGAGGTGGCCGAGCCCGGCACGCCGCGGCGGCCCGGGCAGATCTACGACGCCAACCGCTTCACCCTGCGGGGCTCGATCGAGCAGTGCGGCGGCGAGGTGCTGGACCTCGGCATCGTCCCGGACCTACACGACGAGCTGTCCGCGCGGCTGCGGGAGGCCGCCGCGATGGCTGACGTCGTCCTCACGTCGGGCGGTGTCTCGGTCGGCGTCTACGACCTGGTCAAGACCGTGCTCGGCGAGCTCGGCACGATCGAGTTCTGGCAGGTGGCCATGCAGCCCGGCCGGCCGCTGGCGTTCGGCCGCATCGGCGAGACGACCTTCTTCGGCCTGCCCGGCAACCCGGTGGCCTCGCTGCTCGCGTTCATGCTGTTCGTGCGCCCGTCGCTGTGGAAGCTCGGCGGGCGCCGCCGGCTGACCCCGACGACCTGGCACGCGCGGACGACCGAGCCGCTGCGCAAGCGGACGGGCCGCCGCGAGTTCAAGCGCGGGGTCCTCACCTACCACGACGGTGCCTGGCAGGTGCGCACGACCGGCCCCCAGGGTTCCGGGATCCTCTCGTCGATGGTCACGGGCAACTGCCTGATCGTCCTCGAGGAAGACCGCGGCGACGTCGCCGCCGGAGACATGGTCCTCGTCGAACCGTTCGCGGAGCCATTCTGAACCCACCATGACCACACGGATCACGGTCGACCTCGTCGACGACCTCAAGCCGGACGTCTGCGACCTGCTGCGCGACGCGCGGCGCCGGCTGCCCCACCTCGCCTACGCGGACCTCCGGATCGAGGTCGCGGAGGGAAAGTTCGCGACCGCGGAGAACGGAGAGAGCAAGTCGTCCGGCGACGACTACGGCTTCTCCGTCGGCGTCCGCGTGCTGGCCGGCGAGCGGGCGATCGCCCCCGGCTGGGTCGGGCTCACGCTCGGCACCGCCGACCTCGACGACCTGCCCCGGCGGCTGCGCGAGGCGATCGAGCGCGCCTACCGGCGGGCGCTGGTGAACGCCGAGCTCAAGGCCTCCGCGCGCGGGAAGTTCGGCCCGCTCGGCGACTCGCTCGCCGACACGCGGCTGCACCCGGTCGAGATCCGTCAGGACACGGTGCGCGCGGTCTACACGGTCGACCCCCGCACGCTGCCGCTCGCCGACATGGTCGCGTTCACGACCGACGTCTCGGCTCGCGTGGCCGCGGTCGACTCGGCCATCAAGCACAACTACGTCTCCACGCTCACGCAGCTCACGCGCGAGCTGTTCGCGTCCACCGACGGCGCGCTGATCGATCAGGCCTTCGCCCTGACCCAGGGGCTGGCCATGGTTGTCGGGGTCGTGGGCGAAATCAGCCAGGAGCTCTACGACGTGGTGGGCCACCAGCGCGGCTGGGAGACCCTCACCGACGGCGTGCACGAGCCGCCCCTGGTGCAGCCGGGCTTCGTCGACTTCGCGCTCGCCCTGGCCCGTGAGAGCGTAGAGCTCGCGGCGGCGCCGGCGCTCCCGACCACCGAGCGGCCGGAGGTCGTCGTGACCGATCCCCACTACAACACGCTCGTGTCGCACGAGATCGTGGGCCACCCGGTCGAGCTGGACCGGGCGCTGAAGATGGAGACGGCCTACGCCGGCCGCTCGTGGCTGATGGCCGGTCTCGACGACCACCACGTGGGACGGCCGATCGCCTCGCCGCTCGTGACCGCCTACTCGGACCCGGCCCTGCCCGGCTACGGCCACTACGTCTACGACCACGAGGGCACGCCTGCCCGGCGCGTCGTGCACATCGACCGGGGCGTCCTCACGGGGTTCATGAACAGCCGCCAGACCGCGGCCATCTTCGGCGGCGCCCCCAACGGCCACTTCAAGGCGACCGACGCGTCGCTGGTGCCGCTCGTGCGCATGTCCAACACGGTGTTCGCCGGCGGGGATCGGGACGCGGCCGACATCATCCGCGAGGTCGACCGCGGCTGGTACCTGGTGGGCCACCGCATCCCGTCGATCGCCGAGAGCCGCGAGAACTTCCGCATCTCGGCTCGCAAGGTCTACGAGATCCGAGACGGCCGGCTGGGCCGGCTCTACCGTGACGGCGGCATCATGGCCGACACTCGCGAGTACCTCATGAACGTCGACGCCGTCGGCTCGGACTTCGCGCTCTATCCGATCCCGAACTGCGGCAAGGGGCAGCCCATGCAGACCAAGAAGCTCGGCAACGGCGGGCCGACGATGCGCAGTCGCGCCCGCCTGGCGGGCGGCTGAGCCGTGCGCCGCCTCATCGTGACGCTGGTCGCCGCCGGCGTATTCCTCGGCACGGCCGCCCCCGCCGCGCCGCCCGACGCCCCCGTGACCTTCATCAAGGCCGACGAGCTCAAGGCGTTGCTCGACCGCGGCACGCGCGCGGACGTCATCGACGTGCGGACGTGGGACGCCTACCAGGAGATGCACATCAAGGGCTCGCGCTCGATGCCGCTGCGGGCCATCGAGTCGCGCGCCGCCGCCGAGATCTCCAAGACGGGCCTCGTCGTCTTCTACTGAACGTGTCCCCACGCGATGGCCCGGGGGGCCAGCAACATCCTCTACACGCTCGGCTGGCGCAACCACCGCGTCCTCGACGAGGGGTTGCCGGGGTGGCACGCCAAGGGTTACCCCGTGCAGGGCACCGCCGTCTCGAACAACCCTCGCCACTAGTGGGTCCCCTGGGCGGCGGCGACGCCGGGGGCCGGACAGTGAGGCTGCGGGCGCGCCGGCATGGCTCGCCTGTCGCCGTAACTCGCTCCGGGTTCGACTCGCTCGAGCCCCCCATCCCCCAGAGCGACTGTGTTGCGAGTCAAGCGGGTTGCCATGGGCGGCGATCGCGAAGCATCGCGTTCAGGATGGTGAGCAGCTTGCGCATGGCCGCGGTGATGGCGACCTT